>Ga0265780_10002155_pt1 | contig 27065 bp, 27 predicted proteins | sample P1T30metagenome_FD_192432 | JGI IMG/M metagenome (GOLD analysis project Ga0265780, IMG submission 192432) | Plant litter microbial communities from East Loma Ridge, Irvine, California - P1 T30 | ecosystem: Environmental > Terrestrial > Plant litter > Unclassified | place: USA: California...
AAAGCAGTTAAAGAGTTATTATTAAAGCTTATTTAGGTTATAAGTAAGTAATAGTATATCTATACTATTACTTAGAACTGCTAAAAGCCTTTTATAAGCTCTTTAATCTTTTTGCTTCTTAATAGATATAAAAAAATCTTTTTACTATATTTATTCTTAACTAGAAGTATCTACTCTTTTTTTAGAAAACTAGTTAATATATTAAATAGATTTTACGCAATTCTCTAAAAGAGCTAAGGCGCTTAGTCTTTTAGTTAGTAAGAAATAACTTATTTTATATAAGTTAGAGCGTAAAATTAGTATTTTACTTATACTAGACTTTTAATTCTTACTTTCTAAGCGCTATATACTAGTACTTTAAGTGCTTATAGCTTTAGATAGCCTGCGTAAGTATACTAAAGATCTTTAGAATTGCTTTAAGATTACAGTATATAGCTAAGCTTTTAAGTTATATTTATAATAGAAGTAGTATAAATAGTAATAGGCTTATATTCTATAAATATAAGGTTTAGCTTATGCTATAGAACAGCTACTACTATACTTTTCTTAAAGCTTCTAGTATATAGAGTATTATTAAGACTAAGATACTATAATTCTGCTTTATATAAGTAAGCTTCTAAGATAATATTAATATAAAAATCTTCTATAACTGCAATATTAGTAAGAGTTAAGTTAACTAATTTACTGCTTATAAGCTTAAGAAAATTTTCTATAATATACGTTCTATAACCTAAAATTAAGAAAGCCTATATACTTATCTCTACTATATAAAGTCTATTAATACGCTTATAGTTTTATAGCATAGAGAAGCTATTAACTAAGTAGACTACTACTCTATTATCTAGAATCGTACTATTAGAGAGTAAGTAAGCATTATAGTCTATCGTAGTATATACTTCTAGAGTCTTTTATAGTAAAGTTAGGTTAATAAGTATTATAGTAATATCTATAGAGTGCTCTATTTTATCTATTAAGTTACTCTTAGATTCTTTAGGCGTTAAAACTATATATCTTTTTTTAATAAGCTTAGCATAAGCTTTTTAAAAGTACTTAGTGCTTAGACGTTTAATTATAGTATTCTTAGTCTCTGCAGAAATTTTCTTTAGCTAATTTCTAATGCTAATTATAGTAAGTATATTATAATATTTTTCTATAAGCTATCTATAGATATATTTATTAAAAGCTACGTAGAGGTAGATAATCTACTTTTAGGCTAGCTAGGTCTTAGTATTTTACTAAAGTTACTCTATTATAGCAAAAACTTTATAAGACTTAGAATAAGAAGCTTAGTATTATATAAGCGCTAAAAAAGCTATTTTAAGCTTAGTAAGAGTATAAGTTGTTTTTTTAAGAGCTTATAATATAACTATTTTGCGCTTTATATTAATTGCCTAATTAGTTATAAGCTTAAGAGCTAATATATCTAGAAAGTTATATACTATAAGAGTGCTTTTAAGCTTAGTAAGCTTATAAGCCTTACTATATATATAGAGAGTATGCTAGTCTCTATACTACTGCTCTAGAGAAATCTTATCTAGCTTTGCTTTTAATATATAAGCTTAGTAGTCTTTTCTAACTAGCTTAGCTATAGCTATTTTAGAAAGCTAAAGCTGCTTCTGCAGTATTTTAACTATAGTATAGAGAGATTAGTTCTTACTATCTATAAGTTATATTAGAATAGAGAGCAGAAGAAGCTAGTCTACTATAGTATTAACCTAGTTCTTAAGCTTGCTAAGCCTATTATAGATACTTATAGTATTAGCATTAGTAATTTTTTAAGTAGCTAGCTTAATTTCTTATACTGCTTTTTTCTTAGAATTAAGTAGTGCGCTAGCTATGCGCGTTATAACGCTTTCTATTATACTTTTATATAGATTTAGAAAGTAATTAGAAGCTTTTAGTAATAAGTTTCTAGATAAGAGCTAAGTTAAGTTAATCTTATTCTATACTACTAGAGAGCATATATTAAATTTAAACTATATAAACTATTCTAGCTATATAAATCTGCTTTTAAAGATAACGCTACTTAATAAAATAAGCAATAAGCTTATTAAAAGTATTAAGTTACTTATTATAAAGAAGCTATAGAATAATTTAGTAAAAGAGCTTATAAGAGATTAATAAGTTACTTATAGTAATAAGTAGAAGTATAAGAAAGTAAATAAATAAGTTAACTAAAGCGTCTAAACTATACTTAGCTAGCGCGTTTATTGCGTAAAGAGAATAATACTTATATTTTAAAGCGCTAGGCTTATAACTATAGAGGAGAACGAGCTAGTAAAAGTAAGTTTAAGTAATTATATTATAGAATTACTGCTTAAGTATCTTAATATAAGAGTAGTATAATATATACTTAAATTTGCATAAATATACTAGTATAAAAGAGAAGAGTATATAATAAAGCCTTAAGCTGCTTAGGCAAAAGGCCTATAGTTATAATAAAAACGCTATATTATATCTAATAAAAGAGCCTAATATACTAAAGCATAATCTATAACCTTACTTATAAGCATATTACTATAGTAGTAACTATAGTATAATCTAAGGCTTTATAGCGTCTTAATTACTTAATAGTATATACTTAACTTAAGAAGATATATATCTAAGCAAGATACTAATATATTAGATAAATACTAACTCTAGAAAAAGCATACTATGCTTATTAAGCTAAATATTCTCTATTATAGCGTTTCTACTTAGCTCTAAGCGCTATATATTAAGTAGTGCTTTCTCTAATTCTAGAGAAGTTACTTTAGTAGAGTATACTATAATAGAGTATACTTAAGAATTTTATTAGTAGTATACTACAGGTTTAAAGACTTAAGTATTATATTAACTATAAACTTACTAAATAGCTACTCTAGCACTAAGTAATCTAACTTAGTAGTATATTAATTCTTAAATATCTAGTTCTAGTATATACTACGCCTTAATAAGTAATCTATTATGCGCTCTAGAGCTTTATACTTATATGCTTATTTATAGTACTACTAGTAGCAAATATAAATATTCTATAGCTTAGTATACCTAACTTATATCTTAATTATATCTTTAAATAACTAATATATTATCTATAATATTTAAGTAATTATATTTAATCTTACTTTATAGAAGCAGAGTAGATTAGATATAGATTTATTATTACTACTGCTATTATAGTCTATATTAACGTTGCTATTAATAGTAGTATTAATAATATTACTTTAGCTAAAGTAAAGTTATATAAAAGTCTCTATAATAGAGTTAGATAAACTAAAGAGCTTAGTATAATAGAAATATAGTAATAAGAGATAGAGAAGTAGTAATATTAATAAGCTTATAGAGTATAATTATAATAACTATAATAGCAGATTAGTATAAATAAATATTTTTTAGTATAAGTAGCCTTAATAAGAAAGATATAAGCTATTAATTAGCTATAGTTATAAAATATTTAGATATTATTAATAATAAGAAGTATAGTATTAAAAGTAAGATACTTTTCTTCTATAAATAAGTTTTAGAGCTCTTAAAAACTAAAACTAGTTTTTCTTAAACTCTCTAGCAAGGTTTGCTTTATAGGTAATCTAATTAGTGCAGAAGTTTATAGAACTTTTAATTAGCTTAGAAGATTGCAGAAGATTTTAGCGCAGCTCTAGCAAGGGCTCTATAGGCCCTTGTAGGCCGGTAGCAGGGCAGCCTGCCAGAGAGTCTGATTTATGAGATAAGAGGACGTCCACTTTCTATTCTTGAGAACGCCTCGGCTCAGGCATCAACTTCACTATCTACAGCAGGGGAATTGTCTTAGAAAGTGTCGCATATATTCTCGAATCGCTCGCTATCATCGAGAGATCATAGCTTGTCCTCCTCTGAAGGCACGAATGCGCAACAGTATTTGTACCCAACACGCAGCTAGCAGGCATAGTACCTATGGTACTTAAGCTTTCGTCATCTGTATCGTTGCAAGAAGAGGCTTCAGGTGGCAAATAAGCATGTACCTATCTGTATATTTCGCCTGCGAGGATAGCACGCAATGGCACCCCCGCATAACGTTCACTCGACCCCGCAAATGACCCTTGTCCGTCAACACAGATCTTAGTTGAGCATCAGTCAAACCAATGGGAGGTTTTGTTTAGCGCAACATAGATGAGATGTCGTGATGGCGGACTTGTGATTCCTACACGTATTGCGAGATCTAACCATGTAATGATGCCAATTTGTGGATCGTCCTAAGAGCTGCAATGTCCTTGGAAAGATAGGAAAGATAAAAGGCCATGGTTTCGGGTGATTGCTGTTTGTCATCCACAGCCTTCTAGCATTGACTGATTTCGACTTCCAATATGGCTACTGAAACTCAAACACAGCCAACGGCAACTCCAGCTCAGTCTGAAACTCAAACTCAAGCATCATATCCTCGCGAGCCCTTGCAGCTGAAAGGTGTACTCGATCAGTATGAATCTTTTGATGTCACTCCAGTCATTGGACGTGAGTTCAAAGATGTGAACCTGGCAGAATGGTTACGCGCTCCAAATTCTGATGAGTTAATCCGAGATCTTGCTATCACTAGTACATCTCATTGTTGCCAGCCACATGTTCTGTACTGACGCTTAATTAGTCTCTCAGCGTGGCGTCGTCTTCTTCCGCGCACAAGACGACCTCAACAACGATCTTCAGAAAGAGCTCGCTCAGCGTCTCGGTGAACTTTCAGGCAAACCTGGCACTTCAAAGTTGCACATTCACCCCGTCATCAACTCCGGTCGACGTCTCGGCGGAGGCGACAATGAAATTAGTGTCATCAGCTCCGAGCAGATCAAGGATATTTACTCGAAGAATCCCCTTGACTTCTCTACGAAGAAGCAGAGTGCAAAGAGCGGCTGGCACAGCGACATCACATTCGAGCCAATTCCAAGTGACTATGCTCTCTTGCGCTTGACCGAGTTGCCCAAGACAGGTGGAGGCAAGTCACACAACGCAGTCGCTTTACACATGTACATGGTATCTAACATGCACTAGACACCCTCTGGGCTTCCGGCTACGAACTCTACGACCGCCTCTCCACCCCTTACCAAAAGTTCTTCGAATCCCTCACTGCCACCTACTCTCAACCCCAATTCATCAACGCTGCCAAAGAAAACAACTTCCCACTGTACACCGCCGCGCGCGGCGCACCCGAGAACGTCGGCGATACCCTAACCACCACCCACCCTGTGATCCGCACCAACCCCGTGACAGGCTGGAAATCCATCTTCGCCGTCGGCCACCACGTGCAGCACATCAACGGCCTGACTAAGGAAGAAAGCCGCACCGCGCTGGACTGGTTTGTGTCGCTGATTGCGGACAATCACGATTTGCAGGTCAGGCATAGGTGGCAGAATGTGAATGATTTGGCGATTTGGGATAATCGGAGCGTGTATCACACGGCGACTTTTGATTATGCGGGGCAGGGACCAAGGACGGGGCAGCGCGCCGTCAGTTTGGGGGAGAGGCCGTATCTTGATCCAGAGAGTAAGAGTAGGAGGGAGGCGCTGGGATTGACTGATGTGGTCTGATGGGATGTGATCGGGTTTCCGCTGGGCGTGTTGAGATTCACGGGTTTGACGTTGTGCATCTCACTATCACACACTCATGCGCATTTCCAAGCACGTCAACTCTCTTTCAATGGTGTAAAATGATGTTGTCCCCTGCCTTTTCTTTCGCTTTATTCTCCTGTGAGACACTGCCCCATCTCATCCTTACCAAAGCTATATTTAAACCCACCCAATCACCCAAAATGCATCTTACTATAGTATTCTCCCTCCTTATTACACTCTCCGCCGTCTCCACCACCGAAGCAGCTGCCTCACCGACCATCGAGCCCGTTACTGTAACAATAATAGCGAAAATAAGCGTTTCGTTGGACTAGTGGAACACGGTAATACAACGGGTTGATTATCTAAGATTTTGAAGGTGGCGGCGATGATGGTTCATGATAAATTCTCATCAGCACTTGATGAAAATCCTCCACCCAAACCTCATGCATCTCGCAACCGCGCACGAAGCCGTTCCCACACACGTACTCGCACTCGCCCACGCAATCGGCACTGTGTAATTTCCATCTGCTGCAAGTAACAACGCACCACTAATTGGTCCACCTACTAGCGCCAACAATCCAATGACTGCGAATGCCGAACCCACTCTTGCGCCCGTCTTAGTAATGTCAGTCGTATAAGCCGCTATCGTGGTGGTGAAGAGTGATTGAAAGGCTGCCGAAGCAATACCGTATGCGACAGCCCATGCATAGTATGCTGGGATACTTTCGATTGCGAGCCATGACCAGAGAACGATGATATTGAAGACGAGGCTGAGGATCATGACGTTGAGAACGCCAATGTAGCGGTCTACGATGTAGCCGGGTAAGATGCGAGCGGGTGTTCCGACGCCGTTGAGAATGATGACCAGATTGAGAGATTCGGTGTAGGGCATATCGAGTACATCTCGAGCAAATGTTGCAAGCTGATTGATGTTAGATACTTTCCAAGTGTTCATGGTGCAGCAGGTTCACTTACATAGTACAAAACGCAGTACACCGGAGGCATAAGGCAGCAAATACCCAAGACGTGCAGGCAATATGGCACATCCGTGAAAGCTTCCCACTCGATGAGCGGCCCGGCCTTTCTAGGTGGTAGTCGAGGCTTCATGAACGCAAGCGCGATCAAAAGACAAACCACATTGAGAAAGCCGAGAACGCGAATGGTCCAGCCGAAGCCAATCTTTCCCAGCAATTGACGCACCACAACAGGGTAGATGACAGCACCCAACGAATTTCCAGTCGTGATAATCCCAATTGCTATGCCACGGTGTGTAGAGAAATAAGTCGAGCAAAGACCCATGATAGGCACAAAGAAAATGCCACCACCCACTCCTGTACAAAAGCCTTGAGTAAGGAGGAACTGCCAGTAGGTATGCGAGAAGCTGAGCGCAAATATGCCGAGGAGCTGAATGGCAATGCCAACAGCGACTGTGGGCCGAAACCATCCACGGTCCAACGCGCGGCCAGTGATGATGCCCAAACTGAACATGAGACAGGCTTGAACGCTTCCAATCCATGAGATGGTGGACGCTGGTTCTGGCAATATCGACTCGTAGTATGGCTGGAAAGCGCCAAAGGAATTGACAAAGCCCCAGAAGTTCATGATGGCGAGCCAGGCACAAAATAATTGGGTCCATGCAACCACGCCGCCATCTGGTGGTAGTCCGGGATCTCGAATGGAGCGGGTGATAAGGTGACTTGCAATTCTCGCCAGAGGATTTGATTGTCTTGACTTGGATCTTGAGAGTGACTCGTCCAACTCGTGTTGCTCCTGCGTCGGTTTGGCTTGCGTATCATGGACTGGGCATTCGGACTTGATGGCAGCGGATTCTATATCTCCCATCTCTTCATCAGGTCTTTGCGTAGCCATTGCGAAAGAGCTGAAGTTTACAAATCGAATTGCTGAAAGTTGTTGTGAGGGTAGAAACCACTCACGCGACCAGCTTTTATGCTCAATTGAAACTTTGACTCATGAAGGTCTGAAGGTCGCTAGAGCGCTGATCGTCCCTAGATGTTTGATCGTGCTCGGCACATCTATGAGTCGGAGAAGAAAAAAATGCAGAAGACGTGCGATAAGGTAGTGCATTGATCATTACATCGACTGAGCAGCTAGTTTGACGCTACATACCTGCGCGATCTTGGACTTGACGTCCATCCGCTCTGAGGGGAAGTGGACACACGGGGTAGACGCCAGGTCCTGTTAGGGGACGGAGATAAGCGGCGATTGAATTCGGGGCAACCCTGCCGCTCTAGGAGTCACAACTACAGATGGAATGCATGCTGCCGATATGAGCCAATATTGGGAAGCTGTCAAAAAAAGCTTTGCTGCAAGTGAATTAAATGGACAGGTCATTTGCCATGCGGCTCGATGAACACGTCAGTATCGCAAATCGTGGAAGTGCACGATGCCGGTCTCAGACTACCGCTGCATAGTACTTAAATGGCGGGTTGGATGTAGAGGCGCGTTCAGCCTCACGAGAGAACATGGACGATTTGAAGTGAAGCACGTCAGTCATCCAATTGTCGTGATCGATGCAGCACATGATGTGCGTGAGTTGGGCGAGCTGATCACTGCTGCAGATTAGTATCAGTCTGCGGGATTAGATGGGAGATTGTCTACAAAAGTTGACGCGAAGAGATTGAAGTAACCCGCACCTAGTCAGAGAGCCGTAGAATCGTATTACCTTTTCGCAAGGCGCTGCACAAGCTCTAGATCGCGCTCGTGGGAGCCAGCGATTGTGTATATCCACCGTCCCTCGGACTTTCTCCACCAGCGGTTCGGTAGGTAGGCTTCGCTACGAGATATCAGTGACGTCCCTGCGGAAAGGGCAAAGGTTCAACGTACAGCATATAGTACTCGTCGCGATGATAAGGAAACTCCAAGCTCGGCGGACCATGCTTGACGAGGAAGCTGTCCTTGGCCGCAGTTTCCTCCTCGACAGTCATGTCGACATGGGTCCTCTTATTCCCCTTGTTCTTGGCATGCCGCCTGATTGCGCGTATCGTGCTGTCCAGATGCACTTCGAGTATGCGTGCATGCCACAACGAATCATCAATCGCCCTCCGCGCAATGCGAGCATTTCGCGAGATCAGCGCCTGGTTCCACTCTGGCGCCTGGCCTCGCGGTATCATAGGAATTGGCTTTCCTGTGTCCAAATTGTCCTGCCAATGCGCAAAGTCTAGCACCAGGCTCAAGTTGTTCCACGTGAGAATGCATGTGAGACACGTGCAAAGCGACTGGGCGTCGGGCGACTGTATGTGCTGGTATGGGCGTTTATGTATGCCGAGCTGGATTTGGCGGTTTGCGTCGGTCAGGATTGGGCGTATTGAGGGCTCGACGTCGGACAGCAGCTTCGGCGTTGGGAAGCATTGGATGAGGATCGTGTAGCGACTGGCAATGATTGCATCACCAATAACACTCGAATTTGCGGTGACGAGGTTGCGAAAGCGGTGGTTGACGAAGCTGAACCGAAAGACATCTCGCGGTTCAAGGTATTTCAAGCTTTCAAGGAGGAGTTCGGTGGGCAGTTTGGTAAGATTGACGATGGCGTCACGCTTCTTGTCGCGCGTCACCTTCTTGCGCTGCATGCGCTCGGTGCGCTTGTTGTGCAGCGTCAGGGCCGCCGTCTTGTCCTCGAGAGGCTCTTCATCATCGCTCACGTGTCGCGGCATCTTTGAGGTTTACATGAGCAGATATAGGAAAAGTGCTTCCCAGCTTCCTGGCTGTGGCAGCAGTCCGCGGGGAGCCGCCACCAATGAGCCGCGACGAGGCCCGCAATCGCGCAACCATCAACTCCTCGCGGGCCTCTTTCTTCCCCCACGACAAGACACATAAAGCTGAGTATGCTATCCAGTCCAGCCGATCTCTTCTCGTTCATGAGCAAAGTCCTCGGGGGCATTGGTCGGGAGCCTACTTCATAAGCTCAACCGAACAATATCACGCGATTGAGCATTCTTTGCCCTTGCTTTTCTGATTTCTATCGCTCAGCTAGGACACTCAACACAGTGCTTGCCTCTGCAAGCAATGCAGCTTTAGCGACAATCTCAGGGCTGAACAGTGCATCTGTTTCCGCGAGCAATTCTATCGTTGGCAGCACTACTGCGTGACCACGATGAACTCTGCGTGCTCGTCGCCCTGGTTGCAGTCCCGATCCTCGCAGGACTCAAGATGTGGCTAAACTTACCCAGACCAGCGACTCCAGGTATGGACTTCGCCTATATTGGCAAAGTTAAATGTCCACAACGGCCCCCTCTGCCTCCTCTGCCACCGTTACCACCTGGTGGCCCATACCTCCTCCTCACATTCCCAACATTCCAATGGGAACCATCTACCAAAGATGGACCTCACACCCGTCACCGATAACATTGACAAGATCCTTCCCGCTGCGGAAGGTATCTAGGGCAAGTTCCCCAAACATCCCTCCGGCGTCCCCAAGTGTGAGGGAAAGTTCTTCCGTCGAGGTATAGTACAGCGGGACCTACTGGCCGATCTTACTAAGACGCCTTTCAATTTGGTCAGCTGTGTTATCGAGACTGCCACCAGCTTGAAGGACAAGTTAGTGCTGCTGCAGGTTCATCGGATGGAAGTTCTGGCGGAGGCGAAGCTTCCGAGGAGAGAATTGAGAAGCTGGCCAATGCCTTGCGAAAATTGACGGAAATTATGCAGAAATCGGATGCTCAGTGGAATCTGGAGCTTTCTGGGATGAGTCGGTCGAGTATGCCGTCGCATTTGCGTTGATTTGTGAAGTTATGCATAATTCGAAGCATGGGTAATCTACCTCGCCTTGCAATACGATAGATTTGTCATCACTGTTCAATACCATGTCGATATCTTACCTTGTACCACCAGAAGGTTTGTGAGCACAAACGAAAAGGCGACATATTTTCATGGCCGATGTCTCCTGTCATTACGGATCAAAGTAAGGAAAGGGAGGTGGCGACCCACAAAAACTCCGTCGTTGCTGATTGGTCACGATCTGGGAAAGTCGGCCAACACTCGTGATGGCGTCATGCTGGTCTATTTCTAAGCAGCCACTACCTAACCACAGCATCAAGCTGTTAAACTTCGTCTTCGCATTCATCGCAAATACGGGCATCAAAAATGACTACTGCAAACTTCAAACATATCGACCTCGGCAGTTACCAGGGGAAGCCATGGGCCAAAGTTGATGGTCCGGGCAGCAATTTTCAGCAGAAAGACTATAGCAGAGATGTTCACAACCTTCGAGGCAAAGAACATGAATTTACCACAGACAACTCTGGATTCACGGTTTACAAATACCCTGCCAAGGAGAAGCTGTTCACCGATGAGAAGGCTGTAAGGGAAGGATACTACCAAGACGTCGAGAACATGCTGCGGGACAAAATACCTGGTATCAAGAAGATAGTCATATTTGACCACACCATCCGTAGGCGCAAGAAGGATGCACCCCGTCAACCTGTACAGCAGGTTCACGTAAGCAGTCTTGTCGATTGTGAGTTTGGCGCATACTAACCAGTTGCAAGGTTGATCAAACGCCCAGCGCAGCGGAAGCACGTGTACGACGTCATCTGCCGGCAGAGGAGGCGGAGCAGCTTGTGAAAGGACGGTACCAGATCATTAATGTCTGGCGCCCGATTGAGAACCCAGCATCAGACATGCCCCTGGCGGTCATTGACTGGCGTAGCACCTCACCAGAGGACTTCATTGCTACAGACCTCATGTATCCCAAGCGCGCAGACTCTCTAGATTTGGATGACCGTGGGAAGGAGGTTTTGCCCGACCCTAACAACTACACTTCGTCCGAGGGCTACGAAGTGAAGGGAGAAACCATGGGTGTGGCGGCGAACGACAAGCACCAGTTCTACTACCAGAAAGACATGACGCCAGAAGAGGTGTTGCTGCTCAAGTGCTTTGACAGCTGGGGCGAGGGCATGCCAAACGGAAAGAAAGGGATTGCAGTGAGGACGCCGCACACTGCCTTCACTGACCCAAAGACCCCAGCGGATGCGCCAGGACGGCAGAGCATCGAGGTCAGGTGCCTTGTATTCTACGACTAGTGCTGCTACAATTTTTCTAGAACTGAATGTCACTGTCCCTCAATTGCGGCTCCATCATAATGTTGTTGTCACCTTCACTTTCACCACGCCCCACTTTTCAGCGCCTCCAAATTTTCATTTCCTCCACACCACCCACCTGACCTCCGACACCTCAACACCGACTCTTTCTTGGTGCTCTCGTGCAATATCACAGACTTCTCTACCTGCACACGCGCAACGCAGGCTTTGTTCGCACCTCGGCATCGCGCGCTACTCAACCCGTCTTATTTGTTTACCACAATCTCGCAACGATGACGCTACCAGCAACTCCACCCAAACCTACCCGCAACGGCAAGCCTGAGCCCAAGTCGCCGCATCTATCGAGGGCAGAGCGCCGCAAGGAGAAGAACTTTCGTAAGCAGATCATCAAGCAAGAGACTGCGAAGCATCAAACTGGTGAGGGCAAGCAGTGCGAGAAGAACGCTTCCAAGAGGGCCAACAAGAGGGCCAACAAGAGAGATCGCAAGGCCGCCAAAAGCAAAGCCAGAGCAACCCAGAAGGTTGCAGAAGCCGTGAGCGATACTCCTGTCAAGACATCAACGCGCCAGCACGGTACAGTCAGTCGCGCGCCATCCATCTTCAACCCGACGCCCGAGACCGCAAAAGCCATCGCCGACGCCGCGCTGAGCAGTTCACCGTCGTGTTACACCCGCAAGGTTGGCACACCGCTGCTTCCTTCACCAAGCCAGGGCGGCCACTGCAAAGTTGAGCGCATTCTCACCGATGACTTCCTACGCGTGCGTGAGGCGGACGAGAAAGACGAACGCGCACCGCCATCCTCACCCAATAGCGCACCCGACCTCGTCCAGCACGACAATGACGAATGGATCGGTCTTGCCAACGAGATTGAGGGCCAGGGCAGCGAGTACGACTTTCCACAAACTATTCACCCCGGCGCGTTCATCGAGTTCTTTGGCGGCCGAGAGGAGAAGCACAAACCCGAATTGAAGATCCCCGATAGTCGCGGCGGTGTCGAGGCCACTCATGTCAACAACGTCAGCGACTGGAACAAGTTCATTCCTCGACGCAAAGTTCAATGGATCAAGCGAGAGGGCGACCCTCACCGCATCGCGTTCGATGAGCAGGGAAACGAACTGCGCGGCCTTAGCTACTACGGCGACTTCGACTCTAACGAGAGTGATCCCGGTAGCGGACACAATCCCTCCTGGGAGGATCTCGATTTCCGCGCCAACCCATTGGGCGACGATTTTGGAGGCGTCCGCGGAGTCGCTGTTCTCAGTGATGGGGAGACCGACGGCGATGTCGAAGAGCTTCCTTACATCGATCTTACCCAGGAAGACACTGTCATGGTCGACTCCGATGCTGAGGACGACGTTGATGGAATCGAGCCACCTGCCCGCGGATGGGCAACGCCCGACCACATCATAGATCTTACCGAAGATTCTGATGCTATGAAGGAGACCTATGGCGATGGTTCTGGTCAAGGAATCGACACATCGACCCGCGATCCAGTTACCAGCGTGATCACCGATCTGACTCAAGACGATGACTCCATGGATGAGGCTGAAGATGAGGATGGCGTTCAGCCAGTTGATTTGCCTACTCCTGCGCCTGCACGCACTTATGTCGATCTGCCTGCTCTTGCGCCTCCACGCAACCGTGTTGATTTGCCTGCTTTTGCACCCGCAAGCATTCCTGCCGGCGTTACAGAAGATGAGAATTTCATGGGTGAGCTCAGGGAAGAGGACCTTGAATTCGTTCCTGAAGTTAAGTTCGCGACAGCATCCAACCATATTGGTGATGGTATGAAGGCCACCAGGGAAGTCAAGACATCTGCGGTCGCCCCAACTGCTGCTAGACCGGTCGATGCCATGGCAGGAAGCTCCCAGAACAACCCTCAGGTCATTGACGACGACAGCGAGGAAGCTCATGAGGCCAAGCTTGAACTCTGCCTTCAAAAAGAGCTCCTCCGTGCCCAGGAGTGTCGCGAAGCCAAGACTAAAGAAGCAAAACGTCTCGAGCAGCTTCTCAAATACGATCATAGCAGCCTCGCCCCTAGGGTCCTTTCCGACGAAGTTGCCGACGTTCGCGACCCCTTCGTCTTCATCGTAGCCATGCGCGCCGAGCAGTCCGATCTTAACACCAAGGCGTCCATCCTCGAAAAGGAGCTCAAGTCACTGTTGGCTAGCGGTCCTCTTTCGGCCAAGGACATGACGAAGGCGCGGAACCTCTCACGACTTTGGCATGCGAACGAAATGGCTGCTACTCATATGATCATTTGCGAAAACAAGTTCCGGGATCGCGCGGGCACACATGACCAGTGTTGGATGCGGGAGATGTTCGAAGAGATGAGGTGGCAGCTTCTGACCATGTTCGATGACTATGACAAGTTCTTGAAGAAGTTTAACGCTAAAATGGGAGGCGAGGCGAAGCGTTAAGCTGCCCTAGAGACGGAGTGGCTGGAGAACTTGACTGTCACCCTGACACGAGACAGCGCTTGGAGCGTTGTACGTGCACTTCAATAGCAAGTCAGGTGGAATTGATGGGGAGAGGGACTGTTACTTGGGCATGGATAAGTTGGAGTACTCTCGGCGCTGCACTCTACCTAAAGAGGCATGTGCCTAGCGAAGTTGGGAGCACATGTTGACGTAAAGTCTATACAGATGTTGCATACCAAATCACAATACAAACATACGAATGATGAGCTCTAGCAATTTGGTGATTTCTCTCATAAGCTACATAAATGCATTCTAATCTCACTATCTAACTACCAAGCGATTCACTCTACCTCATCTTGTTCAGGCGAGCTCTCTTCTCCAGACAAATTTTCTTCGTCAGAAAAGTTTCCTTCATCAGCTGAGCTCTCACTCCCAGAAAATGCCTCTTCTTCAGGCAAGCTCTCTTTGACAGAGTAACTCTTCCCGCCAGACAAACCCTTGAAGTATTTAGACCAGTCAAAACTGTCTCTGAGCACCGTCATCCTCTCGTTCACAAATTCTAAGAACTTCCCCTCGAACCGCGCATACTCTGCATTGCCTAGTTTCGCGAGTACTTCTGCAACCGTCACGCGGTTCGTAACTTCCCAATCTTTTCTCGCTTTTTGCATGTTGTGAACAACGTGACAAGCCATCTTATACCGAAGGATTGCCTCATCTCTATCCTTCTCCTTCATCTCGATGAAATGCTCATATCCAGTTTTCAGTGGACCTTTCCCAACAAGAGTGCGTTTTGATATCTGGTACATCTTACAATACTCGTTTTTCTCCAGACACGGATTGAAAATACTGAACTGCGGACCGGTCAGATCGACATACCAGCGTCCCAGTTTGTTGACGCGACTATGAACCAGGAATATTGTGTGATGGCGGCTATCTCGGTTCATGCTCTCTTTAGTTTCAAAGGAAAACCTCGCGATGCGTTCGGTAGGCTTGAGAGAGAACGTCAAAACTTTGACCCCTGTGTCTGTTCCTGTGTACCATTTAGCATCGCTATGTATACATAAGTTGCTAGTCTTGTATACCTCGCAAGAAGTTCTTGAGCAAATTCGGAAAGCAGACCGCTGCGAGTGAGCATCCGTTGAGGCTTGCCACCATCGCCTTTTCTATTTGATCCATCGTTGTCTGTGGTTCGAACTTGACATACTTACCCTCTGGACGCTTGTCTACCTTGATGAGTAGTCTATTCTCACTCGATTCGATACCAAGGACCTGGAAGTCATAGTCCATTTCTCTGAACTGTAAGAAGAGCTTTTGAGTTAAAGAAGCTGCGCGTTCAACATGAGTAGCGAGCGATACCATGTCTTCGTGAGTAGAAAGCAACATGATGAAGAGAGGATACACTGCAGTCGTTGGGTTATAGACTAAGAGACACAGTATGGTTTCTGCTATTTATACTGAGATTCGTGCTGTGTCACGCGCTGTGTAATGATTCTGAGTGACAGATGATTCTGAGTGACAGATGATTCTGAGTGACAGATGATTCTGAGTGACAGATGATTCTGAGTGACAGTTGTGACAAACCCCGGTGACTGAGCACAGCGTGGCCATACGATTCCACCTTTACAGTGAGGAAATCTGCGACATGTAAACTTCAAGCTCAGAAATCCCATTTCTTCCGCGCGACTGTATGCGGCACCTCAGGCGACTTCGCGACACCAGGCGTAGTGGGGCGGCGACCTTTGCTTCCACTCCGACTCATGCTGCCGCTCTGACTACGAGTCATAACAGGTCCTGATGCATCTCTTGGCCGCCTGATAGGTGTACCTGTTCGTGTCTTGGATGGTGTGGACCCATCGCCGAATTTGGTGGGTATGCGCGACACCACTTTTCGAGCGCCATTGAGTCCGATCTCCATATCCACGCGACCTGCCTGTAGTACCCTCGTTGCCGGAAAGAAAGGAGAGTTTCCGACGTAAGGTGTTGTGGTGTCGGTCGTGACTAACACTTCCTCGGCCTTGTCACCCAGCGGGATGCGCTTGGCTTTGTTCTGTGGCAACTGTCGTGGACCAGATGGAGTCGTGATTATTGGCGCAGAAGTAGTGCGAGTATGAAGCGGCCTCTTTGTACTCTTGGAAGGCAGTTTAGAGGAGATGCTTGATGCTGTAAGCAGAGGAAGCAGCGGGGCGTTCAGTGCCCAATCGGGAGGCGCTGCGGCAGCAACCTCTTTCTCTAAACGCAGAGGATGTCGAGGACGTGGGGGAGACTTCGGATGTGCGAGCTGTGCAAATATTTTATTTTCCTCATCCTGGAGGTCGCCGAGTTGCTCAAGCAATGACGCTCGCTTGCCCGCAATGTGCTGGAGCTGTTGCGCTAAATGGGCAGCACTTGGGACAAATTTGGTGGCCTCCTCTGTGTCGGCCGATACTTTGCGCTGAGACGTGCTCGGAAACTCCTTTGTGACGGGACGTTTGATGCTTCGAGAGTTCTCGATATGGCTGGATTGACCAGCCTCAAACTTTGACATGACCGGAGGCGCATCATCTTCGTTGTCTCTGAATACCGCAATCTTTTCAGTCGTAGCACTGATAATAGAGGCCTTGGAGTTGCTGCGCGACGTCCTGGTAGGATATGTGGCTGAGAACGAGGCCGGTAATTCGTCTTTCGGACTAACGTATGCCTGAAGTCAAATTAGCTTATGAGTTTTTGTGAGAGGGTGTATGAATACATTTTGTGCATATGTCAATTCCTCCATGTCCCTCATAGTTTCTGTGTGCTCGAAGTCGACTGAGTCGGAAGAGCGGAGATGTGCGCGCATGGTTGGCATGTTTACAAGCACGGTTGAAGATTAGGGAGGCTTTGTGATTCTAGCGGTTCTTCTGAGTGTATAAAATAGTGGGGCAAGGTCGCACTTGACCGCATCTGTTCGCCGTGTGATTGCACTCACTATGCTGTCCAGCCAGTGGCAAATAGTTTTCTGCTTCAGTTGCCAAAGCTTCATGGCAGCAAAAAGAAGGCTCTAGTTTGACAATCATGACCATCCGTGAATCGAACTCAAGTAGCAAAAAGGCAGTCACCCGTCGGAAGAAGGAGCCCTCCGCGTTGTCTAGTTAGTAGTCGCATTCAACTTCTATAGACTGCCTCCCAAGCTCCGGGCTTGCGGCCTGAGCTTGTCAGCTCTAGAGTTGCCTCGAACTGACCTCTCTCTTGGGGGGAGAGGCTTTGATGACAGAATCTTAAATGGAGCAATATTTATAGCAGTAATGACTAGTAACTAACAGAACCTTGGCTCAATGCTATGGAATCGTGCTGCGTTACGTTGCTGGGTGAATTGAGACGTCTGGGTCGCGTTGCTCAGGTGAAGGAGAGTAAACATCCTAGACGTACTGGAAGATGACGTAGCTAAAGCGCACTGACGGCCGATATTGGAGCAATCAAACACAATACGTAACTGCGCAACACCACAATTTGAGCAAACTGTGGGACAAGCTCTTCGGAATAAGAGATAATGAACATGTATCACAAGACAGAGCAAAGCAGAAGAGATCTAAGTGTATTGACAACTGAACAAGACATGTGAGAGGAGAAAATGTTACAAAAGCAGCTTTGCGAAATACGTGGTATACCAAATCACGGTCAAGTATGCCTTAGACTCAGAGATGTGCTTTCAAAGCCTCAGTTTCCCGGAATCGTTTGGGCCAGATTCCTTGTTTACCAGGTGACAGGATGCCATTTGGATCGACAGCGTCTTTTATCGTCTCAACAAAGCGTCGGTATGCGTGATTATTGAAGTCGTATAGCGAAGCGACGCGATCTGTGACTCACTGTCAGCATTACTAAATGAAAGCCCGCAAACATGAACTCACCCATCGCGCGGACGTGACTGCGATACTTGCTATAACCCCGCTTCTTGCCTTCCTCGAACAGGTTGTCAAAGATGTTTTGCACGGCTGTTCGATGTACAGCATTCGTCTTATCGAAGGTAAACATGTTGACAAAGATGACGTGTCGCTCGTGCATGAAGAAATCGCAGAAGAGATCCCAGGATTGAGCTTCGCATATTTTCTTCGCGGTCTTGACCCAGTCTAAGATCTCCTTGCCATTGCTTGGGATGATCGGGCTGTAGTCGTAGTGCGCCGCGATTCCACCTCCCGTCTTCGGTAATCGGAACTTGACCATCAGAAGGGACCAAAGACTGGGGATCCCAACAAAGAATCCGCCTTCTTTCTCTGGAATGGACGCGGGGTCTAGTGTCTCACCTTCGGGCGCTGAAAATATCTTGCCCTCAAAGCGGCCTTTGGACGTCTTCTTCTCTATGATTTTCTTCACCTCATCGAAGTGCGCTTGTATCACATCTTTTGCCCCATACAATCCGAATTTTGCGTTCCAGTAGCCGAGGTCAAGCGTCTTCTGTAGCTCAGCAACTTTCCAATCTGGTATCGGGCTTTCGTGGGGCCAAAAGTCTTCGCGAGGACCCATCATACCGAGCCACTCGACGACATTGGAGACATAGACCGTGTTAGGCAACAAGCCGTCTCGACGCATGGGTCCAAATATGTCAACGATGGTTTTGATGTCCTCAAGGTCTGGCATATCGAAGGAGCATGACATGTAGGCTTGGGGTGCTGGAGAAAGCCATATCCCGAGTTTCGTTACTATACCCAGGTTGGACTGCAGGAAAAGACCTTCGATACTGGGGCCGAAGGTAAATTTGGATAAATGCGCCGATCGCGAATTCGAGATACCAAATTGTCCTGTCCGTACAAGGTCACCGTTGGCGAGCATGGCTTCTACGCCTGAAATATGCTGATGATGCATTGCAGTCGGAGTGAAGCCTGCACCTCGATCCAAGGTATTGCCCACTACCGAGCCCCATCCAAGAGACGGACAAGATGGCCAAACATTCAACTTATTCTTGACGCAGTAGTCATAGAGGTCGGTAAATGTAACGCCTGGCTCGACGACTGCATATGAGTATTCGGAGTTCACCTCAATGATCTTGTTCATACGATGAAGATCGAGCGCGATGGATCCGTCGACTCGGGGAGCTGGACCACCATAGCTGGCCACGGGTGAGCGACGAGTTGCGATACTGGTGGAGCAATGATGTAGCGGCTTACCCAAGATTCTTTCCTCTAGAAAATGTCCATACCGGAATTCCAAACTCATTTGATACCTCTAGGACCTTCTTGAGCTCTCCCATACTTCCGGGCCGTACTGCCGCGCTGGGCATCTTGCGCGTTCCCTCAGCTTCTTGTAGCTCATATGGATCGATGTATTCTGTCAGATTGCGGTCCTGTAACACTTGGTCTTCGCCGACCGCGATTTTATACTTTTCTATCGCTTTGTTGAAAACAACTTGCTGTATCCCGGGTGGAAGCACAGGCTTCAAGGGCACGGTGATCGACTCTTTGAACAGGTTGTAGTGTGTTGACTGGTACTCTTGATCAATATATGCGGTAGAAGGCATGTTGACGATGTTGGATTGGCAAACAAGAGCTGCCTCGTAAGATTTCGTTGTAATATATATCGCTCATTCACGCAGCACGTATGCTTGTCGATTTCTCGCTCGCGCTAGAGCGTGAAGTTCGTTTGGGGATGCTCAAGCTTCCCCACAATGCGGAGAAGACCCCACATGGCCAAGTGAGCGTCTTCAACGCGGGACGTCGGTCATCCAGCCTCCGAGAAAGCTACTATGCACCAGCACGCGGTCCGATTGCGATAATTTGCCTCTCAGAAATGTTGTGAGGACCATAGGTACCAGTGGAGGTAAGGAGAACCATCAGCGCTAGTCAATCGTTTGCTGTCTACTTGTGTAAGAACAGTCGTACGCTGCGATGATGATTCCGCAGTCGCGATCTCACGTGGATGAACGGATCAGGATATGTCCTGATAAAAATGCACGATGGAGAGTGGTGTCAGGGGGTTAGTTATACTGGAAGGTTAGGAACCCGCGGCGCTAGGATGCCATTCCGCAGCGCACTCGACATCCTTCCTGCCCAATATACTATTAACCTCACCATGCGCTTTCTTTCCCAACGCAGTGGCTCTGGGATGGGTTTGAGAAGAGGTATACCATTTTTAAAACATGTGACTTCGTGATTTCGCGTTTTTCGCGTGAGCTGCACCTGGGCAGGAATGGGCTCCCCACCCGCCTAGACTCCAAAGCTAAACGAGATGAAAGGCGTTGTATTCTCCGCACCAATAGGTACCAGCCCCCACCGCGTGCAGCAATACTTCGTGCGCTCTGTGTCTCAAGATTCTGAGCACTATCAAAGGGCAATTCTGTGAAGCTATCTCAGTCATCTAGTCGATGCAGTGGACGATGTAGTGATGCGGCCGAGCTACTTCATATGCCTTTGACACTGGCCAATGACACTGGCCAGCGAATGTTGACAGACGAGTTCGGACTGACGCGGAGTTGGCGAACGGCGAGATGTTATGAGATGACTTCAGTGGCGATTTCTTGGTCGAGTGCGGGGAGCGCTTGTAAGTGTGAAGCAAACCTGGTTCGACAAGTGTGGGAAGTACATCGATCGGGCAATTGTAGAATTGGCGGACAGGATGAATAAGTAAACCGCGCCTCCACTTTAGACAATGGCAAAGTGGTGGCTCGCAAAATACTCTTGGCTCACGCTTCGGACATCGACCCTTCTTTGCCCTTCATCTTGTCGACGCTGCACTTCTTCGAGTAGGTCTGCGGTAGGCTTTGCGTTGGTCGCAATACTCTCGAGACCACGAATAGACTTGACGATCCACTTGCGTTCCTCTACGTCGTCTTCTTCCGCGCCCCACATAAGTAACGGCCATAGTAAGTTGACTGGCAGCGAATCATCCGTTTGTGCCATGAGATGCGACAGGCGTTTGATGTTCGTAATGGCAGCTACTACGTCTTTCGTCTTCGGATACTGGACATAGGCGACGCGGTGAAGGTGGATGAATGACGCGTAGTAGTTGGCTAGATAAGTGCGAAAACTGCGCGTGAGCGCTGCAGCTAGATTTTTCGCAAGATGCTTGTCTGTCAGGTTACCAGCGGCAGCGTGATCCATCAACGCTGGTCTTTGGCCGTAAAGGGCATGCAGATCTTTTGCAATCTGCGCAGCAATTGCCATTACCTCGGTCTCATCTTGGACTGTGCCACGACCGCGATGCCAAGGGTCGATGCGTGTGATCCGGCCAACAAAGCTCTGTACTTTTTGGTAGAACACGATGCCTGGGTGGTAAAGGACATCGAACAAGATTTCCTCGATCTCAGTATCAAGTGTTTCTGGCTCTGCGTTGACATCTGCCGCAGGTGTTGCGTCAAACAGGGTTTCATCCGTGTCGGCGAGGAACAAGCCTTCCCCACCAGCGGTCGAAATTGCACGGGCATCCAAGAGGCGGAGCCACGATATAATTCGCCTTTCGGGGATAGAAAAAGAAGTTTTATCGACGTTCTGTATCAACGTATAGGCTTCTCGTAGATTGGCATGAGCTCTAGGAAGTGTCTCGGTGAGCAACTATGTAGTGATCAGTTTCTGCTCGAGATCAATTGCTCGGCGAGGCACTATGGTGAACTTACATCAGTATATGTTAGCAAAAACAACGACGCTAAGAAATACTTCAGTGGCATCTTCACATCATCCTTTCCCTCTTCTTTGCGTTTATTCGCGAGGGCACTAGACAAATTGCGAGCGGCACTGTCGTACAACGGCCTCCAATCGGTCTTCATCACGTCACCCTCCATGCCACTTCGTTGCATTTGCATAGCTGTAAAAGCCATGATTGCACTTCTAACGACAAGAGACTCTGCCGCCATAGCGTTGAAGAACGCTCTGGTAGTCGCCCACTTTGGCCCTATTTCTGTAGTTGCAAGGATTGGTGGCATTAGCATCTGAAGAAAGGTATTGAGGAGGAAATCCTCATTAATAGTGCCGCTGGGGGCGTCTTCCGCCGAGAAAGGCGATGTTGACGCAGGTTCTGCTTGCTGAGTCCCACGTTCTAGGATGGAACAAGCTCTTTTTCGGGTGCCTCTACCCGGAGATTGGTGACCCAGTGACTGCTGATAAGCAGGCTGGGAGATAGCGTCTATTTGATGCTGGGGGCCGTGGGTAGATAGATCAGAAGGATTGCAAGGCCACGAACTAGGACTCAAGAGCATAGCTTCGTCCCATGTCCCAATTCCTAATGGCCCTGAGAAATCGAAGAAAGTGTTGCTCCCCATGTTGAACCCGTCAAGAGCAAGAAGATTGGGATTGAATACGTGGTGTTGAGTGACTGGAGTGCCTGAGTTGGTCATGGAAGCCGAAATTGGACCGGTAATATTGGGCGAGGTGGTGGGACGATTCCAAGTGCAATCCAAATTCAGGCGCTCGCAATGAGCACATCTCGGCCGTCGCTCATTGCATCGGACCTTTCGCCTCCTGACGATTGATGAGCCATGTCTATGTCTGGAATTGTTATCACAACTTACCGGCACGCATTGCAACCATTCTTCGAGCGAGCTGGACGCGGCACGGTCAAGGTGTGTCCGGAGCTGGCTAAGCTGGAGGGTGTTGCTGGTGGCGGATGCGACATTCCTAAACGTGCGTACCAATTTGATGTTCACTTTTAGAACATAGTTACCTTCTTGATTAACCAACTCAGATCTCACAACGTTAAAAGTGGTGTTGTGGAGATGGATAAATCTGGGGTGCCAATGAATGGGTGCCATATACGCTAGCGAGTCATTGTTCCAAGGTTGGCCTTTTTTTGTCATGCGCCATCCGTCTTCAAGACTTGGCTTCAAATCAATCATCTCACAATGAATTCGGGTGATGGTCTTTCATCTCACTTATTCCGCATTGCATCATTATACGTCCCCATAAGCCTGTCCTCTATGTACCTTATCCTCGTCGGAACTTTCAATACCTGTATTAAGACCAGCTGCCCATTTGCTCAAATCGGGATGCGCCGACCTCTTCTTCTGCCTCCTCCGCACCTTGACCGGCACCTCTCCCAACAACCATCTTGATTTTCCGTTGTCGCTTGATATCCCACTGTGGACTACTGAGCGCGAATCCTTATCTTCTTAGAGTGCTTGCCAGTACTACCGTCTGTCCAAGATACGAGATGTTGCGGCCAATCCCTGCGGAAAAGGCTGAAAAGAAGCGTTGGGGCGAGTTGTCCTCTTCTCCCAACCACCGCTCCGGAGTGTACTCATCCGCTTAGGGAGATTTTGACTCAATCTTGTGCGCGACAAAAGAAGACATAGCAACAGAAATGCCTCCTGAAATACATCAAGGATGTTTGTACGTTTGGTGGTGGCTCCCGCGGGCTGGCGGGAAGAGGCGCAGTGATTCATCCAGACATGCCCGCAGGTACGGAAAATATTTCGCCTTGTCGTATGGGATAACTGCGCCCTCTGCTTCGTCCGTTTCGTTGTCCAGCGCATCGTCGTATCCCCAATCAACTTATCAATAGTCTTCGAGTATTTCGGAGGCGGATGCAGCACGTTGGTCATTGCTATTGCAGTTGTTGCAGAGCCGGCTGTCATTATGACTTCGCAACGAGTTCGCCTTGTGATCTTATCGTCTCCACGATTTAAGACCCCTAGAATTTCTGAGAAGCCAATGTCTGCAGCGGCATCCAAGGTAGAAAAAGAGTATCCAGCAGTCATCGAGATGCCGGCTCGATTTTGCTATCTTATCCGCAACTGCGCTACTACGTAAATGTATGGTAAGCCCAGTATGGCGATGGAGGTGGGCGCAATAATTGACGCTATAACGACCAGCATGAAGCAGATGAGCGGAATTGAGATCAAGGACTGGGTAGATGGCTTGAAGAGACGCAGAACGTGGAAAGCAGATGTTTGGGGATAGACAAGTGCATCAGAAGAAGTTCCGGCCGTTCTGTAGCGATGAAATGACTGTCTTGGAATCTACTTCTGGTCGTAGCATCGGTCTCTCTTTGCTGCTCAGCTCTGGCAAAATGGGGTTCACCAACATCAGGTGGAGGCATTCAGCAAGCTCCCGAGGTTTGAAAATATGTTCAGCCACAACACCAGCCACAATCTATTCGGTGTCCGACACTATACCCAAAAGCGAGGATTCAGGCGATTGCCCTGTTCAGGCAGGTCATCGTATTCACCACGATTCAGAGACTCGCGCGACCTCGGGACTTAAAGAGCACGAGTTGCCTACTGCGCACTTTCAAAATTAGCAGCACCCAGCATCATGCTTATTTTATACGTCCTCCTTACTTGCGTGTCAGCATTCGCGCAGAATGCAATTGTTCTCCCGCGAAGCACAGGACCTTACGCCTCGACCCTTGCCATCGAGGAATGGGTCGACTCCTCGCGCATAGATCCCTTCAATTCGAGTCATGCACGACGGATCATGATATCGCGCTTTGACCCAATTCCAGTCTCGCTGTGCAACTTAGAGCAAGTGCAGTATATGACGAATGTGACTGCCGCCGCTGAAGATGAAATCTTGGGGGACTATGGTTGGCCCAAAGGACTCTTAAGTCGATTTGTGCTTGAGGTGTGTAAAGAGAAGTGTTCAGTTGGGGACGGACAAGGAAACAGAACGGAGAAATGGCCAGTGGCGCTGTTCAGCGGAGGTCTCAACACAACGCGACTCTTCTACAGTCATCTCGCGCAGGAAATCGCTAGTCATGGCTTCACAGTAATCATGGTTGACCATCCCTACGATACAGACGTTGTCGAATTTCCAAATGGCGATGTCATTTTTGGTGGAAGCGTGGCGTCGCCCGTCAACGGTTCAGAGCCCACGTCCCTGGAATTTGGGTTGGAGGTGCGCGCTCAGGATGCCTCGTTCGTGTTGGACCGCCTCGGTGTGAGTGCTGATTCGGGAGAGAAGGCAGTAATGTTTGGACATAGCTTTGGTGGAGCAGCTTCCGCAACAGCACTCTTAAACGACAAGCGATTCCACGCAGGCATCAATCTTGACGGCAAGATGTATGGCCCTGTCCTTAACACTTCTCTCGGCACACCTACCAACCCTCAGGCTGTTGCACTCTGGGGTAGCGACGGACATAATTCTTCATCCTCTTCAGATCTCGGGTGGGCAACTTTTTGGAACACTTTGAACAGCAGCGCGTACGTGGACTACAAGAGGGAGTTTACAGTTACGAATGCTGCACATGGGTCGTATTGGGATTTGAATATGCTCGTGGATGTGGCGGGAATCAGGGAAACCGTGAGTGAGGATACGCTGCTCTATTTGATTGGACCGATTCCCGGGCCTAGAGTGTGGGAGATCTTGGGGAAGTACATACCGTCGTTCTTTTGGTATACTTTGGGTCTGAAGGGGGAGGATGAGGTTTTAAAGGGACAAAATGAGAAATTCCCGGAAGTGCAGATTCTGAAAGAATAGATGTGCGAAATACCCTAAGATCAAATGATAGTACCTAGGCTGGGTCAAGAGACTTGGTACTTATTCTCGTGTCGATAGACGTCCGCAAAGGCTGAGCTGCTGCAACAGAGGAAGAAAAAGAGCTCGATATGGTATGCAGATATTGATCCTAGCAAATTTGTATAGTTCCAAAATCTGAGGCCAGGACCGAAAGTATGAACCAAACTTCAGTGAAACGCCTAACCAAAATGTATTCACTTCGCAGGCTTTTAGCCACTGAAGCTCTAGGGCTAGGATTGTGATAGGTAATGACAACTAGCATGTGCTATGATACCTTCTGAAATATGCTTTCAATGCTTCCACACGTGCATATACTAATGCGGAGCGAAATGACACGCTGAAGCCACACGTTGCAAAACAGTGAGATGTGATCATTTTTTGTACAAATTAATCACGTCTACGAGATTTGTTTACGAAAAATGAAAGTTATAAACGCTCCGATTTGGGAATCGTCCAACGTGTGCCCTGGATTCCCTGCTCTAGCCCGCGTCAAGCTATGCTCGTGTCTCCCCATCTGGAGTGCCCAAATTCTTCGCTCTCAACTCATATTCGTCTTTACCCTTCAGACCAGCATTCCTGCCCCGTCGCCAAAACAAGAATCCAATGGCACCAAGCAGTCCAAGGCCAGCGGTGACAGCCCCAACAGCTATGCCTGCTTTCGCCCCTGTGGAAAGGCCACTACCACCATCACTTGATCGATCAGACGATGGGTCAGTGAGATCTGTGTTTGATGGAGAGACGCTGGAGCTGGGTGTGGGCGCATTGAAATCTTCGCTGGTTACGTTGAAGCACGGGACCTGTATCGTGAAGTCTTTAGTCTCGACGAAAGTCTGCTAAAGTGTTAGCACCTACACCTCGCTCTTGCACAATAGGGGACGGACGATGTCAGCGCAAGCGAAGAATGATTGATTTCGGCCATTGTTCTCGCCCTCAAACTCAGCCCAATACTCTAGCTGGATAGTCGCATTCTGGCCAGCTGAGACATTGTCGAGTGCATCAAGCTTGTAGCATTGGTGGCCTGGGTCTATGTCCGTGGTGTTTGCGACAACTTGGTCGCTGAAGTCAGCTTGTGATTTTGGGTCTTCACAGCTTGTTAGCTCACACTGCGTTTGACGGCACGACAGTGAACAATTTCCTTACCATTGCCCATCGCAAGTCTAAAAGCTACGAACCAAGCATCGTCCGCGATACTAAGTGCTACCTGTCCTTGCTGCAATGGGAAGATTGTGCGATTTGATGGGCCCAGTGCACTTCCGCAAGGCGCAGTGTTGTCGTGTGCGGCCTCCCAGATTCGATCCGAGGGCCACATGAAAGCTACTGGTCCCATCTCCTTGCCTTCAGCACCTTCTCCATGAGTCTGTGACGAAACATGATCAAGGCTGGAGAAGAAAAAGATGAGCGAGTAGAGGTTTCGGAGGTGTGAGCGCATGATTGTGGTGTGTGAGCACTCAAAGGTGACGACCCAAAAGTGACCGATGCGGCTCCCGTCTGTCTATATTACCACAGGCGGGGCTACACACATGCTGTCATGTGCAACTCTAGAAAGGATCCAGATAGGGACTGTTCTAGCACTACCGAGTCGCGTGTTGCATGTGCCAAGTCTCTCAACTATTAACTTCCCGCTGGGACTCCAATCAACGCACCTTG
>Ga0265780_10002156_pt1 | contig 27064 bp, 21 predicted proteins | sample P1T30metagenome_FD_192432 | JGI IMG/M metagenome (GOLD analysis project Ga0265780, IMG submission 192432) | Plant litter microbial communities from East Loma Ridge, Irvine, California - P1 T30 | ecosystem: Environmental > Terrestrial > Plant litter > Unclassified | place: USA: California...
GAGCGAGGATGTTGTCGCATTCGGTCCTCCTATCTTGGTCCGTAATCTGCTGAATCTTGAACTCATGAGGGGAACCATGTAGGGGGCCTGTAGTGACGGCACTCGAATCGTTGGTCGCATTCATGGCAACTAGGATCAGGCGGCCTACCGGGAAAAAGTCTTTGTCAGCATACTCGGAGTGTGAGAGTGAGTTGTTTGTTTGCGGATGTGTAAGGTGGGGGTTCGGCTCATGAGTTACGTGCAGGTCTTGTTTGGAAGGTAAGATTGCTGCGATCTGTTGAGCGTGGATTGCATCATCTGCGTGAAGTAAGATACCTGAATAAAAGATAATTAGGACAAACGTCTGGGGTTAAATTTATGGCATAAATCTGCGTGAACAGAATGTACTTATGTAGCATTGCTATGAGTAAAATAGCAGGGTCAAGTCCCGAGTTCCGGATTGGGCTTTGGAACTTGCAGCTGCACCCTGTATTTCTGGGAACAGCGGAGTTAAACCCCGAATTCTGAATTAGGTTCCAGAACTTACACAGTGTAGCCTACACTCCGTAATTTCTAGATGTAAAATAGCAGACTGCAGCTCCATGACGTGGTAAATCCAATGGCCTACACTCAATTAATCGAAGCTGACTTCAGTTAGTCTACGAGTGTCGATGTTATTGCCATTCCAGCCTTACCAAACGCCAGCAGAATTATTGTCTGCCTTCTCCCGCGCAGAAAAGGTCAGGGTAACTTGTATATGTTCAGAGGCTTTTGCAGGACGAGATAAGGTATCTTGCAGCAGTGTGTACGATCAGGATCCTTCATGATGTTATAAGTGTAAATTTATACACTATCAGAGCATGTCATGTCGGGGCAGATTCCGCATTCTCGAACCTAAGCTTACTCCTTCTCCGCCGCTTCCCTTTTCGCGCGCCATCTCGGACCCATCTTGATCTCCAAAAACATGAGCGGCAACAGTAGAGCGCAAATGCCGCCCCAGAACGTGTACGTCCAGCCATCGCCCCATGAAGTCGTCATGCGATCAATCACTGATATCATGATTGCCGCAAGCGAGCAACGTACAAGGTTCGTGCATGCTGTTGCGCCAGAACTGCGCGATTGTAAAATGTCGATATTTAGCGTCATTGTTGTGTTGAGGATGCCCATTGATGTCCATCCTAGTATCGTTCCCAAGCAAAGCAGTACGGCCATGTGTGCTCGAGCTTGGATTGACCAGCCCCAGCCGATCACACAGACAATGAACAGGCCGAGATAGAACGGCATGATGCGCAAGCGAGCGTATTCAATCGTGAAATTATCCCCGAGGCGCTTCTTGATGCGCGAGTATTCCCAGTCCAACATCTTCCCGGTCATTGTGCTGCCGATGATCATGCCAGCACCTGTGGGTAGGTAGCAGAGTCCGAGCACAGTCTGCGAAAGGTCGGGGTAGATCCGAGAGAACGAAGAGGAAATTGTCGCAGTGATGGTGTAGTTCACAGCGTACACGATGCCGGTGAATGTAAGAAGGACAATGACATCCGGATACGTGAGGATGACGAACGGGTTAATGGATTGCTTTGACTTGGTCTGAGTAGCGGGGTCATACGCCTGCTGACTCGCTTTACGGCCAACGATAGGCACGAGTGCACGCAGACGGTATGGAACGGGTATGCTGCCGTTGCCGGCAATCGATCGAAGAGTTTCCGGAAGGAAGAGTGCGATGCATAGCAGGCATACGGCGACCATGATGACGATCGTCCAGAAGATAGAACGCCACCCAAGTTCTTGCGCCAACACACCTCCCAGAGAAGGTCCTATACATGGCGCCAGCGCCGGACCAAGGTTGAACATGCCAAAGTAACCTCCTCTTTCTCTCGACGTCGATATGTCACCGATAACGCCCGCACCGAGAGCTATCGTGCTCGCACTGCCGCCGGATTGGAAACACCGTAGGAACAACAGGAGCCAGAACTGGTCCGTCGGACACAAGGCCATGCCGATACTAGAGAGGACGAGAATGCTAAGGCAGACGAGATATACCAACCGCCTGCCATGACGATCAGAAATCGGTCCCCATAGCATGGGTGACAGTCCTTGAAAGATGAGGTAGACAGTGACAGTTTGATTGATGGCGTCGGTTGACTGATGGAATGCCTTGGCAAGAGTTGGTATAGCCGGGAAGTATATATTGGCAGGCAGAGGGCTAGAATCATCAGCACGACGTCAAGAATGTTGACGAGTTTAGATATACCTGTAAAACCCAGCCAATGCCACCATTCCAACGATGAGCCATTTCTCTTTGTTCGAATAGATGCTGTACGGTGCCTCTACCACACCGGCCTCAATCGACGACGTCAGCCCCTCGTCGACCGTATCTTGCTTGTCGTCAACCATAATTTGCGCCGAAAGATCGTGCAGGAACCACGAGGCATGCGCCCTGATATGTTCTCGCCCGACATCATCACTAACGGTCGCGCCCGCCCACTCTTCGGAGTAAAGAGTACCGCAGGGCGAATCTGCACGACGTACACCGTTGTCTGCCGATACCGACTCGGCCTGAGATCGGCCAACTGCTGGTGTGATGTGGTTGCTCGAGGCTGAAAGCGCTATGCCCGTTTGAGACTACCGAGCCGTGAATAGCGCGGCCGGGAATAATCGCTCGAGACCCTGGCGAGCGGCTCTATTTTCTTCGCATCCCGTCGGATAGAGAAGGATTTGCCGGGAGGATTTTGCACGCCACGCGTGGGAGTAATGCCTGAGAGAAGATATGGGGTGCAGTGAGTCAATGTGCAAAAATCGTTTTGTGTTGGTTCGTTGATCTCTTTGTTCTTTTTCTGCCGCATACCATCGTGTGGGTCAAAGTCTTCGCATCGCTGGCGCCGCGTACCCGGGAGCACGCTTCCTTGCATACTGCTACTAATTCAGTTGGCCGAATTTGGGTACCGACGAGCTGGAAATATGGCCGATATGCATGGAGCCCAGGGTGGTGCACCACACGAGAAAGAGATGAAACTGGACAACCCAGACGCCCAGATATCTGAAGGAAGACGGGAAAAATCCAAGGGATGGAGAGGGATCGTGAGCGTACTCCAAGAGCGTAGTGATATCGAATTCCGCGGTTGCACTCCCATACCATACGAGGAGAGGACTGAGACGAATTGCTTCAATATCTTCACATTGTGGTTCAGCATGAGCTGCAATCCCTTGCCGTAAGGATGTTCAATTGGGCACCAAGGGGCAAAAATGCTGACTCTCCATAGTGTTACTTTTGGGATGGTTGGAACGATGAGCTTTGGGCTCAGCTTACGAGACGCGTCCCTGGTTATTCTATTCTTTACCCTCGTCTCGACCTTACCGGTAGCCTACATGTGTACGTGGGGTCCTAAGACTGGCATGCGGCAGCTCGTCCAAGCCCGCTTCTCTTTTGGAAAGTACTTCGTCTCGATACTGGTCCTTCTCAATCTTGCCACGTTGACAGGCTTCTGCGTTGTCGACAGTATCATTGGCGGTCAAGCTCTCTCTGCAGTGAAAAACGGCGAGACGATCAGCGCAACGGTCGGCATTGTCATCATCTCGCTGCTGGCGCTAACCATCGCCTTCTTCGGCTTCCGCGTCCTCCACCACTACGAAAGATGGGCCTGGATACCTGCCCTGATTGCCCTTATCATCGCTGCTGGCTGTGGTGGGAAAGGCCTTGGTCAGCAGGTTGCAGCGCCGTCTGCGACTGCACCTCAGATACTATCCTTTGGCGGCCTCGTTGCAGGCTTCATGTTACCTTGGGCTGCGCTGGCTAGCGACTTCTCAACATACATGCATCCGAAAGCGCCGCCCATGCGCATCGCGGCATACACATACGTCGGGCTTGCTTTGCCTACGATCCTCCTCATGACTTTGGGAGCCGCCATGGGTGGTGCGACACCCAACATTCCCAACTGGCAGGCAGGCTACGAAGTGAATGCAGCGAGCGGCGTTCTGTCTGCCATGCTTCATCCAGCCGGAGGCTTCGGGCGCTTCGTCACTGTCATTCTCGGGTTCTCCATGCTCGGTAATCTTTCCGCAACAATGTACAGCATCACGCTGAACCTGCAAATGCTCGTCCCTTGGCTCTTCCGCATCCCCCGCGTCATATTCAGTGTCATCATCACCGGCATCGTCATCGGCGTTGCGGTCGAAGCAGCCAAGTCCTTCTTCGTCAATCTGGAGAACTTTCTCGGCGTCATTGGGTATTGGAGCGCGGCCTTCATTGGCATTATCCTCGTGGAACACCTCCTCTTTCGGCGCGGCAGCTTCATCGCATATACCAAAGACGATGAGGCTTGGGATGATATGCAAAAGCTTCCTTGGGGCATTGCTGCTGTTGCGGCCGGAGTCGTCTGCCTTGGTCTGCTTGTGCCTGGCATGTCGCAGATCTGGTTCGCAGGGCCGATTGGAAAGGTGACTGGAGATATAGGATTTGAGGTCGCGTTCGCGCTATCTGCTTTGGCGTATGTGCCGCTGCGATTCGTGGAAAGAAAGGTTTGTGGGAGATGAGACGGATGTGCAGCACATGTGAGTGCAATTTCATGTCGCAAACAGTAATGCATTCGCGTCGTAGAGCACCTTCAACCAACTCGGGAGGATGCGGTTGATTTTCCGTTGCATAAGCTTGCATATTCTGATCAGTTGTGACCCTCGCCACCGTCAACCTACATGGCGGGCTATTGAGTGTAGCATGAAGCTCGCTTGTAGGGCGATGAAGAAGTTGGAAGATGCGTCGCTCGAAAAGCGCGGGCTGCAGGAGCAGAGGCTGCCAAGAAGAAGGGCTCGAGGCATTCGGGCACCCAGATTTGGCCGCCGATCTCCCAGCCTCTCTTTTCTGTATTTGATCAATACAGATATCTTCATCTCGAATTTGCTGGCTCCCAAATATGTCATTCTCTGCATTGTGATACACTGGCTTGAGACCTGGTACTCGAACAATAATTTATACACGCACTATCTTAAGCAGGAAGCTGATCCTTTGTAGCCCTTAGTATCTTGGATGTCATCTCTTGAACTCCAACACTCGCACCACTTGAATGACCAGCTAGTTAGTGTATTTGCCCGACTAACCTCGGGTGGCTTTTCTGAAGATCGAACGCTTAACTTTGTACAAACATAGGAGCCGCTGCAATTGAAGTTGAATCAAGAGATCAAACCCCTATTGTCGACTAACAGTTGTCCGCCGCAAAAGTTCGGTTGCATGAAACCAAGGAGATTACATGCGTTTGGTGGAGTAGGATAGCCGCTAGTATGGGGATAAACTTACCTCGGTTGTGCATGCTACCCCGGAATGTGTGACGTTCACAAGCCAGCGACGGAACCGCATCCTCGAAGCCTCTCCGCATTTGGGCTACCTCACCCGACGACACTCCTTTCATTTCATCTTCTCTGTATAACAAAACCCCTTCTTCGCCACCATCGTACCTGTCTCCTCCATCGACTGCCCCGCAATCAACACACGCCCGCCCGCACAACACCACCACCACCACCACCACCACCATGTCGCAAGCCCAGGAGAAGGCGCAACAAAAGCTCGCCGAGTCTGTATCTTCGGTACCGCAGAGCACCGCCGCCCAGCAAAGCGACAATGTTGCGCACGCGCTGGCCGGCGCTGGAGGAGGACTGCTGTCCATGGCCCTGACGTATGACATCACCCTCCACCCCCATGCGCCGCCCTAACAAACCCCAGCTACCCCCTCATCACGCTCTCCACACGCGCGCAAGTCGAATCCAAACGCGCGCAGTCATCCACCCTCAACGCGGCGCGCCGCATCATAAAGCGCGAGGGCGTCACCGGACTTTACGCGGGGCTGGACTCGGCGCTCTTCGGCATCAGCGTCACCAACTTCGTATACTACTACTGTACACATATCCATATCACGTGGTCAGACCCTTCTCGTTAACCTTACTCAGGGTACGAATGGACGCGCGCATGGTTCGAAAAAGCCGCGCTCAAAGCCGGCCGCGCATCCATGAAACTCACCACCGTCGAATCCATGCTCGCCGGCGCACTTGCCGGCAGCGCAACGGTGCTGATTACAAACCCCATCTGGGTCGTCAACACGCGCATGACGACGCGCAAGAACGATTCTGACGAGCAAGTCCTGCCTGGCGCGAAGGCTGTCAAGGCGCCTTCGACGCTGGGCACGCTGCTCGCGCTCATCCGCGATGAGGGCCCGACACGCCTGTTCTCGGGCGTCATGCCGGCGCTGGTGCTGGTCATTAATCCGATTTTGCAGTACACGTTTTTCGAGCAGATGAAGCAGTTTTTGGAGAAGAAGAGGCGGGTCACGCCCAAAGATGCGTTTTACCTGGGTGCGATGGGTAAGTTGCTTGCGACGAGTATTACGTACCCGTATATCACGGTCAAGTCCAGGATGCATGTTGCGGGTCGCGATGGGCCGAGGGAGGACATGTTGACTACTTTCCGGAGAATCATTCGTGAGGAGGGATATACGGGACTTTATGGAGGTAAGTAATCATCACTGATTTGGGAGAAGACGGGGCTAACAGTAGCAGGTATCGGACCCAAGGTCACTCAGAGCGTCATCACTGCCGCCTTCTTGTTCGCATTCAAGGACGTCTTGTACTCATACACCGTCGCTGCACGCAAGAAGATGGCAGCTAGGTAGATACTACTCATCACGACTGGCATCACGATGGACGGATGTACGAGAACAAGAATTCCATGTCGGAGACCATCACGCGGGAGGTTTTGGGATGGAGAGGAAAAGAGACGCAAGAAACTATGTATAACAAGTAAAGAATGTATATACCCAATAATACCATATTTGCATTTGCATCAAGTCTCTTTATATCATCAGCACCTCATCAACGCTACGAGGTACTCCATTCCCAAGCACATATACGCCCTCTACACATGCACGATTACATGACGGCCGACATATCATATCTTAGCCCGTCCATCTCTAACCCGTGCCTAACGCTCCACACACCACCCAAAAGATGCTGACGACCTCCAGCCTCTACTATGTCCAGGCAGCTCCATCAGCGCCACAAGACCCCAACGACCTCCAGCTCTCACTAAGCCCACGCAAATCCATCAACGCCATAAGACCCCAAAGATCTCCAGCCTTCCCTATATCCACGTAGCTCTATCAGTGCTAAAAACACTTTAACGACCCCTAGCCTCCACTATATCCACGCAACCTTATTAGTGCCACAAGACTCTAGCGACCTTCAGCCTACTCTATATTCACGCAATTCTCTTATTACCAAAACCCTAACGACCTTGAGCCTCCCCTATATCCACGCACCTCTATTATTACCACAGAACCCCACCTTCCTCATCCCTACCCCCACGCTGCCCGATCCCCATCGCCACACACGACCTCTTGCGTCTACTTATCCATCCAATCCGTCCCTTAAATACTGAGGTGTTGGATGTCTGACTCGCTCTGTGAAGCTCTCGGCAGATTCGGATAGGTAGCGCGTCTGGCTGTACTGTGTTGTTGAGAGGGGAGGATGGCTGGAGGGGTGGCGCGTAGGCTGGGGAAAAGGGGTGAAGCATACTTATGGTAGTATGCAACATGGCGGCGAGGGGGTTAGCATGGGGTAGGAGGGAGTGTGAAATATTTTAGAGGGGCGGATGAATGTTGGGGATGGGACAATTGAGAGCCGAGTAATGGGGTGGATGGACAGTGAGGAGGTATTTGGAAGATGAGCACGGAGGACAAAAATATGTATATGGGGTGTAGAGTTGTCGTTAGAGGGGTTGGAGGTACGGACGTCACTGAGCATAGCTGACACGGTTTTTGAATTGAGTTTTACTTTCTTCATTTCTATGGGGTGTTCTTAGCTCGAGAATATTTCTCAAGGACTACCAACTCCTATCATTTTGTTTTCATCTCTAATAACCTATCACCTCCATGGCCATCTCCCCTCTAGACCTTAACCACAGTCTTCAACGTCGTAGCAACGACCTCGACCATACCAATCTCCTCTGGCATAGCCGTGCGCGCCGCAACCTTGGGACACACATACTCGCCCTTGCTGGGATCAAACGTGCACAGCGAAGGCGGGCACACGTACTCGCCCTTATCCAGATCGAAGCTGCAGAGGGGCAGGGCCTGGCGCTTGGTCTTCTCGGGGCAAATGTACTCGCCCTTGTCGAGGTCGAAGGAGCAGAGGGGGAACGGCGGGGGTGTGATTTGCGCCGCGCGAGGGACGGGTGTGATGGCGTGTGAAGGGCCGAATTTGGGGACGTGGTGTGCTTCACGGGCATCGCGGGCGGCAAATTTGGCATCCAGGTGTGCCTCGCGAGCAGCTTCGGGAAGAGTCTCAAATTGAGGGTCCAGGTGAGCTTCACGGGCAGCGAACTTAACATCAAGACGGGCTTCGCGAGCAGCTTCTGGCAGCGTCTCGAACTGAGGGTCGACATGTGCCTCACGGGCGGCTCGAGCGGCGAACTTGGCATCCATGCGTGCCTCGCGAGCAGCTTCGGGGAGGGACTCGAACTGGGGGTCGACATGTGCCTCGCGGGCAGCTCGAACAGCGAACTTAGCATCCAGACGGGCCTCACGTCCAGCTGTCTTGTCAAGACCTTGAGTGGCGCGAGCAGCGAACTTGGCATCCAAATGTGCCTCGCGAGCAGCGGCGGGAAGCGGATCGGCTACAGCAGGCGTGGCGCGAGCGAACTGAGCAACCCAGCGCGGGCTGCGAGTAAACAAAGGCGTCGTCTCGAAGCACGAAACCGAGTCAGAGGTAGCCGTGGGTTGAATCGGTACAGAACCGCTGGAGCACAGAGTCTGACTGCATCCAGGGCCGACCCAGGTAGCCGTAGCAGTGCAAGATCGACCGCCTGAAATGCCGCCAGTCCAGAAAGAAGAGCATGAGATGTAAGGACGCGTAGTCTCGATCGGGAAGTAGCCCCAGCCACAGCTCTCACTGTAGATGGAGTGGCTGCTGGTGACGGCGGCCGCCTCGACGTGGAAGATTGGAGTGACCTCGAAGGTCCGAGTTGACGAGTCGGAGACAATGTGGGATCTGATGGTCCGAGTCAACATCGGGTCAGCCTCACCGACAGCAAAGCCAGCAAGACCGAGGGCGCCCAAGGCGAGCGCAGTGAACCGCATCTTGACGGATGTGAGTTTGAGAGAGAGGTTGATCGACTGTCGTTCTTGAGTCGAGCGTGAAGTTGAGGAGATGAGGAGTGTGGAGTATGGAGAGCAAGATCAGTCAAGAGGGGTTGTTGATATACTCGTGGTGGGCGTTTGCAGGTGGTAGGTGCGTCCGAGCGTTGAAGCTGCCTTTACCTCAGCCTACCAGTAATCGAGGGGGCAAACGCTTTGACAATGCAGTAGCCGATAAGCGAGCCAAACGCGTCGAGATGAGTGAAAGGACGGAGTGAATATCAAGTGATCTACATTTCGAAGGAAGTGAGACAAACGTGGAGGTGGGTGGTGAGTGCGGTTGAGCAAAACAATAATCGAGCCGGAATCATCGGTAAACGAGCTCGTCCTCGGTAAGATGGACAAAAGAATTGCCGTGTAGCTATTATAGGAAAACCCATGGTCAGAAGGTAGTGTCTTTCAATTAACTACAACACGTAGCGTGTCAAGTAAAAGATCATAAACAGGCTCGAGCCATCAGATGGATGTAAATATACCCCAAGCTTCGGCATGTATAATACCGGAAATTTGGACTACAGGGAGCGCTAGACTAGACTCGGTATTTCAAACCCTTGAATAATTCCAGAACGCCATGATAAATGGCAAGGATCCCATGAGCTTATCCCTGTGTAGGCAAACCTTGTGTATAGCTTTCCAGTGCGGCCCGATACTGCTGACTGTATTCGATGATGATCTGCTGTTGGTACCAACTGTGCCTCGCGTTGTGATCTCCAACCAGATTGTGCGCAAGTTCGTGACAATAGGTACAGAACCAGCTGTCCAAAGCCCTCAATCGTCCGTCTCTTGTATTCCAGTGGTCACTGTGTAGCGTCATGAACCAGGCTAAGTTGAAGAACAAGCTTCCTCCCATGTTGAAAGCGACTGTGTTTGACTTCCTGTCCAAGAAGATATTGACAGCGGCCGGGTTGACAGTAAAAATTGAAGTCAAGCCAAAGATCAGCGGAAGGAAAGCTGAGAGGTGCGTCTGTAGGTCGGTGAGTGGCGAAGATTCAGCGACACCATAGTAGATGTCGACATGTCGGCCGGCGAAAGGAACTGAGAACGCTTTGTGCAGGTTCTCCCACTGCTCGCCATTACAGTAGCCGCCCCGATCAAGCTCCGTCGGATCTTGATGGTGCTTGGTGTTGATGTCTTGCATCCCCGTTGGCCGACAGTCTTTGATAGCATTCTGGATGTTCGACTTCGTCGCCTGCACATCTCGACTGATCTGTGGTCCGTCCGTACCGGCGCCAGACCGTGGAGTTGAGTCCGTCTTGAAGCCCAACTTCTTTGCCCAGTTGTTGATGAGACTATTTTCAGCAGGTCGACGATTGTCCGCGAGCTCCATGCCGGTATCCGGGCTGCCAAAAGAACCGGGCATCTGATTTGCCTTTTCTGGAGTCGCTGGCGGTGCGTTTTCCTTTTCCTCTCCTCTCACCATCGCTGATTTGGCTTGCTCTTCCATACGCTGCTTGTCTTCATACTCTCTCTCCACCTCCTGCTGCTTGGCTATCCGTGCTTCGTGCTCTTTCCGCCTTAAGATACGCTCAACGTTGATGCCCTTCTGCTGCAGACGACGGAGCGGCTCGGTCAAGATGCGCTCCAACCCAAACGCGTCATTGCGCTTCGGTCGGGCAATCACCAGCCGCACTAGCTCGGTGGACACTTCGTACAAATCGTACTTGGGTGTGATGCTCAACACGTAACCTTGGCTGCGCACTTTGGTGATAACCGCAGTTTTTCGCGAGGACGTAGCAACGTTGCGCTCTTGTAGCGAGTAGCGGATAGAAATGTCCGAGACGCACTGTACGCTCAGGTTGGTGTTGAGCCACTTTGCGTCATGCTTGATGGCTTTGGACGAGGAAGCATCACGCTCGTACTCATGTAAGAATAATCTGACTCGCTCCATGATGTCCTTCCGGAGGTCTTGTGCTTGAATCTGATCGCGAGTGACATTGCCAATTCGCTGCTCCGTCTTGACCAGGTCGGACACTTTTTGGACCCCGAACTTGTCATAAAATTCCTCGAGAACCTCTTCCTGAGGTGCTGCGATGATGAAGTCCCGGAACCTCAGCAGGTAGTTGACATTATCAATAATCACGATGTCGCTTGCTTTGTTGAGAGACCACTCGCGCTGCACAACGGGCTCCTCCAGGTCGTCATACTCCTCCTCCGCAGTCTGTGTATTCTTTGCATCCTCCTTGATGTCTCGGTAGCCGAGTAGCGCACGCGAAGTGACTAGCTGCCTGACTATTTCCTTGTCTTTCCAGATACTCTCTGCGTGCTCGGCTAGTTTCCGCAACAAGTCCAAATACTTCTCTTGTCCAATGGTGTTCAAAAAGCGAGCAGGATTTCTCGCTAGCAACAATGCTAAATCGTGCGTGCTGGGCTCATGCTTCGCGCCCACCTTGAGCAGGAAAGCAGTGGCTTCGGCACCGTACTGAACGTAGTCGAGAATACCACGATACTCCTGATCACGGCCTACAAAGACATGCTCGGGTGGGTCGTGGTGATGAATGCGCATCTCTGTCTTGCCCGTTTGCTGCCTCGTGCGATCCTCAAATCCACTGCATGCTGGGTCCAGGTAGTACTTGCGAAACACAGGAACGATGTTACAGTTCGAGATTTTGTTTATTAGGCCCTTGTTCTGCTCTAGATCGGACGCGCGCGATGCAAGGTATGAGAACTGCATCTCCGCATCGAGCTTCGTCTTTGGTGGCGTGTTGAGAAGATATTGCACGCATGGTCCGATGGGAGGATTCCTGTGTACTCCAAATTTGTCTGCGTGTGACCGAAGGTCGCTTCGAAGGATGGCAAAGCCTAGGCAAGCCGCGTTTTCGTCAGTGTAACATTGGAAAGGTCCAACGAGTGCAGGAAACGGTGCCTGCTCGGTCGGCAAGATTGGGATAGTCAAAGCCGCCAGTCTCTGTGCCTCAGCAGCATAGCCGTTCCTGTAGTAGTTCTGAAGGAAGTAGTCCATGGCCATGTTGTATAGCTGCTTATCGTTGGATTGGCCAGCTCGATGGAGGATACTGGCGACTGCGATAGAGTCTGGCCACTGTTTCAGACCCAGGCGCAAAAGCAAGGCGCCTTCACGAAGATTAGGTTTGAACTCGAAAGGCAATTTGATCTGGTTCAACCCAAGCGAGACGATTGCTTGATCTGGTGCATACAAGTCTGAAGCCTTGAATAGCTGCCCTGGCTTCACCGATGCGCCATCACCAGGTAGAAATGGCGTTTCTCGTAGGCGGTCCAAGTCCTTCTTGGGGATCTCGTCAATGACTGACGCGAAGTAGCGGATAAGATCGGCGTGGTTCCAGGACCCTTTCTCTGTCTGCCCTGCATCACGATTACGCATCCTGTCGAATACGGTGGGCAAGTCGATCGTCTTTCGCACGCCAAGTGCAAGCAGAAACTTCTCTCTCGAGCCGGCAAAAGCTTTTATCGTCGGCAAATCATCAAACAGCTTGACAGTTGGAAAGTACGAGTCAGTAGGCCGGCGCATGCCCATCTTGGTCGGCATAATCGTGTATGGTGTGAGTATCTTCGCAACCGTCTCTTTTGAGCTTCCATCGAGCTGTTCCCAGCATTTCGATGCCAAGCTGAGGATCGACGACGCGAGCTGCTCATCGTTCGCAAATTGATCAAGTTGAGGTTGCGTAGTCATGTGCCGGAGCCATTTCACCATGGAAAGCTCAATCCAGCCGAACATCTGCAGTTGCCTGACAGACATGGCCTTTGTGAACGCAAAAGGTATCGTGTCCTGAGGAAGAGGCAAGGTTGGCGTGATGCGTGCAGGGTTTACATAGGTGTTGACGTCGCCCAATGCAAGGATTCTACCAGAGTTCTTTTCAGGCTCTACGTCAATATTCGCAACAGTGATTTCGAATAGGCTTCGGGATGCTGGTACGTCCAGCTCCCCATTTTCGAGCTTGGAACCACACCACTTCAAGAACTCGCCAAGCTCATCTTCGTTTAGGGCTCGCGATTCAAGACCTTGTCGAATATCTTGCATGGTGAGCTCCGAGATGAAACCTCGTTCGTGCAGCTTGACCATGAAATCGACAGCGCCATTGGCGAGCTCTTGAGGTACCATTGGGACCTCGGCCAAGAAGCTGAGTGTTTCTGCCGGCATTCGCACGTATTTGCTTGCCATGACGCCCTTGGTCGACAAGATTTCGACAGAGCGCTCCTTTGAGCAATGCCAGAACGCTTCTTCAATCTTCTGTCCTAGCGACGTGGATGGATGCGAGGAGTTTGGCGTGTATTGCTGGAACGTGTATATGGCGCGCGGAACTAGTGCCTCGATCGACTCTTTACCAACGCGAGCCTGAATAGCTGCCATCTCTGACATGTATGTGATGCGGCAACCCAAGCCGGCAACTCGCAGCAACTCAATGTTCCATGTGGATATGTAGCGCGCGTTCATATCGACGTTTTCTCTCTCTACGGTAGGAATGAGTGATGGCGCGGACACGTGAGCGAGGTAGCTGGTTGTTTGTGCTGTAGGAAAACCAATGAAAATACGACCAGCCTTTGTTGGTAGCACCTCCGCAAAGATTTTGTCCGCCAGCTTCTCTGTCTTGCCGGATCCAATCGAGAGTGATGCTGATGGATCTTGGTATGGAGATGTTAGGAGTGCGATCTTGGTGGTTTTCGGAGGCGACTTCTTTGTTGCGCGCTCAATCTCCGCAGCAAAGTTGCGATTCACACGTGTAGCCACTTCTATCGTGCAGACTTGGAGGAATATGGTTCCCTTTGATTCGCCTGCGATATCTTCACTGCTGCCACTAGCCTTCTCGACCACCTGAGTCTTGGGTTTGGACGGAGGTGGTGGAGCTGGAGCCGAGAACTTGGAGAAGAAGCTCTTCAGCGAATTGCCTGCATTACGGACCTCTTGCTGCACGGCGCTTGCGGCACGCAGTTTTGGCGAGTTTTGAGCCGTGGCAATGACATTCAACCAACTGGCATCTATTTGCGACTGCTGCCGTGTCACATGCGTGACCCGCATCAAGCCGCCTTCAGTCTCAGTCTTCAATCCTGAAGGTAATCGGACTTCTTCTGGAGGCGAAATCTTCTTCGAGAATGATGCTACCACGTAGTCGTCTACGTGCACTTCGATCGTTTCCAGCCCGACGAATGTCAGACTTGTGGCCAGGAATTGACAAAGCTTCGGCAAGTTTGGCAGTTTGGATGGATTGAAAGATGGCGACTCCTGGTTGGCTTGCCGGTAGTCAAGATAGAATGTTGTGTTCTTGTTAGAATGTTCTTCTGGGACGGCACCCAGCTTTGTAGAGAGTGTGTTGCCTTTCCAGTAGAACGCCATCGTCTTGTCGCCAGATACCACAAATGGCTCGTCACAGTCAGCAAAGACACTGTAGAAACCGACACCAAAAGCACCAATCTTCGTTTCGTCAGGATTTCCGTCAGCGATACTTTTCAGTCGACTCCAGTCGGCTTTTGTGAACGGTTGACCGTTGTTGGTGACTGCTAACCGCTTCATGGTATGGTTCTGGATGATGTGCTTGAGTCTTGTTGCGTCATCGGCACCATGCGGTGTAGGAACAGTCAGAGAAGGATCTGTTTCGAACTTGATCGTAACAGTGTCCGCTTTTGCATCGGCAGCGTTTTGTATCAGCTCTCTCAAGGTCGTGTGCTCGCTCGAATATCGTGCCAACACCTTGTCGATTAGAGCTCTCGTATTGACCGTCACTTCACTATCCAGACCGTCCGCCATGGTCTGGTTTCGTAACCGGGCGAAATCTATTGCCGCCATAATTGTGCGTTGTCCGGGATGGACGTTGAGGCTTTCGTGTTGTAGAAACCGAGATTTGATACAAATGGATACCGCCCTGAAAAGTGTGGAGAAGCGACAGTACTCTAGCAGGTGAGGCTATGGAGATATAGACGATCAAGAGAATGGAGTGGCGTCACCGCGTGGATTATGTGAATGTTGGGTGGCAAAGCCGCGGATATGCGCATGGTCAAGGGCACCGTTGGAAATGCAAACAGTATCTATACCACGCTATGCATAAACAAACATGTATAGTAACGAGACGGAGAAAGTTGGTAGACGTAAGAAGAGATGTGGTGCTGACGTTCGAGCTAAGTCACGATGAGACGCTACTGAGGCGGAAGGCGGTGAGCGCCACACTTGCTTCAGACCTGCGCACGGACCTGCATCGCCATGTCGCCAAATCACAGGATCAACGCTTCAATATTCAGGACATCATGCGTCAATCCATCACGACAGATCTCTATCACCATTAAAACAAATACTCCTAGGCCGGCGCCTCAAACGACTCCCAATGTGGAAATGGCAGTCGATCCTTTATCCCCGATCGCGTGCGCGCGCATCAGGGCACTACTTCTACCCGTAGGCCGCATCAAGCGCTCGCGGTTCCTAAAGTATGTCGAACTATTACAACGGCAGTCGCTGGTTCGACTGGGAGATATTAGTCCGGATTCTCGGCCAGACAGGAGTACGAATTCTCAATGATACACCATGGCCACGTTTGCTGATCTTGGCATGGCATAGATATGTTCTCTCCATTAGCATTTCCGAATGGCACGTTGTTGTATGATCTTTCAACATCTCTTCCTCCGGCTTCTCACATGTCTCTTTCACCATTTGAGCAGTTCCGAGAACCACTTTTGATCATCGGCATAGGGGATGCTTCAGAGTACCCGTGGCTGGATTCGTCACGTGCAGGCAATAATTCGCCGCCAACCAAGTCCAGCAAAGGAACGTCGCAAGAAGAAGATGTTGATGAGCTTCAAGGCGCTGTAGAGGATATCCGGGAGCAGTACTCAAGAGCCTATCTCCACAGCCTGATGCTGTTTGACTCGGAAACTCAAACTCAACATCCGCGCCTACCTCCAGAGACAATCTTCATACCTCCCACAAGCAGATTGAAGACCACAACTATGAAAACTGTCATGTGCGATCTTACTGCCACGCTCCTGGCCGAGATGACGACACTGGCAAGGTCTATACAAGCTCTACCGACCGTAGCTTCGCCCGCATCGCAGACAGGTGCAGGAGGGAGTACGCCTTCGTGGGCCAGCTCCGATCACTCGATTCAGTCGTCGCGGCGCAACTCTCAGACACCCAGTGCAAGCAGGCCAGCGTCGCCGCTCTCGGGCGTACAGAAAGACGCGCATCGGATGTCTATGCCAGTCTTGCCCTCTGGAACTGGAGGGCCATTAACGGTAGAAGACCCAAGAGCTGGATCGCAAGGATCTCGAACGCCGCCCACTACTTTTGACGAGATATCTGGTGTGAATGCTGCAAATGCTCTCCAACAAGTAAATAGCAATACGTCAAAAGCTAGCTCATCCACAAAAGAGACGGCGTCTGATCGAGTATCGATTCATGGTTTTGGATCAGGCGGCGTAGGAGAACGTGCGCGAAACAAGGGCCGCGGTCGCGTCAGCATCGTAGTCGGGACCTTATACATGTGCGCTGGGCAGTGGGGTGACGCAATCCGGGAACTCACAGACGGCGCAACAAAAGCTCGTGCCCTGAGCGATCATCTCTGGCATGCAAAGGCACTCGAAAACATCATGGTCTGTCTGTTGCTCTTTGCATGGTCAGGCATGGACTTCCAGATACCATCGCTATGCTATCCGATAGCAGACAAAGGCGCCGGTTCTAAATCACCTCAACACACTCCAGCCAACAGTGTCGCAGACAATTCAGGGCAGGTCACGAATCACGAGGCCGCGCTCGAGAAGCTGAACTCACTTCTCCCTGATCTGATAAACATGATACTGAACCTGTACACACGAGCGGCGAACTTTGCCGGCGAATCGCTCCCACCCCTGGCATTCTCCGAGTGCGTCATACGATGTTCCAAATTACTAGCAGCTATCAATCTGTCGGGCGGGTACATGGATGAGGACACACTGCAGCATCTCGTCTTGAACACACCATATCGACAGAAGCCAAGGTTATCAGTGCCGAGGCTTAGTGTGCATCCCACCAGAAACGATGTTGCTTCCATGCTCTTCCGCGCGCTGCCAGGACCGGTTGAGAACTCTGGAATCAGCCCTACCGACCGCGTGGTCGTGCTCGCTGGCATTGCCTCTGTGCTCTCATCCTTGGGCCTGCAACGAAAGAAGGCAATTGTTATGAAAGAGTTCATCTTATCATTGATCCCCGGGCTTGTCCAAGCACGGAAATTAGGAGCTGCAGAGATGGGTGTACACCCTGCCGCAGGTCTTGCAGCACTCAACATGGTCAGTGGAGGAGCTTCGAGCGCAGGTGCTCTGAACCTGGGAGAAGGTGAGACTGAGACCGGTATTGACGAATTCTTGGGACTACTGGGACGTATATACGGGATACCTGCCTCGAAAGAATCAACTCCGCGATCACACAGATCAACTGCCGAAAGATATGGATTGTCGGTCGGGGAGACGAGCGAAAGCGTCATTGCGGACATCCTCAAAACATCGTCGTTGCGAGCCTTCGGTAGTATCGGGCTCAAGCTCGAGGTCCTCCGAATGTGCCTGAACTTCAGCGAAGCTCTACCAGATTTCAATGGGGTTTTGCACTTTACAGCATTATTGTTGCGGATGGCTGGTCCAGGCACGGCACCAAGGCCGAACAGCACTGATGTCTTTGTCTCCCTGCCGCGCGACGAACAAGTCAAACTATTCTCAAATATCTCTCGAACAGTCGCTGCAGCCAACAAGCTCGGTCTGCAACATCAAGAAACAGAATATTGGGACGACTTTCTGGTTCGTGGGCTGTTAATTTTAGAAGAGCCAACGCCACTACGCCTCACTCACCACCGCCCAGCAGAGCTCAAACTGACGCGGAAGGAAGGGCCCTTTCTCCATAATCCGTGGTTGAAGAAGCCTACGAGTATTGCAGCTGAGACAATGCTAGTGGCCAACGAGGAATATCGCTTTGTCATTGCTCTCCAGAATCCGTACGATTTCGAGCTGGAGGTGGACTCGCTGAAAATCGCTGTCGAAGGCGTGGAATTTACTGCTATTGAGAAGCACTTCTTCTTAGGCCCATATCGGACACAGAAGTTTCAGATTGTCGGCGTCGCAAAGTCTCCGGGAACAATCAAGATCATCGGTTGCTGGGTCAAGGTCATTGGGTGCCGCGAACGGCTGTTCCCAATCTTTCCAGAGCCATGGAAGCCATCGAGAGAAACGAAGATGAAGAAGACGGGCCTCAAGGCATGCCTGGGGGCGCCAATGTCACGACCATCGTCAGCTGTAACGGCTGTGAGCGATCCTGCAAAGGGAGTCGAGCCGAAGCCAGAATCACTCAGCTTCAACGTCATCCCTGACCAGCCAGTCGTGATCATAACTGATGTGTCTCTACCTCAAGCATCGCTCATGGTGCTTGAGGGCGAGAAGAAGCGATTTACCGTCACCGTCAAGAACACTTCTCAAACCACTGCAGTAGACTTTGTCCACATAACGTTCCAGGACTCAGCAACTGCAGCAATTCAAGCCGCAACGACGAACAAAGACCTGTCGCCTGCCGAGCTTCACGAATTGGAGACGCAACTGGCACACTACCCAGCTCTCCGTTGGTGCAAGGATACCGACGAAGAGTCCATCAGTATTAAGCCCGGCGAGACCCTCGACTTCACTATCGAAGTCGTCGGCCGTACCCGCCTCCAAGACGCCATCATCCAAATCGACTACGCCAACCTCGGCAAACGCCGCTCCGAAATCGACGACCGCTTCTTCACCCGCCAAGTCTCAGTCCCCATCTCCATCACTGTCAACGCCAGCGTGCAACTCCAACGCCCCGACATCGTGCCCCTCTCCGCCGATTTCACCCTCCCCCCAACCCTCAGCCAAAACATCCAGGACCCAGGAAACAACGAATACTGCATGCTCCTCCTCGACCTACGCAACTCCTGGCCCAATCCTCTCTCAATAAGCCTGCATCTGGACGATTCGTCAGTGACGGAAACCATCCAACCAGGCCACATCAACCGCATCGCCCTCATCCTACCCAAACTCTACCTCCCAGACGCCCACGCCCCCATCCCCTCGCTCAACCCCGCCACACAGCGCCAATTCGTCGTCTCCGCCAGCAAAATCTCGCCCGAAGCCGAGCGCGCCTCGCGCGAAGCATTCTGGTACCGCACCGCCCTGCTACAGCGCGTGCGCGGCACATGGACCGAGGACTCCTCTCACACCGCGCGCCACGGCGACCTCGAACTGCGCGGCATCCGCCTGAGCGCGCGCATGCTGGACGCGCTCCACCTCGACGACCTCGCGATCCGCATGTCTCTCTCGCCCGACTCCGCGTGCTCCGCGCCCGCCGCTCAACTCGCCACCAACAGGTTCGCCATCGACGTCGATGCGTTCTACACGCTCACCACCACGCTGCGCAATCGCTCGCGCCGCGCTATATCCCCTGTTCTCAGAGTGTTGCCGCAGCTCGCGGATTTGCCGCATACCGTTGCGCTCGACCTGGATAAAAGGTTTAGTTGGACCGGCGCGCTGCAGGCGAAATTACCGGTGCTCGCGCCGGGTGCCGAGGGGGCGTATCGGATTGGTGTGGTGGCGCTGTGTGCGGGCGTGTTTGAGGTGGGCGCGGTGGTGGATGAGGCGGAGGTGCTTGACGCCGAGGAAGTAGATGGGGCGAGGAAGAGGAGCGATACGCAGGGCTTGTTGCAGGGAGATGTTATTGGCGAGAGGAAGCTGGGGAGTTGGGGGATGAGGGAGGGGTGTATGATTGTTGCGCGGCGGGCGTGAGGTTCAGATAGCTTGGGAGTCGGAAGGAAAACAGAATCATTTGTTTGTTGAATCGATTTGCATGCATCTTTGTCCACAAGTCTAAGAATCGCCTGCTTCAGCACGCGGGTAAGTCGTGCTAATCTATCCCGCCCAAAACGTCAAGGTAGCGCCGTGGAAATGCATCATCGTACAAGCCATGGCCCTCCACCGATCCAAACCAAAGAAAAAACCCGCACTCCATAGAATCATACACAGCCGTAGAAATACAAACCTCGCAGTCTTCATCCAAACCCAAGTTGTCCCGGCGGCACCGTCGTCCGCCTCAATTTATAATCGGGCAGGTGGTCGAAATCCTGCGTGTCGGGATTATACCTCCACGCCTTGAACTCGACGCCATACGGCTTAGGCTCGAGCTGATACAGCATACCGAGGGGGCAATCCAAATCCGCGACGTCCTCGCGCTTCAAGCCCTGGAAGTACGCGAGCAGCACGCGCGCCACGCTGCGGTGCGTGATGAGCAGGCAGTGGTCGGTCATGCGCTCGAGCTCGACGATGACGGGGCGGATGCGGTTGATGACGTCGAGGTAGCCTTCGCCGCCGGGGCCGGGGTATCTGTATGCGAGTTTATCGCGGCGGCGGCGGAGGTACTCTTCGGCGTATTTGGTGCGGATCTCGTCGTATGTGAGGCCTTCCATGATGCCTGCGTTGAGCTCGTCTAACATGCGCATTTGCTTGACTTCGTACGCCTCGTCGCAGAAGTGCTGGGCGGACTGGATGCTGCGCTTGAGCATGCTGGTCCAGACGCAGAAGTTGTGCTGGTCGTCTTCGTGGGAGTAGTAGGGGTTGGGCGGGGTATGGTCGCCGGGGACGGGGGGGAAGTGTGTGTGTGCCATTTTGTCGGCTTGCCGGATGGACCAAGCTTTGCGCTGGCGGTCGACGAAGCGCGACATTGCTTGGGCGTATTTTTGGCCATTGGCACTGAGCGAGGAATCGCCGCCGATGCGGCCTGCGACGTTGTCGGTGGATTCGCCGTGGCGGGTGATCCAGATCATGCGCGGGGCGAGGTTGAAGTTGAGGAGGTAGTAGACGGCTTGGCCGGCGAGGAAGCCTTTGATCTGGTGCGAGACCATCTTCCTGCCGACATCGACCATCTTGACGTAGGGCATGTTGTTGTCCTCCTCGTAGTCGCCAATCGGCACGTAGTTCTTCTCGTAGATGGCCACGCGCTTCTTGAAGTCGGCCAGGGCGGCATGGGGGTCTTTGTCCTGGTAGTCGGGCCCTGACAGCTTCAGGCGCATGTTGGACTCGAGCAGGTTCTGGTCGGTGCATAGGCTCTCGACGAACAGGACGTTGAGCTCAGGGCCGGCGCGTTGCCGCACACGGTCCATGATCAGCTTCCTCCGCGCCAGGGTGCTGTTTGTCGCGTCGAATATGCCCACCGATCCACTGCCATTGAGTATGTAGTCCAGCAGATCGTCGAGCGTCTCCATCGCACATTGCTCGCGCAACTGCGCCGCGCGCGTGTTCTGCGGGTCGAAGAAATCCGCTGACTGATCCATGCGCCCCTGGCCATGCTGCTCGTCGCCCGTCGCTGGTTCTGGGGAAGTGACCTCGAGGCGGGGTGGATCCTCAACGGCTGAGCTATCATCGTCATGGAGTGGGTCTGGCAGATTCTGTGGGTCCAGCGATCCGGCATCGCCGTTGATAAGAATTTTCGCAGCGATTTGGGCGGGGCTGTCTTTGTGCTGCTCCAGCGCCTCCCTGACGCTGGTTGAGACCCTCTCGAGGCTTGCCTGCGACAGACGGAAGCCGCTCGAGCTCGCTGCGACTCTGCGCTTCTCGCCCACGTTGAAGATCTTGGTGTCGTGCTGCAGCCAATTCAGGTAGCGCGCCATCTTCTTGGTGATGTACGACTTGCCGCGCGCGGGCAGGCCGACCATGACGATGACGAGCTTGGAGCCGACATCGCGCTGCGCAATCTTGCCGTCGGGCGAGACCTTGGACTTGGTGAGGCCGGGGATGTCGAGCGTGGTGGGCCGCAATCGCGGGGTGTTGGCGCCCGAGTTGTTGCGGGTCAGGTTGCTGAGTCCATTAGTCGGCAGCGGCGGTGCGTGGTGTGTCGTGACATACTCTCGTGGGCTCGGGGCCTGGGACGGCGCGGGGGTGTCGCTCAAAGGGACGCCGACGCCGTCCTTGAGGGTGGCATGGCTGCTCGGTGCGGGGGGCTGGCCGGCGGGCGCAGGCGCAGGCGCAGGCGCAGGCTTCAGGTCGCCATTGCGCGCGGCGAGGTCCTTGACGGCTTGCACGCCCTTTGGCGGGGCTGCAGCGGGGATGGCGGGCGTCGCTGGGGAGGGCCGCGGGGGCTCGTTGTTGGAGAGGTACTTGTTCTGCGCGTGTTCGGGGCCGCTGGATTTGAGGTTGTTCATGAGAACGTTTCGGGCGTATATCGAGGCGGTGCTGGTGCGGCGGGTGTGTGTGGAAGAAGTTGCAGAAGCTGAAGCTGAAGCGGAAGCTGACCATGGGCGACGCGAAGGTGCAGTGTGATGCGTCTGTGTGCCTGACGCGGGCACTACCGGCGGACTGGGAATAGTCGCCATAGCGCAACGACCGCACATGAATAGCTGCACGTCGCGCGCTGTCACGGGACAATCCTCGGGAGGTACTTGACAGGTACTTGACAGGTACTCAACTTGTTGAGGCTTCGTTCGCGACCGTTGGAAATTCACTTGTCGGCGAGCAACTTTCAGATGAGTCAAACCGGCGCGATGACGTTGAATGCTGCCGCGGGAACGACGGCCCCGACGTCTCCAGCGAGCCGTGGGAGAGGTGCTGCTGGATGCGGAACGCCTGCATTCACAGCTTACCGTACATCGTCATCGAGGCAATCCGAGCGATGGCGAAGGAAGATGGAGAACTCGTACCAACGTGAATGCATGGTCGCGAGCTTTTAACCTACCCTCAAGGCGGGCGGCGCATCAACCAGGTGTGCACCCGACCCCAGATAATGCGGTTGCAGTTGTCTCGTTACAGATAAGCGTCTGCCACTCGTGTGCTTTCCTGTACGCGTTGGCCTGACAGCGAGCATCGATGCCAACGACGGCGGTGCATATTCTTCCGTTTGCTGCTTTCTACTCTATATTTTGATACGCCGGCCATCTCCCAGCAATCTGGCCACTAAGACCGATCCTGCCGCCTGTGCAGGGTCGGGTGGCCCGCTGACATCAGACCAGACTGCATCCCAGCTCACGTCTCGAGTCGCAGCGCAAGCACGAGCAGACAGACATACGCTGAGACACTGAGCGCCGTCATGACCGCAACCACATTCCCACTGGTTCGGAACTTCTTGCGGTGCAGCCCGTCTTCGCCAAGTTCGGAGAAGAACTGCCTGTTTCCTGTCCGTCTGCATTAGCCTGCGCCTCGTGTTCGGGGAGCGAGACGTACCTTGCTGCCGGCGGAACAAGCTGATGAACATGATACCGGTACCGTAGACTGCGAAGAGCGCCCCGATGGAATAGAACTCGGCCGTGAAGATCTTGAGCACGATCAGAGCAAATGAGAACTGCCCGATTGCAGTGCGAATGTAGGCCCCTTCAAACGTTCTCTGCGCCGCGCGGATCTCAACGAGCTCGGAGCCTGTCAGCACGACTGATCTTGCACGGTGCAGACGCAGGCGGTACTCGTCTGCCGCATGGCGTCCCTGGTGGTGTTGAGCCCGGTACCTTCGGACGTTCATTGTGTGGTCTTACCTCGAACATGGCTGGTCGTGCGAGGGCTCGTTCGTCCGTGTATGCTTATGGCTTTGCTTTGATAAGTATAGTAGGCCAGAGACGCGTCGTCTGATGCAGGTGGTGGTCAGTCCTGATGTACCGGCGGATTGAGGATCGCGATGCCTGCACCCCCACACTCTACACCTCGGGAGTTCCGTCTCTCTCGGACATCTCACATTGTCAGAGCTAGTCCCGAATCAAAACCTTATCTTCACTTCGCGACACGTGAAGATGCACCTGATCACGTGCTACCGTAATGTCCGAGCACCTCCGCACTCCCCGCAACATCTTTCGTGACATGCATCACGGTAGCAAACTTCACCTTTGCATTGCCACCCGCGACATTGTTTGCTTTACACGTCAGCACTATCTTGGCTTGTACGCTGCATGAGCTGTACTAGAGGATTGTTCAGAATTCAATGCGCTTTCCTCTCTGCATCGCCACTTCCCACTAGGTACGCGTCGACTTCCACACGGTCTTTTAGCCCCACAGCTCACTGAAGTAGGCGGTTAAACAACACACTCAACCACGCTCGCTACCATCCACATCATCCCTACTTCACACCAACTCAATCGCCATCACTCAAACTTTCTCGGAGCTATTTCGGTCACCGAATCACGACGTGGGAAGGATACATCGATTTTACAGAAGACGAAATCATGGCAGGCACCACATCAGTCACTTCAAACACATCGAGCGGCAAGCGGAAGAGGACTTCGCCAAAGTTCTACGCCGTCAGGGTGGGCCGTAACCCGGGCATCTACCACAGCTGGGAGGACTGCAAGGCGCAGACTGACGGCATCAAAGCTACATGTGGGTTGGTTTTGATGTATTCTTTTCCGTACTAATGCAATCCAGTCAAGAGCTTCCCCACCCTCACCGAAGCAGAAGCTTTCATGAGGGGCTCCAGCAGTTCAACGCCGAAACCAAGCGCCGGAAACAAATTCTATGCCGTTGCAATCGGACACGTGCCGGGAGTCTACACGGACTATGCCAGTGTGCAGGCGCAGGTCCGTAACTGTGCCGGTGCGAAACAACAAAGCTTCGCAACTCGCGAGGAGGCTCAGGCTTTTGTGAACGAGTTCAGGCGCGATCCGAGTGTCCCCATTAGCCTACGAGGTGACCTGTCCGAGGTCTCATCATTGGCAGCGAGCAAGGAAAGCAAAGCGAGTGAAGCTCCGCCGAAGAAGCAGAAGAAGAACGATGCAGCAGTACCGGCTCTTACAAATGGCGATGTCAAGTACGAGCCTGGCATGGGTCCCCTTCCAGAGGATGCGGAAGACGGCTTTGACCCAACCCTTAAGCTCGATCTAGAGTCTGGCAATATACGTGTCAAGACGGAGGCGGAACTAAGCCGAACTAAGCTGCAGCCAACCGGTTACTTCACCGGTGTAATCAACGTGTATACAGACGGCAGTGCGCTGGGCAATGGAAAAGTTGGGGCTGTCGGTGGTGTGGGCGTCTATTTTGGCCCCAACGATTCGAGGTTAGTAGCCCTTCGACTGTTGCTTGCTCAACTAACAACCTGTGTAGGAATGTCTCTGAGCCTCTACGCGGAAGCCGACAGACAAACCAGCGTGCCGAATTGACCGCCGTTGCTAGAGCATTGGATCACGTTCCCATAGATCGTTCTGTCCTTATTCACACAGACTCGAACTACTCCATAAAGTGTCTTACAGAGTGGTTCCAGAAATGGGAGAAGAACAACTGGAAATCTTCATCGGGCAAAGACGTCGAGAACAAGGACCTGGTCGAACCCATCATTGCCAGGATCCGCGAACGTGACATGTGCCGAGCAAAAACAGATTTCAAGTGGATCAAAGGACATGCGAACGATCCTGGAAATGTCGCAGCAGATCTCCTGGCTGTTCAAGGTTCGCGAACGAGCACTCCCGAGCTGCGCAACGGCGATATCAAGACTATCTCGGCCACGCTCAACACTACCACGATGGATTACAATTCGAACCATCTTCGCGATTCGAAGCACGGTGACGCATACACTGGGAAGATGGAGCCGATGAACGACGACGATTGGGACAAGACGTTTGCTGATCTAGCTGCCGATGCGACCGCTCAACAACCTGCGACATACGAGCAAGGACTGCCGTCTAGTGTGCTTGATCAGCTAGTGGAAGACGTGACGTGGGATAGCCAAGAGAGTGCGAAGCAGGTCACGAACGGCGATGCGTCTGGCGAGGCTATGAATGACGTGCGGTGAAGTTGTCCTACTACAGGTTCTCTCCTACGACAGTGCAACGGCAGGCGGCCCGTTCAATAGCCTGAAGCTATACATAGTGTCGCTAAGCTTCGATGGCATGGTTCTATGTCTATCTCCAAGCACCATAATCATTCTCTGACGCAAGTGGTGGCATGGAGTAGCGACGCGGCTGCCTCCTGTCCCCTTCACTATTCGCATTTTGGCCAACGCCGGACCCACTTTTCCTAGCGCGTATATCTCCCACTCACCTCCTCATGTAGCCAGCCGCCCCAACTATCTGCCTCCGTACGACCCACATCACTCTTCAATATGGCAGATGCCGCTCACAGGAATGCCGGTCGGCCTTTCCGAGCACCTCCAGCTTTCGCCCGACAGCTCGAGGAGCAGCAGCTAGAACTCTGTATACACCCATGTGGCTGCCTCAGCACCCGTAAGAAAGTCGCAACGCACTCACTTGTGCGCAACACCGTCTACAATATACTTGCGTACATCGTCGTCATCATCGTCGCCGCGTATCTGCTCGTGCAGACCATGGAGGCGATATCCTTCCTCCTCGACCCCCACATCGGAATGGTCCTACAAGTCGGCTGGATCGTCTTCCTCATGATATGCGGCCTCTTTCCCCCCATATTTTGGGAGGTCAACATGGAGAACGACGACATGGATCCGCCGCCGCTGCGGCGGCGCGTTGGATGGCTAGTAAACTAAGGTAGAGAGGGCCGGCCCGTAGTGTACCACGGTTCTGTCTGGACCCCAGGAACCACTATCACACACCCAAACGAAGCTATAAATGGCACAATTTTTGTTCTTTCAACACTTGCGCAACATACACACACACACACATAAACTTTTTTCCCTGCACACTCCAGTATCTGAACCCCTCCACGATGCCCACTCACCCCGTCCCCATGCGCGACAAACTATGCACCGCATCCATCGACATGACGCCCCCGACCCCGAAGAACAAACCTCCCGAACACGCTGATGGGAAACGCACCACCACCATCACAAGCAAGATAAGCGCAGCTATATCGTCCCTCATATTCTACGCCCTCACATACACCATCGTCATGATCGCGCTGGGTTTCGTCGTCGTGACAGTCGCGCAGATCGCGTCGATTTCCGCCCCGCTTTGGATCGCGTGGTTGGTGGGCGTGCTCTGTGCGGCGGCGGTTTATGAGGCGTGGTGGGAGGTTGGGGGGTGGGCGGAAGAGGGGGATGGGGAGGG
>Ga0265780_10002157_pt1 | contig 27059 bp, 23 predicted proteins | sample P1T30metagenome_FD_192432 | JGI IMG/M metagenome (GOLD analysis project Ga0265780, IMG submission 192432) | Plant litter microbial communities from East Loma Ridge, Irvine, California - P1 T30 | ecosystem: Environmental > Terrestrial > Plant litter > Unclassified | place: USA: California...
AGTAAGTAATCCGCCTGTTACCGGGAAATGTTTACACAAGATACCTTGGTATAATTAAATCTAATTATAAGTGGTTTTTTGAATTAATTAGCGCAAAAATGAAGAAATACATAGAAATCTGAAACAGATATTATGCTAATTTTACCAGCTTTTCACCTTGCAATACAGGTATAGCGGTGGCAATATCTACCTGCAAACAAAAGGCAATATCCTGCTCAATACCCAGTTTTTTCAATCGCTCCCCATGCGATGTTTTACTGAGGTACTGGCTAATATCATCTTTGCCTATCTGGAACAAATCGTTTGCGGCCAGGGCGGGGTCATCTAACACATAGTCGCCTGCTTTGAGTTGCTCAATTACGGCACCGGCAAACAGCGTATCCTCTAAATTGAAGTTGTTTTTCCAACCAGCGCAAACCAGTAAAATACTTTCGTTCTGTGTTTTGAGCCAATTGCAAAGTGCCGTTAAGTTCAGGAATGAGCCTATCACTATCTTTTTAGCGTTGCGCGATAAATGCAGGGCATGTGTGCCGTTGGTGGTGGTCAATACCACGGTTTTACCCGCTACCTTCTCTGCTGTGTAGGCAAAAGGTGAGTTTCCAAAATCAAAACCGGCTACCACCTCGCCATTACGCTCTGCGGCCAGCAGATAATTAAGCCCCTTTTCGCGGTAGGCAGCGCATTCTTCTACTTCCGATACCGGGATGATAGCTTCGGCACCGTTCTCAATGCCATAGCAAATAGATGATGTAGCACGAAAAATATCAATAATGACTACAATGTAATCTTCAACATTATAAAGCGGGAGCAGTGCCGGGGTAAGGCAAACTTCGAGTAGTTTTTTTTGCATGGCAGGAGATAAAACCGTCATTGCGAGGTACGAAGCAATCTCTGCGAAGACTTAGCCTGTTATGCATAGTTCGGCAATTGCTTCGTACCTCGCAATAACGAGGGTTTATACAATAATTTACTTCAAGAAAGGCATTTTAACCACCTGGGCTTTCACCTTATTATCACGGATCTTAATGTAGATCTCAGAACCTTCTTTGGCAAAGGGTTGGCTTACATAACCCATGCCTATTGCTTTTTGCAGCGAGGGCGATTGCGTACCTGAGGTTACACGGCCAATAACGTTTCCTTCGGCATCTACAATTTCATAATCATGGCGGGGAATGCCGCGATCTATCATCTCAAATCCAATCAGCTTTTTGGTAATACCCTGCTGCTTTTGCTGTTGCAGGGCTTCGGCATTGGTGAAAGGCTTTGTAAATTTGGTGATCCAGCCTAAACCGGCTTCTAAAGGCGAAGTAGTGTCATCAATATCGTTACCGTAAAGGCAAAAACCCATTTCTAAACGTAAGGTGTCGCGGGCAGCTAAGCCAATAGGCTTAATGCCAAATGCTTCGCCTGCTTTAAAAACGGCAGCCCACATTTCTTCAGCATGCTCATTGTCAAAATATATTTCAAAACCACCTGCGCCGGTATAACCTGTGGCCGATACTACAACATTGTCAATGCCTGCAAACTTTCCTTTTTGAAAGGTATAATATTCCATCGAACCCAAGTCAATTTCGGTTAGGCTTTGCAGTGCTTCAGTGGCTTTAGGGCCCTGGATGGCTAAGAGTGACGTACGGTCGGATATGTTTTTCATATCTACGCCGTAGGTATTGAATTGGCTTATCCAGTTCCAGTCTTTTTCAATGTTGGAGGCGTTAACTACCAGCATGTAGGTTTTCTCGTCCATACGATAAACCAGCAAATCGTCAACAATACCGCCATCCGCGTTAGGCAGACAAGAATACTGCACTTTACCATCGTACAATTTAGAGGCGTCGTTGCTGGTTACTTGCTGAATTAAGTCGAGGGCTTTTTCGCCTTTCAAAATAAATTCGCCCATGTGGCTTACGTCAAACACACCTACCGCCTTACGTACGGTTTCGTGTTCCACATTAATGCCTGCATATTGTACGGGCATATTGTAACCGGCAAAAGGCACCATTTTAGCACCCTCGCGGATATGTACATCGGTTAAAGCGGTATTCTTCATTAAAAAAGTGTTTTTCTGGCCGCAAAAGTAAGAAAATTAGCCCCAATATCAGGCTAATAACATGCGTTGATAAAAACTAACCAAGCGTTCGGTTATTTTATGGGTGTCGTGCTGCTCCTCAACCAGTTTGCGGGCATTGAGGCCAATGCGTTTGCAGTAGTTTTCGTCGGTTATGCAGCGTTTAATAGCGCGATAAAACTCCTGTGGGGTATTGGCGATCAATATATTTTCGCCCTGTATGTAATTTATACCTTCGGCACCAAGGGAGGTTGAGATGATACATTTCTGCATGGCCATACCCTCTACAATTTTTACACGCATACCTCCGCCCGATAACAGCGGAACAATCATAATAGCTTTGGTGTTTACAAACTCTAGCGCATCATCTACCTCGCCATGGATAAAAATCTTGCCCACCACCTCGTAATCATCAAAACGCTCGGGTATATCGTTGCCGGCCACGTAAAAGCGGGCGCGCAAGTCGCCATCGGTTAGTTCTTTAGAAAAATTCTCCAAAAACCATTCAATGCCCTCGCGGTTAGGCATCCAATCCATTGCCCCTAAAAAGAATAAACTGGGGAACTCTGTTTTGCGATGATCGGGCTGGTAGCGCGTAAGGTCTAAACCAACAGGCAAAATTTCTACAGGTATATTGGCGTGGTTGTGCAGTTGTATAGCTTCTTTATCCTGATTAGTAAATACGGCAATAGCATGAAACTGGTCAAACTGTTTTAACTCGTACTGTTTTATGCGCTTGGCTATCATTCGCAGGTACAGCTTTTTTACAGGGTCGTTTTTTTGCTTAGCTAAACGCTCCCAAACCATATACTCAATATGATGCGCCCGGTAAATACATTTACCCGTGGCAAACTTGCGAACTGCCTGCAGGTAGGGGGTTACAAAAAGCCCTTCAAATTGTATGATATCGTAATTTCCGGTTTGAACCTCCTTAACAAGCAACCGTTCAAACTCAGCATTATAATAGCGGTCTACCGCGTAAAGCTTGCGGTTAAACAAACCCATAATGGCATGTTTAAGCGATATGCTGGTATCAATATTATGGCAATAATAATTGATCTGGCCTATCAGTTCATCGGGAGGTGTTTGCCCGCGCGGCTTGTGCTTCTGCGGATTGAGGGAGAAAAGCGAAACCTGGTGGCCCGAATTAATTAACCCCCTGATGGTATTGCCCACCACAATAGGATAACCGCTATTTTGCGGAAATGGTGCGAGGTGGGTAACGAGTAAAATTTTCACGAGGGATAATTGGTTGCAAACAAAAATATTAACCCTGCGCTGCTAATCAAAATTAAAAGATACTTAGTTGTGGATTTGTGACATTAAAAGTACGCCGGTGATGCGGTGTAAAGCCATGCTGCATTACCATATTGCGATGTTTAATGGTTGGGTAGCCTTTATTGGTATGCCAGTCGTACTCGGGATGCTCGGCGGCTAACTGCTGCATATAGTCGTCGCGGTAGGTTTTAGCCAGTATTGAGGCTGCCGCAATACTAAAATATTTGCCATCGCCCTGAATAATGCACTGGTGAGGTGTGGTTTTGTATTGATTAAAACGGTTACCGTCGATAATTAAGAATTCGGGCGATAAATGCAACTGCTCAATGGCGCGGTGCATAGCTAAAAAGGAGGCGTTAAGGATATTGATCTCATCGATCTCTATATTACTAACCGAGGCTACCGCATAGGCAACAGCATGCTGTTCAATCTCGGTGCGCAGGCTGTAGCGGTCGGCTTCACATAATTGTTTGGAGTCGTTCAAAAGATCGTGCTCAAAATCATGAGGTAAAATTACGGCGGCGGCAAACACTGGTCCGGCCAGGCAACCACGGCCTGCCTCGTCACAACCGGCCTCAATTAATTCATGCTGAAAGCGGGCCAGTAATTTTACAGGAGGCTCAATTGCCTTTGCAGGGGCTTTAATTTTAACCGGTTTTGTTTTTTTGACTTGCATCACACCATCCTAACTACTAGAATGCACAAAGTATTGTGCCTTCTTAATCTTTTGTAAAGATAAAAGGTATGTTTTAAAATATCCTCAAGGTTAGTAAAGTAATATCATCTATACGCTTGCCTTTAATAATGCGGCCCAGGTGGTCCATCAAATTCTGGTTAAACTTATCGGGCGTTAGGTGCCCGTTCTCAATTACATAATTTACAAGTTTCCCTTCGTTCCAACGCACATCCTGTTCCATTTCATAGTCCATAAGGCCGTCGGTGTAATTAAATACCATACTGCCAGGCTCAATTATGACTTCGCCTTGGTTTAAAAAAGGCAGTTCATCAAACACCCCGATCATGGTTGTGCCTGCTTTAAGCAGCGACGCCGTTTGTCCATTAAATAAAATGGGAGGATTATGCCCGCCGTTAACATAGCAAAGCTTGCGGGTTTTTTCGTTATACTTGGCTAAAAACAAGGTAATAAAGCGCTCGCCTTTGGTGTTACGAATTACAATGGTATTGAGCCTTTGCATCACCAGGCTCAAATCGTTTTCTACCGTTGCCCAGGCGCGTAAACTGGCCTGAAAGTTTGCCATTAGTAAAGCTGCTGATATCCCTTTACCCGATACATCGGCAATGCACCATAAAAATTCATCGTCGTTGAGCCTGAAAAAGTCGAAATAATCGCCGCCAATATCCTGATGAGGCAGGTATTTGGCACTTGCCTCCACAGCCTTGTCTTTATGGATCTTTACCGGAATGAGCATGTTCTGCACTTCAACGGCCAGCTCCATTTCACGCTGAAAACGTTCGGCCTGTAACCGCTCCCGGAAAAGCTTTTTATTTTCTAACGCCACCACAATTACGTTAATAAGCGTTTGCATAAAGTTAAGGTCATTGCTCATCATCTCGCCCGAGAGAGAGAAATCGCCAATGAGTGCGTAGGCCAGGGGCCTGTTCTTATGATAAATAGGGATGAAGTAATTGTAGTTATTAAGTACAGCATCAGTATAACCCGAAAGTGCTGTGGGCGATTTAATCTTTTTTAGCAGCGAACAGGCTTTATACAGCGCCGGCACGCCTTCAAAATCGCCGCCGTATTTAGATACGCATATATAGCCGCCCTGCTTTTCGAGTAAGAAACGGAGCTTACCCACCTGCAGGTAATTCTTCAAAATAACTTCGAGCATTTGAAGCAACACAGGTGCGGCTGTATTTTTATTAATAGCCTGTGTAACTTCAAGCAAAGAGTTTAATTCCCACTGTCGTTTAAGCAACAGCTTAATTAAGTCATCTTCACCTGAACCTTCGTCGATATTCTGCATTCGTATTCTTAGAGGTTCTAAATTAGAAAAATAATTTTATAAGCGTACGTTTTGTGATTTTATATCGAATGCATCGCGCAAACCGGTGGTTACCAGGTTAAATGCATACACCATCAGCATAATTGCCACTCCCGGAAGCACGGCTAAATAGGCGGCATCCATAATAATATAACCATAATGCTCGCGTATCATGCCTCCCCAGGTAGGTACGGGGGGTTGTGCCCCAAAACCCAGAAAGCTTAATCCGGCTTCGAGCAAAATAGCCGATGCGAAATTTGAGGAAGCAATTACCAGCACCGGGCCAATCATATTAGGTAAAATATGCCGGGCAATAATGCGGGTATTGGTGTAACCTAAGGCTCTTGCTGCCTCAATATATTCGGCCTGTTTAAGGCTAATAACCTGCCCGCGCACTAACCGGGCGGCCTCTACCCACATAGATAAACCCACCGCAATAAATATTTGCCACAACCCTTTACCCAGGGCAAATGATAATGCTATAACCAGCAGCAGGGCAGGTAACGACCATAGTATATTCATGAGCCAGCTCAGCGCAGCATCAAGCCAGCCACCGTAATAGCCGGCCAGCGCACCAATGGTAACGCCTATAAACAAACTAATGAGCACTGCCATTAAACCCACCGAAAGCGATATGCGGGCGCCTAAAATAATACGGCTTAGTAAATCGCGGCCATACATATCGGTGCCTAATAAAAATGTTTTAGTGGTGATGTGTTTCTGGATAAAATGGCTGGTATCAGCAGGCTCTTTAGCATTGGCGGCTATTTGTGTTAGTGAGTAAGCCCTGCGCTCGGGTTTATCTTCATCGCTTAAATAAGCATCTACTATCAACGAATCCTTTTTGAAGTGATAAGAGGTTAGTGGCACCTCCTGATTTAATGCCGGTTGCCCGAAAAGCATACGGCTCATAAAATTCAGGGTGTCGGCCTTTTCGTTTTTAGGAATTAACAGCACCTTGAATTTTGCGCCAGGCTTTTTAAGGCTTAGTGGCAAGTTCATGTTATTGGCATTGGGGCTATCATCGGGCATAATTAAATAACCCAAAACTGCAGTGAGTACAGCTACCAAAATAATAACTGCACCCGCCAATGCAGACTTGTTTTGTTTAAATATTTTCCAGGTACGTTGCGCCGGTGTAATGTTAGTCAAAACCTAAAAAAATTTCGTTTTGGGTGAATATCGGGTATTTATGCAAACCGATGAAATTTTTATGGTATGTACAGGATGGCAACAGATATTTTACGTGTAAATTATACTAAACAAGCCGTCTATTACATACAGTTGGCTTAAGTGCTACGGCTATAAAATCTTGTAGCAATTAAAGTTTTTAACTATAAGGCGTTATATCATATTAAACCATCGGGTTGTATTGTGTTCTATATACTTTGGCATTAGCTTTGCAATGCTGCATAACATAAAAGTTACACACTCATATGAAAACGTTTAAATTTAAAACAGCCGTTGTTGCCGTAGCCTTAGCTACTACATCATTATTAGGCGCAGGCTGTAATTCATTAACTAAAACACAAAAAGGCACAGCTATTGGAGCAGGTGCAGGTGGTACCATTGGTGCCTTAATAGGTAAAAGTGCTGGTAATACTGCATTAGGTGCAATAATAGGCGGTGCCGTAGGTGGTACTGCAGGTGCTTTTATTGGCCGCAAAATGGACAGGCAAGCTGCCGAAATTAAACAAACCGTTCCGGGAGCAACTGTTGAGCGCCAGGGCGAAGGTATATTGGTGAAATTTGATTCAGGCATTTTATTTGATGTTTATAAAACAGCCTTAAAGTCGGCTGCACAAAGTAACTTAACTAACCTGGCTACCTCATTAACCAATAACCCGCAAACTAACATCTTAATTGTAGGTCATACAGATAATACCGGTAGTGCAAGTCATAATCAAGACCTTTCGGTGCGTAGAGCTGAAGCCGTAAAAGCTTATGTTGCCTCACACGGTGTAAGTTCTTCACGTTTATCTACACAAGGTAAAGGTTTTAACGAACCCATTGCTGATAACACTACCGAAAGCGGCAGGTCACAAAACCGTCGTGTAGAGATTGTTATTGTAGCTAATGATGCTTTAAAGCAAGAAGCTAAAAGTTCAAATTAATAATACCCTTAATAGTTTATAGCCCCTTTTGCTTTTGCAAGAGGGGTTTTTAGTTATAGTTGCTCAGTTAGGAGATAGTGATCAAAAATCTTGTGGAAGCCCAGGCTTATACATGAAAAACCTTTTCCTATCTTAGCTGTTCAACAGGCTATTCAAACTACATTTATGAAGAAAATATACTTGCTGGCATTTTTGTTTATGAGTGTGGTATCGGCTTTTAGCCAGAGTAAAATGGCTTGCTGTCATAAAACCACGGCTACTCCAAGCGCTACCAAAAAGTTTGCTATGCTGGCATCCAATACCAACTTCGTAATGGCGCATGCCAACCCCAAAAGAATGCGCTTTCAAAGCAGTATTGGCAAAGTAGTTAATTACAAAACAGCCGATGGGCTAACCGCTAATGCCTATGAGCTCAAGGCTAAAAAACCTACTAATAACTACTTACTGGTTATACATGAATGGTACGGCCTTAACGATTATGTTAAACGCGAGGCCGAAAAGCTTTATAACGATTTAGGCAATGTTAACGTAATAGCACTTGATTTGTACGATGGTAAAGTAGCCGATAGCCGCCAGGATGCCGGTAAATTAATGCAAGCGGTAAAAGAGCAGCGCGCACAGAATATTATAAAAGGAGCCATAAGCTATGCCGGTGGTAAAGCACGTATTGCCACATTGGGCTGGTGCTTTGGTGGTGGCTGGAGTTTGCAAAGTGCTCTTATGGCAGGTAAAAAGGGCATAGCCTGCGTAATGTATTACGGCATGCCCGAGCAAAGCATTGATAAACTCAAGGTGCTGAACACCGATGTTTTAGGAAACTTTGCCAACAAAGACCAGTTTATAAACACCAAAATAGTTGCCCGGTTTAAAGAGAACATGGATAAAGCAGGTAAGAAATTGTATTTACACCAGTACGATGCCGACCACGGCTTTGCCAACCCAAGCAACCCTATCTACGATAGTGAAGCTACAAAACAAGCTTATACATTCACTTTAGAATACCTTAAAACCAAGCTTAAATAACCTCACCTATAAACTTAAATTAAAAGGGCAGGCCGCAGCTTGCCCTTTTTTAATAACATTGCACATTATTTACAAGCATTAAAGTTTTGACCGGTACTGCTAAAAAATGGATCTCGTGGTTAGTTAAGGCCGTTATACTGGTGCTTACTTTTACGTTTATATATCGCCGGCTTAGTAATAATGAGGGTTTAAAACACTTTCAGTCACTTATTACAGATGTTGGGCGCGTGCAGGCCATTGCCGTTATTACGTTCATTGTGTTTTTAATGGTGTTCAATTACTTTTTGGAGGCGGTAAAATGGCGCTATCTTACTCAAAAGTGGGCACCTATATCATTATGGCAAGCTATCGAATCGGTGTTTTGCGGCTTAACGCTGGCTATATTTACCCCTAACCGATGGGGCGAGTTTGGCGGCCGCGTAATGTTTTTACCGCCGCGCAGGCGGGTACATGGCGTATTTGCCATGGCGGTGGGCACATTTGGTCAATTGGTGGTCACCAGTGTGGTGGGCTCGGCATCGCTGCTCTGGTTTATATATTATTTTTTAGATGTAAATCAGTGGTTATACATTGGCTTGCTCACCACTGGGGTTGGCTTTATAGTGCTTATGCTCATCTTTTACTTTAATGTGCGCTGGGTAGTATTTTTATTGAACAGCATACCCTTTCTTAAAAAGTATCACCGCTTTTTTGATGTAATGAAAAGATACCGTTTTAACGAGTTGCTGCACATTATGATGTATTGCCTGCTGCGTTTTGCTACATATTCTTTTCAATACTATCTCATAATGCATTTGCTGCTTCCTGAGATTGCCATGTATAAAATCATGTTGCTTACCTTTGTGTTCTTCTTTATTCAATCGGTACTGCCTACTATTGATATTGTAGATATTGGTGTGCGTAGTGCCACTGCCGATAAGCTTTTTGAATATGTTACCCAGCAACACATAGCAGTAATGGCCGCTGTTGCTTTAATATGGTTTACCAACCTTATAGTTCCGGCTATACTGGGGTCTGTTTTCGTTTTAAAATTGAAATTTTTTGATAACAATCTATAGTTTTATATCGCTTTTCCTAACCGGGTTGTACCTGGTGGTGCTTGTTTACCTCATTAAAGGCTGGGCTGCCTTACGCAGCCCCCAGGTCAAAATCAACCCTGGTGCTTTAAGTACCAAAGTTACTTTGCTCATTGCCGCACGTAACGAAGAAGAAAACATCCGCTTAACCATAGAGGATATACTGGCACAAGACTTCCCAAAGGACTTGCTCGAGGTAATTATTGTAGATGATCATTCTACCGATAGTACGGCCGACATTATCAGTAGTTATGCCCCGCAAGGCATCCGGTTATTACAGATGAATGAAGCACAGAAACTTAACTCTTATAAAAAGAAAGCCATTGCCGAAGCCATTAAATTATCTACCGGCGACTTAATGGTGGCTACAGACGCTGATTGCCGCATGGGTCCGCAGTGGTTAAGCACCGTGGTGTCTTATTATGAAACCGAGCAGCCGGTCATGATCTCCTCACCGGTAGCTTACTTTCAGGAAAAAACATTGTTTGAACGCCTGCAAACGCTTGAGTTCTCTTACCTCATTGGTATAGGCGCTTCTTTTATTGGCAACGGACGGGCATCTACCTGTAACGGGGCTAACTTTTGCTACCGCAAGGATATATTTAATGAAGTAGGCGGCTTTGCCGGTATAGACGATCTTGCATCGGGCGATGATGAACTCCTGCTGCAAAAGGTAGCCGAACGTTACCCCAGACGTATAGGTTTTTTGAAAAGCCGCGAGGCCATTGTTTATACCCATGCCAAACCCACTCTGGCCGAGTTTATGCAACAACGCCGCAGATGGGCTTCTAAATCAACTAAATATAAAGACAAAAGTGTGGTAGCTTTGGCGGTATGCATTTGGTTGTTTAACTTAAGCATGTTGGTTAATGCGGGGCTAAGCTTTTACAAGCTGGCTTTTTTCCAGGTGTTTGCCGTACAATTGTTACTTAAATATATTTTCGAGGCAGCCTTTTTGTTACCTATTACCTCATTTTTTAAGCGTTCGGGGTTAATTGTGCTGCTCATCATACTATCGCCTATACATGTGTTGTACTTTGTGTATGTGGGTTTAATTGGTAATACCAGTAAGTACCAATGGAAGGGCAGGGTGGTTAAGTAGCCATAGCCTTGTAATATTTTTAATTATTAATATAACTTTAAGAAATTGTAGATTTCTTTGTAAAAAGTATGTTTTTCCTCATTTAAATATATGCCGATAATACCCCTGCCGGAAAATGAAAATGAGCGCTTAGCCTCGTTAGCTTCTTATGGTATTTTAGATACATTGGAGGAGGGCGACTTTGATGAGATCACCAAACTGGCCTCGCAAATCTGTCAGACGCCTGTTGCGCTCATTACCCTTGTTGATAACAAAAGGCAATGGTTTAAATCGGCAATAGGTATAGATCAAAAAGAAACGCCGAGAGAACAAGCTTTTTGCGCTTACACCATATTGGAAAATGAAGTAATGGTGGTAAACGATGCGCGGCAGGATGAACGCTTTGCCCATAACCCCCTGGTAACCGGCAACCCCAATGTAGTATTTTACGCAGGCGCCCCTATTATTAATGAAGAGGGTTATTCGCTCGGCTCAATATGCGTAGTTGATACCGAAGTAAAAGAACTCAATCCACAGCAAATTGCCGCACTTAAAGCCTTGAGTAATCAAGTGTTGGCCCAGTTAGAATTACGCCGTAAAATTAAAGTGCTCGAGCAGTCTAACGCTACCTTGCTTGAATCAAACATTTTTATTCAAAAGTTTGCCAGCATGGCGGCTCATGATATCAAAAATCCGTTGAGCAGCATCTTGTTAACCTCGCAGGCATTGCAAAGGCGTTTACAAAAAGAGGGCGATAGTAAAAGCTTGCAGTTAATTACCATGAGCATACATTCGTCCAGGCAATTACTGCAAATGGTTGATGAAATGCTGGTTTACTCTAAAGCACCAGCTACTTTACTGGCCGGGCAGCAAAGTGTTAATTTAAATGAGCTGCTCACTAAAATTGTACGCCTTATTGATGTGCCCGAATCTGTAAAAATACAGCTGCCCGTGGTAGAGCATACCATCACTGTTTCACCGGTAGCGCTGGAACAAATTTTCATGAACCTGCTCACCAACGCTATCCGTTATAATGACAAGCCGGAAGGGCTGATCCGTATATTGGTGCGCAACGATGAAAGTTATTATAACTTTAAGGTAACCGATAACGGCAGAGGCATTGAACCACAATACCTGACCAAAATATTTGAAGAAAAATTTACCCTGGGCGGCACCGACCGCTTTAACCAGCAAGGCACCGGGGTTGGACTGCACACGGTAAAAGCACTGGTAGAAAAGCTGCAAGGCACCATCCAGGCCGAATCTATACCCGGTAAAGAAACTACTTTCGTTTTTTCGATCAAGAAATAATAAGCTAAGCTACTGCTGCGCTTGCATCAGGGTGGTTGCGTTTCAAAATAAGAGCGCTTATCAGCGTTACTATAATGGCAACCGGCAATGGTTCTAAGTAAGTCATCAGTATAACGCCAAACGGTGTTTTATACATGTCGCTATAGCCAGCCATATCGGCCACTTGCTTATTAATCTCTGCTTGACTGGCACCATCTTTTTTGGCTTGGGTAAGTACATGCTGTATGTAATGGTCCATAAAGTCGGGCACAAATAGGTAGTAGTCTACCAGCCAAACGGCAACATAAACCGTAGATGATATGAGGGCAATAATGCCGCCTACCTTTAGCGCTTCCAAAAAAGTAATGGTACCCCCATTATACTGATCGCGGTAATTTTTAATCCCCACAAAAACGAACGAAAAGGCCAGCAGCATACCGGTGTAACCCAGCACCATGCTGCCCTCATAATTGGGGTTGTTGTAACAAAGGTTAGCCGAAATTAACATAAAGACGGCTATAACCACCCCTGATAGCAGCCCGAAGATCCATACATTTTTTTTCATGTGTTTAATTTTGATGGCTCAAAAGTGCATTGTTGCGCGACTTTAACACTCATACTTTAGGATGATTTTAATAAAAAAAGGCTGTATTCATACTTAAGGATTATTCAGTACCCGTCATTGCTTGGTGCCTCACAATGGCGGCATTTGTTACTAATATACAATCCTCACGGTATCAAAAACAGTCGCTTACCTTTTTCAATGGCCTGAGTACGCCGCTTTACTTCCATTTTTTCGAATACCCGTGCCGAATGCGTTTTTACGGTATTGAGCGATACGAACAGATGATCGGCTATTTCCTGGTTGCTCAGCCCATCGGCCATGAGTTGGAGCACTTCCAGTTCGCGCCTGCTCATGTTAAGCTGTGTTAGGGCCTGCTCGTTCATGGTGAAACCATCAGGGTTATTGATGTACACCTCTTTTTCAACTACCATGGTTTGCACTTTGGGCTTCGACAGTTTTAAGGCAAGCCAAATACCCAGGCAGGTAAATATTACGGCTATAATGCCGGCATAAATTTCGAAAGCATGATTGATGATGAGCAAACGCAACTCGAGCCACTTCAACAAAAACAACAGTAAAGCCAGTAATACGCCGTAGAGCATGGTTTGCTTATACCTGTTAAAAAAAGAAGTAGTCATGTTTCGATTATGCGGATTAGCTAACCGAAATTAATAATTTTTTTTGAGGAAGTAAACTTGATGCGAAAGCACGGCTTAATGCATTACAGGGCTGCTATCTGTAGCCGCTACCGGTTCTTTAACAAACCTGATTCCTATAAAATAAACAATAGCTGCCAGGGCCGAAGTGCCTGCCATAATAGCCGCTAAAGGTATAGCGGTAGAGGCATGAAAAAAGCCAACAAGCATAGTCATTAGCGAGCCTAAGCCCAATTGTAAAGCACCCATTAATGCCGAAGCCGAACCTGCGTTACGGGTAAAAGGTGCCAGCGATAAGGCCGATGTATTTGGGCCAATGAGCCCTACACAGCACAAAATGAGGAAAAGCATAATGAGCACGCCTGTAAGGCCCATCCAGCCGTTAATGGCTATAACTACGAATATTAACCCGAAAATTAATTGTGCAATTAATACTACCGGCACAATTTGCTGGCTGGTATAACGATTAAGCAATAAGCTGTTTACTTGGCTCGAACCGATAAAGCCAATAGAAAGGCCGGCAAATATCCACCCAAAAACCTTTTGATCTAAATGGTAAATGCCCATAAATACCAGCGGCGCCCCGGCTACATAAACAAACAGGCCCGCAAAGGCCAATGCTCCGGCAAATACATAGGTAAAAAACTGGGGTTCTTTCAACACAGCCCAAAAGCCTTTGACGATGGGCAGGGGCTTTAAAGACAAGGTATGATCGGGGATATAAGCATCGGGCAGGAAAAAAAACACCGCTATTAGTATCAATATAGCAATTAAGCCTAAAATAATAAACACCGAATGCCAGCCAAAAGCGGCAGTTACATACCCGCCTATGGTGGGTGCCAGCAAAGGCGATGCACCTAAAACTAGTACCAGCAAGGCAAATACCTTAGCATTATCTTCTATTGGAAAGAGGTCGCGTACCATGGCTACTGAGGCCACGGCGGCAGCGCAACTGCCTATAGCCTGTATAAAACGTAAAGCAATAAGAGAATTAATATCGGCAGCCATTAAACAGCCGGCCGAGGCCAGCAGGTATACGGCCAAGCCTATATAAAGCGGCTTTTTACGGCCAAACTTGTCGAGCAGTGGCCCGTACAATAACTGCCCGGTTGCCAGGCCCACAAAATAGCTGGACAAAGACAGCGTAACCCGTTCTACTGTGGTGTGAAAATCGGCGGCTATGGCCGGGAAACTTGGCAGGTACATATCAATAGAAAATGGGCCCAGTGCCGTAAGCGACCCAAGTATTAATATCAGGAAGAAGTATCGTTGTTTAGTCATGTGCGTAATGCAAAGATAAGCCTATGCTGCAGCAATTGTCTTAATAAGCCGATATAAATGAATAAACCCGGTTATTGCAGCTTATGGTATTATCAAGGCTATTTTAATTTAAATAGCAACAATTTTGCTATTTAAACCGTATAATTTGGCCTAATTAATTTTAACTATGTTATTATATTGCAGAACCTGCAAAAACCCGTATAACTACCGGGTGCCCCGACACAAGATTGTTAAAAAAGTTTTATTCTTTATACCCTCACACCGGTACTTTTGCAACCGCTGTTTTAAGTCCAAATACGTTTGGTTTCCTCAATTGCGCCAAAAAAAGATGAATGCTTCCCGTCATAAGGCGGCATAGTATTACATAATTTTCACCTGCATCTCCTTAAACCGGGGTAATAGTTTTTTAAACAGATCACTTTTAAAACCGGCTTCAATATAAACGTTAGAAATCCAAACCAGCACTTTAAGTTCCACACTATCGGCGGCAATGGTATTGATCAAAATTTCGGGCGCAAGGTTTTTAACTATATTATCGGTTTTGCTTATTTCCTCTTCAATAATTTTGTAAATGGCAGACAGGTCGGTATCAACCGGTACTTTAAATATTAGTTCGGTTTTAAGATAATCGTTACTTAAGGTCCAGTTTACCAAACGGCCCGAAAGCAGGTCGCCGTTAGGGATGATCACTTCCGAACCCTGTGGCGTAAGCATTTTGCTGGAGCGGATGCCAATATCCTGCACCTTGCCTTTTTTATCGGCCAGTTCTACATAATCGCCAATGCGGAAAGGCTTTTCAAAAATGAGGATAATACCCGACACGAAGTTGTTTACGATGTTTTGCATCCCTAAACCTATACCCACACTTAATGCGCCCAGTACAACGGTAAGCTTATCTAAAGGTACCCCTGATGCCGTAACTGCCAGCAATACGCCTATAATGATGATTACCAACCTAATTAATGCCAGCTTAGAACCTTTGTGCTCTGTTTTCTCATCAAAGGTAATGCTGCTCTCGCCAAATAGCACACCTACATGCTTTTGCAGCATATTGGCCAGGTAAACAATTACGCCAAAGAAAAGCACATTGCTCAGCGTAAAGGTTACGCTACCAAAGCTGCGTGGTTTGACCAATATGGTGTGTATTAGCGCAAACACACCACCAGCAATACTCAGGTTAATTAAAAACACCAGCAACCAAAGTATTACCGCAACCACCGACAATATTTTTTTAAACGATGTGCGGGTTTTGCCCAGGTTAATGCGCGAGAATATGCCATTGGAGCAAGAACTCACTTTGATCTGCAGTTCTAAAGCATCGGTTAGTATTTGTATAAATAACGCCAGGCCAATAACCTGTGTAAGCCCTATAATAGCTGTGGTGCTACATACTTTAGCCAGGCTAATGCGGCCAAAAATATTGAGCACTACCGAGAGTACATTTAACCCAATATAAATGAAGAGGATGGGCTTAATAAGTCGTTCGGCAATGTTTGCCTTTAACAGCTTTTTATAAAAGTATACACCAATGTATAAGGCCACAAAATTGAGTACCATTAGCCATAAACGCATCCAAATAGCATCATGTACCACAGAGGTGGTAATAATAATAACCACATATAAGGTCACAATCATGAGCCAGTAATGCAGGTCGGTTTTATCAAGCGTTTTCCAGAAGTTTATGGTAACAGCCACCAACAAAAAGAACTGGGTAAGCTCAATGTACATGGAAGGCGAATCGGGCTCAAAAAGGGGCGTAAGGTTAAGCATTACAATTAATGCAGCCAGTACGGGGTAGGGCTTAATATAGGTAAAGTCTAATTCGCCCAGCTGTTGCTTGCTCTCGGGCTTGCGTGCACTTTTGTAATTACGGTAAACCCAGATGTAAAAAACTAACCCCACCAGGAACAGCAAGATGCGGTTATCCCAGGTTGAGTTGATAAAGTAGCCGAGTATTTTATTTTGCCCGTTATAGGAAGATGTGATCAGATCGCTGATACTACTGCCCTCTTCACCTTTTGCCGGTGCGGCCCATATATAAGGCGATTCGCGGCTCAGCGCATTTTGGCCCGATTGCCGTAACCTGTCGTTAATAGAATTTTGCAGATCGGTAACGGTTAAATAAGCCGCCGATACATCGGCCAGCAAACGGCTTATGGTATCCAATTTGGCTGTAGTAACCTTGCCTGCGGTTTGTAAACGCAACTTAATATCGGTTAACTGCCTATTGTATAATCGTTTTTCAGTAGTGTCTTTTACGGTTACCATCAGCACCGAATCGTTACTCAGTTCAATTACCTTGTCTGATAAGTTTTGCAGGTTGCTGTTATATTTTGACAGGGCGGTACGCCAGTCGGTAAGTTTGGTTAGCGCATCTTTCAAAATGAGATTATAACTCAGCAGGCTTTTCGAGTCAATTATCCTGCGTTGTACAGCCATGTCTTTTTTTACCGGTGCTACATCGTTATTCACATCGGCCAATCCTGAGCGGATATTATCAATACCATATCCCCTTTTGTTGGTGGCATTAATTTCGGTAATGGCTGCTTGTGCTTTCTGTATCCTGAAAAGTAAGGTATCAGGAATGGTTTGGGCCGAATCTGTTAGGGTTTTACTACTGTCTTGGGCATACGTATTTTGAACAGCAAAAAACAGTATACCGCACATTAGCGCCGCACCAAACCGTTTAAGAAAGCTATATTTAAAAATGTTAGCGTAGTTAGTTACGTTGAGCATCTTAATTTTATTTTATTGAAGTAGTTCCCGTTATTGCGAAGTACGAAGCAAACTCGGCGTAGGCTAATTAAGCGTTTACCTGTTCTACAGCTATTGCTTCGTGCCCCGCAATAACGTATTTGTTGTTTTGTAAACAATTGCTAAAGCAGCAGGTATGTTTTATACAAATGATGCCTTAAACAGTTTGGCGCCAAAAATAGCGTTTTCCCTATAACCTAATGTATCTTACCTTTCATCTGCAAACCATTGCATGCTTTTAGGGTTATCCTCGTAGCATCATGGCTTTAAAAAATCAACAACCTGTTATCCTTACCGGCCGCCTGAAATGGGTAGAGCGTATTGCGCATTTATTTGACGACCAGTTTACCATACCAGGTACCCAATTCAAGTTTGGGTTAGATCCTATTGTAAACCTGCTCCCTTTTGCCGGCGATGCCGCTGGCTTTTTGGTAGGTGCCGGTTTGGTAGTTACCATGGCTAAACATGGCGTAAGCCGCAAGGTGCTTATATTGATGATGCTCAACCTGTTAATTGATGGGTTGATAGGCGCTATTCCGCTTATTGGTACCGTTTTTGATTTTTACTACAAGGCCAATACGCGCAACATTGAGCTGCTCAAAAAACATTACGAAGAGGGTAAATACCAAGGCAGCGGTACCGGCGTGCTGGTTGTTATTGTATTGGTATTACTGTTATTTATGGCGCTGTTTTTATACCTCAGCTACAAAATATTGGCCTATATAATTCATTTGTTTTAGCGCTTACTTGCAGCTCACTTGTTTTGTGCAAACGATTGCACAGTTTTTTGCACGTATTAATGCTGTTTCAAAAGCAAAATCTTTCAAATAATCAATTATTATTATTTAGTTTGTGTTTCGCCGTACAGGTTGAAGACCCAGCATCTGTATGGCATAATAATATATAAACCAAACTGCTAACAACAGTTATTATTGAATATAGGCTGCCTTTACAGCAGTCAGCATTTATTATGAAAAAGTTTTTAGATGAGAATTTTTTGCTGCAAACCGAAACTGCGCAGCGCCTGTACCACGAGTACGCCAAAGAACTACCCATTATAGATTACCACTGTCACCTGCCGCCAGATCAAATTGCGGCCGACCTTAATTTTAATAACCTAACTCATGCCTGGTTATACGGCGACCATTATAAATGGCGTGCCATGCGTACCAACGGTATTGATGAAAGCTATATAACGGGTGGTAAAACCGATTTTGAAAAATTTGAACAGTGGGCAGCTACTGTACCTTATACCTTACGTAACCCGCTATACCACTGGACGCATTTAGAACTGCAGCGCTATTTTGATGTGCATGAGCTATTGTCGCCAGCTACCGCAAAACAAATTTATGACGATTGCAGCGCCAAGTTGCAAACGCCGGAATATTCGGTACAGGGCCTCATCAAAAAAATGAAGGTGGAAACCATTTGTACCACCGATGACCCTTTAGATAACTTGGAATACCACCAGCAGTTAGCACAAAACAACGTAGTTAAAGTACTGCCGGCTTTCCGCCCCGATAAGGCTATGAACGCTGATGATATTACAGCTTTGAATGCCTATATCAACAAGCTGGAAGAAGTGGCCAATGTAAGCATAGGCGATTTTGACAGCTACTTGCAAGCGTTAAAACAACGTCATGATTACTTTGCGGCCAACGGCTGTTCGGTATCAGATCATGGCCTGGAGCAAATGTATGCCGAAGACTTTACCGACGCAGAGATCAGAACCATATTTGGCAAGATACGAGGCGGCGAAGTATTAACTTTGGGTGAGAACCTGAAATTTAAATCGGCGATGCTGTTTCACTTTGCCATTTGGGATCATGAAAAAGGCTGGGTGCAGCAATTTCACTTAGGTGCTTTGCGTAACAACAATACCCGTTTGTTAACCCAGTTAGGCCCCGATACAGGTTTTGATTCCATCGGCGATTTTAGCCAGGCGCGTGCCTTGTCTACCTTCCTGAATAAATTAGATACCGAAGACAGGCTGGCCAAAACCATAGTATATAATTTAAACCCGGCCGATAATGAATTAATGGCCACCATGATAGGTAACTTTAACGATGGTTCCATAGCCGGTAAAGTGCAGTTTGGCTCGGCCTGGTGGTTCCTGGATCAAAAGGATGGCATGACCAAGCAAATGAACGCCCTCTCGAACATGGGCTTGCTGAGCCGCTTTATTGGTATGCTGACAGATTCGCGCAGCTTCCTGTCGTTCCCGCGTCATGAGTATTTCCGCAGGTTAGTATGTAACCTGTTTGGCGATGATATTGAGAACGGCGAATTGCCTAACGATATTGAATGGACCGGCAAAATAGTGCAGGACATTTGCCACTACAACGCTAAAAATTATTTTCCATTTTAGTATATGAGCGATCTGTTAAGTAACGATTACAGCACCGGTTCGGTATTAAACTTTGGTGAGCTTTTATTGCGCATAACGCCCGATGCCGATGGCCAATGGCTGCAGGAAAATAGTCTGCCTGTTTTTGTAGGCGGTGCTGAGCTTAACGTAGCTACGGCATTAGCCCTGTGGGATGTGCCTTCGAAGTACTTTACCGCATTGCCTCAAAATGGTATGTCTAACCAGTTGATCTCTTTTTTACAGGAAAAGGATATTGATACCTCACCCATTTTCTTGCATGGCAAACGGGTAGGCCTCTACTTTTTAACCAAAGGACAGGATCTAAAAAACGATGCCCTCATTTACGACCGTGCAGGTTCGGCCTTTGCCGAGCTAACCACGGGTGTGGTAGACTGGGATAGAGTTTTAGACGGTGTTACCTGGTTCCATTTCAGCGCCATTTGCCCCGCTATAAGCGAAAATGCCGCGGCTGTTTGTAAAGAAGCCTTAGAAGCGGCATCACGCAAAGGCATCACTATTTCGGTAGATTTGAATTACCGCGCTAAATTATGGCAATATGGCAAACAGCCTATTGATGTGATGCCCGAGTTAGCACAATATTGCGACCTCATTATGGGTAACATTTGGGCGGCCGAGCGTATGCTGGGCGTAAAGGTAGAAGAACTGGTAACCGAGTCGGGCCAGAAAAGTCTTTATGTGAAGGAAGCGCAAAACAGTTCGGAAGCTATTATAAAAACTTTCCCTAAGTGTAAGGCTGTGGCCAATACTTTTAGGTTTACAGCCGATGATAACACTAACGTTGAGTATTATACCGTTTTATATACTAACGATAAAGTGTACCTTTCGGGCGAGCACCGTGCCGAAACCATTATTGACAAAGTGGGCAGCGGCGATTGCTACATGGCCGGTTTGATCTACGGGTTTTACAACAACTTTGATCCGCAGGAAACTGTAGATTTTGCTACCGCAGCCGCCTTTACCAAATTATTTGTGAACAACGATGCCACCAACCGCAGCGTTGAATTTATACAACAAGCCATTATTAAATGAAAAGCAAACAGGAAGTTTTAGATAGTATTGTTACCCAGGGCATGTTGCCCCTGTTTTTTTATCCGGATGCAGATGTAAGCGTGGAGGTAACCCGCACTTTGTATAAAGCCGGTGTACGTGTTTTTGAATACACAAACCGTGGCGAAGCAGCCCTCGAGAACTTTAAAAAGTTGAAAGAACTGCAGCAAGATGAAATGCCCGACCTTCACCTGGGTATTGGCACCATCAAATCCATTCATGAGGCCGATGCTTTTATCAACGCCGGTGCCGATTTCCTGGTATCGCCTATTGTGAACCCCGAGGTGGCTAAAATGGCACATGATAAAAACATGCTGTGGATACCGGGCTGTATGACACCTACAGAAATTTATACCGCGCAGTGTAACGATGCAGCGTTGATCAAACTTTTCCCGGCCAATATTTTAGGTCCGGCATTCTTATCGTCTATTAAAGAACTCTTCCGCGATCAGTTATTTATGCCAACGGGTGGGGTAGAGTTGGAAGCCAACAATATCTCTACCTGGTTTAGGGCGGGTGTTTGTGCGGTGGGCATGGGCAGCAAGCTTATTAGCAAACAAGTTTTAGAAGGAAAATTATACGACCAGTTATATACCGATACGCAAACTGCTATTCAACTGGTGCAAACCAGCCGATAAACCTTTAACCTAAATTATGAAAGACATTAAATTTAGTAATTACCGCTGGACCATTTGCGCCCTGCTGTTTTTTGCTACCACCATTAACTACCTCGACCGCCAGGTGCTCAGTTTACTGCAGCCCACCCTGGCCAAAGAATTTGGCTGGACCAACAGCGACTACGGAACCATAGTAGGTGTTTTCTCTTTAGCCTACGCTTTTTCTATGTTATTTGCCGGTAGGGTTGTTGATTACCTGGGCACTAAAATGGGTTATACCTGGTCAATTGTATTATGGTCTTTTGGTGCCATGCTACACGCCATTGCTCATTTAATACCGGGTAAATTATTAGGTTTTTCATTAGGCCGTACAGTTTTAGCCGCGGGCGAATCGGGTAACTTTCCGGCCGCTATTAAAGCTACTGCCGAGTATTTTCCTAAAAGGGATCGTGCGCTGGCTACCGGTATTTTTAATTCAGGGTCTAACGTTGGTGCAATTTTAGCGCCTATTGTAGTGCCATGGATAGCCGAAATGTACGGCTGGAAATGGGCCTTTATTTTGATTGGTGCCTTAGGTTTCATTTGGCTAATCTTCTGGTTGATATTTTACGAACTTCCCTCTAAGAACAAAAAGTTAGGCCAAGCCGAATATGAATACATTCACCGGGATGAACTGATCAATAACCAGGGCATTGTAGTAGAAACAGAAGATGAAGGTAAAAAATTCAGTTATTCGCAATGCTTGCAGTATAAACAAACCTGGGCCTTTGCCTTTGGTAAATTCATGACCGATGGTGTTTGGTGGTTCTTCCTGTTTTGGTTACCTGCTTACTTTAAGGCCCAATACGGCATGACGGGTACTGCCATATCATTGCCTATTGCTGTGTTGTATACCGCAACCATGTTTGGTTCAATTGGCGGTGGCGCTTTCCCTACTTACTTCATCAATCGCGGGTACGATCCTTATGCAGGCCGTATGAAAGCCATGTTCATTATTGCTTTGTTCCCCTTAGTGGTTTTGTTGACACCTTATTTAAGCCAGTTTAGCTACTGGTATGCTGTGCTTTTAATAGGTATAGGTGCATCTGCTCACCAGGCATGGAGTGCTAATATATTTACTACCGTGGGCGATATGTTTCCTAAAAAAGCAATTGCCACCATTACCGGTATTGGCGGTATGGCAGGTGGTATAGGTTCATTTTTGTTAAGTAAAGGTGCAGGTATGCTGTTCGATTATTACGATAAGCAAGGCCATATACAAACTGGCTACTCTATCATGTTTGTAATTTGCGCTTTAGCTTATGTGATAGCCTGGTTTGTTATGAAGACATTGGTTCCCCGTATGAAACCTATCGAATTGTAATCTAATTAAAATGCGTCATTAAGAGAAACGAAGCAATTGCTGCACAAGGGGTAAACATGGCTACCGTTCTATGCACAGATTGCTTAGATATACCTCGCAATGACGGTTAATTAGCTAGTTTGCTTTCTGAATAAAACAACTAATACGATCAACCTGAACATATTATTAATTTAAACAATTATCATGAGTTTCAAAGACGAGCTTAACAGCTTATTTGTTGACGAAAGTCAGATCCCCGAAGAATACCGGATAGCGCCCATCCATCAGCGCGAATACTTAAGTAACGGCGAGATGAAGCAATGGGATGGCGAGGTAAGCGAAGTGTATTCGCCTATTTGCATACCGGGCCCCGATGGCCTGCAGCGCAAGCTGATAGGCAGCTACCCCTTAGGCACCGAAGTAGAGGCTATGGAGGCTTTAGCAGCAGCCGAAGCTGCTTATAACAATGGCCGTGGCGAATGGCCTACCATGAGCGTTGACGGGCGCATTAAGTGCCTCGAAAAATTCGTTTACAAGATGGTAGAGCAACGCGACCTTGTTGTTAAGCTGATTGTTTGGGAGATTGGCAAATCTGTAGCCGATTCCACTAAGGAATTTGACCGTACCGTTGAATATATTAACCTGACCATTGATGCGTTGAAGGATCTTGACCGCCAATCATCACGTTTTGAAATAGCCGAAGGTGTAGTGGCACAAACCCGCCGCTCACCTATTGGTGTGGTATTATGTATGGGTCCGTTCAACTACCCGCTGAACGAAACTTTTACCACGTTGATCCCGGCCATCATCATGGGCAACACCATACTATTCAAACCACCGAAACATGGTACGTTGGTTCACTACCCTTTACTGCGCGCCTTCCAGGAATCTTTCCCTAAAGGTGTGGTAAATACGGTTTATGGTCGTGGTGCCAATGTAACTCCGGGCTTAATGGCCACAGGTAAAATTAACGTGCTGGCCTTTATTGGCAGCAGCAAGGTGGCTAACGACTTGAAAAAGCGTCACCCTAAAATTAACCGCCTGCGTGCAGTGTTAAGTTTAGATGCCAAGAACGCAGCTATCGTTACCAAAAGCGCTGACCTGAACATTGCAGTTACCGAGTGTATTTTGGGTTCTTTATCTTATAACGGACAGCGTTGTACCGCTATCAAAATCATCCATGTACATAAAGACGTAGCCGATGAATTTTTGAAATTACTGAGCGAAGGCATAGCCAAACTAAAATACGGCATGCCGTGGACTAAAGGTGTAAACCTTACCCCGGTAGCCGAGCCAGGCAAACCAGCGTATTTAAAAGAGTGTATTGATGATGCTATTGCTAACGGCGCCCGCGTGGTGAACGGAAACGGCGGCGAAACGGTAGCCTCTTTTGTATACCCGGCGGTAGTTTACCCGGTTAACGATAAAATGAAGCTATACCGCGAAGAGCAGTTTGGCCCGGTAATCCCGGTATTGCCTTTCGATTCTATTGAAGAACCTATCCAATACCAGATAGATTCGCCGCATGGTATGCAGGTAAGTATTTTTAGTACCGATGCCGAAGAAACCGCTTCACTTATCGACCCGTTTGTGAATTTGGTAAGCCGCGTAAACATAAACGCCCAATGCCAGCGCGGACCCGATGTGTTCCCTTTCACCGGTCGTAAAGACAGCGCCGAGGGTACCCTGTCGGTTAACGATGCCCTGCGTTCATTCTCTATACGCTCGCTGGTGGCTACCAAGATGAATGACACCAACAAGCAATTGCTGAACGAAATCATCAACAAACATGATAGCAATTTCCTGAGTACTAATTATATATTTTAAGAGTACAGATTACAGAATCAAGAATACAGATAGAAAACGCGGCACCATAAAGGTAGCCGCGTTTTTTGCTTTTAACCACTGCCGTCATTGCGAGCGATAGCGAAGCAATCCCTGCACGATAGGCATTTGTGGCGACCATTCTACGCAGAGATTGCTTCGTACCTCGCAATGACGCATTTGTTGATTACTTACTACAATTCGCTTAGCACCTTCTTTACCCAAGCTTTACCCCATTCCTCATTCTGTTCCTCAGTCCACAACGATGGATAAAATATGCGTTTTTGAAAACGCGGAGGCAGGTACTTTTGCCAGTTGGTACCGCCTGTAGCCCTGATTTCCTCCGGCTCGCGGTGTAGGTACCTTACGGCCGATTTGTAGTGCGATAGCGGCCAGTTTACATTTACATTACTATCTAACTGTTGAAGCTCGGCTTTCAAGCCTTCAGTAGCGCGGCCTTCCTGGTGTAATTTGCGGTATAGGGCGTAAAAGTTATTGGTTACCAGGCTATTGCCTAAATTAATAAACGTTTTAGCGTACTTCTTTTCAAACTGTTTTAACGTGAGGGTTTGCTTGCCGGTAGAAAGTTCGGTGGCTCCAAACTTCCAGTAAATGTCCTTAAACTGGTCAGCTACAGTAGCGGTGGCCAACCCGGTACGCTTGTCTTTAGCCACCAAATTAATAAAGTCAGTCGCGTAGATCTCTATCATGCGGTATTGGCCCGATTGGAAACCGCTGGCGGGCAGTAACGACATACGAAACTTTAAGAACTGTTCCTTTTCCATACCATCCACCATAATTTCGAAAGAATGGGTGAGCGCTTCAAAGTAGCGGTTAATTCGCTTGAGGCGGGCGGTAAAAAAGTCAGCGGTCAGTACATCATGGTTGGCTATCTGTTTGCACTCGTTCAACGCCAGTTTAAAGTACAATTCGGTAATTTGATGATAGATGATGAAGATCTCTTCATCAGGAAAAGGCGTTTTGGGGTTTTGTAAACTTAGCAGCGTATCCAGGTTGATGTAATCCCAATAGGTCAAAAAGTCGGCATATAACAAACCATCCAGGTACGAAGCCATATCTTGCCCCATGGCTTCATACTTTTGTTGTAGTTGCGCCAGCCGTTGTTCTATTTCCGGTGAAATCTGCATACGGCAAAGGTAAAATATTGTAGCAATGTGTTTATTACCAGGGTTTAAAATTAAACTGGTAGGCTACGCGTAACCCAATTAAAGTACCGGCCTGCATATGAGCCGGCAGTACATCGGCCCTTAACGAAAACTCAATGCTGCTGTAATCGTCAAAGTTCCAGTTATAGCCAGCACCTGTAGTACCGCCCCAGGCTATTACGCCACCATCGTTACCGCCAACATATCCTGAAGGGCCGACATACACGAATACCTTTTTGCTTAAATAATACTTAGCTGCCACATTTAAAAAGCCGGCATCGAAACCTGAGTGTGAATCAAAATTATTACCCCCGGCTATGGTTTCCCACCCTAGCACCGGCATTAGGGCAAGCGTATTATTAAGGCGGATGTTGCCCTGAATTACCCTGTCGCGCCCAATGCCATATCCACCCTTAAAGGGTTGGTTAATACCTGCACCTATGCCAATAGAACTGCGGGCCGGCTGGCTGTACACAAGATTGCTAAATAGCAGGGCAAGTAAAAGGACTGAAACAAAAACTTGAATTTTCATAGAATGGCAGTGCATTAGCACAACTGCATAGGCCGCTTAAAGTTTGTTTTGTGGCAAACGCAGTATGGATAATAGTGTTAACTGGATTCAAGCAAGTGCTTAAAATAGCTTTAGCTGTTCAGGAGCGCCTTCTTTTCGGGGTTTAGCATTTAACTCTCCAAAGTTAGAAACCGATATGCCTAACAGGCGTATCTTCACGTCGTCTAAGTCGGTAGCAGCTAACAAATCTTTGGCAATCCGGCTTAACGTTTCCAGATCGCCTACCGGCTGGGCGAATGATTGGTTGCGTGTAATTTGCTTAAAGCTGCTGTATTTTACTTTAAGGGTAATGGTACGGCCTTTTAGGTTGTAGCGTGCCAGGCGGTCAGCTACGGTTTGGGCTATCTTGTCCAGTTCGGCGTGCATTTCTTCCGGTTCGGTGAGGTCGTACGCAAAGGTATCTTCGGCCCCCATCGATTTGGTTTCGCGGTGAGGCTGCACAGGTCGGTTGTCAATGCCGCGTACTATCTGGTAATAAAAACGTCCTGCTTTACCAAAGTTCTTCACCAGCTCGTCTTCCGCAAGCTTTTTCAGGTCGGCCCCGGTGTGCAAGCCCATCTTCTTCATTTTTTCGGCGGTTACCTTACCTACACCATGAAATTTTTCTACCGGTAGCTGCTCCATAAAACTTTCAATAGCCGATGGACCGATGAATTTTAACCCATTGGGCTTATTTATATCCGAAGCTATTTTGGCTACAAACTTATTAATGGATACACCGGCCGAAGCCGTTAGGTTTAACTCGTCTTGAATAGCCTGTTTAATTTGCTGTGCCACCTCAATAGCCGAGCCTACGCCCAATTTATCTTCGGTCACATCCAAATACGCCTCGTCTAACGATAGTGGCTCTATGAGCTCTGTATAACGGCTAAAAATCTCGCGAATGTGTTTTGACACCTCTTTATAAACCGCAA
>Ga0265780_10002159_pt1 | contig 27028 bp, 23 predicted proteins | sample P1T30metagenome_FD_192432 | JGI IMG/M metagenome (GOLD analysis project Ga0265780, IMG submission 192432) | Plant litter microbial communities from East Loma Ridge, Irvine, California - P1 T30 | ecosystem: Environmental > Terrestrial > Plant litter > Unclassified | place: USA: California...
TGCGAGAAACCGCCGACGTTGCGTTTCGCGGGACAGGAAGGGCGGCCGGGAGGCGCGGGGCGCGTCCTGCTATCGGGTCGCGGTGGTCGTCCGGTCGCGCCCCGTCAGGTCGACGTGCGTCTCCGGCGTCCGGAACCCCCGGCGCGCGAGGACCTCGCGCACGCCGGCGCCCTGCTGCTCGGCGTGCTCGACCACGAGCAGACCGCCGGGCACGAGCAGTCGCCAGGCCGTCTCGGTGAGAGCCCGCACCGCGTCGAGGCCGTCCGCTCCCCCGTACAGCGCCGCCGCCGGGTCGTGGTCGCGGACCTCGGGGTCGACCGGCACCATGTCGTCGGGCACGTAGGGCGGGTTCGACACGACGACCGACACCGTGCCGTCGAGCTCGGGCAGCGCGTCGGCGAGGTCGCCCTCGACGAGCCGGACCGTGCCGCCGTGGGCGTCGACGTTGCGGCGGGTCCAGGGCAGCGCCTCTGGCGACCGCTCGACGGCGTACACCACCGCGTTCGGCACCTCGGTGTCCATCGCGATCGCGATCGCACCGCTACCGGATCCCAGGTCGACCGCCACCGGCGACGGCACCGCCGTGGCGCGGAGCGCGTCGATGCCGAACTGCACGACGCCCTCGGTCTCCGGTCGCGGGACGAAGACGCCCGGCCCCACCGCCAGGGTTAGCGCGCGGAAGTGCGCCTCGCCGGTGATGTGCTGCAGCGGCTCGCGGGTGCTCCGCCGGGCGACCGCCTGCCGGAAGCGCTCGACGTGCGCCCCGGCGATCGCGCCGCCGGTGAGCGCACGGGCCTGGACGGCGCCCCGCGAGGTGTCCGTCGCCCAGGCGAGCAGGAGCTCCGCGTCCACCTGGGGGGTCGAGACCCCGGCCGCGCCGAGCGCCGCGGTCGCCTCGCGCAGGAGGCGATCCGCGGCGAACGCGCGGTCACCGTCGGACGGGAGCCGTGCCTCCCGACCGCTGGCGGCGTCGTCGGTCACGCGTCCTGGTCGCCGATGGCGGCCAGGCGGGCCTCCTCGTCCGCCGCGATGGCGGACTGGATGACGGGCTCGAGGGCACCGTTCATCACGCGGTCCAGGTCGTACGCCTTGTACCCGGTGCGGTGGTCCGCGATGCGGTTCTCCGGGAAGTTGTACGTGCGGATCCGCTCAGAACGGTCCATGCCGCGGATCTGCGACCGGCGCGCGTCCGAGGCGATGGCGTCGAGCTCCTCCTGCTGCTTCGCAAGGATGCGGGCACGCAGGACGCGCATCGCGGCCTCGCGGTTCTGCAGCTGCGACTTCTCGTTCTGCATCGCCACCGTGATGCCGGTCGGCAGGTGGGTGATGCGGACCGCGGAGTCCGTCGTGTTCACCGACTGACCGCCGGGACCGGACGACCGGTACACGTCGATCTTCAGGTCGTTCTGGTTGATCTGGACCTCTTCGGGCTCGTCGACCTCGGGGAAGACGAGCACGCCCGTCGTCGAGGTGTGGATGCGCCCCTGCGACTCGGTCGCCGGCACGCGCTGCACCCGGTGCACGCCGCCCTCGTACTTCAGGTGCGCCCAGACGCCCTGCGACGGGTCGGTCGCGTTCGACTTGATCGCGACCTGCACGTCCTTGTAGCCGCCGAGGTCCGACTCGGTCCGCTCGAGGAGCTCGACCTTCCAGCCCTTCGACTCGGCGTAGTGCGAGTACATGCGCAGCAGGTCGGCCGCGAACAGCGCCGACTCCTCTCCGCCCTCGCCGCCCTTGATCTCCATGATGACGTCGCGGCCGTCGTCCGGGTCGCGCGGGATGAGCAGCCGCCGGAGCCGCTCCTGGCGCTCCGTCAGCTGCTCCTGCATCGCCGGGACCTCGTCCGCGAACGCCTCGTCCTCGCGGGCGAGCTCCTGGGCGGCGGCGAGGTCGTCCCCCGCCGCCTGCCAGGACTCGTACGCGGCCTTGATCTGGCTGAGTTCGGCGTAGCGCCGGTTCACCTTCTTCGCACGGGCGGCATCGGCGTGGAGCGCGGGGTCCGACAGCTGCTGCGTCAGGTCCTCGTGTTCCGCCAGCAGCCCCGCCACCGACTCGAACACGCGTTACTCCTGGTGACCGTTGTGGTGGCCGCCGGTCGTCGGGACCGACTTCTGCACCTGGACCAGGAACTCGACGTTCGACTGCGTCTCCTTGAGGTTCCGCAGCACGATCTCGAGCGCCTGCTGCGGGTCGAGCCCGGCGAGGGCACGGCGCAGGCGCCACGTGATCTTGACCTCGTCGGCCGAGAGGAGCTGCTCCTCGCGACGGGTGCCGGAGGCGTTGACGTCGACGGCCGGGAAGATCCGCTTGTCGGCGAGGTGCCGGTTGAGGCGGAGCTCCATGTTGCCGGTGCCCTTGAACTCCTCGAAGATCACCTCGTCCATCTTCGAACCGGTCTCGACGAGCGCGGTCGCGAGGATGGTCAGCGAGCCGCCGTCCTCGATGTTGCGCGCGGCGCCGAAGAAGCGCTTCGGCGGGTACAGCGCCGCCGAGTCCACGCCGCCGGAGAGCACGCGGCCCGAGGCCGGGGTCGCCAGGTTGTAGGCGCGGCCGAGACGGGTGATCGAGTCGAGCAGCACGACGACGTCGTGACCGAGCTCGACGAGGCGCTTCGCACGCTCGATGGCGAGCTCGGCGACCGTCGTGTGGTCCTCGGCGGGACGGTCGAAGGTCGAGGCGATGACCTCGCCCTTCACCGAGCGCTGCATGTCGGTGACCTCTTCGGGTCGCTCGTCGACGAGCACGACCATCAGGTGCGCCTCGGGGTTGTTCTTCGCGATGGCGTTCGCGATCGCCTGCAGCACGACGGTCTTGCCGGCCTTCGGCGGCGACACGATGAGGCCGCGCTGGCCCTTGCCGATCGGCGCCACGAGGTCGATGATGCGGGTGCTGAGCTTCTGCGGCTCCGTCTCGAGGCGCAGGCGCTCGTTCGGGTACAGCGGCGTGAGGTCCTGGAAGTCGACGCGCGCCGCGGCCTCCTCGGCGGTCTGACCGTTCACCGAGTCGACCTTGACGAGGGCGTTGTACTTCTGGCGGCTCTGCTGCTCGTTGTCCCGCGGCTGCTTGATCGCGCCGACGACCGCGTCGCCCTTGCGGAGGTGGTACTTCTTCACCTGGCCGAGGGAGACGTAGACGTCGCTCGGGCCCGGGAGGTACCCGGTCGTGCGGACGAACGCGTAGTTGTCGAGGACGTCGAGGATGCCCGCGATCGGGATGAGGACGTCGTCCTCGGTGATCTCCGGCTCGAACTCGTCGTTCTGCCCGCCGCGACCGCGCTTCCGGTCGCGCTGACGACGGCCGCGGCCGCCCTCGGACTCGTCCGCGTTCTGCTGCTGCTTCTGCTGGCCCTGCTTCTGCTGGCCGTTCTGCTGCTTCTGCTCGGCCTTGTCGTCCTGCTGCTTCTGCTGGCCGTTCTGCTGCTGGCCGTTCTGCTGCTGCTTCTGGTCGCCGTTCTGGCCGTTCTGGTTGCCCTGGCCGTTCTGGTTGCCCTGGCCGTTCTGACCGTTCTGCTGGTCGCCCTGGCCGTTCTGCTGCTCGCCGTTGTCGGCGTTCTGGCCGCGCCCGCGACCGCGACCCCGGCTCCGACGACCGCGACGCGGACCGCCCTCGCCCTGCTGGTCGCCCTGCTCGCCGTTCTCGGTGCCGGACTCGCCCTGGCCGTCGCGCTGGGCCTCCTGGCCGGCCTGCTGGTCCTGCGGCTCCTGGCGGTCCTGCTGCTCGCCGTTCTGCTGGCCGCGCCGGCGCTGCCCGCCCTGCGCGGCCTCCTGCGCGTCCTTCTCGGCGCGCACCTGGTCGAGCCCGGCGAGGAGGTCCTCGGTGCCGGTGTGGCCGTGGTTCGTGTGCTCCGCCGCCGAGGTCGGCTCGGCGCTGACCGTGCCACCCGAGGAGGCGCGGCGCGAGCGACGCCCGCGGGACGACGGCTGCGACGCCTGCGACGGCTCGTCGGTGCCGGACGGCGCTGCCGTCTCGGTCGGCGCCTCGATCGAGGTGGGCGCCTCGGCGGCCGGCGTGCCGACGACCTCCGGGGCGGCAGCGGGCTCGGGCAGCGTCGGCTGCGCGGACTCCGCCGGAGCGGTCGTGTCGTCGGCGGCGGGGCGCCGGTCCTCGATCGCGGCGATCAGGTCGCCCTTGCGGAGCTTCGAGAGCCCGGTGATGCCGAGGGCGGACGCGATGCGCTGCAGCTCCGGGAGTCGGAGGGCGCGCAGGTCGCTGGGGATCTCCACCGGGGTGGAGTCGTTGACGTTCGTCAAGGTCGGTGTTTCCTTTCGAACCGCAGAGCGCGGAGAGTTTCCACCGTCCCGGAAGCAAGGGTGTGCATCGACCGCCGTTCAGACGACGGACCGGGATTCGGTGATCAGAAAGAGAGTGCCCCCGCGCACCGGCCCCTGCATGGCGCCGGATCGGACCGGGTGCCTACGCGGGATCGGCTTGGAGCGCCGAGTGCGGCACCACTGTAGCACCACCGAGGTCGACGGCCAGCATGAGCGCCCGCCAGTCGGACTCCCCGTGTCGCGTCACGAGGTCCGCGGCCGTGAGGCGCTGCGCCGGGTCGCTGCCGAGGACGAGCAGACTCGGTCCGGCGCCGGAGACGACGGCCGCGAGCCCGTGCTGCCGGAGCAGGCGGATGAGCGCGTCGGTCTCGGGCATCGCGCTCGCCCGGTACGCCTGGTGCAGCCGGTCCTCCGTCGCGGCGAGCAGGAGCTCCGGGCTCTGGATGAGCGCCGCGACCAGCAGCGCCGACCGCGAGACGTTGAACGCGGCGTCCTCGTGCGGCACGCTCGCGGGCTGCAGGGAGCGCGCGAGCTTCGTCGACAGCGTCGAGGTCGGCACGAAGACCACCGGCGAGACGCCGCGGTGCACGAGGAGCCGCTTGTAGGCCGGCCCCTCGGCGGTCATCCACGCGATGGTGAGACCGCCGAAGAGCGCCGGTGCGACGTTGTCCGGGTGGCCCTCCATCTCGGTCGCGAGCGTCAGGAGCGTCGAGGCGTCGAGGTCGACCACGCCCTCGAGCAGACCGCGCGCCGCCATCAGTCCGGCGACGATCGCCGCCGCGGAGGACCCCAGGCCGCGCCCGTGCGCGATCGCGTTGCGGGCGTGCAGCTCCAGGCCGGGCTGGGCGACGCCGGCGTGCTCGAGCCCGCGGCGCACCGCGCGCACCACCAGGTTGGTGTCGTCCGTGGCGACCTCGCCCGCGCCGACGCCCTCGACCGTCACGGTTGCGCCCGGCTCGCTGCGGACCCGCACGACGACCTCGTCGTAGAGGGACAGCGCCAGGCCGAGCGAGTCGAACCCCGGACCGAGGTTCGCGGACGTCGCGGGGACCCGCACGCGGACCGCCCGTCCGGCCGGTACAGCGATCCGGGCGGTCGCGCCCTCCCCCGGTCCGGACGGACGGCCGTGGCTCACTGCGCGCCGACCAGTCCGAGCACGTCGGCGACCGACTTCGTGTCCACCGGGACGCTCGTCGGCGCGACCTCGCCGCCGTCCTGGGTGCGGAGCGCCCACTGCGGGTCCTTCAGGCCGTGGCCGGTCACCGTGATGACCACCTTCGCGCCCTTCGGCACGACACCGGCGTCCGCGCGCTCCAGGAGCCCGGCGACGCCGATCGCCGACGCCGGCTCGACGAAGACGCCGACCTCGGCGGAGAGGATGTGGTGCGCCGCGAGGATCGCCTCGTCGGTGATCGCACCGAAGTAGCCGTCGGTCTCCTCGCGGGCCTCGAGCGCGAACCGCCACGAGGCCGGGTTGCCGATGCGGATCGCGGACGCGATGGTGTCCGGGTGCCGGACGACCTCGCCGCTGACGATCGGCGCCGACCCGGCTGCCTGGAAGCCGAACATGCGGGGCAGCCTCGACGAGCGGCCGGCGGCGAGGTCCTCGCGGTAGCCGCGGGCGTACGCGGTGTAGTTGCCCGCGTTGCCGACGGGCAGGAAGTGGAAGTCCGGCGCGTCGCCGAGGACGTCGACGACCTCGAACGCCGCGGTCTTCTGCCCCTCGATGCGGTCGTTGTTCACCGAGTTGACCAGGTGCACCGGGTAGTTCGCGGCGAGGTCGCGCGCGATGTCGAGGCAGTCGTCGAAGTTGCCCTGCACCTGGAGCAGCTGCGCGTCGTGGGCGACGGCCTGGCTGAGCTTGCCCATCGCGATCTTGCCCTCCGGCACGAGCACCGCGGCGGTGATGCCAGCGTGCGTGGCGTACGCGGCGGCGGACGCGCTGGTGTTCCCCGTGGAGGCGCAGATGACGGCCTTGGCGCCGTGCTCGACGGCCTTCGAGATCGCCATCGTCATGCCGCGGTCCTTGAACGAACCGGTCGGGTTCATGCCCTCGAACTTGATGTGGACCTCGGCGCCGGTGCGCTCGGAGAGCCGGCGCGCCGGGATCAGCGGGGTGCCGCCCTCGCCGAGGGTGACGACCGGCGTCGCCTCGGTGATGTCGAGACGGTCGGCGTACTCGCGCAGGACTCCCTGCCACTGGTGGGCCATCAGGCTCTCCTTGTTCTGGGTGGTGCGGTTCGGGGGTGTCGGGCGACGACGCCTAGGCGCCGACCATCCGCAGGACGCTGGTGATCTCGACCACGACGTCCTCGCTGCGCAGCGCCGTCACCGTCGACGCGAGGTCGGACTCGCGGGCCAGGTGTGTGCCGATGACGAGGTGGGCCGTGCCGGCGGTGACCGTGCCGTCGTCCGCGGTGACCGGTGCTGCGCTGGTCTGCTCGACGGTCTCGACGCTCACGCCGTGCTTGGCGAGCACGCCCGCGACGGTCGACAGCACGCCGGGCGCGTCCGCGACGTGCAGCGTGATCTGGTAGCGCGTGCGGACGGTCCCGATCGGGAAGACGGGCAGGTCGGCCTGCGTCGACTCCGCGATGCCCGGACCGCCGATGACGTGCCGCCGGGCCGCGGACACCAGGTCGCCGAGGACGGCGGACGCGGTCTCGACCCCGCCGGCACCGGCGCCGTAGAACATCAGGTCGCCGGCGGCCTCGGCCTCGACGAAGACGGCGTTCTTCGCGCCGTGCACGCTCGCCAGCGGGTGCGACTCGGGCACGAGCGCGGGGTAGACCCGGGCGCTGACGCCCTCGACGCCGTCGCCGTCCGTGAGCCGCTCCGCCGTCGCGAGGATCTTCACCACGTAGCCGGCCTTACGAGCGGCCCGCACCTGCTCGATCGTCACCGAGGTGATGCCCTCGCGGTGCACGGCGGCGAGCGGGACCGAGGTGTGGAACGCCAGCGACGCGAGGATCGCGGCCTTCTGCGCGGCGTCGTACCCCTCCACGTCGGCGGTGGGGTCGGCCTCGGCGTACCCGAGGTCGGTCGCGGTCGCGAGCGCGTCCTCGAACGTCGCGCCCTCGCGGTCCATCAGGTCGAGGATGAAGTTCGTGGTGCCGTTGACGATGCCCATGATCCGCTCGATGCGGTCGCCGGCGAGCGAGTCGTGCAGCGGGCGGATGATCGGGATCGCCCCGGCGACGGCCGCCTCGTAGTACAGCTGGGCGCCGACCTGCTCCGCCGCGGCGAAGAGCTCCGGACCGTGCGTCGCGAGCAGCGCCTTGTTCCCGGTGACGACGTCGGCGCCGGACTGCAGCGCCTGCAGCACGAGCGTCCGCGCCGGCTCGATGCCCCCGATGAGCTCCACGACGATGTCCGCGCCGAGGATGAGCGACTCGGCGTCCGTCGTGAAGAGCTCCTCCGGCAGGTCCACGTCCCGCGGCGCCTCGACGTCCCGCACGGCGATCCCGACCAGTTCGAGCCCGGCACCGGCCCGCGATGCGAGCTCCTCGCCGTGCTCGAGGAGCAGGCGCGCGACCTGGGAACCGACCGAGCCGGCTCCGAGCAGCGCGACGCGGACGTTGCGGTATTCGATCATCTGGGAGGTGTTCCTGTCGGGTCGGGGGTCAGCGGCCGGCGCCGTCGACGGGCGCGGGCACGACCCCGGTGTCGCGGGCGAGGAGGTCGTCGATCGACTCGCCCCGCACGAGGATACGGGCAGTGCCGTCCGCGACGGCGACGACGGGCGGGCGTCCGACGTGGTTGTAGTTGCTCGCCAGGCTCCAGCAGTAGGCACCGGTCGCCGCCACCGCGAGCAGGTCGCCGCGGTGCACGTCGCCGGGCAGGTACTCGTCGCTCACCACGATGTCGCCCGACTCGCAGTGCTTGCCGACGACACGGGTCAGCACCGCTTCGGCGTCCGAAGCGCGCGCCAGCCGGGCGGTGTAGTCGGCACCGTAGAGGGCGGGGCGCGCGTTGTCGCTCATGCCCCCGTCGACCGACACGTACGTCCGCGTCGCGGGCTCGGCGTCGTCGGTCAGCGTCACCGGCTTGATCGTGCCGACCCGGTACAGCGTGATGCCGGGCGGTCCGACGATGTAGCGCCCGGGCTCGACCGCGATCTCGGGCACGGGGATCCCCCGCTCCGCACAGGCGTCGGCCACGATGGTCGCGAGCGCGCCGGCGACGTCCTCCGGGGCGAACGCCGCGTCGGACTCGGTGTAGTCGATCCCCCAGCCGCCGCCGAGGTTCAGCTCGGGGACCGGACCGGACGCCACGAGCGTCGCGTGCACGTCCATCAGGCGTCGCGCCGCCTCGCGGAAGCCGGACTCGTCGAAGATCTGCGAGCCGATGTGCGAGTGCAGGCCGACGAAGGCGAGCGACGGCTCGGCGCGCACCGCCTCGGCGGCGGCCACGGCCTCGGTCAGCGGGATCCCGAACTTCTGGTCCTCCCGCGCCGTCGCGAGGTACTCGTGGGTCGAGGCGTGCACACCGCTGTTGATCCGGATCCGGACGCGCTGCACGGTCCCGGCGTCGGCGGCGGCACGGGCGACGCGCTGGATCTCCTCGTGGCTGTCGAGGACGATCGTGCCGAGCCCGACCTCGACCGCGCGGGCGATCTCGGCGTCCGACTTGTCGTTGCCGTGGAAGCCGAGCATCGCCGGGTCGACGCCACCGGCGAGGGCGACGGCGAGCTCACCGCCGGTGCAGACGTCGAGGCGCAGGCCGGCCTCGGCCATCCACGCCGCGACCTGCGTCGTCAGGAACGCCTTGCCCGCGTAGTAGACGTGCGCCCGGCTGCCGATCCGCTCGAACGCCTCGGCGAAGGCGTCGCGGACGCGCGCCGCCCGGGACTGCACGTCACGCTCGTCGACGACGTAGAGGGGGGTGCCGAACCGCGCCACGAGGTCGGACGCGGTCAGGCCGCCGACCGCCAGCTCGCCGTCGTCGGTGCGCGTCGCGGACGCCGGCCAGATGCGCGGCTCGAGCGCGGACGCGTCCGCGGGGAACCGCAGCCGCTCGGGGGCAAGGGGGTTGGCACTCACGGGACCCGATCCTACCGAGCCGGACCGTGCCTCCCGGCTGCGTTACGCGCCGCGCGGACGCGGTCCCGCTCAGCCGCAGCTGCCCACGGTCCGCAAGCCCTGCTCGCTCAGCGGCAGCGCGTCGGCCGTGACGCGCACCGTGGCCCGGGACGACGAGATGTCGAGCGAGCGGATGCGCAGCTGCTCCGGGAGGAACGTCGCCGTGCACACCCGGACGGGCACCTCCGTGACGCCGGGGATGGAGTCGACCTTGAGCCCGAGCGCGGAGTTCGTGATCCGCACGGTCTCGGGGGTGATCGTGACGCCCTTGCCGTCGCGGTCCGCCACGACGGCGCCCTTCGCCGTGTAGGTGATGTCGTAGCCGAGCACCGCCGTCGCGCCGGACAGCTGCACGCCCCCGTCCGCGAGGCTGAGGCGGTCGAACAGCGGGCTGTACCGCGACAGTTCCTTCACCGAGTCCGACGCGAGCGTGACGGTGCCGTCGACGTCCCGCACCGAGCCCGTGCCGTCGACCGGCACGTCGTGCACGGTGACGTCCGCCGCGAGCGGGACGCCCTCGACCGTGATGCGGTCCGAGGTGATGTCGACGTCGTCGAGGCTGCCGCGGAGGAGCTGCGGGATCACGACGCCGCCCGCGTGCGCCTCCACCTGCCCGGTGGTGCCGTCCGGGAGCGCCTCCTCGACCTGCTCGGCGATGATGCGGTCGACGACGCCGCGCAGGACGAACTCGGCGACGACCACGAGAGCGGCGAGGAAGACGAGGACCACGACCAGGACGATCGGCCAGCGGCGGCGCCTGCGGGGTGGTGCGGGGACGGCGGACATCGTCCCAGCCTGCCAGGCTCGTCCGGCGAACCGCCTGGAGGCCCGGTGCGCGTCCGCCCCGCCGGCTCGCGTCGCCGCTGGAGCGCGCCGCGGGGGCGCGGCGCGCGCCGAGCCGCTCGGCTCACGTCGCGCGCCGAGCCGCTCGGCTCGCGTCGCGCGCCGAGCCGCTCGGCTCGCGTCGCGCTACATGCGCTCGGGTGCGCTGACGCCGAGGAGTCCGAGGCCGTTCCGCACGACCTGGCCGGTCGCGTCGTTCACCCACAGGCGCGTGCGGTGGAGGTCCGTCACGGCCTCGTCCCCGAGGGGCGTCACCCGGCATGCGTCGTACCAGCGGTGGTACAGGCCGGCGAGCTGCTCGATGAACCGCGCGATGCGGTGGGGTTCGCGGAGCTCCGCCGCCTGGCGCACCACGCGCGGGTACTCGGCCAGGGCGCCGAGGAGCGCGCCCTCGGTCTCGTGCGTGAGCAGCGAGGCGTCGAACGTCGAGCGGTCCACCCCGGACGCGGCGGCGTTGCGGGCCACGGACTGCGTGCGGGCGTGGGCGTACTGGACGTAGAAGACGGGGTTGTCGTTGGTCCGCTTGGTGAGCAGGTCGAGGTCGATGTCGATCGCGGTGTCGCTGGCGAACCGGACGAGCGCGTAGCGGCCGGCGTCCACACCCACGGCGTCGACGAGGTCCTCCATCGACACGATCGTCCCGTTGCGCTTCGACATCCGGAACGGCTGACCGTCCTTGAGCAGGTTCACCATCTGGCCGATGAGGATCTCGAGGTTCTTGCCCGGCTCGTCGCCGAACGCCGCGCACATCGCCATCATGCGGCCCACGTAGCCGTGGTGGTCAGCGCCGAGCATGATGAGGTTCCGCTCGAAGCCGCGCTCGCGCTTGTCGAGGTAGTAGGCCAGGTCGCCCGCGATGTACGCCGGCTCGCCGTCCGACTTGATGACGACGCGGTCGCGGTCGTCCCCGAAGTCGGTCGTGCGGAGCCAGAGCGCCCCCTCGGCCTCGTACATCTTGCCGAGGTCCCGCAGCCGCTCGATCGCACGCTCGACGGCCTTCGACTCGTGCAGCGAGTTCTCGTGGAAGTACACGTCGAAGTCGACGCCGAAGTCGTGCAGCGACGACTTGATGTCGGCGAACATGAACTCGACGCCCTCGCGGCGGAAGAGCTCCTGCGCCTCGTCGCGCGGCATGTCGCGCACGTCGGTGCCGGCCGGCAGGGTCGCGATCACGCGCGCGGCGATCTCGCCGATGTAGGCGCCGCCGTAGCCGTCCTCCGGGGTGGGCTCGCCGAGCGCCGAGGCCACCAGCGAGCGGGCGAAGCGGTCGATCTGCGCGCCGTGGTCGTTGAAGTATTACTCGCGAGTGACGAGTCCGCCCTGCGCCTCGAACACGCGGGCCAGGCTGTCGCCGACGGCCGCCCACCGCACGCCGCCCATGTGGATCGGCCCGGTCGGGTTGGCGGACACGAACTCGAGGTCGATGCGGACCCCGTCGTACAGGTCCCCGTGCCCGAAGGCGGTGCCGGCGTCGACGATCGTCCGGGCGATCTCGCCGGCGGCGGCCGCCTCGAGCGTGATGTTGATGAAGCCCGGACCGGCGATGTCGACCGTGGCCACCCCGTCGAGCTCGGTCAGTTCGCCGGCGATCTCGGTCGCGAGCTCACGCGGGTTCGTGCCGAGCCGCTTCGCGAGCTGCATGGCGGCGTTCGACGCCCAGTCGCCGTGTGCGCGGTTCTTCGGACGCTCGAGCGCGACGTGGGACTCCCCGATCGTCACGGTGTCGGACGCGCCTCGTCGCTCGACGATCCCGGTCAGGATCGACAGGTACGCGGCGGAGAGTTCGGCAGGGGTCACGAGCGTCGAGTCTACCGGGACGCCCAGGTGCTCCCCGGCCGGTGCAGCATCATGTCGGGATGACCTCCCGCAGCCGTGCCCGGGCGATCTGCGTCGCCGTGCTCGCCGTCTCCGCGTCCCTCGGCGTCGCCGCGTGCTCCGGCGACGACGCCTCCCGGTCCACCGCGTCACCCGCGCCGATCGGCGAACGGGTCGCCCAGACGTGCGACGACCTCCTGCCCGCCGAGGCGCTGTCGGTGTACGGGCGGACCTTCGAGCGGGTCGCCGACTGGCGACCGGAGCAGGGCACGCCCGCCGCCAGCATCGTGGAGCAGCGGGGCCGGGCGTGCGCGTTCCGGGCGACGGACGACGCGTCGACGACGATCACCCTCGCGGTCGCGCACCTGCCTGAGAAGTCACTCACGACGCTGAAGGACGCCCTCTACGACCGGGGCGGCTCGGTCCCCACGTACCGCGTCGAGGGGTACTTCGTGCTCGCCGACGACGGCGTCGGCCGCGCGGACGCCTTCGCCGACCCGTACTGGATCACGGCCTCGTCGACGCTGTTCACCGAGCCCGGCGGCGCTGAGCCGGTGGTCGACGCGGTCCGGCGGGTGCTGCAGCGCAGCTCCTCCGCGACCCCGGCGGGCTGACCGGGCGCGCCGTCCCGGCGCTCGGGCGCCGGTCGCGACCGACGACGGACGGGAGGCGCGTGGCGGGTCCGCGCCGCGCCTCCAGACCGTCGACCGGTACCGGACCGATCGCGCGACGGATGGACCGCGAACGGAAGAGGCCCGCACATCGTGCGGGCCTCGCCTGTGCCCCCAGGAGGATTCGAACCTCCGCCCCTGCCTCCGGAGGGCAGTGCTCTATCCCCTGAGCTATGGGGGCCCGGGGTGACTCCAACCGTAGCAGGTCGACGGCCCGGTCCAGGACACCGCGTGTCGCGGCACGGCCCCGGCTGCTACCCGGCCGCCTCGGCGAGGGCGGGGTCGGCGGACACCTCCGCCCACACCGCGTCGAGCGAGAGCCCGACGACGCCGGCGACCGCGGCGATGGTCGAGAACGCCGGCGTCGCGATCCGGCCGGTCTCGATCTTCCGCAGCGTCTCGGGCGAGATGCCGGCGTCGAGGGCCGTCTCGAGGATCGATCGCGGGCCGCGCGCCCGCCGGAGCAGCGCGCCGAGGCGCCGTCCGCGCGCGAGCTCGTCGGGACTGAGCGGGAGACGGACCATGCGCCGATACTAATACCGGTACGATCATCGGGTGATCGAGATCCTCACCCCGGCAGAGGTCGACAGGGCACGCGCGACCGGCGCCCTCGTCGGCACCATCCTGCAGACCCTGCGCCGACGGGTCCGCGTCGGCACGAACCTGCTCGAGATCGACCGGTGGGCCGCGGCGATGATCGAGGACGCCGGAGCCGACTCCTGCTACGTCGACTACGCGCCGTCGTTCGGCCGTGGGCCGTTCGGGCACCACATCTGCACCGCCGTGAACGACGCAGTGCTGCACGGCCTCCCCCACGACCGCGCGCTCGCCGACGGCGACCTCCTCACGCTCGACCTCGCCGTCTCACTGCACGGCATCGCCGCCGACGCCGCGATCAGCTTCGTCGTCGGCACGCCCGACCCGGCCGACACCGCGCTCGTCGACGCCACCGAGCGCGCCCTCGCCGCCGGCATCGCCGCGGCACGACCAGGAGCGAGGACGGGCGACCTCTCGCACGCGATCGGCACGGTGCTCGCCGACGCCGGGTACCCCGTCAACGTCGAGTTCGGCGGGCACGGGATCGGGTCGACCATGCACCAGGACCCGCACGTGTCGAACACCGGCCGCCCGGGACGCGGCTACACCCTGCGCCCGGGGCTCCTGCTCGCGCTCGAACCGTGGGTGATGGCGGACACCGACGTCCTCGTCACCGACCCGGACGGGTGGACGCTCCGCAGCGCCACGGGGGCGCGCACGGCGCACACCGAGCACACGATCGCGATCACCGAGACGGGGGCGGAGATCCTCACGCTCCCCCGCTGACGGCCACGGGCGCTTGCGGGGGGTAGGTGGCGGCGGCGGCGCACGGAGGCGCTGTCGGATCGAAGGCGCTGACGCATCGGAGGCGGTGACACTCGGGCCCGCCGTCCCGCGTACGCGGCCATCGGGCAGCCGACGCCGAGGCCGCCCACCAGGCGGCCGGCCGGGGCGCCGTCGGTCCTGCAGGCGGTCCCGGTGCCGTCAGGCGTGCGTCAGCGCGATGAGCGCGACGTTCATGGTGCTGTACAGCCCCTCGGAGCGCGTCGCCTGGCGCACCCGCCCGCGGAGGACCTCGTAGCGGCCGTTGCGCTCGCGCACGAAGCCGATCACGCCGCTCGCCGGCGTCGACACCCGGTGGTAGCCGTCCTCGAGCGGGACGACCTCGGTACTCGTTGTTCGCTCCATGGTTGTTCCCCTGTCTCGTTCGTCGTCGAACGATGGGTCGAGCATACCCCGGTCCGGGGGACAAGACGCTCACAGAAGCGCGGTTCCACACGGGTTCCCCAGGAGCGGGTCGTCCCCCATGCGGCCTGGGTAGACTCCGGGCGACGGCGCTGGGAGGTGCCGTCCACGGGGGCGCGAGCCGGCCCCGACGACGGACGGAGGACGGATGCGAGCGGTCCAGGTCGGATCGAGCACAGACGTGTTGAGCACGGGCGGACGGAGCACGGACGGATCGCGCACGGACGGATCGCGCACGAACGCTTCGGGCGCGGTCGGATCGGGCACGCACGTGTCGGGCGCGGTCGGATCGGGCACGCACGTGTCGGGCGCGGTCGGATCGGGCACGCTCCGGACGCCCGGGCGCAGCGGCGCTTCCCGCCTGGTGGCCCGGGTCGCGGCCGCGCTGCTCGCCGCACTGCTCGTCCTCGCCCCGGCGGCCGCCGCACGCGCCACCGCCCCCGTCGACCTCGGTGGCGCCTACGTCGTCGACCAGGCCGACGCCCTGAGCACAGCGCAGCGATCGCAGGTCGAGCGTGCCGTGCAGGACCTCTACGACCAGACGCAGACGCAGCTCTTCGTCGTCTTCGTGCCGACGTTCACCGACCCGGCCGACCACACCGCGTGGGGCACGGCGACGATGGAGCGGAACCAGATCGACCGTGACGGCATCCTGCTGTCGGTGGCGGTCGACGAGCGCAACTACGACGTGCAGCAGACGAACGAGACCGCCATCTCCTCGTCCGACGTCGAGCGGGCCGTCGACGGCGACCTGCTGCCCGCGTTGAAGCAGAGCGACTGGGCGGGCGCCGCCGTCGCCTTCGCCGACGGACTCGCCGGCAGCCAGGCGCCGCCGGACCTCACCTGGCTGTGGGTCCTGCTCCTCGCGGTGGTCGTCGTCCTGGTCGTGGTCGTGCTCGTCGTGCGCACCCGGAACCGGCGCCGCACCGCGGCGGCCACCCGGGCGCAGCAGGCCTCGCTCGCGGAGCTCGAACGGCGCGCCGGTGGTGCACTCGTCACGATCGACGACGAGCTCCGCACCGCCGAGCAGGAGGTCGGCTTCGCCACCGCGCAGTTCGGCGCCGAGGCCGCCGAGCCCTTCGCGCAGGCCGTCACGACCGCCAAGCGCAACGTCCGGAAGGCCTTCACGTTCCGGCAGCAGCTCGACGACGAGATCCCGGACACCCCGCAGCAGCGCGCCGACTGGGCGAACCAGATCATCGCCATCTGCGAGCAGGCGCACGCCGCCATCGAGGAGCAGACCGACGCGTTCGACCGGCTCCGGTCGCTCGAGGAGGGCGTCGACGAGGCCGCCTCGGCCGCCGCCCAGGCCGTCGCTGCAGCCCCCGCTGCGGTCACGTCCGCCGAAGCGGCCCTCGAACGCATCCGGAGCCGGTACACCGGGCGCACGCTGGCGAGCGTCGCGGACAACGTCGAGCAGGCGGGGCAGGTCCTCGCCTTCGCGCAGGAACGGTCCCGGGCCGCGACCGACGCACTCGCGTCCGGCGACCGGGGTGCGGCGGTGATCGCCGTCCGCGACACGCAGCACGCTCTCGCCCAGGTCCAGCAGCTCACGTCCGGCGCCCTCCAGGCGGAGTCGTCCTTCGCCGAGGCGACCGCGCGGGCTGAGGCCATGCGAGCCGACATCCAGGGCGACGTCGCGGCGGCGCGGACCCTCAGCGCGGGCGGCCCGGACCTCGCAGCCGCGGTGACACGGGCGGAGACGGTGCTGCGGCAGGACCTCGACCCGAGGGACCCGATCAGCGCCGTCGACGCGCTGACGAAGGCGAACACGGCCATCGACCAGGCCATCGCGGCCGCCCGGGGCGCCGAGGAGCAGCGACGCCGCGCCAGCCGCGCCCTCGACGACGCGCTCCGTGACGCCCGCAACCGGATCAGCCAGGCCCGCGAGTACATCGCCCTGCACCGCGGCGGCGTGGGACCCACGGCACGGACACGGCTCTCCGAGGCGGAGCGCGCGCTCGACGACGCCGTCCAGCTCGCCGCCACCGACCCGGGCCAGGCAGTCCAGGCCGCCCGTGCCGCGGAGCAGTACGCGGCGGCCGCGATGGACGCCGCCAACGACGACATGGGCGGTTGGCCCGGCGCCGGCGGCGGGGGCAACGGCGCGCAGCTCGGTGGCCTCGTGACCGGGCTCGTCCTCGGGGGCCTCCTCGGCGGCCGCGGCGGCAGCTACGGCGGCGGCTCGTTCGGCGGCGGCTTCGGCGGCGGGAGCTTCGGCGGCGGCTTCGGCGGGGGCGGGGGCTTCGGCGGCGGGGGCGGCGGAGGCGGCGGGTTCTCCGGCGGCGGCCGCTTCTGACCTCGTTCCAGACATCAACGACCAGCACGCACCACGACCTTCCAGGAAAGGGAACAGCAATGGCAAAGCAGACGATCTTCGGACGGATCTCCACACTCGTCCGGGCGAACATCAACCAGCTCATCGACGACGCCGAGGACCCGCAGAAGATGCTCGACCAGCTCGTGCGGGACTACACGAACAACATCGCGGACGCGAAGACCGCGATCGCGCAGACCATCGGCAACCTGCGCCTGCTCGAACAGGACCACGAGGAGGACAAGCAGGCCGCGGTGGAGTGGGGCCAGAAGGCCGCCAACGCGTCCGCCGCCGCCGACCGGTACCGAGCCGAGGGCAAGACGTCCGAGGCGGACAAGTTCGACAACCTCGCGAAGATCGCGATCGGGAAGCAGATCGCTGCCGAGCAGGAGGTCAAGGACGCCGAGCCGGCCCTCGCCTCCCAGAACGAGGCCGTCGAGAAGCTCAAGACCGGGCTCGCCGGGATGGAGCAGAAGCTCCAGGAACTCCGGTCGAAGCGCGACAACCTCGTCGCCCGCGCCAAGACCGCCGAAGCGCAGTCGAAGGTCAACGACGCCCTCGGCAACATCGACGTCCTCGACCCCACCAGCGACCTCGGCCGCTTCGAGGAGAAGGTCCGCCGCGAGGAGGCGAAGGTCCTCGGCCAGCAGGAGCTCCAGTCGTCGAGCCTCGACGCGCAGTTCGAGAGCCTCGAGGACATCGGGAAGGACGCCGAGGTCGAGGCGCGCCTGGCGGCCCTGAAGTCCGGCGGCACGACGAACGGCTGACGCCTCCCGGACGACGCCGGACCCCGCCTGACAGACTGAGACGATGCAGTTCCTCGTGGTCGGTCAGTGGCAGGGTTCGGCGTCGTCCCGCGCGATGCGCCTCGGTGACGGAGCGGCGGCGATCGCCGCGGACCTCCCCCGTGCGTCGACGACCGTGATCGACGTGCCCGCAGGCGCCGGTGACCGACTCGAGACCGCCGTCGCGCGGTACAGCTCCGTGCTCGCCGTCGCCGACCGCGTGGCCGAGGAGACGTCGATCGCCAGCGAACCCGTCCTCGTCGTGGGCGGCGACGGGGCCAGCGTGCTCGGCGCCACCGTCGGCCTCGGCACCGACACCGCGTTCGTCCGCGTCTCGGGATCCAGCGGGTACCGCGCCCTCAACCGAGCGCAGCCGGTCGCCGCGGAGACCGCCGCGCTGCGCCTCCTCGTGGACCGGCCGGACGACCTGTTCCCGTCGCTGCCCAGACTGGCCGCCTCCAGCGTCGTCGTGGCCGGGGTCCGCGGGGTCGACGACGCCGAGGGGAACGCCCTCTCGCGGGCCGGTGTCGCCCATCTCGACGTCGACGTGGCGACCCCGGACGCGGTCGCCACGGCGGTGGACGCCACCGGGGCCGACGCGGTGTTCGTGCACGTCGACCTGGACGTGCTCGACCCGTCGGAGATCGACGGCCTGCTGGAGCCGGTGCCGTTCGGTCTCGACGGCGCCGGGCTCGTCGAGCGGATCCAGGCGGCGACACGAGGGCGGCGCCTCGCCGGCGCCGCGCTGACCGGCTTCGCGCCCGTCGATCCCGCCCGGGCCGTCGACGACCTCGGCGTGATCCTCCGAGCGGTCGGCGCGCTCACGACCGCCTCCCGCACGGCCTGACGACCCGGTGCACGCCACCGCCCGTACCGCACCGGTCCCGGTCGTCTGCGGAGCACCGCACGCCACGCCCGTCGTCCGGACGGCACCGGCGCGACCGCGGTCGCCGCGCGTACGCTCGGCTGCATGACGGACTACGACCTCATCGTGATCGGTGCCGGCGCTGTCGGCGAGAACGTGGCGGACTACGCCCACAAGCGCGGCCTGTCGGTCGCCATCGTGGAGGCCGAGCTCGTCGGCGGCGAGTGCTCGTACTGGGCATGCATGCCGTCGAAGGCCCTGCTCCGCAGCGGACACGCCGTCGCCGCGGCGAAGCGTGTCGACGGCGCCGAGCAGGCCGTGACCGGCGACCTCGACGCCGCACACGTCCTCGCCCGTCGCAACTCCTTCACGTCCGACTGGAAGGACGACAGCCAGGTCGAGTGGCTCGACTCCGCCGACATCGCGCTGATCCGCGGCCACGCCCGCATCACCGGTCCGAAGACCATCGAGGTCGAAGGCGAGACGCACACGGCGCGGGCCGCCGTGGCGGTCGTCACCGGGTCCCTCCACTCCCTCCCCGACGTCCCCGGCCTGGCGGACGCGAAGCCCTGGGGCACCCGCGAGGCGACGAGCGCCCAGCACGTCCCCGAGAGCCTCCTCGTGATCGGCGGCGGCGTCTCGGGGTCCGAGCTCGCGACGGCGTGGGCGTCCCTCGGCGCGAAGGTCACCCTCGTCGCCCGGCACGGACTGCTCGGCGGCATGGAGCCGTTCGCCGGTGAGCTCGTCGCCGACGCGATGCGCGAGCTCGGGATCGACGTCCGTACCGGCGTGAACCCGACCAGGGTGGACCGCGACGAGCACGGTCTCGTCACCACCACGCTCGACGACGGCACCACGGTCGTCACCAGCGAGGTGCTCGCCGCGACGGGACGTTCCGCCCACACCGCGGACCTCGGTCTGGAGGCCGTGGGACTGACGCCGGGCGACTGGCTCGACGTCGACGACACCATGCTCGTCCAGGGCACCGACTGGCTGTACGCGATCGGCGACGTCAACCACCGCGTGCTCCTCACCCACCAGGGCAAGTACCAGGCGCGCGCCGCGGGCGAGGCGATCGCCGCGCGCTTCCAGGGCACGCCGCTGCACACCGAGCCGTGGGGCGCACACGTGGCGACGGCCGACCACGCGGCGGTCCCGCAGGTGACCTTCACCGATCCCGAGGTCGCCAGCGTCGGCCTCACCGAGGCGAAGGCCCGCGAGCAGGGCCTGAACGTCCGAGCGGTCGAGTACGAACTCGGCAGCATCGCGGGCGCCGCGCTGCAGGCGGACGGGTACTCGGGGCGCGCGAAGATGGTCGTCGACGAAGACCGCGGGGTCGTCGTCGGCGTGACCTTCGTCGGTCAGGACGTCGCCGAGATGCTGCACGCCGCCACCGTCGCGGTGGTGGGCGAGGTGCCGGTGGACCGTCTCTGGCACGCCGTCCCCGCCTACCCGACGATGAACGAGATCTGGCTGCGGCTGCTCGAGACCTACGGTCGGCCGGAGTAGGGGTGCGCAGGGTCGTGCGGCGGGCGGTCCTCGACTCCCCCGTGTCCCGCGCCGGGTGGCTCGTCGCCACCGCCGTCGGGCTCGCCGTGGGACTCCCGCTGTCGACCGGCGCGGTCCGGGTCGTCGACGGGCTGATCGTGTGCACGGGCCTTCCGCGCTGGGTGTTCCGGCGCGGCGGCACGTGCGTCGGCTCGGTCTACCTGACGCGTGACAACGACGGCGACCGGGTCCTCCGGCACGAGCGCGTGCACGTGGCGCAGTGGCGCCGGTACGGCATGCTCATGCCGCTGCTGTACGCCCTGGCCGGCCAGGACCCGGTGCGGAACCGCTTCGAGGTCGAGGCCGGCCTGGAGGACGGCGGCTACCGCTGACCCGGACCCGGACCCGGACCCGGGCGCGGGCGCGGGCCCGGACCCAGACGCCGGACTCGAGTCGCCGGACGCCCGACGCCCGACGCCCGACGCCGGGCTCGAGTCGCACGACCTGCCGCATGCGTCCGTTCCGGTCGCACGACTCGCCGCCGACCACGCCGCAGGACGGCGCGTCGTGCGACGAGAGCGGCCGGTGACGGCGCGTCGTGCGACGAGAGCGGCCGGTGACGGCGCGTCGTGCGACGAGAGCGGGTCGGTGAACCAGCCGCAAGACCGCCGGGAGGCACGGGGCGCCGCCGCACCGTGCCTCCCGGCCGACGCGGCGAGGCTTCAGGGCGCCGCTCCGGTGGCACGACATGCCGCCGCGCGGCGTGCCGTGCGGCGCGTCGTGCGACCGGAAGGCGGAAGCGGCGCGGGCGGCGGCGGGCTACGCGGCGCGGCGGCGCGGCACCACGAGGGGCGTGCCGGTCTCCGGGTCGGGGACGACCACGCACGGCAGCCCGAACACGTCCTCGACGAGGTCGGCCGTCAGCACCGAGGACGGGGACCCGGACGCCACGATCGACCCGTCGCGCATCGCGATCACGTGCGTGGCGTACCGCGCCGCCTGGTTGAGGTCGTGCAGCACCGCGACGACGGTCCGGCCGGCCGCGTGCAACGCCGAGGCGAGTTCGAGCACGTCGTACTGGTGGGCGATGTCGAGGAACGTCGTCGGCTCGTCGAGCAGCACGATGTCGGTCTCCTGCGCCAGGACCATCGCGATCCAGACCCGCTGCCGTTGCCCGCCGGAGAGCTCGTCGACGCTGCGGTCGGCGAGGGCGACGGTGTCGGTCTGCTCGAGTGCCGCCTGCACCGCTGCCCGGTCGGACCCGGAGGTCGGGTGCAGCAGGTCCTGGTGCGGGAAGCGTCCACGGGACACGAGGTCGCGGACGGTGATGCCGTCCGGCGCGATCGGGGTCTGCGGGAGCATGCCGACCCGGCGGGCGACGGCCTTCGGGCGGTAGCCGCCGATCGGCGCCCCGTCGAGGTAGACGGTGCCCGCGGTCGGCTTGAGGGTCCGGGCGAACGCCTTCAGCAGCGTCGACTTCCCGCACGCGTTCGGACCGACGACGACGGTGAGCTCCCCGTCCGGCACGTCGACGTCGAGGTCGGAGACCACCACACGGTCGTCGTACGCGAGTGTGAGCCCGCGTGCGCCGAGCGCCGTGGTCGGGGTCTCGGCCACGGACGTCGCCGCCCCGCTCAGTTCTCGGCCTTGCCGTGCCGCCAGTACCCCATGAAGGCGACCTGCTGGCGGTCGAGCCCGACGCCGCGCACGAGGTGTCGGCGGAGCTCCTTGACGCACCCGGCCTCGCCGGCGATCCACGCGTAGACGGGGCGCTCCGCGCCGGCGTCGGGGACGTCCCAGAGCACCTGCTCGTCGACGTCGACGTCGGCGAGGGCGACGGAACCGGCGGCGACGGCCCGAGCACCGGCACCCGCACCGGCACCGGCACCGGCACCCGCACCCGCACCCGCACCCGCACCCGCACCGGCGACGGTCGACGCCCACGCGTGCACGTGGTCGGTCATCCGGACGCCGTGCGACGCACCGTTCCGGGCGATCCAGCGGACCTCGACCCCCGCCGGCGCGGACACGGGCAGCCGGTCGGCGTCGGTCGGCACCTCGATGAAGACGTGGCCGACCGTGGTGACGTCGAGCGCCTCGAGGATGGCGCAGATGGCCGGGGCGGCGGTCTCGTCACCGGCGAGCAGGATCCGGTCCGCGGCGCCCGGCTCGAACTCGGCGGCACCGGACGGCAGCTCCCCGGGCGAGGACGGCACCGCTGGACCGACGATCCGCAGTTCGTCGCCGACCCGGCACCCGGAGACCCAGCGCGACGCCGGCCCGGTGTCGCCGTGGGCGACGAAGTCGATGTCGAGCTCGCGGGCCTCCGGACGGAACGACCGCACCGTGTAGGTCCGCAGCGGGTTCCGTGTCGCGTCGGGGAGCGCACGCCACGCGGCGTACCAGTCCTCGCCGTCGGGCAGGTCCGTGAAGCCGTGCCCGGGGATCGGCAGCACGAGCTTGATCCGCTGGTCGAGCCCGACCGAGGAGAACTCGGCGAGGGCGTCGCCGGTCAGGGTCACCCGGACGAAGTGCGGGGTGAGCGGGGACACGGCGGCGACGCGGACGGAGAAGACGCGGTACCGGGCTGCCACGAGGACCGAGTATGGCATGCCTTACCTAAGACTCCCAAGGGGCACCGGGGCCTCCGAGGGGGCGCAGGGTGCGAGGATCGACCCGTGGCCGATCCCGACGACGAATTCGCGGACCTCGCCGAGCTCGCCAGCGTGAGCGGCGTGGCGGAGCCGCTGCGCGCCTCCAGGCAGGTGGTCCGCACCGCGGACGGGCAGGAGACCGCGGCGATCCGGTGGGACACGGCCGACGGCCGGGAGGCGCGGATCACCTACCTGCACGGGCTCGGCATCGACGCGCACAGCTTCGACGCGACCGCGCTCGCCGTCGGCGCGCCGGCGGTCGCCCTCGATCTGCCCGGCCACGGCCGGTCCGCCTGGCGCGAGGACGCCGACTACGGCGCCGCCGCCACCGCGCCGACCGTGCTCGCCGCGCTCGACGCGCTCGCGGTGCCGCCCGGGATCGTGGTGGGGCACTCGCTCGGGGCGATCCTGGCCGCGCGACTCGCGGCGGCCGCCCCCGAGCGCGTCACCGGCCTGGTGCTCGTCGACATGTCGCCGGACTTCGCGCAGCGCGCGGTCGAGCGGATCGCCCGCGCGCTGGAGACCGAGGAGCCGTTCGCCGACCTCGAGCAGGTCGTGGACCGGGCGGTCGCGGCCCGGGTCGGCGACGACCGCACGGTGCTCCGGCGCGAGGCACGGCACACCACCGTGCTCGGCGCCGACGGTCGGCTGGTCCGCCGGCACCACTTCCCGCACCTGCCCGCGGGACGGACGTCCTCGGTCGGCCGGTTCGCCGACGCGTGGCCCGACCTCGAGGCCCTGGACGTCCCGGTCCTCCTCGTCCGCGGGGACCGCGGGTACGTCTCCCCGAAGATGCACGCGCAGTTCACCGCACGGCTGCCGGACGCCGAGGTCGTGACGGTCGCGGCACGGCACGCGGTGCAGAACCAGGCGCCCCGCGAACTCGCCGCCGCGATCCGGGCATGGGCGGGACGTCACGGATTGTTGCACCCGATCGAAGAACCGTCGCCCGGCGCCTCCGACCGCCGGTAACCTCGTGCGAGCGCGAGCTGCAGAACCCGCCCTCGCGCCCGGAAGGAACCCACACCCATGAGCCCGCTCCCCCGTGTCGCCGCAGGATCCCGCCGCGCCGCCCGTGCCGCTGCCGGCACGCCGCGCCGCTCGGCGCTCCGCCGCGCCGTCCTCGCCGCCACCGCCGTCGCCGCCACGACGGCCCTCGCGCTGACCGGCTGCTCCGGGGCGTCGGACGACCGCGGCGGCCCCGACGCCACCGTGCGGGTCGGCCTCGTCCTCGAGCCCACCAGCCTCGACATCCGCACGCAGTCCGGCGCGGCACTCGACCAGGTGCTCATCGACAACGTGTACCAGGGGCTCGTGGGCCGGACGCAGGACGGCGGGATCCGCGACGTGCTCGCGGCCTCGCACGAGGTCTCGTCGGACGGCCGGACGGTCGAGTTCACGCTCCGCGAGGGCACCACGTTCCAGGACGGCGAGCCGGTCACCGCGGACGACGTGGTCTGGTCGCTGCAGCAGGCGAAGTCGAACGCGTCCTACGTCGACTCCGCGAAGCTCGCCACCGTCTCCTCGATCACGTCCCCCTCGGCCGGCGTCGTCCGGCTCGAGCTGCCGGAGCCCGACTCCGACCTGCTCTGGAACCTGACCGGTCGCGCCGGCCTGGTGTTCGAGCGGGCCGCGAAGAACGACCTCGCCGACACGGCGAACGGCACCGGCCCCTTCGAGGTCTCCTCGTGGAAGCAGGGCGACTCGCTCACGTTCACCCGGAACGACGACTACTGGGGCACGAAGGCGACGGTCGGCAGGATCGTCTTCCGCTACATCACGGACCCGTCGACCGCGGTGAACGCGATGGCGAACGGCGACATCGACGTGCTGAACCCCGTCGACGGCACGCTCCGGAGCCAGCTCGAGGGCAACCCGGACATCACGCTGCACTCCGGCGCGACGACCGACAAGTACACGCTGGCGTTCAACGACCAGCGGGCGCCGTTCACCGACAAGCGCGTGCGACAGGCCATCCGGCAGGCGATCGACCCGAAGGCGCTCATACGGGCGATCGGCGGCACGGGCGTCGAGCAGGGCGGCCCGATCCCCGAGCTCGACCCCGGGTACGAGGACCTCACGGACATCGACGCGTACGACCCCGCCAACGCGAAGCAGCTCCTCGCCGCCGCCGGGGCGACGGACCTCGACCTCACGCTGACGTACGCCAACGTGTACCCGGCGACGATCGGCGACGTGCTCAAGTCGCAGCTCGCCGACGTCGGCATCACCCTCAGCGTGCAGCGCGTCGACTTCAGCACCTGGTTGGAGCAGGTGTTCAAGAAGAAGGACTTCGAGCTCTCGATGGTCGACCACGTCGAGGCGCGCGACTTCGGCAACTGGGCCAACCCGGACTACTACTTCGGCTACGACAACCCCGAGGTCCAGGCGCTCTACGCCGAGTCCATCGCGACGACGTCGGAGTCCGAGAAGGAGGCGGCGCTGCGCAGGGCGGCGCGGATCGTCAGCGAGGACGCCGCCGGCGAGTGGCTGTGGACCGCGACCGAGATCACCGCGGTGCGGAAGGGCGTGACCGGCTTCCCCGTCGACGGCGGCAACTCGCGGCTCGACCTGGCCGGGCTCGCGGTCGAGTGACGGACTGCGGACGGGCGCGTCCGGTCGCTCCCGTAGCATCGGTGGCGTGACCCGGTTCCTGATCGGCCGCGCGCTCCTGCTCGTGGTCGGCCTGCTCGTGGCGAGCGTGATCATCTTCGCCACGCTGCGGGTGCTCCCCGGCGACGTCGCCCAGGTCGTCGCCGGCACGCAGTCGACCCCGGCCCAGGTCGCGCAGCTCCGCGAACAGCTCGGCCTCGACCGCCCGCCCGTCGCGCAGTACCTCGACTGGATCGGCGGTCTGCTGCGCGGCGACCTCGGGCGCTCGCTCGTGACCGACGGCCGCGTGGCGCCGGAGATCGCGCAGAAGCTCTCCGTGACGCTGCCGCTCGCCGCGATGTCGCTCGCCGCGGCGCTCGTCACCGGGGTCCCCCTCGGCGTCCTCGCCGCCGTGCTGCGGAAGCGCGCCGGCGGGGCCGTCATCGGCTTCGTAGCCCAGGCCGTCGCCGCCGTGCCGGTCGTGTGGGCGGGGATGCTGCTCATCGCACTGTTCGCCGTGACCCTGCACTGGCTGCCGGCGCAGGGCTTCCCGCTCGACGGGTGGGACGAACCCGGAAGGGCGTTCGCCGCACTGGTCCTGCCCGCGCTGACGATCGGCGCCGTCGAGGGCGCGGTCATCCTCCGCTTCACCCGGTCGGCGACGCTCGGCGTCCTCGACGCCGACCACGTGCGGACCGCGGCGGCGATCGGGCTCACCCGGACGCAGGCGCTCCTCCGGCACGGACTGCCGTCGGTGGCGCTCACCGTCCTCGCGGTCCTCGGTGTGCAGATCGCCGGACTCCTCGTCGGTGCCGTCGTCGTCGAGCAGCTGTTCTCGCTGCCCGGCGTCGGGCGCATGCTCGTCACCGACGTCGGGCGCCGCGACGTCACGAAGGTGCAGTCCGAGCTCCTCGTGCTGACCGGCCTGGTGCTGCTCGTCGGCTTCGCGGTCGACGTCGTGCACCGGGCGCTCGACCCCCGGCAGCGGGAGGTCGCCGCGTGATCCGCCGTCTCGTCGCCCGGCCCACCGGGCTGTTCGCCGTGGTCGTCCTCGGCCTGCTCGTCGTCCTCGCCGCGGTGTCGCTCGTGTGGACGCCGCAGGACCCGTTCCGCGCGGACCCGTTCCACCAGTGGGCGAGCCCGAGCCCGGCGCACTGGTTCGGCACCGACGCCGCCGGACGGGACATCGCCAGCTACCTGCTCGCCGGCACCAGGACGACGGTGCTCGTCGCGGTCGGCTCCGGGGTGATCGCGAGCGTGGTCGGCATCGTCCTCACGGCGGTCGGCTCCCTCACCGCCCGCTGGGTGCGGGAGGGCACGGCCGTGCTCCTCGACGTCCTCGTCGCCTTCCCGACGCTCCTCACCGCGATGCTGCTCACGGCGGTCGCGGGCGGGTCGCTCGGCGTCGTCGTCGTCAGCGTCGGCCTGTCCTCCGGCGTGACGATCGCCCGCGTCGCCCGGGGCGAGATCCGCCGCATCGCCCGCAGCGACTACGTCACCGCGGCCAGGGCGTCGGGCGTCGGCGGCTCCGGGGTGCTGTTCCGCCACCTCGTGCCGAACGCCGCGCCGCTGTTCACGGTGCAGCTCTCGCTCGCGATGGCGACGGCGGTCCTCGCCGAGGCCGGTCTGTCGTACCTCGGCTACGGTGCCGGGTCGGACACCGCGTCCTGGGGCAGCATGCTGGCGGACCTGCAGACGTACATCGGGGTGCACCCGTGGAGCGCGACCTGGCCGGGGTCGGCGATCGCCCTCGTGGTCGCGGCGCTCTCCCTGCTCGGCGACGCGGTCCGCGACGCCACCGACCCGCGGCTGACGACCGGCGACCGGACCGGGCGGAACCGGGCGCCGGCAGGACCGGGGGTGA
>Ga0265780_10002160_pt1 | contig 27025 bp, 24 predicted proteins | sample P1T30metagenome_FD_192432 | JGI IMG/M metagenome (GOLD analysis project Ga0265780, IMG submission 192432) | Plant litter microbial communities from East Loma Ridge, Irvine, California - P1 T30 | ecosystem: Environmental > Terrestrial > Plant litter > Unclassified | place: USA: California...
CTGGTAGAAGGGTACATGTAGCTGGGTTGAGGACACAGCTCAAGGTAGCAGCTCGAGTGGTGGGACAAGAGCTTACATAGATGCTTGGTGAACCGATTGCATGCTTTTCATGTCCCTCCACACGATCGTGTGGATGATTGCATGGGCGGCCATGGCAGGTTGTAGCTGGTAGAAGCGTGAATGTAGAATCTGTTACGGTGAGATATGCGATGCTGCTATTCCTAGCGAAGGGAATGGGAGCTTACAGATGAGTGAACTGGGAAGAGGCACAGGTGTGAACAGGAAAATAATAAAGTTGTCATTCAGGAGTACGTCCTCCATCCATAGCAAAGGGAAAAAATATACACGTCTACAAAGGCTTGCCGCCAATGAAGTCGCTCCACCTCCTGACCTCAGCCGGGATGCCCTCGGCCTTGGGCAGCTTCACGCTCATGCACTGAGCGAAGAGAACAGCGGTCTTGGGCTCCATGAAGAGCGGCACGCCGAAGTCGACGGCGTTGCGGCGCATGACATAGTCCTCATCGACCATGCTGCTGGCACGACGCTTGGCCAAGTTGAAGGCGCCACGGATGTCGTACTTCTCGAAGACCTCGCGGAGGGCACGCTTGTCCGTCTTGGGGAACTCAATAACCTCGACCTTGACGGAGTTGTCCTTGCTGGACTCCTCGAGATGACGCTTGACATCCTCGTTGGCGGCGTAGAACTTGTAGCCGAGAGGGTTGAGGTAATCGACGATCTTGGCGAGGTCGCCAGTGGTGGTGTCACCACCAAAGAGGAGACCCTCGCCAGGCTGGGGCAGGCGGAAGTTCATCTGACTTTGAACACCAACCCAGTAGGCTTCAATGAGATCCTTGCCGAAGGTGGCCATCTCACCAGTAGATGACATCTCGACGCCAAGGTAGGGGTCAGCGCCGGCAAGACGGGTCCAGGCGAACTGAGGAACCTTGACAGCGAGGTAGTCACGGTCAACCTTCATGAGGTCGACGGGCTCAGGGACGTTGGTGTCGGTGATGGCGCGGGTGGCAACATCAATGAAGTTGGTACCGAGGACCTTGGAGGAGAAGGGGAACGAACGGGAGGCACGCAGGTTGCACTCGATGACCTTGAGCAGGCTCTCGCCGCCCTCAGGGTTGTCGGCGTTGATGATTTGCATGTTGAAGGGACCGGTGATGTTCCAGGCCTTGGCGACCTTCTCAGCGATCACCTTGACACGTTCGACAGTAGCGGTAGGAAGGTTGGCAGGAGGAAGGACGAGCGAAGCATCACCAGAGTGGACACCAGCGTTCTCAATGTGCTCGCTGACGGCGTGAACAAGGAGCTTGCCGTGGGAGGCAACAGCGTCGACATCGATTTCGCGAGCGCCTTCAATGAACTTGGTGATGACAACGGGGTGGTCGGGGGAGACGTTGGAGGCAGCGAGGAGCTTCTCCTTGAGCTCAGCCTCGGACCAGATGACAGTCATGGCAGCGCCGGACAGAACGTAAGACGGGCGAACGAGGACAGGGTACTCGACGCTATCAGCGAACTTCTTGGCCTCCTCGTAAGAGGTAAGCTCCTTCCAGGCGGGTTGGTCAACACCAATGGAGTCGAGGATGGAAGAGAACTTGTGTCTGTCCTCGGCCTTGTCGATGTCGAGCGGGTCGGTACCGAGGACGTTGGCCTTGCCAGTCTCTTGGAGCTTGAGGGCGATGTTCTGAGGCAGCTGGCCGCCGACAGAGACAACGACACCGGAAGAGTTCTCAAGTTCGTAGATATCCATCACACGCTCGTAGCTGAGCTCTTCGAAATAGAGGCGGTCGGGGAAATCGTGATCGGTTCTGCTGATCTATTAGCTAAGTCCAAAATGGGAGGGGAACGGGCAGACATAAGAGGTTGTCTCCGGGTTGTACTACGATTCAATTGTTAGCATAGTTCCATGATTGTAAGTGTATTTGGATGTAAGTGAAAGACAAAATCCCAAAAAGGAAGGAGCGGGAAATTTTCCCGAACTTGGTAAGAGCACCACTCTCGATGGCACGCGAAGCCCCAAGGAGAGAGGAAGCAGAGGATATGACCAAGAAGTGGAAGGGGGAAAGGGGGGACTCACGTTAATCACAACAGTCTTCTTGCCCAGCTCCTTCAAGCTGAGAGTAGCGTTCACGGCACACCAATCAAATTCGACGGAAGAACCGATACGGTAGACGCCAGATCCGAGGACAATAATTCCATGGTCATCGAACTCAACATCGTGGCTGGAAGCGTTGTAGGTCGTGTACAGGTAGTTGGTGTCGGCAGGGAACTCAGCGGCAAGGGTATCAATCCTCTTGACCCAAGGTGTGATACCAAAGTTCTTGCGGCGAGCGCGCACCTCATCTTCAGTGCAGTTGACGGCGTTGGCGATCTGCTTATCGGAGAAACCGAGCTTCTTAGCAGAGAGCATGAGCTCCTTCTTGACGCCGTAGAGAGATCCGATCTTCTCGAGTTCGTGGGTGCAGTCGACGATGTTCTGGATCTTGTAGAGGAACCACTTGTCGATCTTGCTCAAGTCGTGGACCTTGTCAACAGAGTAGCCTTCGTGAAGCATGGCCTGGCCAACAGCGAGCCAGCGACGGTCAGTGGGGTTCTGGAGGACGTCGTCAATGTCGTCAAAGTGATCACCCTGAAGCCCGGCGAACTTGGGGTCAACCATGCGGATAGCCTTTTGGAAAGATTCTTCGAAGGTACGGCCGATAGCCATGACTTCACCGATAGACTTCATGGCGGAACCAATGTGACGGTCGACGTTCTGGAACTTGCTCAGATCCCAACGGGGCATTTTGGTGACGATGTAATCAAGAGAAGGCTCGAAGTTGGCAGTGGTCGTGCGAGTAACGGCGTTAGGAAGCTCAGGCAGAGTGTGACCCAGACCGATCTTCGCAGCGGTGTACGCGAGAGGGTAGCCAGTAGCCTTGGAAGCGAGAGCGGAAGAACGAGACAGACGAGCGTTGACCTCAATGACACGGTAGTCGAGACCATCCGGCTGAAGAGCGTACTGAACGTTGCACTCTCCAACGACACCTAGGTGACGAATGATCTTGATAGCGGCAGTGCGGAGCATGTGATACTCTTCATCGCTGAAGGTCTGAGAAGGCGAGACGACGATACTGTCACCAGTGTGGACGCCAAGAGGATCGAAGTTTTCCATGTTGCAGACGGTGATACAGTTGTCAGCGGCATCGCGGACGACCTCGTATTCGGCCTCCTTCCAGCCCTTGAGCGACTTTTCAACGAGAATTTGCGGCGACAGAGTCAGAGAGCGGGCAGACAGATTGCGAAGTTCCTCAGCGTTCTCAGCGAAACCACTGCCGAGACCACCAAGAGCGTAGGCAGCGCGGACGATAATCGGGTATCCAACAGTCTCAGCAGCGGCGAGCGCCTCGTCGACAGTGTTGACAGCGATACTCTCAGCAATCGGAATGTCGATCTCCTTGAGTGCCTGAGCGAAGAGGTCGCGGTCCTCACTGACTTCGAGTGTCCTGATGCTTGTTCCCAAAACCTTGACGTTGTAGCGGTCGAAGATGCCCATCTTGTTCATTTGCACACCCAAGTTCAGCGCAGTTTGGCCACCGAAAGACAGGAAGATGCCGTCGGGGCGTTCCTTTTCGATGACATAGGTGACGTATTCAGGAGTGACCGGGAGATAGTAGACTTCATCTGCAAGCACGTGTGCAGTCTGAATGGTAGCGATGTTGGGGTTGATGAGGACGGACTGGACGCCAGCCTCTTTCAAGGCCTTGAGCGCCTGAGAACCAGAGTAATCGAACTCTCCAGCTTGTCCAATGGAGAGACCACCGGAGCCAATGACGAGGACTTTCTTCACATCGACAAGGTTCTGGGCACCGGCAATGGCACCGCTTTCGAGGTATGCTTTGGCGTTGGGAGCGGTCTCGGCCTGGCTGGCAGACTGTCTAGCGGACCTGGTGAAGCTCCTGAGGTTCTTGGTTGTAGCATTGGCCTGCTTCTGCTGCCTGATGCAACGCGGCACCTGAGAGACAAAGGTGCGGCGGGCAATGCGAGGAGCGGTCTGGCGGGCCTGGTGGAACAGCTCTTGCTGCAGCTGGCGCGCCAGCTTGCCGCTAAGAGCCATAATTGTGTGGGTGGCTTAAGTATGTATGTATCGAGTGGTGTAGTGGCAAAGCAATAGTTAATTGACCTGGGCCTTCCACAGGTGGTCCGAGATGTAGTCTACACGCGTATACCATGTCAGCCAATGCCCCCAGCTTGGCCGCGAGAGCGAGCCCCTCGACGCACCTTTGGGAACAGACTAGATCATACCTTGAGAAGTGGTTTTTGTGGGCGCAAAAGTCATGAAGCCCAATGGTTGCCCTTCGGAGCCAGTTGTGAGAGGTGTTGGTGAACAGGCGGGATGGAAGAAGCTCGCGAAATGACTGAACAAGAATTAAAACCAGAGGTACCTGGGTAGCTCCGAATTTCACCCATGAGTCAAGCTTAGCTCCTTCCTCCGACGACGCGAAAGTAAGTGAACGGTCTCCGGGTATATCTAGCGGGCTCCTCCCACAAACCACGGCAACACAGTGGTAATAGTCAACACCTCTTATCAGGGCCGAAACTCGCCGGCCACTATTACTCATGGTAATTGAGCACCAGCCTCATGGTTCTGACGCTTTAGTGCAGATCATGTTTTCGCGTACGAATCTCGAGTCCTGCGGTATCGGAGATGTGACCTCGCGTCACACGAGTGAGCAGAATTATCCTCAGCACGGAATCTTCCTGACAGCAATCAACAATCACTATCTGTGAGCGAGTCTAGGACTGATCGCTGGAGCGATCTTTTTTCGCAATACAAACTGACTGCCTCTCCTTCCGACCCAATGGCAATCAAGCCATATCACGTACCGAACACCATCTCATCAATGCCCCGTCAAACAACTCTCGACAATACTGTACCGACAGCGTCAAGGTGTCGTCCTGCATGTTCCCAGCAACGAGCTCAAGACACCTGAGAGCAGGCTCGTGAGGTGCGACTGCTGCAAACTGCGCTACGTCTTGGCTGTCATCACCAGTTAGCTGTGTGACAGCGCTCATGACAGTGAACAGTGCTGCTAGCCATGCTCTGTTAAGAGGTCTGCAACGTATAAAATTAGCTGAATGGCAATGGACAACGTTGATTGCCGCACGCTCTTACCGACTTAGGCACGCAACATCCGCCGGGAGTGAGGCAAGCAAAGACAGAAGCCTGCATGCATCCTCATATATCCCCGACTGTTGACTATGGCTCTGAGATCTGAGCGCAACATGCGAGAACATGTTCTGTCGATATGTGAAAAGACCGATTTGTTGAGACGCTTCCAACAGGTACACAGTTCGGAAATACGACGCTTCGAGTATGACTAGATGTAGCAGGTCGGATCCTTGTAGGTTTGTTACTGCAGTGAGCCCGCTATTCCATCGCCAGATGGCGAGCTCAGCATTTATCGACTGAATTGCGATGCTTTGTTGCGTGGGATCGAAGTTCGCTTTTACAGAGAAGACCTGCTCAAGTGTCTGCACTTGGATGATGGCGAGACTGCTGTGCAAGAAGAATATGTTGATGCCTGATGTTGGATCGCCTGTGCCGTCGAAGCTACTCTCTGGATATGACGACCACCAATCACCATTATGAGCATTCGGCAACCCAATGGTGATGTCCGTATACTTGTGTGTGCTTGGCTTCAAAGCATACATACTGAGGTCAGCATCCATGAAGAAACAAATCCAGAACAGGTAGCTCTCAACTCGACCTTGAGCTGGATCATTGCTTTCCGAGATGCGAGCTTCGTTGTAGCCAAGTTCTTGCGCCATTCGCACTGCTATCGAGATGAACGAAGCAACGCGGTGGCTGTTGGCAGAGTGTTGCAGCATGATGGCAACGCCGAGTAAGCACTGCACAAGCTTCTCATCTGGCTCTTCCAACAACATCTTGGAGAAGCTGTCGAGGCATTTGTCCAGGTAGTATTCGGCTCTGGGAGTGTCGTTGCGTGTCGCAACGGAACTCAAGGCCCGTAGCTGATGGGCGATGCCGAAAACGAGATAGGTGAGAATCCAGGACGAAGCCACGCCTTTCGCTACGCCCGAGTAGCAGTCTCGCATGTGATTGTAAATTGCTTCGGGGTTCAGCAAGGGGACTTTGCTGTTGAAGTCACGCAGGTACTCCGTCAACAGGGCGTGGCCTTCGTCCACGGGAGGGAGAAAGCAGTGACTTTCGCCTCCAGAATTTGTAGGTGTGTCGGCTGTCGAATGGGAGTTGACTATCATGACATTGGTAGATGATCCGTCGTTCACCAGACCGTCAATCTGTTGGTCTCCATCGTTGGTTCTGAGGGTCGATGCGGGTAACGCGCTTTTGAGTCCAGAGAGCAATTCTTCAACCCTCTCGATGCGCTTGCCCAATGCATCAATCTGCACCTCGGATCTAACAGGGTGGCTGGTCTGTAGGATCCTTGTCGATGCAGTGTTGACTCTATCTGTGTCTTGCTCGGACTGCCGTTCGATATCGGCGCCGAGTTCGCAGAAAATATGTTTTTGTATGCAGCGTGAACAGCCTTCGAAACGGGAGTCGAAAATACATTTGGCTTTATCTCTGTGGCATCTGAGACACGACTGGACGAGTCAGTAAGCTATCATTCCCATGCTAAAGCCCCAACCTGAACTCATCGGTTGGTTTCGATGGCCTCGGACAAGGCCTACCTTACGCAAAGTCGGCATGTTGGTGGATTCGGTCCGGAAAGCTGTATTCTGTAGGTTCTAATAGCTTGTCGTTACAACAAGATGTGTTCTACCTAGAACCAGGCCCTTTTGATCCACGCTCGAAATGCATGATTACAACATCATGTACCGGCACTCCCAGCGGATGACAAATCCAGATCTGACCTGCATGCGCAGCCAACAACAAGAAAGCGGGCTGACATTAATCGAACATCCAGCTAAAATTGACAACTGCCAGCAGCAATCTACAGATAAAGATATGCTAGACAGAAATTGCCGGTCTTCACCAGCCAGCTCCACCACTGCATGGCAAGACAGGAATCCATTTGATCTTCAACAAGCCCTCGGCGATCTCATCTTTGTGAGGTTCCATCTCCTCCAGATCCCAGTTGATGCTGACCAGAGAGCCCTTCAAATAATCACCACGGGGAGTCGCGAGATACAGGCCTAAGACGCCGCTCAGTTCGCCTTCGTCTTTGGCGAATTCGAGGAAGTTGTCGGCTGCCAGATCAGTGGGAACGATTCCTGGGAGCATGGTGAAAGAACGAATGGTTGGGTATTCTGTTGTGCGTGTTAGTCGAGAGCCTGGAGCTATCACAACCTTGAACACGTACCGAGATCGAGGAACTCCATGTATCTGTGAACGGCCAGTTTGGCGGATCCGTATGCGGAATTGCCAGGCATCAGATACCCAGCCAAACCCGAGTTGACGTTGATGATAGTTCCCACGGGCTTCTTGGGGTCAGACTGGCTCCTGATCCAGGATCTCGCGGTGTTGTGCACGCCCAGGACGTTGACCTCCTATTTCTTCATCAGTTTCCACATCTCTAACGCATTCATTGTGATTGGTTGGACTCACGTAAACACTCCACCAAGTCTCAACACTCTCTTCAGCAGACGGGATCAGATCTGAAACCCATCCAGCATTGGCGTACACAACATCCGCCGGACGCCCAAACGTGTTCTTCACTTTCTGAAACAGATTGTCGACGTTGCCTTCAACTTTGACATCTGTCCGGACGCCTATCACCTTGGTCGAGCCTTGGTTGTACTCGTGAGTACTTGCGATGACCTCGTCGAGCTTCTCTTGCCTGCGACCGGCGATCACCACTCCCTCCGCTCCAGCCCTGGTCCATACACGGGCGATTGCCTGACAAGGTCAGTCACGGTCTAGGCAGAGTCTTTCGTCCACTTACTGCCCCGATTCCTGTACCACCACCAGTGATGACAACAATTTTGCCGCCGGCATGCAAATCCTTGTCCTCAGGTTGTAGATTGTCCGGGACAGTCCGGTGGATCTTCTTGGTCAACTGGAAGGGCAGAGTGTAGGTCAAGCTTGGATCGGATCTGTCGCGAAACATCGTGATGGCAGGTCGGGATGCGAGATGTAGGTAGTATGTATGGTTCGACTGTAGGTGCGATGAAAGGTGAGAATGATGTTGCGAGAACTGACCCTTACCGCGGCTGCAACATATATACATAAGGTCTGACAAAATGATCACCACTCTGCAGTCCTGGTTGAACATCAAGTACCGCCAAATTATGCGAGCTCCGACGGGGATCGGGGCTCGTTACAAAACCAAGGGAACAGCGGCTTTCCAAGATGGCTCACATGAATCCTGGCCGAGGCATCATTGCAAGGTCACTCATGTGGACGGCTCATACCTTCACCGTGTATAGCCTGACAGAATCTGTTATCAATCAATCTATACTCCTTTGAATCGCGCTAAGAAAAACTGCCTCTGCGTCTCTCCGATCCCTCTGGTGATTCATACTGGCACGTCCGCCTGCTTGACTTCAGTTGATTCATGGCCCTCATTTGTTCTGTTTTGTGCTTGCTTCTCCAGTCGAAGTACCATTCTTGGTAGTCTTTCTGCCAATCCAGCAAAGCTTTGCGTGCAGGCTCATCCTGTTCCGCAGCTCGCAGTCGGTCATAGGCCTCGAGCCACATCCCTGCCGGCAAAAGCGTACGAACGTCGATAGACCTCTTGACAATGGGGTTTGTGGCGATGAAAGCAGCAAAAGCCAGACGCCCACCGAACCTGTCAAAGTATGGGTCTTGATCGGGATCGTACCCCTCTTGTGGGCGCTTGAGATCCACACCCAACTCGACAGCTATCTGCTTGGGGAAGTGAAGACGGCAGGGGGTCTCGAAGGCGATGTCAATATCTTTGGCGAAGGGTGAGGAGTCCCCGCCGAGTCGACACATACAGCCTCTAGACCGGAAGACTATGTTCCAGATCGGAGCCCACACTATCGTGATGTGTTTCAAGTCCTTTTCTCTATCTCCATCTTCCTCTAAAGGAATGACAGATCCAGCAGGCCTTTGGATTGGCTCTTCATCTTGTGATCTTGAGCCTTGTTGGGATGGAGTGACTGGCATCTTTTGTTCTGCGCCTGGGAAACTCAGATCGCTGTCGTGGTTGAGGGTATATCGCCCGGAAATATCAGATGCCATGTCGATTGGTTCAGACGCATGAGGCCAGCTTTCGATTGACTGAGCGTTGAACTCGGAGTGGCAATTTGTGCTTGTCAACAATCAGCAAAAGGGAAAGATGCGCTCACAAGAGGGTTCGTTTGACATACCATTGCCTCCATCCCGAGAACACGGCATCTTTGATATCATCGCTCCCACACTTTGGACAATAATCCCCTGTAGATCTCCACTTTTCCCAAGTACCGAGCACGATGCTCATCATGACTTTGCCTCCGGGTCGGGCCACCTTGTGCCAGGAGTTGAAGTCCCCTGCATCAAGACTTACGCCATTGGAGCAATCGGTAAGGCGATAGTGGTTCCTCAACAGACGTTTATGGCCGGGATAGTCTTTTTTGAGAAGTAAAAAGTCGTGTAGTGTCTGGTAATGGTTAGTGTTGCCTGCCGACATAGTGAACGATAACTTCACCTCGAAACTCTTCCAAAAGTCGAGCGGTACAAGGACTTGTTCTCCAGTCGCCCATACCAACGTGATGTTTGCTTCATGTTTTAACTTTCCACCATCCCACGTATATCCCGCGTCTTTAGGTATGCTACCTAGCATAGTGATCAATTTGCTGAAATTAGAATCCGTTGATTCACTCGCTTTGGCCAATTCACGCACAGACGATTGAGTTCGTTGCTGACTATCCCTATACATCATGATTAGCAGAATCGCCACCCGATACACGTCGAAACACTTACAAAGTCACAGCTTCGACGCACAGCCTAAAAGCCTCGACATTGTGCTGGAATTTCGTATGAAGCCCTTCGAAAACCGCATCTTTTTTTTGCACAAACTTCATTCGCTGCGCTATGCGCGCCATCTTCGCTGTTGTATCCTGACCCTTTAGACGGCCCGTGACAGCCCTTGTTTCTCGTTCGAAGACTTCCAGATGCTCTCGACATTTGCTGAGATGGTACTCCATGCATCTTCGTGTGGCGGGTTCGATCTTTGTTTCGCCCGAAAGGCTCGAATTCATGAGCCTGTACATGAGCGTATGCAGATCAGCGTACTGAACCATGAGGGTCTGAATGCGTGTCCGTAACCCAAGTGAAGCACTTGCGCACTGATGGATTTCGAATGCTAGGCAGGTGATAGCAACAAAGTCGCCTACGGAGAAGCCGAATGGAACTGCCATGGTCGATGTATGTTGGTGCAATGAGAGTGTGGTACTGTGTAAAATGTCAGCGGGCAGTGATACTGCTACGGTTATATCTGGGAGCTGTGCCGCATGATGCACGAATAGTCTTGTTTACAGTCGGCGCAGACGAGGCTGAGCTTCACCGGTCACACTGTATGTACATGTATAACGGAGCTCTCGTAGCCAATCGCTTCGGTTCTGGGCTATGCGAAGGCTGTGTGAGGATGATTCAAGACGCCTTCATGTCAAGAGTAAGCGCAGCCAATGATTCTTCTTGGAGTAGCTCTATGGTGTTTGCGTAGAGGTGTGCCTTGACTTTGACGCGTCTATCTCTCCCTCTTCATTGGCTCACCAGGACTTTTCCACAGTTCATTTCTCGCTACTGTGAATAAGACATTGGGCTCGTCTCTGCTGATACCTATTGCCTCATTAGCTGCTGATTCAGCGACAGTCTTGTGTCATATCCGAGTCTCAGTGTATGTTACGAATTGAAAGAAAGAAGGGGCTGGGAATGCTTACGCAGATCGTTGAAGCTCCGATCTCGCTGATATTGAGGGTTAGAGTTGGGGTTGAACCTCGAAGATCATATCAGCAAATGAAGCTTGCGAAGGTGAGAGTAGACATTTGGAGGTACTCAAGTGGTATCCCAGATGTGTCTTCCGATATGAGCGCTGATAAAGCTACGCACACTGGCCAATTAGGCGTTGTTCAATGGATTGTGCCGTTGTCTGAGTGCTTACTGGCTCAACGCACATCTCGGCATCGAATCCCCTGAGACGAGATTGTACTTAGGACTCGAGTGTTCGTGAGAGCGGTGATCAGATTCGGTTTGTAGACAAGTCTCAACTTCCCCAACCGACCGTTACAAGTACTCAAGTTCAGGTATAGCGTATCGTCAAGATCTAGTAGTTCCACTCCAGCTTCGTGGCAAGAACGATTTGAAAGTTCGGCAAACGTCGGCTGACTCTTTTGAGACCTGACGTGTTTCTCCACCAGCAGGCACAACAAAACATGTCACAGACTTCACCGTCAAAGCCATGGACGGCTGTCCCGAAAAAGAGGTACCGTCTTGTCGACGCCAGCATCATCGATGTCAAGGATGGAAATGTATACCAGCACTGCACAATCGATCTACTGGATGGACGCATACACCGGCTCTCTAAACTCTCACAGGGACCTTCCCCTGGTGATGAGGTTCTATCCTGGACACAAGGCGACGAGCTGATGATCATCAATCTGGCTGGCAAATTCGTCTTACCCGGCCTGATCGACTGCCACGTTCACCTTGCGACTCCTCCCGGCGAGGATGGCCTCAAAGACACCATGCACCAAGACCCGGACACATCGTTACTACGACAGCCGTATCTGGCGCACCAGATTCTCCGCAGAGGCTTCACGACGATTCGAGACTGTGGAGGTGCAGGACTCGCCATCAAGGAAGCGCTTTCAGAAGGTCTCTTCCCCGGGCCCAGACTCTTCACTGCTGGTCATGGAATCAGCCAGACTGGCGGACACGGTGACGTACGCAGCTCGAAGGATGCCGAGTACCAATGCTGTGGTGGAAACGTACGTGGGCTCGGACGTATTGCCGACGGCGTAGATCAGTGCCTTCACGCTGCGCGAGAGGAGATCCGGCAAGGCGCCGACTTCGTGAAGATCATGGTATCCGGTGGTGTCGTCTCGCCGACAGATCGCCTTACGAACTTGCAATACACGCCAGAGGAAATTAGAGCTTTCGTCAAAGTTGCCAGCGATTGTGGCACTTATGTCACAGCTCACGCATACACTCCCGCGGCAATTCACAACGCTGTCTCGAACGGAGTACTTGGAATCGAGCATGGCAACCTGATTGACGAGCATACTGCAAAATTGATGGCTGAAAAGGGAGCCTTCCTTACCCCGACTCTCGTCACATACCAAGCCATGGCCTCGCAGGAGTTCGGGTCTTTCTTACCTCCAAACATCGCAGCAAAAAACATGCAAGTCCTCGAAGCTGGCCTCAGATCAATCCAGCTTGCGGATCAAGCAGGTGTGACGATGTGCTACGGTACAGACCTTCTTGGTCCCCTCCAGACCCAGCAGACTCTTGGCTTCAGACTGCTGCAACAGGCCGGGCAGTCTCCACTCAAGATTGTGCAATCGGCTACTATCAATGCGGCAAGGATGCTTCGCCAGGAGGAAAAACTGGGAAGAATCAAAGAGGGATACATGGCCGATCTCATTATCCTGAACGCGAACCCGCTGGAGGATATTGAGGTTCTGTGCAAGCCGGAGAAGCATCTGCTGGCGGTCATCAAGGATGGACGTGTATTGGAGAGTAGGTGGAGTCAGCTGGCGAAGGAGGATGTCGGGAGCCGTGCCATTGAGTGATTCCCCGAGTCAGCTCGAGGCTCACAGAGGACGATGATAGACAGAAGTACTAATGTCACCTCACGTGAAGTGAAGATTGAGACGATCAATGCTGTTTCCGAGGGGTTAGAAGAAGCGTGATAGTGTCTCTGCAGCATAGTAGACTATAATCGATTCTACAACCCAAACTCCGCCTTTCAGATGCATCAATATCAGAGACACTTGTTGACCAATCATTCCACTCTCCGTGATACTGTGTGCCCAAATATCACCCGGAGTCCTACTGTACGATTTCTAGAAATGTGAAGAAGTGATAGAGGACATTGTACGTAGGGTTAGGGTCCGGCTCCTGCCGTCAGTCCGTGCTGAAGTCAATGGACCCTTGGCCAAACCTCACATGCTGTTGTTAGCTCCAACCATCTACAACAACCAACTACCTCAGTTCTCTCTTTACTTGAACAGTGTAGCAGATACGAATCTCAGCGGTTCTTCTCTAACATCATCGGCGCTTGCCCTACCTCATCATGGCCACGCGCGCATCTGCCTTCAGAGAATGGGCAAACAACGAAAGCCTGACCACCACTGGACCCATTGATCAACTCAAAGACAAACGGGTTGTGATTGACGCAGAAGATTTCCTCGAGACCATCCTCACATCACAATCTACGCGCGAACCGCTCCTGCCCGCACTCGGCGGCCTACCGTTTGCCCTCAGGAAACACGTGGACGCTTACCTAGCAAACCTCGAGGAGGCACAGATTACTCCTACATTCATTTTCAACGGACTCGATCTTGCTTGCAAAGACCGAGCGACTATCTCGCGCGACAGCAGACAGGCTGCGCGTAGCTTGGATGAGGCCTGGAACCTTTACAGCCAAAGCAGGGCCGACGAGGCGGTGGCGGAATTCGGCAAATCATGTAATGGCGCACCCTGTGTTATTCCCTGCTTTCTTCTGACTAACGTATGCCAGGTACCTACAGAACTTACCACATCCTGCGCTGGCTGCAATCTTACCTCGCACGCCAAGGAGTGAAGGTGCAAACTGCCCTCTACTCCGCTGCGGCGCAAGCCGTCTCACTCGATCGTGAAAACTTCAGTGACGCGGTTGTGGGGTCCATCACATGCCTTCTGTTTGGCGCCGCCATTGTGATTGTATCTTTCGACTGGGAGAACCAGACCTTCGCTTGGCTCGAGAAGGCGAAATGCCTTTCCAAGCTCGGCATGACTGAAGACCAATTCATTGACTTTTCGCTGATCTCTGGCTTCACAATCCTCACACCGCCTGCAGAGCTCGAGAATGCACCCAACTACATCCAAGGCGCACGAGAGATTGTCGGGCGATCGGGGAGCGTTGGTTTCGCGGCTTACGAGTCACTCAACAAGGAATTCAGGGAGTTGTTCAAGAAAGCAAGGACTGCGGTCAAGCACCCTGTCGTTCTGACTGGTAACGGTGAGGTCAAGCTCATTAGGAATGAGATGGCCTCTGGCGATATGCACGATGTTATTGGACAACGCCTCCCGGATGAGATGTACTACTGCATGTCGAGGGGGCTTGTGGGACCGAGGGTGCTCAACTGGAGGACAAGAAGCGAGGTCTTTGAGATCCCACCTCTTGATGGCGGATCATCTCCGGCCTACCAGCAGCTGGTGACACAGAAGCTGGCGCCCTTACGGACCAGGACCATGGCTCTGACATCGCTGCCCATGCTCCATCGCTACTATCAAAAGAAGGACGTCGATTTGGTCTCGTGGTACAACGAAAACAACAAACAGCCACTCAACGTGCCCGACGCTTCGGCTCCTACCGAGGCTGCGAAAAGATGGTGCGTCAAAAACTCAGTACTCAACAAGGTGTCCAAAGGCGCCTCAGACACGGCGGATTGCTCGCTGCTGTTCGCTGTCTCGCTGTTGTCCGACGAAGCGACTGCCAAACAGACGGTCACAGAAAAGAAGGGAGACACTGCTTCTCAGGAGCTCAAGGAGCCGAGGGAACTGCTTGCCAACACTGTGCTGCGTTTCCTTGAAGACCGCGGCTACATTAACAACGACCACACCTTGTCCGCCTGGGGCAAAGCACTCAAAGCAGCATTCGACCATGCCAAGCAGAGCGGCTACATCGCCAGCGCCGGTGCCAAAGAAGTCGAGGAAGCTATCTTCATGGCATTCGAGCTGCACAAGCTCGACATCCTCACCACCAGCCAGATGTTCCCATCAGACAAGTACCTGGGAGCTCCCATGCGCGGATCAGAGACCGACAAAGCCTACACCCTACTGCTCAGCAGGATCGCATGTCTGGGAACCTTCCACCACAAGGAGATTGGCTTCACTGGTCCTCTGTCACGTCATTTGCTTGGATACCACCAAATGATCTCTGCGGTGCGCGGCAGTCTTCGTGATCTCGTCGAGGTCCATGCGCTAAGCATGTTCATGTCGGGCGCCGTGTCCCGGGAGGTGGAGCCGATCGTGTACACGAGCGTGGGTGCCAACTTGCCCTTCGTGGAGGAACCTGACCTCGGCCTGAGTCTCGTGGTCAAGAGCTACCTCGATGAGGCATCCAACGACCCCAACAAGCGCTCAGATATCGAAAGATGGTTCAACCATGCATATGACATCAAGGGCGACCTCAAGAAGGCATGGATGATGTGGGGAGCGGTAGGTGGAATCGAAATTCTTCAGTTACGATGAGCACTACTAACACTTTCACCTCTTCAGATCAACGCCGGTATCCAGGCAGCCGACAGCGCCATCGTCAACAACGACACCAAGAACACCTTCAAGAATGCTGACGAATGGCTTACGCAAAAGCTGCAGCAAGTCAAGTCCAGCGAGAAGGCTTAGCTGTATTATTTGCACAGAACAGTACACCATGCGGTCATGCCGTCGTTTCCAGCAGACTGGGATCAAGCATTGCTGTAATGAGGACACGCAACACGAGCAACCAACCTTTGGGTGAGACGGTTCGTTCCTGAGAGAAGCTTTCCTTGTCAGTCTGTCGATACACCATAGTCTACCCAAACATGTTCTATCTCTACTCTTTTGCCTGTTGAACGCCTCGCACCTTGTAGTGTATAATTTCCCCAGTCTGTTGAAAACTGCTCGTGCAAAATAAGACAAGTGTTTCTCTCAATGAGTGCATCCAGAGAAGACACCTTTTTGTAAGAGACTGAAAACAATCGCCACTCGCCAGCCAGCCGGCCACCGTGACTGCTTCCACCCACAGCCCAGCCCTTCAATCCCACTCACTTCTTCTTCTGCTCCAAGCCGTAGCCACCCTTGCCCTCCAAATTAGGGTACGTCTTCCCCTCGGCACTCTGGCCCTTCCTCGGACCTCTCTCCTCCAAATCCTCCCTCAACCAATGCAGCACCAACTGCCCAAGTCGGCTGTTACCCTCAACGCCGCCATCGTTCTTGGGCACCTCAAAGCTGTCCATCGGACCCCATTTCTTCACCTTGCCCAGCGCCATGTGCACGAGGTGCGTCGGCCACTGCGCCAAGTTGTCGAGAATGTGCGTCGCATACACAATCGTGCACTCGCGCGTCTCGGTCTCCTTCTTGAGGAAAGTCAAGAAATTGTGGCGCGACAGTAAGTCCAGATCCACCGTGATCTCGTCCAGCAGCAGCACCGTCCAGGGCCGCAGCAGGCCCATGCACAGCTGCACGCGGCGGCGCTCGCCGTCGCTCACGGCGTGCAAGTGCCAGCTGAGGTCGACGTCCAGGATGCGCACCAGCTCGTCGCGGCGCTCCGGGTAGTGGTCCCCGCCGACGGACTTGAGCAGCTCCGGGACGGCGATGTCGCTGCGCACGATCGGGTTCAGCACCCATTCCAGACCGAGGTAGGTGACGCCTTCGAGGCCGGTAGTGAAGGGGTCGCGGCCGCCGATGTCGACTGTGCCGGCGGGCGCCATACGTTTGCCGCTCAGCAGGCGGAGCAGGGTTGTTTTGCCCGCGCCGTTCGCTCTGGGGATTTAGCATGGGGTGTATACGATGGATTTTGGGGGGTGAGATGGGGCTTACCACCGATCAAGAGGTTGCGGGAGCCGGCGGGCAGGGTGAGCGAGACATTCTGGAGGCCTGAGGTGCCGTCGGGGAAGGCGAAGGTCAGGTCCTTGGTGGTGATGTTGGGGACGGGCATTTTTATGTTTATGGTGTTGGTGTTGGTATTGTTCTTCGGTGATGTTTCGAGAAAACGATCGTGGGCTTGCCGATTGTGATGGGTGGATGTTTTCTTGTAGAGGGATGGGCCGGAGGGGAAGATGGACAGTCTTTATACTACTTCCAGGCAATGCTATCGTATTTGATTTTATGATTCCTCTTACCTGAAAGTATCGACGTATGATATGTTCGATTTTGGACCGTGCGGCATGTCGTCAACTGCCGACCGAGATCGAGACCTGCCCGAAGCGGACTCGAATAGTGGAGCCGCTGCACTATGTTCGTTCACATGTCATTCCTTCGCAGCAGATTATCATTCTGCGAATCTTGACATGCGCATGTCCTCTTCATGTTCTCACGCTCCTTGCGACGTCTCAGTATCATGTCTCCTCCCAAGCAACCCATAATCGCCGTCGTCGGCTCGACCGGCACAGGCAAATCAGACGTACATCAACACTCTTCCAACACCTACATGCGACCGCACCTCCTCACGCGCACGCTGACCACGCCAGCCAGCTAGCAGTCTCCCTAGCCCAGCGCTACAACGGTGAAGTCATCAACGGCGATGCGATGCAGCTATACTCCGGCCTGCCGATCATCACGAACAAAATCACCGTCGAAGAGCGCAATGGGATCCCACATCACCTGCTCGGATGCATTGGTCTCGACGAGCCGACATGGGTGGTAGGAACGTTTGTCAAGCGCGCATTGGGTGTGATTGAGGAGATCCGGAGTCGCGGCAAACTTCCAATCCTGGTCGGAGGCACGCATTACTATACACAGAGCTTGCTGTTCCGCGATCGGTTGGCTGAAGCCGAAGAGGATGGCGTTGGAGAGAAGAGCGAGAAAGACAACGAAGCGCAAGGGCCTACCGAGGATCTAGAGGAAAAATACCCGATTTTGAAGGAAAGCACGGAGAAGCTGCTGACGACACTACAAGACGTTGATCCAGTCATGGCAGAACGCTGGCACCCGAACGACAGGCGGAAGATCCAACGGAGTCTCGAAATCTACCTTCAGACGGGACGGAAGGCTTCGGACATCTACGCCGAGCAGCGCATAGCCCAATCAACCAGCAGCAGCGCAGACCCATCGTCGAGCGACGACTCGGGCCTGCGATTCCCAACCCTTCTCTTTTGGATCCACGCCGAAACCGAAACTCTCCGCACGCGCCTAGACTCCCGCGTAGACAAAATGCTTCAGCGAGGTCTGCTCGACGAAGTCCGCACATTGCACGATTACGCTACAGAACACAGCGCGCAGCAGCCCATAGACGACTCCCGCGGCATCTGGGTCAGCATCGGCTACAAAGAATTCAGCGCCTACACCACCGCCCTCGCAAAAGGCGAAGCGACCGAAGCAGACCTGCAAGCCCTGAAAGAGGACGCGATTGAAAGGACGAAAATCGCAACTCGCCAGTACGCCAAACGCCAAACGCGCTGGATCCGCATCAAGCTCTTGCAGGCCCTGCAAGCCGCACATGCGACTTCTTTTCTCTACCTCCTTGACGGCACATCGGTTGCGGACTTCGAAGGCAAGGTCCTCTCACCCGCCGCGGACGTCACGCGTGCTTTCTTGTCTGACGAGCCTATGCCTGAACCGAAAGACATGTCGGAAGCAGCGGCGGAAGTCTTGACCGCTGCTGCAAAGCAAGATGCGGACTCTGTGGCCTCATCACCCAAGAAATGGCTGAGGCAGAAGTGCGAGTTATGTGGTGTAACGTGCGTGACGGAGAAGCAGTGGGAGGCGCATGCGCGGAGCCGAGCGCATCGCAGACTTGTAAGCAAGAAGAGGAAATTGGAAGAAGAGGAGGAAGGCGGCGGCGGCGACGTCGCGAGCGCAGACCAGGAAGTGAAGACGACGACGACGACAAGCTCAAATACCGAGACATGAAACGAGGTCTTGACAAATATCGACACTTTCAAAATGGCAAAAGAACAAACTCTGGAGATACGACAAGTCTATATGGCTCGATGATCGGCTCATTAACATGCATTGACGCTATAACCCCACTCCGCATGATATCGATCGAGTCACGCGATTGCGACCTGCAACATGTCGACTAGGTAGACTGAGAGAACCACTACTGAATACCACGGAGCGATGCGATCAATATCGTCCGCCTCTGCGATCGCGTCTCTGCGGCACTGGGGTTTCTCATGGGGTGCGCTATCTGACGATCTCGTATGGGTTCCAGGATTCTCCACCGCGGAGAGACGCGTTTGCACCGTCTGCCCTCTACGATCATATCTCTTCGAGGGGGGGTTTCCCCTGATGCTGTTATCTGATGCTTCAGCCTATTCATGAGGTTAGCGTGCCATTGACAGAGCGTGGTGATAAGTTGGCTGTCTCGACGGTGTGTAGTATCGTAGGTGTTGATATCTGATGCTTTAGACTATTGGGAAATTTAGTATGCCATTGAGAGAGAGAGTGTTTTTAATGGAAGAATCATCTCAATGGTGTTTTGCGTCTCGGGTGCTGCTACCTGATACTCTAGCCAGGTATTTACAAAAGCCAGTGTGCCATTGAGAGAGCGCGCCATCAGTTCAGTCCTCTCGATGGTGCACGCGTGGTACTGTATTGAATCCAAGTCTGGTGACCTGCCAAACGCACTCAACGAATGTATGAATGTTCATCTTCCGCATCGACATCACAAGCTGTTGGCGTAATCGAATTGTACACTTGCAATACGATCTACCACGTGCTCGACATGGCACTCAGGAACTCCAAACACAAGAGACCCCGATGACTGATGCAAAAGAGATGAAAAGGTACAAGAACAATACTCCATTAACCAGAGCAAGCATGAATTCAACCCCTCCTTCTCAACCCATCATGCTCCCCAGCATGCGTCCTTCCCCAATCCTCCGGCAACTTGTAATCGCTCGGCAACGCATACTGCCCCCTACACTGGCCCTCGGTACACTGCCCGTCCAGCCCGCATCGCCCATAAAGCCTGCAATAGCACTCCGCAGCACTCGGGCACGCCATCAAATTCAACCGATCCAGATTGACACTCCCAGCCTCGTGCAGCCCCGCCGAAGGCCTAGGCGCATACCCCTGCTGCGGCAAGAAGAGAATGTGCCACAGGTACGACAGGATGCGGCCTGAGATGCGGTCGTCGAGGGGGGCGCTGTTGGGGTTGGAGCCGGCGTCGAGCAGCCATTGGCGGAGCGAGACGTATTCTTCGCGCGAGTGTTGGTGGATGTTGGCGCGGGCGACGACGAATTGCGCGCAGCATTGGGATTTGACGGCGTCGCCGCGGCCGAGGAGGGTGCCGGAGGAGGAGGAGGAGGAGTCGCTTCCACTGCCGCCACCGAAGATGCTGGCTAGGGCGCGCGGCATTGCGGCGTCGGAGACCACGCGCGAGTTGAAGGGTTCGAGTTTGGCTGTGAGGCCTGTTTCGAAACTGCCTTGGGCGACGGAGTCGGCGGGGCATGTGCTTGCGGTCCAGTCGCAGCGTAGGTTGTGATAGCCGGACGATGCCAGTGCTGAGGTGGTGTTGAGAGCGGCGAGGAGCTCGGCGTTGTCGTATTTGGGGGAGTCGTTGTGCCAGGCAAACCTGGAGCCATGGACGAAGACGGCACCCTCCGCGGGGATGTTGTCGTAGTTGTCGATCAGGAAGGTCAAGTAGGCCATTGCTTCATGTCCGCGGTTTGCAGGGACGCGCAGCTGGGTCGGGTTGCCGTTGGTGGAGCCATCGACGTCGTAGATGCAGAGATGGTATTTGTCGCCTAGCGCGTTGATCCAGGAGGCGTCGCCATCAGAGGCGACTCGTGAGACAATTAAGGCTGGTTTGGTGGTGTCTGCAAGGCCCGGACATGTACCGTGTGCTTCGGGCAGAAATCTGGCGGTTGTTTTGTATTTGATAGTAGTCCAGGCAAACGTCTTGCTACTTGAAGCATGTACATTCAAGCCCACGATGAAGAGTAATGCGAGTCCGAATAGACCCAGGTTAGTACATGCCCGGCGTGTTGTGCGTCTCATCGCGACTGCATCCGAGATGTGAGGTATTCCCGCGCAGGCTCCAATTTAATATCCAAGGGTCCAGAGAGATTTGATAATGTCGACAGATACCTAGGTATGTTGTCCTGGATGTATGTACCTATGGATGGGGAGATCACCGAGATGAAGTCCCAAAGCCATAGCAATCCCGAGAGACTCCTTCTCGAAGGCCAATCGGCGGCCATGTCTTGCCGAGTCTGCAATTCTTCCACGGCCCGATCGTCCGCTAGTCGATTAGCTAAACCATGGATGAACTTGTTGCATCAGCTCGTTGAAAATGTCCATGTCGATTCATCTAAGTCATAGCGGATTACCTAGGTGAAGAGGTAGATGGGCCCAGCACGCTCTCTGTTGCAAAAGGCATCGCCGTCAGACGCCATTCTCTTTGCTTGTGAGTGTCATCCGCGACCGTCGAGACCTCGCAGTCAATCACGCAAAGGCCTGGGTTGCAATACTTTAGAAAGTGGTACAACAACATACATGGTAATGTAAGGTCGTCCAGTCAATCTGACGCGAAGGCCATATGCAGTGTTATGCCAATCTATTCCCAAGCTTTCCAAGCATCTGGGCGCCATCTTGGCTTTGCTTGTGTGTGGGTCGTGAAGCGGAGGCTGAGCTGAGGCATCACGAAGTCATAACACAAATTACCTATGGAAGCAAAAGGCAACCTGAGAATCACAATTGGAAAATGTATATCCATGGGGTATCACAGTAAAAATGTCATCTCATCGTCGGCGGCGGTGTGTCTGGATTTCACACAGCCATCTCTGCCTCCCCGCTCTCGTCCTCTGCACCACCGACACTGCCCTCACCTTCACCTTCGTCTTCCTCCACCCAAGCATCTTCGGCCCAAGATTTGTCGATCCAGCCCACAATACGGTCCCTAGCCATGGGAAGCATGTTGTAGTACCCAGGGTTGCGTCCAGGCGCGAACATGCTGGTATGCGCCTTCAACTCATCAGGCGCAACGTCATTCCGACACCTGACCCAATCGCCCTTCTTCTTGCTGGTATCGCGCGCAAACTCTTGTACCTTCTCTCCCTCCTTCACCTCCTGCTCCATGTCTTCCTCAGGAGTCGTCTTCTTACGTCGCTTAGGGGGTGATTGTGCCGCGTCGGACTTTCGTTTCGAGCCAGTCGGGCTGCCATCTGCGCTGTGAGCGTCTTTGGGAACGACGCAGAAAGTCCGGTCTTGGCCTAGCATTGCTCCAGCGTACTGCGTCTTGCTCGAGACTTTCTCGCCGAGTACTGTGTAGAAGTCGGCGAAGCCTACACCGTGTGTTTCTGTGAGACTGATCACGCTTTCCACCCTTTTCTGTAATTCGGCTCCACGCGCAAGGCAGCCAACAAACTCCAGATGGCTGCCGGCCCATGCTAGGCCTTGGTTGATCTGGTTCCAGTTCATGTAAGCGGCGCCAGCAGCGCCTGCGACTGCAGCTGCAGCTCCTCCAAACATGGCGTATTTGCCCCATTTCCCCCAGCCAGTACTCGATGCGCCTGGCGCAGGCAGTCCTCGACTCGAGGCATTCGCAATCGGTTGCTGGGGTTGTGAAGCGGCCGAGTTCCACCCGAATAACTCGCTCGCGCCGTTGTATGCTTTGTATGCCGCGGATGCGTGGTTGATATGTTCTTCAGCGCCATGTGCCAGCACTCCGGGACTGATACCCAAGAATGGCGTGTCGAAGGCGAGGACCGCTTGTACGTACGGGAAGAACAGTGTGGAGTTGTGTCCTTCGGGCGGCGCGGATGTAGCTCTCTCCCCTTTGTCCTTTGGTTTCAAGCCCTCCTTCGGTCGAGGTGACTGTGGCCTGCTCGCAGCGTCGGTCGTGTCGTTCCCAGCGCCAGGCCGTACGGGCTCATCTCTGGCAATGCTCAGTAGCGTTTCCGCCGCGACAATGCCTCCCATAGAATGGCCCACGAGTATCACCCTGACGCTCGGGTCGACTGTGGGACTTGGTGTGCGGCTTGCGACTTCGAGGTCGATTACTTTGTTCTCTAGCCATTCTTTAAACCTCGCGACGCATTCTCTTAGATCACCCCGTGTCTCATAGCGTGGGTATTGTACGCTGAGAACATCGATGTTTGGGAGGGCGGTGCCAAGGAGCGCGCGTAGGTCTTTGGGGAAGTCGTTGAAGGTGTTGTCGCTGCCTTTGAAGCCGTGGATGAAGACGAGGAGGAGTGTCTTGCGCATTTTGTTGGCTGTGACGTGTGGGCTAGGGAATATTCGTGCGCTCAGTCGAGCACTGAGATTGGTAGGTGTCGTTACATTGTCGGTGGTTGAGTTCACGAGATGATGGAAGTTGAGGGCCACCCGAAGAAACCTGGAAGCCCCCACGGGTTCCGGACCAAGATCGTGACGCCGCTGCCTTTGCCACCACCAGTTTACGTCGACACTAGTTGCCTGATAAGGATCGCACACTATATCTTATACATTGTTGCATGATCTGATTTCCAGTTCATTCCCTTCTTTAAACCACGCGAAGACATTACTTTACCATCAATTTTGAGGACTACACGAGATTCACACGCTATCTCACAGTCTGAACCACAGCATACAGCATACGCAACAACGACATTCGATGGACATTCAACTCTATGTTTACGACTTGAGCCAGGGTTTGGCCAGGTCCATGAGCAAGCAATTCCTCGGAATCCAAATCGACGCAGTCTACCACACATCCCTGGTCTTCAACAATGTCGAATACTTCTTCGGAGCTGGAGTCCAGACTTGCTATCCTGGCGCTTCCCATCACGGCCGACCGATGGAGATCATACCTATGGGTAAGACAGACATCGACCTGGAAACCATCCTCGACTATTTAGAGAGTCTGAAGCAAGTTTACACACCCGAGAGTTACGACTTATTTGCACACAACTGCAACAACTTCACTCATGACTTCTCCATGTTCCTCTTGGGCAAGGGCATCCCCGGTCACATCACAAGTCTGCCTCAGCGGGTCTTAGATACGCCTTTCGGACGCATGCTTCAACCTCAGATCGATGCGAGCATGCGTTCAGTCACACAAGCGCCTGTACCGAATGGTGCTAGACCGCCTCAGCCAACTCCAGCCGTTCAACAAACGCCAAAGAAGACAGCAGCAGGATACGGCAAGGTCATCAACATTACATCCAACGACGCGCTCCAAAAGGCTCTATCAGACACTCAAAGTACATGTGCTACTGTCTTCTTCACTTCATCCACCTGCGCGCCATGCAAGATGGCATACCCTGCTTTTGACTCCCTTGCAGAAGAGCACGGCAACGCCTTGTTCGTCAAAGTAGACATCAACGAAGCGCAAGAAATCGCCTCCAAGTACCAGATCCGCGCAACGCCTACGTTCATGACATTCTCAAAATGTGCCAAGTTCGACGAATGGAAGGGCGCAGACCCCAGCCTTCTCAAGACAAATGTCGCCCAGTTGCTACAGCACACCTTCCCTCCGCACCCGCATACACTGCTGAAGCTACCAACTTTGCAGTACGGCTCCATGGCTGCCATCACATACCCGAAAGTGCCACCTATAGAAAAGTTGACCGCAAAGTTGGGCTCAGATGCGCAAGAACCCGAGTTCGTGGCTCTGACCACCTTTGTCAAGAACCGCCAGATTGACGTCCGCGAAGCCAAACTACCAGACATCCATGCCATTGGCGAAATGCTGCAAACTACCATCGAGAACCTACCCCTGGCGTCTCGCTTCGCCGCAGTCGATCTCTTGCGCTGCGCCATGGTCGATCCCCGCGTATCTGGCTTCTTCGCTGGCGAGAAAGTAGTGGACGAGCTTGCCACTGTGCCTGCTCTGATACAGCACGTCGTAAATCTCGAAGAGAACTGTCCGCATAATCTGCGTTTGGTCACGATACACTTGGCGTGCAACATCTTCAGCTCACCGCTTTACGTCAAAGAACTCTTGAAGCCCGGACAGCCCACGACGCCGCTCCTCATTCAACTCATTACGAGCTCTCTGCTGGACGTCGCGCATGACACTACTCGTGTTGCTGCGGCATCCTTGGCTTTCAACTTGGCGGTTGCGAATTACCGCCTACGCCGAGAAGAGAACCGCGAGGGACTGGCAGAAGGCCAACAGGTCGAGCTCGCAGCTTCAATGCTGGAAGCTCTCCGCATCGAGGCCGAGGGCGGCAAGAATGAAGCCATCAAAGCCCTCCTACTGTCTCTAGGCTATTTGCTGTACCACGGGAAGCAAGACGGCGAGGTGGCAGAGTTGATGAACGTATTAGACGCTCGCGGTACGATCGAAGCGTGTGTGGTGCAGGAGAAGCTGGCCGCAGAGGTTGCGAATTTACTATAGAGTAGAGATAGAGTGTCTTGCTGGATCAAATTCGGAGGGAAGGCTACGGGGAAGAGTAAGGCCAAACGGAAGACCAAGAGAACGCAGGGGAGGAATAGCTTGAAGTGGGCTCGACGGGCACATTTTTACACCAAAGACGGGCAATTGAGAGTCGAACCTCGTGTCGAGGACCAGAGTCGCCAGCTAGCCTACCAAGTCGGGACCGAAGCGCAAGAGGCATTGCGGCGTTCAAGCAAGAAATGGAACGCGGCTCTGTCACTGATCGGCCACAGTCGCAAGGCTTGGGTCAATGGAGAGCAGAAGGTGGCGCGTCGATCACATGAGAAATTGGACGCTGCGTTGTCGCTCATCAAGTTCAGTCGTGAAGCGTGGGTTAACGAAGACCCAACTTGCAATCATACGCCTAAAGTCGCAGTAGCTGCTCGACGGCTCATCCAGCTTCAATGCGAGAAGAACGAGGTTGCTCGCAACTTTACAATCGCGGATCACCGGGCTGCATTGACGCTTGTCAAGCTCAGCCGAGAGAGTGCCCATCAAAGAAGCTCTGCAGTTTCTCGAGCTCTCCCGCGACGGCAATGATGTTGAAGTTACTGTGATGCTAGGCGGACTGGATGGCGAGCTCACGGGGCTCTCGAGCCTGGACCTTCAGTATTGGGATTAGGTCGGGTCATCGAAGAAGTGCGTTGGCCTGGTGCATAGCACATTCGTTCCTAGGAGCAAGAATACCTCCTGACTCCAGTAGCTATCTTAGATCCGATCGAGTGCAATCGTTCTATCCTCCACTGAGTATGTTTCTTCAAAGTGACCGTAAAACGAAGCATTGATTTATTGCATCGGGCATGTAGTGTTCGTGCTCATGTCAAGAGACCTTCTAACCCTAACCCTGCACCTGGATTGACAAACGGAGTCGGGGTGAAACTCGCCAGCCCGACACCCGCACCAAAGGAAGAGATAAGCAGTACACTACACTCCATCAACATCCGTCTTTCCTTGCAACAACCTGTATAAAAGTCATCTCTTTCCCTTGCTATATACATATACAATCACGATACACATCTCCAACGACTTCTAAACATGTCAGCCTCATTCATGACCCTCCCTTACGAGCTGCGCGAGCAGATCATCCAGCCACTCGTCCGCACTCCAGGCACCGTCGGACTACAACATCCTCTGTGGGCCGACAAAACCGTCTTTGTACTCCCTATCGCACAAGTTTGCAGGTCTCTACGGAAAGAGGCTATTGAGGTTTTCTATCGAGCAAATGTCTTCGTATGGAAAATCGATCCGGAAGCGGTACGTCTTGCGGGTGCATTGGTATGTTCTTGATGTTCAGTTGATGCTGGTGTTTACTGTCTTCGCAAGATGTTTGCCCTTATAGTCACTCTTAACTTGTGAATTTAACATCAGACTGCTGATTTGGTGTAGGTTGACGCAGCAGATCCGGCGGCTTTCCCTCTACAGCCACCTTCGGACAGTCCGAAAGAATACGGCCCTTGCGGTTCGCTCATCTCTAGCCTACCCTGGCAGTACCCGGACATGCTCTCGAATCTCAGACACCTCAGGCTCAATCTCTACCTTCCACCACAACACGACAAAATCATGTGGACCGAGAGGTTCAGCAAACAGCTATCGAGCTTCGTCGAAGCCATCGACCAAGGTGTGCGGCTTAGGGACTTTAAGATTCTCATTGGCACCTGGCATGGCATTCGAGAGCTTGGAGCTCCTCAGATGGCTGCTTTTGATCTTCTGGCTCAGATGCACGTGCGCGGAACTGTGCAAGTCCGCACGAGGAGTTTAGACGCCCAGGGCAAAGCTGTTGTGCAAAAGCTTGATCTGGAAAGTCGTTTGAGAGCTTCCGACTCGATTGGAGG
>Ga0265780_10002161_pt1 | contig 27024 bp, 24 predicted proteins | sample P1T30metagenome_FD_192432 | JGI IMG/M metagenome (GOLD analysis project Ga0265780, IMG submission 192432) | Plant litter microbial communities from East Loma Ridge, Irvine, California - P1 T30 | ecosystem: Environmental > Terrestrial > Plant litter > Unclassified | place: USA: California...
TTTTTAATAATTTATAGACGCTTCGCTTGGCTATTTTTTCCTGTCCTCTCGGATCAGGCAATGCTCTCTCTTTTATTTGCTGTCAATCCAATATGTCTATGAACGTGTCATTCTGTTTTATTCCGCCGTCCGTGTCTCAGGAAGCGGGTGCAAAAGTAGAAATCCTTTTTGATTCCTGCAAGCCTTTTTGAAAATTTTTTTCAGAAATTTTTATTTCCTCCTTTCTCTCACAGCCTACACAAACTTCCAATGAACTTCCGCTCTCGCGGGGCGCAAAGGTAATTCGCTTTTTTCTCTCCGGCAAGCTTTTCGTGAAAAAAATTTTCTTTTCTTCCTTATTTCCTGCCTTCATTAAATCTTAAGAACTTCGCCGTTATTGCGGGTGCAAAAGTACACATCTTTTTCGCCTGCGCAAGCTTTTTATTCATCTTTTTTTGATGTTTTCTTTACTTTTGCCGTAACTCGCTGGAACGCTTCGACTTGGAGGCGGAAGTTTTTTCCGTCTTTTCCTGAAGTATCCGGGATTTTGGGATATCTGGGGAATGCCACGGCGTGTTTTGCCATGCAAGCCATTGAAGGGCATCTGTGCCGGGGCGGTTTTTTTTAGGCGGATGCTGGCCCGCGATATTGGTCCCGGAGCTTCCAGGAATGCGGATGGCCTCTCCCCCAGCCCCGATTGGCGGCCGCGAGCTCTTGCCGCCGGGGTTCGGCGGGAAGACTGCGGCAGAAAGCGGGAATTGCGTATGCTGATAAAAGAAAGGCCTTTCGCTGCATGGGAAAAATTATACTATATAAGGAAAGGGTTTTGGGTTTCGGGTTTGGGAATTGGGCTGGGGTTGCTGCGCAAATAAAAAGACAGCCCAATGGGCTGTCTCTACGGTATTGTTATTCGAATCGGATTGCCTTCACGGGCGAAATCTTGGTTATTATATAGGACGGGATCAGCAGCACGAAAAGACAGATGGCGACTGTTCCCAGATTCAGCAGGAGAATGTAAAGCCAGTCTAAGTGGGCTGGCGCTACGTTTACGTAATAACTTTCGGGGTTTAATTTGACGATACCGAATTGCTGCTGGATGATGATGAGCCCGATTCCGATGATGTTTCCCCAAAGAAGTCCTCGCACGATGAGATAAAATGCGTTGTAAAGGAATATTTTTCTAACCGACCAATTGTTTGCGCCGAGCGCTTTGAGAATTCCTATCATTTGGGTTCGCTCTAATATGAGGACTAAAAGCGCGACAACCATATTGATGGTGGCGACGACGATCATAATGATAAGGATGACGATGATATTAAAGTCGAAGAGTTGGAGCCATTCAAAGATGTTGAAATACTTTTCTGAGATTGTGACAGTGTCAAGCGTTTTTGAAGCGTCTTCTTTGTTCTGTGTGTTTTGATAGATTTCGTTTCCTTTCTCTTCAATTTTCTTAAAGTCGTCAATAAAAACTTCAAAAGCACCGACTTGGTCTGGTTTCCATTTATTGATTCTTTGGATGTGACGAATGTCTCCTATTATATATGTAGCATCAAATTCTTGGAAACCCGAGTTGTAAATTCCGGTGATTTCAAAAACACGAAGGTTTGGCAACTGGTTATTATCGGCTTTCATAAAATATGTATTGAACTTATTGCCTACTTTTAAATGAAGACGATCTGCCAAATATTTTGAGATGATAACTTGAGGATTCAGATTTTTTGAAACATCGGGTAGTTTTCCTTCGATAAGATATTCCTGGAGATTGCTCCAATGATAATCTTTTCCGACTCCTTTAAATATAATTCCCTCGAAAGAAGTTTCGGTTCTGATGATTCCGGCTTTTGTGGCTACAGCCTGAATGTGGCTTATTCCCTCGACATTTTTAAACTTTGGATAAAAATCTTGATTTGTCGAAATTGGGTTGATACTAACCTCCGATTGATTGTCATCATAATTGGTGATAATAATATGTCCGTTAAAGGCCGACACTTTTTCGCGGATTTTTTGCTGAAGACCAATTCCCGTCGCTACCGAAATAATCATCATAATCATTCCGATGGCAATCGCTGCGATAGCAATTTTTATAATTGGTGCAGAAATACTACTTTTATGATTTTTAGCAGCAATGAGTCTTTTGGCAATAAAATATTCTAAATTCAACTTTTGATTATTTGATTTGAATCACAAATATACTGAAAGTTCTGTTGGCTGAATTGCACAAATCTTTACAAATTAATCCTTACCTTATATATGAATATCATTTTAAAATCATCTTTTGCATTAATCGGCAGTTTGGCGATCGCTTTGTCTTGCGGAAGTTCGAAACCTTTGAAAGGAAAAGAAATTAGCCAGAAGCCCATAGAAAACAAAACGGCCAAAGAAGAAACTATTGCTCCTATAAAAACGGGCGCTGACAATTCTGAAAAATATCTGCCTATTTTAAAAGGAAAGAAAGTGGGAATTGTGACAAATCAAACCGGAATTTTATCTGATAAAATACATCTGGTTGATTTTTTGCTCGAAAAGAAAGTCAATATCCAAAAAATTTATGCGCCAGAACACGGATTTAGAGGAACGGCGGACGCAGGGGAATTGATTAAAGACGGAAAAGATACGCAAACCGGATTGCCAATCATTTCTTTATATGGCGACAATAAAAAACCAAAACCTGAACAATTAAAAGGAATCGACATCATGGTTTTTGATTTGCAAGATGTGGGCGCGCGTTTTTACACTTACATTTCTTCGTTGCATTATGTGATGGAAGCTTGTGCCGAGAATAATATTCCCCTTGTTATTTTAGACAGACCGAACCCGAATGGTGGTATTGTGGACGGACCAATTTTAGAAAAAGAAAATACAAGTTTCATCGGAATGCATCCAATTCCGGTTTTACACGGAATGACAATTGGCGAATATGGCCAAATGATTAATGGCGAAAAATGGCTCAAAAACGGAATCCAATGTCAATTGACCGTGATTCCGTGTTTGAATTATAAAAAGGAAATGAATTATTCGCTTCCTGTAAAGCCTTCACCGAATTTACCAAACGACCAATCGATCAATTTATACGCGAGTTTGTGCTTTTTTGAAGGTACGAATGTGAGTTTGGGAAGAGGAACGGAAAAGCAATTCCAGATTTATGGCTCTCCTTTTTTACCAAAAAATGGTTTTAGTTTTACTCCGAAGCCAAATTTTGGAGCAAAAGATCCATTGCATAACGGAAAACTTTGTTATGGTGAAGATTTATCCGGAATTTCGAAAATTTCTGGATTGCAATTAAAGTGGTTATTGAAAGCATACAATTCAACTTCCGATAAAAGTAAATTCTTTATTCCGTTTTTTACAAAATTAGCCGGAACTAAAAAACTCCAAGAGCAAATTGAAGCCGGAATGACCGAACCCGAAATCAAAAAAAAGTGGCAAGTTGGTTTGGAGAATTTCAAAAAAATAAGAAAAAATTATCAAATTTATTAATTGAGATATTCGCAAAATTTCTTATTTTTAAGAATAGAATTTTAGCTTATTCTTATTAAACCAATAAACTGACCACCAATGGAAAAATCTCAAATGCTTTTAGACTATATGGACAAAATTCAAGAATTTTTCGAAATGATTAATTCTTATGTAGACATGGCCATCGAAATGTTTCACAAAGCGAAACATTTTGTAGAAAAAATTATTGAATATCTCAAACAAGGAATCGATTATGTCGTTGATTACTTCGGCGGCAGGTTCGAAGAAGAAGTTGAACTTCCCGAAGATTATATCTTTGTGTAAAACAAAAGACCTTACTGAGTAAGGTCTTTTTTATTTTGGTTCGGTTTCAACTTCTTCACTTGCGAAAAGGCCTTTCTTAAAATAAAATACAACACTAAAAGTATTATAAAAATAATCAGTGTCATTATTGAAACTTCCATCACTTTTGTAAATGTGCTCGAAACAATGACGTCTTGATCAGAAAAAATTCCCAAAAGTGACATTGAAAAGGCAATCAAGAATAAAAGAAAGATGATTTTACTGCGTTTCATACTTTTCAATTTTTTTACAAATATATTTAAAGTGGCATTCTCTTTTTCATTTCTTCCACAATATTGTACGCTGCCGGACAAATTGCTACATTTTGCAACGTAAGATTTGAAATTTGCTGAAACTTTTTTCGATCTGTATGCGGAAATTCGCGACACGCTTTTGGGCGAACATCATAAATCATGCAATAATTTTCAGCGTCTAAAAAAGTACACGGAACGCTTTGCAAAACATAATCATTGTCTTCGTCAATCCTCAAATATTGGTCGATAAACTGCTGTGGCTTTTGACGAAAATGCTTCGAAATCCGCTCAACGTCAGCGATTGTAAATAACGGACCAGTAGTTTTACAGCAATTCGCGCATTTCAAGCAATCTGTTTTCTTAAAATCACGATCGTGCAATTCTTGCATCACATAATCGATATTTTTGGGCGTCTTCTTTTTCAGCTTATCGAAATACTTTTTATTCTCGATATGCTTATCTTTGGCAAGCTTTACAAGTTCGTTTAATTGAGGTTTCAAGTTTAAAGTTTAAAGTTGAGTCGCAAAATTAGTACATTTAATTTTGAATGTTGAACTTGGAATGTTGAATTTTGAAATATAAACTATGAAAGACCTTTTTGGAAAAGCGATCCTGAATTATCAAACAAATAATTCTCCAGAAAATTTGATTACAGAAACTACAATTTCTGAGGAAGATGAAATGAGCGTGGATTATTTGTTCCGAAATTTTTCGGCAATGCCAAAGATTGAAAAAACCGCGCTTGAAATTTCAAAAGGAAAAATTTTAGACGTGGGTTGTGGTGCCGGAAGCCATACTTTATACCTTCAGGAGGAAAAAAATCTGGAAGTGACCGCCATCGATATTTCAAAAAATGCGGTGGAAGCTTGTAAACTTCGTGGCATTAAAAATGTTTTGGTTCAAGATATTTTGACTTTGTCTGAGGAAAATAAATTTGACACCATTCTTTTGTTGATGAACGGAACCGGAATTTTTGGGAAATTGAAAAACACACCAAAATTTATTCAGAAGCTCAAATCGCTTTTAGCAGAAGGCGGACAAATTTTGATTGACTCTTCGGATATTATTTATATGTATGACGAAGATGATTCTGATGATTCAGAAGTTGGATATTGGATTCCGGGCGATGTCGATTATTATGGCGAAGTGGAATTCACGGTTTCTTATAAAAGTGAAACTGAAAAACCATTTGATTGGCTTTATTTAGATTTCAACACCTTACAAAATGCTGCAAACGATAACGGACTGCAATGCGAAATGATTCAAGAAGGCGAACATTTTGATTATTTAGCTCGCCTTTTTGTGTAGTTTAAATCGAAATCAGATTTGTAGTTTCTAGAATTTCCTGCAAAGCTTTGTACAAAATATCTAAATCTTCTTGAGAATTATATCCATTTATCGAGTATCTCAAATAAATTTTTCCGTTTAAAGGCATTACAGGAATTTCGATTTTATATTTTTCAAACAATAATTCTTTTAGTGTAATTGGTTCTTCAGTATTGATTTGGATACTTGCCATTTGTCCTAAAAATTCTTCAGAGATGGGACAAAGCGGTTTTGAATTTAATAAATCGCAAAAACGTTGGTAATTTTCTTGAACCATAACTTTGCAATTAGCTGAAACTTCTTTCCAATTATTTTCTTCTAAAAAGTCAATTACTTTTGGCGTACATAAAAAAGCTGAAATATCTCGAGTTCCTTGATATTCGTGATTGTCTAAAAACTGGCTTTCAATGTAAACTGAATTGTCATAACCCCAACTTACAACTAGCGGATCAATGTCGTGTTGAAATTCCTTTTTTACATATAAAAATGAACTTCCTTTTGGCGAAAGCATCCATTTGTGCAAAGTTCCCGTGTAAAAATCTGGATTTAATTCTGAAATATTCAAATAAGTGTGACCCGGAACGTGCGCTCCATCAATGATCGTAATCAATCCTAATTCCTGCGCTTTCTCGCAAATTTCCTTAACCGGAAAAATTAATGCAGTTGCGCTTGAAATTTCATTGATAAAAATAACTTTTGTTTTTGAAGTATAACCGCTCCAAAATTCTTTTAGCAATTTTTCTTTAGAAACGATTGGTAATGAAATTTCCTGACGGATGTATTTTGCTCCGGTTTTTCTGCAGAAGAAGTTCCAAGTTTTGTCCATTGCGCCATATTCTTGATTGGTTGAAAGAATTTCATCACCTTCCTGAAGATTCAAACTTCTGAGAATTGTGTTTATGGCAACTGTTGGATTTGGTGTAAAAAAGAAATCTTCGGGTGCGCAACCGATGTATTTTGACAATCTTTGTTTTGCTTCTTTTAAATATGTCAGCGATTTTTTTACGATAAATTGAACCGGCTCATTTTCCAATTCTAATTGCAGTCTTTGAAATTGCTCAAAAATTGGTTTTGGACAAGCGCCAAATGAACCGTGATTTAAATAAGTAATCGACTGGTCCAAAAGAAAATTATTCTTCATATTTTTTTGAATAAAAAACCCAAACTAGAATTTAGTTTGGGTTAGATTTTTATTTATAACAGCAAATTATTCTTGCATGTATTTCATCATGATGCCTTGAAGTTCCATTCCCCACTCTTGACCAGCGGCCATAGATTTAGTCATAAGGTCTCCACTTTTTTCAGCCATCTTTTTTCCAACTGGTGAATCATAAAATTTAAGCATGTCTTTAATGTCTTGGTGCGTGTAGATTTCCATGTACACTTTGGCCATTTTATCATACAAAGAAGGAAGCGTTGCGTCAAATTCTTTTGAAAACACTGCTTGCTTGTCTTGCGGAATTGAAGCCATAACTTGTTCTTTGGCAGATTTCATTGGTCCGGCTGCGCCAGAATTTTGGATTAACTTTAGAGCATCAGCTTTAAAAGCGTCTTGTGCAAAACTAAGTTGTGCAACAAGAATTAATGCGATCGTAAGTACTAATTTTTTCATTTTATTTTGGTTTATTGGTTAAGGAATATTCAAATATTTATGCGTTTGTAATGAAACGCGCCATTTTGGATTTTGCATTACATAATCAACAATCAAAGGCGTCATTTCTTCTTTTTTACTCCATTCTGGTTGCAAGAAAAGAATTGCATCCTTATTTACCAAAGCTGCTTGTTCTTCAGCGAAGATAAAATCATGCTTGTTAAAGATAATCACTTTTAATTCATGCGCGTTATCATAAACAGTCTGGGTTGGCAATTTTGTTTTCTTTGGAGAAAGTGTAATCCAATCCCATGTTCCGGAAAGCGGATAAGCTCCGGAGGTTTCCATGTGGACTTTTAAATTTTGCTCTTTTAGTTTTTGAGTAAGCGGTCCCATGTCCCAAGTTAATGGTTCGCCACCAGTTACCACAATTACATTTGATTCTCTTTTGGCGTTTTCGACAATTTTTTCAATTTCTGTTGGCGGATGTAATTCGGCATTCCAGCTTTCTTTCACGTCGCACCAGTGACAGCCGACATCGCAACCTCCAACTCTGATAAAATAAGCGGCTGTTCCGGTGTGGTATCCTTCGCCTTGAATGGTATAAAATTCTTCCATTAACGGAAGCATTGTTCCTTTTTCAACGGCTGACTGCATTTCTTTCTTCAACATTTTCTTTAAAATAGTTTGCAAAGATAGTGATTTCGAATTTTAGATTTTAGATTTTAGATTTTAGATTTTAGATTTTAGATTGCAGATTGCAGATTGCAGTTTGCAGATTGCAGTTTGCAGTTTGCAGTTTGCAGTGGTCAGTGTTCAGCTTGGAGAATGCAGATTTCAGATTTCAGTTTGCAGATTGTAGATTTCAGTTTGCGATGGCCAGTGGTCAGTGTTCAGTAATCAGTTTGGAGATTGCAGATTTCAGATTGGGTTTGGAGATTTGAAATCTGGAATCTGAAATCTGAAGTTTTAGTTTTCTGACCGCGGTGGTTCGGGAGTTTAAAGAAGGCCTGAAGTTTTTAACTAACCCCGATGCTGGAATTGTTTGAGCTCTAAAACCTGTCAGCGAAGCAGGTTTTAAGCGAGTTCCTGCAGCGGGAACTTCATTTAAAGAATGCTTTTTGTATGGTTTCTAAAAAAGGTTTTGGGTTTTGGGTTCAGGGTGTTAGTTTGGGTCTTAGTTTGCGTTGGTTTTGTGGTATAAAAAAACCGACAACTTTATGGGTTGTCGGTTTGTTTTTAAAAACTTATCTTATTTTTTCAATACGTCTAAAGATTCTTTGATGTATTGGCTTGTTGGGTCTAAAGCTAATGCTTTTTCGAAATATCCTCTTGCTTTTACTTTGTCAGAGATCGCGTAATGTGATCCCATGTATGAGTAAGCGCTGATTAAACCTGCTTTTACGCTGTCTTTTGATAATTCTGCTTCACCTTTTGTGGTTACTACTTCAATGTATTTTTCGTAAGCCGCGATTGCATTTGTTTTTGCTTCGTCACCAACGATAAATCTGTTGATTTTTGCTCTGTTCAAGTGCGCATCTTGTGTTGTTGGCGAACCTGCAACTACATTTGCGTAAGCTGTGTCTGCTTTTTTAAGCAATTCTTGAACTTCTGGTTTTGCTCTGTCAGCGTCTGTTTTTAAGTCGTTTGCAACGTAAAACAATACTGCGTTACCTAAGTAAAAGTTGTCAAGCAAAGCATTTGGTGAATTTGGTGCTTTTGTTGCAGCTTCAAATACAGGAACTGCTTCAACATACAATTTTTGCTTGTATAACGAAACTCCCAAGTCGCTGAATTCTGCGCCAATTGCTGGATCAATTTCAGAAGCTTTTTTCAAGTCTGCCATTGCGTTTGTAAAAAGCGTTTTGTCTGCAATTGTCCCGTCAGCAGCGATTGCTTTTGCTAATTTTGCTTTTGCAAGGAAAAGATAATCTCTTCCTGTTACTCTTTTTGAATCTGCTTTTGCTACGAAATCATTTAAAGCTTTGATACTTTCATCATAATTTTTGTTTTCGTAAGCTGCATAACCCAAATATCTTAAAATTCTTGGATTCACTTTATCCAATTGTTGCATTGCTTGTGCTTCCACTTGCAAAGCTTGGTAATCTTTTGCCAAGATCAAGAAATCGGCGTGACGCATTCTTGACTCTATCGAATTGTCAGTCATGCTTTTATATTTTGCAGAGAATTCAACTGCTTTCTTGATGTATTCTTCACGCTTTGTTTTATCGCCCGCGCTTGTGCTCCAGAAATAGTAGGTTTCTGCTAACTCACGGTAAACTGGACCGTAGTTTGGGTTCAATTTAATTACTTCGTCGAAAGCGGCAATAGCTTCTGGAAACGCTTTTGCATTTTTAGTAATTACTCCTAATTGCATTTTTGCACGCAATAGTGAATTATCTAAATCATAAGCTGTTCTGTAAGAGCTATAGGCGCTGTTCACGTCTTTGTCACCAACTTGTGCATCTCCTAAAGTTAAAAATGCAGTTGCTAATTTTGGATCAATTGCGGTCGCTTTTTTTGCTGATACAATTGCTTTTTTATAATCTGGATTTTCAGAATTTACATAAGCTTTTGCGATGTATAGAAATTCTTCTGTATCTTTCTTTTTGATGTCAACTAATGCTTTGTTGAAATTTGCTTCTGCTTCTGCAGCATTTCCTTTGTCAAGGCTGATTTCTCCAAGACCGATGTAATTGAATTTTCCGTTGTCTTTTGCAGCAACACCTTTGTCAAAATAAATTTTTGCTGAATCTATGTTTTCTAGCGCTAAATAAATTTCGCCCAAATGAAAATAATTTTTTCCTTTATCTGGGCTTGAAGCGATTAACGACTTTAAAATTGTTTTGGCTTTTTGATATTGTTCAGCATCGATTGCTTTTTTAGCGGCGTCTAAGTCTTGTGCAAAAACTCCTGTTCCAAAAAACAATAATGATAAACTGATAAATTTTAAATTTTTCATTTTCTTGGTCTTTAATTTAATGTAGTTATTTTTGGTTGTCTATTTCTTTTCTGACCTTCACTTCTCTAAGTTCAAGTCTTACTGGAGCCAGTCCTGACTTTAAAATTATTTTCTGTCCCACTTCTCCTGCAACGAATGTTGCAAATCCTGTACCTAAACCACGCGCCCCTTCATAATTTAACATATAAATTTTTCTGATTAACGGGTAATATCCCTCTGCCAGATTGACTTGGCTTGGTTTATAGTACTCAGATGAATTAGGCATAGTTTTAACATTTCTCACTCCTAAAACTCTGACAGCGTCTGTATATTTTTGCATTTCTGGCATGGGCTGTGTCATCCAATTCACACCTACAACCCCAATATACCCATCGTTTTCACTAATATATTTTATGACTTCGTTGCTTGTTTTTAATGCAAAAACGTTCTTGCCGTCAATTTGTTTTACCGAAGCTAAATTCTTCATGTAATTAATCGTACTGGAATTTGGGTTATCGAACACCAATCCTTTAATTAAAGGTACAGATTTTCCTTGCATAAAATCAACAATATTTTGCAAATCGATTACTGTATCGTTAGATTTTGTATTTACAATTAATGCAATTCCGTCAATGGCGATTTGGGTCACTTTGGGAACAATTTTTTGGTTCGTAAACGCTTTTTGTTCGCCTTCTGTCAATATCCTTGACATTACCATTAGTCCTGACTCTTGATTTTGTACCATGGATAAAATCTCAGTTTCAGCTTTTGGAACTAGCGTAACTTTTGCTTCACGCTGACTTTCAAAAACAGAAACTTGGTCTTCCATGACAGGCATTACAGTTTCGTCAATATAAAACGTCGCTTTTGTTTCTCTCGCTTCTAATGCTTCTTGCTCTTTTTTATCCTTGCAAGAATGAACCAAGAAAAAGGCAAAAACTAAGACGAATGATGCGAATACTATTTTCAAGAATTTTGGCATGACTAAAATTTATGAATTATTATTTTTATGATAAAAACGTGTCGCTCTATAGAATGAGTACACAATTAGCAAAACTCCAAAAGCGATTCTGAATTTCATTTCCATAACCAATGGAAAATCTTTTTCCGGAAAAATGTATTCCCAAAAAATTATTCCGGTACCTAAAATGAAGTATAAAAGAAAAAACAGAATTCCTATAATAAGAAGAAATCGCTCGAGGAGCGATTTCTGATCTCTTTTATGAGTGTTTCTTTCGTGATTCATTAGTTAGATTTGATCACTAATCGTATCGGAAGATTGTATGCTACACGAACTGCTTTACCGTTTTGAATACCTGGTTTCCATTTTGGAGCAGATTTCAACATACGAAGCGCCTCTTTTCCTGTACCGTTACCAAGGTCACGCACGACTTTAATGTCAGTTAATGATCCGTCTCTTTCAACTACGAAGCTCACCAAAACGTTTCCGCTGATATCGCTATCTACTTCTGGAACTCTGTAGTTCTTTTGTACATACTTGGCAAAACCAGCTAAACCACCAGGAAATTCTGGCAATACTTGCACAGAAGTATAAATTTTATCTGGAGACTCTTCGATAATTTCAGCGTCAACCTTAACCTCGCTTTGTGTTCCATCTAAAACCACTTCTCCACCTTCTTTTGCTTTAACCGTTTCAGAACCTGTTTTTTTCAATTCAGTAACAACCGCTACTTCCTCTTTAACAACTTGTTTATCAACGATCACTGGCGGTACATATTTTTGGATATCTACGTTAGATTGCGTTTGTTTTTGAACCACCGGCTCAACAATGATTTCTTCTTTTGGCGGTTCAACGGGTGCAGTAATATTTGCTAAAACCACCTTTTCGTCTAATACTTCTTCTTCTTTAGCCATGTTCTCTGAAATTAATTTCGAGATAACTGGAGTAAAGACCATTAGTACGAAAATAACGCCACCAATTAATAACGCTTTTAAAGTTCGTTTTCCGCTGTTTGTACGTAACTCATACGCGCCATAGCTTTTATTTCTACCTTCAAAAACATTGTCGATCCAACTTTGTTCGAATAAGTCTAATTTTGAACTTGACATATCTTTTCTTTTTTAAATTAATGAATCAGACTAATTGTAAATATTGTTACTTTCCAACATTTTTATGTCTTCTGGAGTAATATCGACGGTTGCATATTTCTTCACCTTTGTAATTGCCATTTCATCAAGAATATCTACAAAGTTCTTGTAATTTGACTTTTCACTTGGTTTCAAAATAATAGTGATTCCGCTTTTTTCAAGGTCTGCACCTTCCGCTTTATTTCTATCGTCAACTCCTTTTTTCTTGCTTAAGATTAAATCTCTAATCCCTGCTTTTCCATAGGTTGAAACTGCTGGTCCATCTAATGGCGGTCCGTCAGTTCTTCCGCTATACCAAACCAACTTATCGTCAGATCCTAAAACAAGTGTCAAAGTTCTCCAAGCTGGAGTTTCCGGTGGCGTTTCCGTATCCTTATTTTCATCTGGCAAAGCCAAATTCATCGATTGTGGTTTTGACAACGTTGTGGTTAGGATAAAGAAAGTAATCAATAAGAATGCCAAATCCACCATTGCTGTTAAGTCAACTCCAGGATTTGATTTTTTACTTCTTACTTTGCCACCGCCTTTTTTACCACCGCCGTCGCCTGTATTTAATTCTGCCATTTCTTACGAATTATTATTTTATTAAAAATCTTCACTTCTTAGACCAGTAACCAAGAAAAAGTTATTCTTGTTTTGTTTCTGTAAAATGTCTAAGACTTTTTTGACAGTTGGATACTCTTCTTTAGAGTCACCTTTAATGGCAATATCTAAATCTTTATTGTGCATATCCTTTGTAACTTCTCTTGAAATTTTGATCCAATCTGCTAATTGATTGTTTGTAGAATCAAGTGGAATACCCGGTTGAGTACCTTCTCTCATTCTATCTTCATTCTTCATAGCAATCAACTGTTTCATCTGACGAATATCTACGCCAAATCCATCAATCAAACTGAACTTTTTTTGTTCGTCTGATGTGAAAGTAACGCCATACTTATCGCCCATTTTTTCAAGAGCTTTTATTCGTTCTTCTCTGCCAGTTACGCCATAAAAAACCTTTCCTTGAGCAATCGACAATGTTCCCAAGTTTTCTTCAGGTAATTTCGTTTGATTCGTAGAGGCTGGTGTATCTACTGGTAGAGCTTCAGGAACTTTAGCTGTAGCTGTCATGATAAAAAAGGACAAAAGAAGGAATGCCATGTCACACATTGCAGTCATATCAACTTTCGTGCTTTTTTTCGCCATTTTTATTTTAGCCATTATCTTTTCTTATTTTTTATTTAAGGCCAAGAAAAGAAAATTTGCTTGACCTTAAATTTATTGTTGAACTTATTTAATTAGTCACGGTTTGTAGCTCTTCTGTAAGCTTGAGTGATTGTGAAGCCAGCTTCATCAATAAAATAAGTCAATGTGTCAATTTTTGATGTAAAGTAGTTGTAAGTAACTACTGCAATCGCAGATGTTGAGATCCCTAACAATGTGTTGATAAGTGCTTCAGAGATACCATTTGCCAATTCAGCTTGATCTGGAGTTCCAGAAGTTGCCAATCCAGCGAAGGCTTTAATCATCCCCGATACTGTTCCCATCAAACCAACTAATGTTCCTAAAGACACTAAAGTAGAAAGAATAGTCATATTTTTCTCTAACATTGGCAATTCAAGAGAAGTTGCTTGTTCGATTTCTTTTTGGATTACTTCTGATGCTTTTTCAGTATCAAAATTTTCTCTTCTTACCTCTTGATATTTGATCAATCCAGCTTTAACTACGTTTGCAACAGAACCTTGTTGTTTATCGCAAGCCTCTAATGCTCCGTTTACGTCTCCAGCACTGATTTGCGCTTGAACTTGTTTCACAAATTTCTCAACATCTCCTTTTCCTGACGCTTTAGAAATAACGAAAAATCTTTCGATAGAGAATACAAATGTCATTAATAACAATCCCATCAAAATTGGTACGATGAAACCACCTTTGTATACCATTCCTAAATAATCTCCACTTAAAGGCTGTCCTGTATTAACTCCTCCTTGAAAGTGAGAACCGTCTCCCATCACAAATTTCCATACAAGAAATCCAATTGCAATACAAATTACGATAGTCAATCCTGCAAATACGTTAGAGCTTTTGCTTCCTGCGTTGTTTTCAACCTTTGCGTTTGATGCCTGTGCCATTTTTTTAATTTTTAGTTTTTTAATTTTTAGAATTTAAATTTTGGTAATAGATAAATTTATTATCAGAACGACAAATTTATATTTTTAGTGGATAAAAAAAAATAAAATGATGCTTTTTATTCCTTCTTAACGATATATTATCAAAATATTAACTAATAAATAATCACGTCTATAGACATAACATGCAGAAATAGTGTCGCAAACGTTTGATATACAGATTATTATTGCTTCACTTTAGTACAATTATCGCAATGTTACCACAAAAAATACATTTTATACATTACAATTTAATAACTCAAACCGCTATCTGTTTATTGTATTAAAATTTTCCTCGTGCAATTCATAAGATTTATAGAGTTACATATACGATTAATTAAAAACAATCCTAAATTTGTATCATTCGTTCATTTATAAACACCAAAATCATTTTAATTCGATGGCTACTAAAGAAGACTTTATCAATCATATTAATACGGGTTACGCCACAAAAGGCGACAGCATCATCCTTGGTGGCGCAATTTTCGAGGGAGAAGCTCTTCCAGATGCGCATATTAAGGTGCCTTTAAAAACATTAAATCGCCACGGATTAATTGCTGGAGCCACCGGAACTGGGAAAACAAAAACGCTTCAGGTTCTATCAGAACAGCTTTCAAACTTTGGAATTCCTGTTCTTTTGATGGACATTAAAGGTGATTTAAGTGGCATTGCACAACCCGGAATTGAACAACCTTTTATCACAGAACGTCACGCAAAAATCAATCTTCCATATCAAACATCGGGTTTTCCGGTAGAGCTAATGACGCTTTCAGACCAAAATGGGGTTCGCCTTCGCGCTACAATTTCTGAATTTGGACCTGTCTTATTTTCTAGAATTTTAGATTTGAATGATACCCAAGCCGGAGTTGTTGCCGTAATTTTTAAATTCTGCGATGACAAACAGATGCCTTTGCTCGATTTAAAAGACACTAAAAAAGTCATTAATTATATTACCGAAGAAGGAAAAGCGGAGATCGAAGAACATTATGGCAAGATTTCTACATCGACAACAGGAACAATTCTTCGAAAGATTATTGAATTAGAACAACAAGGCGCCGATGTTTTCTTCGGAGAAATGTCATTTGAAATTAACGATTTGATGCGCATCGACGAAAACGGAAAAGGCTACATTAATATAATACGTCTGACCGATATTCAGGACAAGCCAAAATTATTCTCCACATTTATGCTGAGCCTTTTGGCAGAAATTTACAATCAAATGCCCGAACAAGGCGACTCAGGCCAGCCCGAATTAGTTATTTTTATCGACGAAGCACATTTGATTTTTAGCGAAGCAAGCAAAGCTTTGTTAGACCAAATTGAAAATATTGTCAAATTAATTCGATCAAAAGGTGTCGGAATCTTTTTTGTCACTCAAAATCCAATGGATGTACCGAGCGGTGTTTTGGGACAATTAGGTTTAAAAGTGCAACACGCCTTGAGAGCTTTCACGGCAAATGATAGAAAAGCGATCAAAATGACGGCAGAAAATTATCCTATTTCTGAATATTATGATACCGATGCAACGCTGACGTCGCTCGGAACCGGAGAAGCTTTGGTCACAGCCTTAAACGAAAAGGGAATCCCAACACCGTTAGCGGCCACAATGATGCGCGCGCCAATGAGCCGAATGGATGTCTTGACCGCGAGTGAAATTAGCCAAATAAACCAAAAGTCAAAGTTGGTTCGAAAATACAGCGAAGTAATCGACAGAGAAAGCGCTTATGAAATCTTAAACAAAAAAATTGCTGAAGCACAAGCCCAGGCTTCTGAAGTAGCAGAACAAAAGCAGCAAGAAAAGGTTGAAAATAAAAAGGCTAGCGAACCCATGAGCCAGACGACAAAAAGCGTAGTAAAAGTGCTGACAAGCGCCACTTTTATTCGCGGTTTCTTTGGGGTTTTGACCAAATTGTTTAAAAAATAAATCGTTCGATATTTAGATTGTTCGATATTTCGAATTACCTAAAAATCCAACAATTTAAAATCCGATATTGAATTCCTAAACAAAAAAGCAATCTAAAAAAGATTGCTTTTTTTGCAAGGGACGCACTTGAAACTACTCGCGTTTTTATTTGTATCAAAAATATATAATAATTGCCAATTCGTTAATCGCAAATTATCTGATTTTCGAATTATCTAATCCTCCTCTCGCAATCGTATTTCGTTAAAAAAAGTTAATAACTGCCAGCAAAATAGAGATAAGTGGTAACTTTACGTACAAACATAAGCGTATGGAAACCAAGAAAAGAATCATCATCGTGGGTGCGGGGTTTGGAGGCTTGACTTTAGCCGAAGACCTTGAAAACACTGGTTATGAAATCTATCTCATAGACAAAAATAATTACCACCAATTTCAGCCTTTGATGTATCAGGTGGCGACGGCAAGATTAGAGCCTTCGAGCATTTCTTTTCCATTGCGAAAAGTATTTCAGGGCTCAAAAAATGTTAAGGTAAGAATCGCTGAAGTGCACTCTGTTGATGCTCAAAATAAGATTTTAAAAACGTCGATCGAAGACATTCCTTATGATTATCTTGTTTTTGCCATTGGTTGCAAAACGAATTATTTTGGAAATAAAAATTTAGAAAAATTAGCTTTCCCGATGAAATCTGTTCCGGAAGCCATTCAGTTGCGAAATAGAATTCTGGAAACTTTCGAAGAAGCTGTTTTTACCAAAGAACAAGACTTGCAATATCTTTTGAATTTTGTCATCGTGGGCGGAGGCCCAACCGGAGTTGAATTAGCCGGAGCTTTGGCAGAAATGAAGAAAAACGTACTTCCAAAAGATTATCCTGATAAGGATTTCTCAAAACTCACCGTTTATTTGCTGGAAGGTTCGCCAAATGTCTTAAATCCAATGAGCGAAGATTCGAGAAAAATGTCTCGAAAATATCTGGAAGAACTTGGCGTAATCGTAAAAACCAGCACCATCGTTGAAAATTATGATGGCCACACCGTTCATCTGCAAGGTGGTGAAACCATCGATGCCAAAAATGTGATTTGGGCCGCCGGAGTTGTGGGAAACACAATTGAAGGAATGCCCGAAGAATCAATTACCCGCGGTAGTCGTTTTATCACAAATAGATTTAATGAAGTTCAAGGTGCCGAAGGAATTTTTGCCATTGGAGATATTGCTTACATGACAACTCCAAAATACTTGAACGGTCATCCGCAAGTGGCGAGCGTAGCCAACGAACATGCGAAGAACCTAGCCAAAAACTTCAAATTACAGCTTAAAAATAAACCGAGAAAAGAATTTGAATACCACGATAAAGGTTCGATGGCAACAATCGGAAAAAGAAAAGCAGTCGTAGATTTACCAAGCTTCAGCTTTCAAGGAAGATTCGCCTGGTTCACTTGGATGTTTGTGCATTTGATGCTGATTTTGAGCGTCAGAAACAAACTTTCAATTTTTATTACCTGGGCATATAGCTATTTCAGCAATGATTCAACTTTGAGAGTTTTGATCAAGCCGGCGAAGAAAGTTAAGAATTAGTTTTCAGTTGGCAGATTTCAGTTTTCAGTTTGATTTTAAAAATAAAAAAGGCACTAGGAATAAACTTAGTGCCTTTTTCTTAGTGTGTTAGTAACTATTTAGCTTAACAATTTTAAAATCTTCTCTTCCACTTCGCTACTATCCCAGTTTTTTTCGATATTTGGCAGAAGCATTACTTCGTCCATAATTGATTTTTGATGATCGCCGATGGCCAAAGCTTCTGAATAAGGTCGGTGGCTGAAAGTCACTCGGCTATAAAGTGGCAACCATTTGTCAGGATGTTTTTCTGAAAATCTTTTTTCTATTTTTTTTCTAAGCAAGAAACTTTCGTCAGCCGTTTTAGAACTCATTTCCATAAAATTTCGATACGAAAGTTCGGCAATGGCATCAGCGTTAGGTTTTCTGCTCTTTTCATAAGCTTTAAAAATCTTGTCCCAATCATCACCAAATTCTTCCATAAATTCGTGCAAGACAGTAATATCTTCAAAACCGGCATTCATTCCTTGTCCGTAAAACGGAACAATCGCGTGGCAAGCGTCTCCAATCAAAGCCACTTTATTCTCAAAAGTCCACGGAAAACATTTCATTGTAACCAAAGTACTTGTTGGGTTTTTAAAGAAATCTTCGGCCAAATTTGGAATAACATCCACGGTATCCGGAAGGTTTTTCTCAAAGAAATCTTCCACCTGTTTTCTATCTTTTAGTGAAGCAAACGAATTTTCTCCTTCGAAAGGCATAAAAAGCGTGCAGGTAAAACTTCCGTCAAGATTTGGCAACGCAATCAACATATAATCGCCCTTTGGCCAAATGTGGAATGAATTTTTATCCAATCGATGTGTTCCGTCTGGATTCGCAGGAATATTCAATTCTTTGTAGCCCGTTGGTAAAAATTCTTGCGAATAATCAAACATACTCTGGCGTTGCATTCTGTGACGAACCCTTGAAAACGCTCCGTCGGAACCAAAAACCATGTCATATTTTACCGCTTCCCACTCGCCTCTTTCGGTTTCCCCAATTTGCAGTGTGGCTTCACCCAAATTAACGTCCCAGATTTTCTTTTCAAAGAAAAATTCAGCTCCGGCGTCTTCTGCCAAATCAATCATTTTTCGGTTTAAAGTTCCTCGAGAAATCGAATAAATGCTTTCACCATTTAAGCCATACGGCTGAAATTTCAAATCCTTATTAACATGAATCGCTCGTTTGTCCATTGGAATTGCAATTTCGCGAACTGAATTTCCAACGCCAACGGCATCCAGCGCTTTCCAGCCTCTGTCAGACATGGCGAGATTTATGGAACGTCCCGAAAATTGAATTTTTCTGATATCGGGACTTCTATCATAAACGTGTACTGAATGACCTGCTTTTTTGAGATATATCGCCAGTAAAGAACCAACTAATCCGGAACCAACAACGGCAATATTTAGTGGATTTTGCATTAAAAGGAATGTAAATTTTTGAGAATCAAATTTAAGTAATTTAGTTCAACCGAGATTTAAAATGAGGAAATATTTAGGACTTCAGTGAAATCGTCTTTTCATTTTGCTAGCGACATAATTTTAAACTTGCAATAATCTTTTGTTTAAATTAAAAAAGACGCACATTAGTTCGTCTTTTTTTAGAATATAGTTCAAATATTATCGATTAAAATTAATCTTCTCGCCAACGTTCAGCCCGTTGTTTTTTGCTAAAACGCCACACATGTGGAAAAGCATTCTGGCGCCAACGTTTCCGTCCCAATCATCATCGCCTGGAGCTACTTCTACTAAATCAAAACCGATTATTTCTTTACCGCTTTCGCCTAATCTGCTTAAAAGATAACCCGCTTGTTCAAACGAAAATCCTCCTGGAACAGGCGTTCCTGTGTTCGGGCAATACCAAGGATACATTCCGTCGATGTCAAAACTGATAGCTACTTTTTGTGGCAAAGCCGAAATAATGTGGTCGCATTGCTGTTCCCAAGTTTTTCCTGAGAAAGTTTCTGCCTTTAAGTCCATATCGGTGTGAACCAGAACGCGGTCGCCTTGTTCAAAAGCAGTTTCCACTTCTTGCTGACAGAAATCACGAATCCCAACTTGAACGATTTTTTTCAATTGCGGAATTTGCAACGCGTTATACATAATCGATGCGTGAGAATATGTGAATCCTTCGTAAGCAATTCTCAAATCCATGTGGGCATCAAGATGCAATAATCCGAATTCGCTGTGTTGTTCTGCCAAAGCTTCATAGTAACCAAGAGGTGTGGAATGGTCGCCTCCTAAAAGCACCACTTTTTTTCCTTTTTTGGCCCAATATAAAACGCGTTCTTTTACTTCTGCTTTTAATTGCGCGCAAACTTGGTTGATTTCATCAAGGTCTGCCTTTAAATCTGCATCCGCTTGAATGTCTTCGCCAGCTTCCAAAGCTTCAATGATTGGCTGTGCCCAACCTTTATATTTTGCGCTGTCATCACTCCACTTTGCTGTTTGTTCGTTTAAGTCTAAATACATTCCGAGTTTCCATAATTCTGGAAATTCTTGATGATGCAAATCTACTTGGAAGGAAGCGTCTAAAATGGCTTCAGGTCCTTCGGAAGCTCCTGCGCCATAGCTAACTGTTACTTCCCACGGAACGGGAATGATGATGATTTCGCTTTCTTCGGCTGAAAATGGCAATCCGAAAATACTTTGATCCGCCAATCCTGGTTGTGATGGATCGAAGGAATTTATTTTTTCTTGTTTGTTCATGAGTTGTATTTTTTTAGAACGCGGATTTTGGCGGATGACGCTGGTTTTCGCGGATTTCTTTTCTCTTGTTTCTTTCTTCTTTGTTCTACTTTTCTTAACCGTGCGCTTGAATTCCTGCTTTCAAAATCTGCCCAAATTCATACATATCTTCAAAAGAGCAGTACAATGGAACCGGTGCTAAACGGATTACATTTGGTTCTCTCCAATCTGTGATTACGCCGTTTGTCATTAAATATTCGAATAAAGTTCTGCCTTCTCCGTGCAAGAATACTGATAATTGGCTCGCTCTTTCTTCTGGATTTGTTGGCGTAATTATTTCAAAAGTGCTGTTTACTTCTTTGTCTATTTCGTGCAATATGAACTCTAAGTACGAAGTAATTCTATCTCTTTTTTCAATCAAAGCATCCATCCCGATTTCGGCAAACATTTCTACGGAAGCCAAATAAGGCGCCAATGTCAATACAGGAAGATTGCTGATTTGCCAGCCGTTTGCCCCTGGTTCTGGAGTAAATTTTGGTTCCATCAGAAAACGTTTTGCTTTGTTTTGTCCCCACCAGCCTGAAAATCGGTTCAGTTCATAATTATCGTGGTGGTCTTCGTGGATAAAACATCCGGAAGCATTTCCTGGTCCGGAGTTCATATATTTGTAACTGCACCACGCGGCGAAATCTACGTCCCAATCGTGCAATTCTAATTTGATATTTCCTGCGGCGTGCGCTAAATCCCAACCTACATAAGCTCCGACTTTGTGTCCGGCTTCTGTGATGGTTTTGATGTCGAAAACTTGGCCTGTGTAATAATTTACGCCTCCGATTAAAACCAAGGCTAATTCGTCTCCGATCTCTTCAATTTTTGCCAAAACGTCTTCTAATCTGATGTTGTGCTCGCCTTCTCTTCTTTGGATTTCCACAATCGCATCATCTGGATTATATCCGTGAAATTTGACTTGGCTTTGGAACATATATTGGTCACTCGGAAACGCTTTTGCTTCGCAAAGTATTTTGAATTTCTTTTCTGTTGGACGGTAAAAGGAGACCATCAGCAAATGCAGATTTACGGTCAAAGTGTTCATCACTGTTACTTCGCTTGGCAAAGCTCCGACGATTTTGCTCAACGGCTCTGCAAATCTTTCATGATAATCCCACCACGGTTTTTCCGAATAAAAATGTCCTTCAACGGCCAGTTTTGCCCAGTCGTCCATTACTTCGTCAACATAAGCTTTGGTTCTTTTTGGCTGTAATCCAAGGGAATTTCCGGTGAAGTAGATTACTTTTCTTCCGTTGACTTGCGGGAAAAGGAATTCGTTTCTGTAATGGTGTAATTTATCTTGTGCATCGAGTTCTTGTGCGAACGCGCGGTTGTTTTGAAAGGTCATTGGTTGTTTGATTTGCTTGGTTGTAAAATTAAGAAAAAAGATTGATTGTGGAAAGTCATTGCAAGTATCATCATCGTGAGTATTGTCATTGCGTCGAAGGAAGCAATCTTATCATCTGAGTTTTTCACCATATAAGGCATTTAGTTTAACTCGTGTGATGGAACGCGGATTGTTGCGAATGACACTGATTTGCACGGATTTCTTTTTGTGATGTGATTTTGACAACGTTTGTCGACAACGATTGGGACTGGCGTTTCCAAAAATGCGGATGGTTTCTCAAATAGCCCTGATGATGCCATTGTTTGAGCTCTTTCACGGCTGATTAAGACGTGGAAAGCGAGTGGCTTCAGCAGGAAAATGGATTGTGGGAATTACTGGTTTTTCGCTTCTAAATTTAATTTACCATATAAGGCATTTGAGGGCATTTGAGGTTTTTTTACGTGTGGCGTGACTTTGATTATGTGATTGCTTATTCCTCGCAATGACGGTGTGTGTTGATTTCGTGTAAATAAAAAAATCTCGCCATTGCTGACGAGATTTTTATTTTTTTGTCTGAATTTCAGATTAGATGATCAACATTGCGTCACCGTAAGAGTAGAATTTATATCCTTCTTTGATGGCTTCTTCGTATGCTTTTTTCATTAAATCGTGTCCTGTGAACGCTGAAATCATCATCAAAAGTGTTGATTTTGGCGTGTGGAAATTCGTGATCATGCAGTCTGCGATGCTGAAATCGTGCGGTGGAAAAATGAATTTGTTCGTCCATCCGTCGTATGGATTTAGCGTTCTTGCTGATGAAACTGAACTTTCGATGGCACGCATTGACGTGGTTCCAACGGCACAGATTCTTTTCTTTTTTTCTTTTGCGTTGTTCACGATATCACAGGCTTCTTGAGTGATTTTCAACTCTTCAGAATCCATTTTGTGTTTTGACAAATCTTCTACCTCAACTGGATTAAAAGTTCCTAAACCTACATGAAGTGTAACTTCAGCAAAGTCAATTCCTTTAATTTCCAATCTTTTCAAAAGGTGTTTTGAGAAGTGCAAACCTGCAGTTGGCGCGGCAACAGCTCCCTCTTCTTTTGCATAAATTGTTTGGTAACGGTCAGCGTCTTCTGGCGTTACTTCACGGTTGATGTATTTTGGGATTGGAGTTTCTCCAAGTTCTGTCAATTTATTTCTGAATTCTTCGTAAGAACCGTCGTAAAGGAAACGCAACGTTCTGCCACGAGAAGTCGTGTTGTCGATTACCTCAGCAACTAATGAATCGTCGTCACCGAAATACAATTTGTTTCCGATTCTAATTTTTCTTGCTGGATCAACTAAAACATCCCACAATCTTTGTTCTGCGTTCAATTCTCTCAACAAGAAAACCTCGATTCTAGCTCCAGTTTTTTCTTTGTTTCCATATAAACGTGCTGGAAAAACCTTGGTATTGTTCAAAACCATTACGTCACCTTCGTCGAAATAATCGATAACGTCTTTGAACATTTTATGCTCAATTGTCTGTTTTTTTCTATCAATAACCATTAAACGAGATTCGTCTCTGTTTTCTGCTGGATATTCTGCAAGGAGTTCTTTTGGTAAATTAAACTGAAAATGTGATAATTTCATAATAGATTTTAGATTTCAGATTTTAGATTTCAAGCATATTGGCCTAAAAGTTAAAACGTGTGCAAATATACGATTGTGAGATAGGCGTTGTCAAGTGTTTTGGCTTTTATTTTCTTAAGGCGCTAAGATACTGAGGCGCAAAGACTGTAAACGCTAGACTTTTAAAGTTTTTCTACCTTAAAACCTATTTGTTTCAAATCGTCCCAAAAATCTGGAAATGACTTTGATACGACTTCGGCATCGTTGATAATTATGTCTGTAATTAAAGCCAAAGGTGCAAAAGCCATCGCCATTCTGTGGTCATTATAGGTATTTATCGCAACATTTCTTTCGGTCACCGAAGAAATTTTCAAGGTAAGGCTGTCATTAGTAACCGTGATATCTGCGCCTAGTTTTTCTAGTTCAATTCTCAAAGCTTCTAATCGATCTGTTTCTTTAATTTTCAACGTATGCAATCCGGTCAAATGACAACCAATTCCTAATCCGAAGCAAGTGACGGCAATGGTTTGGGCAATGTCTGGAGCTTGATTTAAATCTAAAATCACCGACTGAAGATTGGTGTTTCCTGATTTTGACAGAACAATTTGGTTGTTTTCAAATTTTGTTTCAACGCCTAAATCCTTGTAAATTTCTGCTAAAACTGAATCGCCTTGCAAGCTATTTTCTTTGTAAGAAGACAGTATAATTTCGGTTCCAATTTGGGATAAAGCAACAATGGAATAGAAATAAGAAGCGGAACTCCAGTCAGATTCTACGAGCCCCCTAACCCCCAAAGGGGGAATTTCCAACAATGGCGAAATAACAATTTTATCATTGACAAAAGTAGTTTCAACGCCGATTTCGTTGAGCAAAGCCAAAGTCATTTTGATATATGGGATGGACGTAATTTTTCCTTCCAAAGTTAATTCTAAGCCGTTTTCAAGTTTTGGAGCAATTAACAAAAGTGCCGAAATATATTGACTGCTGACATCTGCCGGAAGCGAAACTTTGTTCTTTGACAGTTTTTTTCTAATGATTTTTATCGGAGGAAATCCTGCATTTTCTTCATACGATATTTCAGCTCCAAGTTGTTGCAAAGCTTCGACCAAAATTTTTATCGGGCGTTCTTTCATTCTTGGTGAACCGGTGATGATTACTTCTCGATTTTCTTGAGTTGCAAAATAAGCCGTCAGAAAACGCATTGCCGTTCCCGCGTGGTGAATGTCGATTATCTCTGGGTGATGGGTTTTGGGTGCTGGGTTTTGGGACAGTGCTTTCATCATCACCTCAGAATCATCTGAATTAGAAGTGTTTTCTATAGAAATATTTGGAAAAAGCGCCTGAAGCAATAAAAGTCTGTTGGTTTCAGATTTGCTTCCGGTGACTTTTATTTCTGATTTTTGGTTGGTTTGAGATTGGTGGAGCTTGATATTCATAGTATTTTATTCAAAAAAGAAGCGTTGACTTTTGACCAACGCTTCTTTTATTATTTTAATTTTTCATTATTCTTGTGTCGGTCTTTGTCGCGATTTGACTTTAAATCGAGTTTTTTGTCAAAGGCTTCCTGAAGATTTATTCCGGTTTGGTTGGCCAGACACAAAACTACGAAAACTACATCGGCTAATTCTTCTCCGAGGTCTTTATTTTTATCAGATTCTTTTTCTGACTGCTCGCCATATCTGCGAGCGATAATTCTTGCCACTTCGCCTACTTCCTCTGTGAGCTGTGCCATATTTGTCAATTCATTGAAATAGCGAACGCCATGTTCTTTAATCCAATTATCGACTTCTTGTTGTGCATTTTTGATGTTCATAATTTAAACTTTACGCAAAACTACCTTTTCGTTTTGTTTTTCGATCATTGCTTTGTAAAAATCTTTCAACGTTTCATAGCTTTCTGGCGTTACAACTGCTTGATTTATGTCTAAAACCGCTTTTACCTGAATTCTGTTTCCAGTACTTGAAATATTGTATTTGAAGCTTCCTAAATTATTTTCCATTGCCAAATTTACCGGTGCGGGTAAGGTTTCGATGATATAACCTTCTGGAATAGTTATGTTGAACATATAATTATCTTGATATGGAAATGAAAAGTCGACTGGATATTTTCGCTCCAGTTGGGTGAAAGGATTTTCAGTTTCTGCATGATGCAATAACGGAGAAAAATAAATTTTATCTCCAATTTTTTCTGTTGCATTTGCCTGAACAAAACTGTAATTTTCAATTATTGGGTTTCCAAGCTCTTTATCATTTGTAGTTGAATATTCTTCTATTTCGATACCTCCATAACGTTTTTCCAAATTTTCAAGATAACTATCTTTAGCCATTTTCAGTGAATTTTCTCTAAAGACAAATGCGTTATACTCTGTATATTGCTCTCTAGCCTTCCCAGAAAGTTTTCCGTCAACATCCATATCTGCAAGGATATTAATGCTTTGCTTAGAGCTAATCTTTGGCGTTAAGCTTACTTCTGCCGAAGTTCCGTCTTTTCTAATTACTCGCCCAAACCAGTTTAAGGCGCGAGTGGGAAGAATGTCTGGCATCGCATTTTTGCTAGTTGCATCAAGCAAAATAATCTTGTTTTTAACTTCGACGCCACAGATCACATAATTGAAAGCTGTTCTACTAGGATAAAATGCGATTCCGTTTTTTCTAGTGCTTAAGATAATTGGATTTGCACTAAATCCAGCGTGTCTCAACATTGCTGTAAGCATCAAATTTATTTCTGCAACGTCACCTACTTTTTCTTTGTAAGCTCTTTTAACGCCGTTTTTACAGGAATAAGAAAAGCGCTCGTTCCAATTCATTCTATTTTTTACAAAACTAAAGATTAACGCAATTTTTTCGTCATCATCTTTGGCATTGGAAATTACTGCGTTTAATTCATCTTCAAAATAAGAGGTCGATCTTAATTCGCGCCCAAAGTCGTCATTGTCATAGATGCTTTTAACAACATCGTCCCATGTTTGAGCGTACTTTTTGATAGTTCCGTCGTTTTGCCTCACCGACGAAAGCTCGTGTTCAATGAGCGAAGTGTAATTTCTAATGTTGTTAACAAATCGTTCGTCTCTTAAAGCTGGAACATCTTTCATACTGTAACTAACTCTGGCTTCCGAAAATTTATATTTTGCATTAACCACAACATCTTTTGAAATTATTGGGATTAGCGAACCTCGCATCAAACTGTTATAAGAATAATATTCTGGCATGTGAACCGAGTAATCAATTTGATTCACGGGAATAGCATATTGGAAATCCCATGTTGGAAATGCTACTATAAATGGTGATTTAATAACGTAGTTGTATTCCACAATAGAACCTTCTTTCACATTTGGCAGTGCTATTTTCTTTTTCCTCCAGTTTTCAGTCACTTCTTCTGTGAATTCACCATCGCTTTTCAGCTTTGTTTTTACAATCGCACCGTTTTCTAAGTTGTAAACTGCCGCATCAAAAAAGTTTACTGTTTCGCGAGAACTTCCGCCACTAACATAATAAGGAACTTCATGTGTTGCCCAATCATATCCATCTTTTTTGTAAATTTTGATTTTAACGTCGACCTCTGTGACAATCAACGGGCTTCCGTCTGGATCATAATCAAATCGCGTTTTACCCGATTTAAAAATGATCGCCGCCACTGCCGCTGTATCCTTTGAATGCACTTTTTCCTTAAGCTCTTCAATTGTAACTTTTCCTAGCTT
>Ga0265780_10002163_pt1 | contig 26991 bp, 14 predicted proteins | sample P1T30metagenome_FD_192432 | JGI IMG/M metagenome (GOLD analysis project Ga0265780, IMG submission 192432) | Plant litter microbial communities from East Loma Ridge, Irvine, California - P1 T30 | ecosystem: Environmental > Terrestrial > Plant litter > Unclassified | place: USA: California...
TACTCCTGGCGCCGTTGATGGGCATCGACAAGAAAGGCGGCTTCCAGTACATCCAGGAATACACGGGCTTCGTCTCGCCCGGCATCCTGGCGATGTTCCTGCTCGGCTTCTACTGGCGCAAGACCACCGCGGCGGCGGCAATGTTCGCCACCATCGGCGGCCTGGTGTTCTCGGTATTCCTCAAGTTTCTGCCGCTGGCGATGGACCTGTCGTTCCTGGCGCCGATCGGCTTCGCGGTCGACAACGGCGCCGGCGTGTACGAAATCCCGTTCCTCGACCGCATGCTGATCGTGTTCATCATGGTCGTCATCGGCATGGTAGTGATGAGCAAGATGGCCGCGCAGGACGGCACGCTCAAGCGCATGCACATCGACCGTTCGCTGTTCCGCGTCGATGGCGGCTTCGCGCTGGGCTCGGCCGCGATCTGCGTGCTGCTGGTCGCCATCTATGGCATCGGGTGGTAAGCTCGAAACCAACCAACCGACCATGACGATGACGAGGAACGCGATGTTCAATCCTACCGACCACCCGCACCGCCGTTACGATCCGCTCGGCGGCGACTGGGTACTTGTATCTCCCCACCGCGCCAAGCGCCCCTGGCAGGGGCAGCAGGAAGCCCCCGACCGCGCGCCCAGGCCGGCCCACGACCCGGGCTGCTACCTGTGCGCCGGCAATGTGCGCGTCAATGGCGAGCGCAACCCCGACTACCAGGGTACGTATGTGTTCGCGAACGATTTCGCGGCCTTGACACCCGACACCCCGGACGCGCCGCCTGGCGCCGATCCGCTGTTCCAGAGCATGAGTGCGCGCGGTACCAGCCGCGTGATCTGCTTCTCGCCCGACCATGCGAAATCGCTGCCGCAGCTGCCCTTGCCGGCGCTGCGCGGAGTGGTCGACACCTGGTGCGAGCAAGCCGCCGAGCTGGGCGCCAGCTACCGCTGGGTCCAGGTGTTCGAGAACAAGGGGGCGGCGATGGGCTGCTCCAATCCGCACCCGCACGGCCAGGTCTGGGCCACCAGCTTCCTGCCCGACCTGCCCGCACGCGAAGACCGCCTGCAGCGCGCCTATCAGGCCGAGCATGGCCGGCCGCTGCTGCTCGACGTCGCCGAGCGCGAGGCCGAGGCGCGGGAGCGGGTAGTGGTCGAGACCACGCACTGGCTGGCCGTGGTGCCGTACTGGGCGGCCTGGCCGTTCGAGACGCTGCTGCTGCCCCGGTTCCCGGTCCAGCGGCTGGAAGACCTGAACGACGAGCAGCGCACCGACCTGGCACTCGTCCTCAAGCGCCTGACCACCCGCTACGACAATCTGTTCCAGACCTCGTTCCCGTATTCGATGGGCTGGCATGGCGCACCGTATGCCGAGGGCGACAGTATCGAGGCCTGGCAGCTGCATGCCCACTTCCATCCGCCGCTGCTGCGCTCGGCCTCGGTGCGCAAGTTCATGGTCGGCTTCGAAATGCTGGCCGAGGCCCAGCGCGACCTGACGCCGGAACAGGCGGCCGCCATGCTGCGCGCCGTCTCCGACGAGGTGCACTACCTCGATGCCCCCGATGCCCCCGCCTCCAACCCTTGAGCGCACGATGAACGATTATTTGACGGCCAGAGCGGCCGACGTCTTCCTGGCCGCCTTCGGCCAGCCGGCCACGATCCGGGTCCAGGCCCCGGGCCGGGTCAACCTGATCGGCGAACATACCGACTATAACGGCGGCCTGGTGCTGCCCTGCGCCATTGGCTACCGCACGGTGATCGTGGCGCGCCCGCGCCCTGACCGCGTGCTGCGCGTAGTGGCCGCCGACTACGACGACGCCATCGACGAGTATTCGCTCGACGTGCCGATCGCGCGCCTGGCCGCGCCGATGTGGGCCAACTACGTGCGCGGCGTGGTGCACGAGCTGCTGCAACGCGAGCCTTCGGGCCAGGCCATGCGCGGCATGGACATGGTCATCGCCGGCGACGTGCCGCAGGGCGCCGGCCTGTCGTCGTCGGCGTCGCTGTCGGTGGCGGTGTGCACCCTGTTTTCCGCCCTCCCCGACTACCCGGGCCTGGGACCGATCGAGGCGGCCCTGGTGGCACAGCGCGCCGAGAACGACTTCGTCGGCTGCAAGTGCGGCAATATGGACCAGATCAGTTCCGCCTGCGGCGTCCAGGACCATGCGCTGCTGATCGACTGCCGTTCGCTCGAGGTGCGCCCGGTGCCGATCCCGGCCGGGGCGGCGATCATGATCGTCGAATCGCACATCACCCGCGGCCTGGTCGACAGCGCCTACAACACCCGCCGCGCGCAGTGCGAGGAAGCGGCGCGCCACTTCGGCGTGCCGGCCCTGCGCGATGTCGACCTGGCCACGCTTGCAGCGAAGGGCGCCGGACTCGATCCGGTCGTGGTGCGCCGCGCACGCCATGTCGTCAGCGAGAACGAGCGCGTTATCGCGGCGGCGGAGGCGCTGGCCGCCGGCGACTTGCAGCGCATGGGGGAACTGATGGCAGCCTCGCACGCATCGATGCGCGACGACTTCGAGATCACGGTGCCCGCCATCGACCGCCTGGTCGACATCGTCAAGGAGGCGATCGGCGCAGCTGGTGGCGTACGCATGACGGGCGGCGGCTTCGGCGGCTGTGTGGTGGCGCTGGTGCCGGAACACCTGGTGGAGTCAGCGCGCCAGGCGCTGGCCCGCGACTATCGGGCGCCGAACGGCGCGCAAGCCACCGTGCACGTCTGCCGCGCAGCCGCCGGCGCCGGCCGCCTGTAAGGGCTACAGCGCCGCTTTCTTGCCGTTGACGATCACATTGTCGAGCCGGACGCCGCTGGCGCCGGCGATATCGAGCCTGGGGTCGCGTAGCGCAAGCTCGATGTCCTTGAACACGATGTCGCTGATCTCGGTCTGCCCGGGATTGGGCCGGATGCGCCCGAAGCCGCCGTAGCGGCCGCTGATGCCCTCCAGCCGGATATTGCGAACGATGGACTTCGGCGGCGGCGCGCCCTTGAGGTCCACGTACTGGGTCCACGGTTGCACGGACACGATGGCGCCGCGCCCCGATTGCAGGACCAGGTTGCGCAAGTGGACGTTTTCGTAGTGCTGGGGTGTGTCCGGGCGCAGCTTGAGCACCGCCACGTTGAGTACGTGCCCGGTCACCCGGCAATCCTCGACCAGGATGTCGCGCACCAGGGTCGCTTCGCTCCCCAGGGTGATGACGCTGTGGCCGCGCCTGAATTCGCAGTTACGCACCCGTACGTCGGTTACGGGCGGGCTGTCCTTGTCCTGCAGCGCGAACGGCCCCTTGGACCCTTTTGCGGCGATGCAGTCGTCGGTCACCGAGAAATAGCAGCCGTCGATCGTCACCCGCTGGCAGCTGTCCAGGTCGATCCCGTCGGTGCTGGGCGCCTGCTTGTAATCGTCCGGCACCACGAAGCGCGCACGCTTGACCGTCACGTCCTGGCAGCGGTACAGGTGCAGGTTCCAGAACTGCGAATCCTTGAAGGTCACGCCCTCGACCGTCACGCCGCGCGAGCGCTCGATCAGGGCCAGTCGCGCGCGCGGCACGCTGATGTTCGGGAAGTTGCCCGGGTCCTTGTAGGCATTGCGCAGCTTCCAGAAGCGGTCCCAGATCGGGCGGCCGGCGCCGTCGAGCGTGCCCTCGCCGCTGAGATGAAAGCCGTCGCAGCCATCGGCATTGACCAGCGCCGGGTTGAACTTCTCGGCGAAGTGGCCTTCGATCCGGGTGCGCCGGACGGGGAAATGCTTGAGGTCCGTCGAGCACTTGAGCACCGCCCCCTTGGCCAGGTGCAGGTGCACGCCGGGCTTGAAGAACAGCGCCCCGCTGACAAAAACGCCGCGCGGCACGACCACCGTCCCGCCACCGCCCGCGGCCAGCGCGTCGATCGCCTGCTGGATGGCGGCGGTGTTGACGGTCTTGTCGTCGGCCACGGCGCCGTGGGCAGTGATATCGGCCCTTCCGGCGCCCGCCGCGTGGGCCGGCGCCGCGCCGGCGCAGAGTGGCGCAGCCATGAGCGAGAGCGCCAAGCGCCGGCGATGGGAGTGGGGATGCGTCATGGTCTTGTCTCCTTGCGTGTCATGGTCCCACCAGGCCGGCGGCGCGCGCCGCCTCGTCCAGCGAATCGCCGACCAGCGCCATATTCTGGATCGCGGCCAGGCTCCACTGCGCCGAGCCGTTGGTGCCAACGTTCGGCAGCTCGTGGAGCTCGCGCAAGACCGCCACGCCGCCGACCTTTCTCGCGGCCGCGTGCGATTTCATGAAGTTCGAGGCGAATAGTTCGCGCCAGGCGCGCAGGGCCAGCGCCCGGTCGCGCTCGTGGTGGGCGGCGTAGGCGGAGAGGCGCGAGTGCGAATCGGGCTGGGCCCGGCCACGCGGCTCGCTGCCCAGCAGCGCGATCAGCTCTTCCTTCGGAGCGTTGTAGTAGCGGCAGTACTCGAGCCAGGCCTTGCGGTAGCCCGGTTCGTCGACCAGGGTCAGGAGCTCGGAACTCATCTCGACCACGCCGAACACGCCGTTCAGTTGCGAGATGCGCACCTGGTCGCCGGGCCCGCTGAATTTGCCGGTCTTTGGATCGTAGGGCGCCGCCGAGGCAAACCAGCGGCGCTCGAGCGCGCCGATGGTGCGCATGCCGTTCGCGATCTTGTCGCGCCAGCGGGTGTCGCCCGTGCGTTCCCATTCGGCCAGCCAGGCCGCGACCAGCGAACCCCAGACGGTGCCGAACGAGGCGTCGACCAGCGCCGGTGCATTGGCCGACCTGCCTGCCGACGGCAGCGCGCCAGGCGTGGAGCCGGGACGCAGCTTGCGGCCGATGTCGACCCTGTGCAGGTCGGCGTCGGAATCGAGCAGCTCGCGCATCAGGTCGCCCGTGCGTTCGTCGGCGGTGAGGAAGTAGTAGATGCGCCGATAGGCGGCGTTCGATACGCGCGGCTGCTTGGACGAATCGGACCAGTGCTGCACGCCATGGCGCGTGCCAAAGCCCTTGAACGGACCGGCGTGGTACACGTCCACTTCGCCGGTATGCCGCGTCATCGCCTCGGCGAACCTGAAGATGTCGGCGCGGCCGGTGCGCAGGTAGCTGTACCACAGCCACAGGTCGGTCGACAGCTCCGAATTGTCCCAGGCATAGCCGCCGATATCGTAGCGCCACATGTGGCGGTCGTTGTCGTAGGCATGCATCACGTCGCCGTAGGACCAGAAACCATACCAGCGATGCTGCTCGACCTCGCGCAGGTACTGGTCCAGCCTGAAGTCGAGATGATCCTCGATCAGCTTGCGCGCCGGCGTGCCGCGGTCACTCACGTCCCAGTCGCCGAACACGCCGCAGGCGTGGATGCGGGCCGGCTCCAGCACCAGCCGGGCCGGATTGGCCGCCTGCTCGGCCATGTTCGAGAAGTCCTGGTGCGAAGGCGTGGCGCCCAGCACCCACAGTTGCAGCTCGGTGGTGCGCGCCACGCCGGGCGAGGCATCCCAGCCGGGCTCATAGTCCTCGTAGGTGATGTTCAGGCCCGCGATTTGCTCTTCGAAAGTGTCCATGCCGTCGGCCGAACGGTAGGAGCGCATGTCCATCGCCGGGCTTGACGGCGACCACATCCAGGCGGTGACGTCGGCCATGTCGCTCGCGGCCTTGCGCACGTCCAGCTGGCTGGGTGTGCGCTGCCAGAAATCCTTGAAGCCGAGCGCCACGCCGCCCGTCGCGCCGCCGGCATACACCAGGCCCTTCGTCCGCGTGCCGGCGTTGGCATCGATCCAGGCGTGGCCGCTGCGGGTACGCTTGCGCAGCGCGAAGCCGTCCGGCGTGGGCTGCGCAAGCGAAAAGTCGCCCCATTCGGGAATCCAGCGCAGGCCATCCTGGACCGGCTTGGCCATGCCGGCCAGCGGTGGCAGCGCCCGGCCGGCCACCTGTGCGTCCTTGTATTCCTGGCCGGGATCGCGCCGCAGGCCGGTCACCGGCCGCACCGCCTCGCCCCATACGCCGACGCCTTCGCCGGCAAAGCGCACGTGGCGGTCGTGGGTCGCGTCAAGCATGGCTACCCTCGCCGTCACGCCGAGTCCACCGATGAAATCCCGGGCCGGGTCGCCGTCATAGACGAAGGAGTGGACAATGCGCACGCTGTCCGAACCGGCATAGAAGTACAGGCGGACCGAGAACGGCAGCCAGTCGCGCGCGCTGCCTGCGCGCGCGGCGTGCACGCCTTCGAGCTTGACGACGGCCCGCACCGGTCCCTCCTGTTCCAGCGTGACGCGCGTGACCTTGCTGGTAAACAGCTCTCGGCGCACGCTGCCCGCGTCTTCCGGCTCGGGGCCGTCCTGGCGCAGCGCGACCAGGCGCAGATGCTGCATCGTCACCCGGCCGGCGCGGGTTGCGCGCTCGACCAGGTATTCGCCGCTCGTCGGCACGGTCCACGCCAGTTCGCCGGCGCTCACCGTCAGCGCGTCGCCAGACTGCCTGACCGAGACACCCGACTTTGTCGCGCCGCCCCCCGTCTCGAGGTTCCAGCCGGAGGCGGTCGCGCCGCCGGCCACCGCATGCGCGGTCCATTTCAGGGAGCCGTCCGGCCAGTAGGCCAGCGGCCAAGATTGCAGTGCCGGACCGTCGGCGCCCAGCGTGAAGCGCAAGTTCTTGTTGGCGGGCAGGCGCAGCGTCCCGCGCGGCCATGGCACGCCCAGGGTGGCGCCTTCAAAGCGCGCCGGCGCCTGGCCGTCCAGCCAGCGCAATGCGGTGCCGGCGACTGGTTTGCCCTTGCCGCCGACATTGGCGGTAGCGGCCTGCGAGAGAATTGGTGCGCCCGGCACGGCGGCCAGCGCGGCCGCCATCTGCACGAAACGCCTGCGGGAAGGGAGAAATGGTGGCAAGCGGCGTCTCCATCTGATATTTCAGTGCGATGGATTATGCCGCCGTGCGCCGCACCCGGGGCTTCCCGACCAGAAATAATCAAGCAATGGATCGATTCACGCACAAGCCGTCGGCTCGCAGATCATCTCCGCCAGCAAGCGCGATCCTTTCATCATCTCTTTCTCGACCACGTTCTCCGACAGCCCCAGGCAGGCCGCCGTTTCGAGCTGCGACAGCCCTTGGATCCTGCGCGCCCGGTACACCTGCCGGCAGCGCCGCGGCAACCGGTCGATCAGGCGCAGCACCCAGCGCAGCTCGGAACGCGCCATGGCGACGCGCTCGGTCGACGGGCTGGCCTCGGGCAGATCGAGGTCGTCCAGGCTCGCCAGGATGTCGATCCGCAGCGCGCAATCACGGCGGAAGCGATCCAGCATGATGTTCTTCGCGACCTGCATCGCGAACGCCCTCGGTATGGCGATATGCTCGACCGAGGCGGTACGCAGCAGACGGCAGTACACGTCCTGGATCAGGTCATCGACGTCGTCCTGCGTCGCACATAGCCGTCGCATCCGGACGCGTAGCTCGGCCTCGAATGGCAGTACGTTGACGGTGAGCCACCCGCTGTTCAACGGCATAGTTCGTCGGTTCCTCACATGACTTGAAGGCCCCTCAGTATTTACACCTTTTGGTTCTGTTGATCAACAGCGCAACGAGCGCCGCTTGACCTGGCGGCCCTTCCATCGCCATTCGATCAACAACTTGATCTTTACAGCCGACGGCGGCGGGAACCGCATCCGAGTTCGTCATTGAAGCGGTAGATGGCATATCGCCACCTACCCACAAAACATAACATCGATATCGGAGACAGCGACCATGAGATCCAGACACCAGTTATCCCCCGGCGCGGCAGTACTGCGCCGTAGCCTGACCAGCCTCGGCGTGCTCGGCATGCTTGCGACGCTCGACACGCAGGCGCAGGAGACCGCGCCGCCCACGGCGAACGACCAGCCTCTCGAGACCGTGGTCGTCACCGGCTTTCGCGCCAGCCTGAACAGCGCACTGAACACCAAGAAGAACGCGGACGGCATCGTCGACGTCATCAAGGCCGAAGACGTCGCCAAATTCCCGGACGCGAACCTGGCCGAATCGCTGCAGCGCGTGCCGGGCGTGTCGCTGGTGCGCGGCGACGGCGGCGAGGGCAAGCAGATCAGCGTGCGCGGGCTGAACGCGGGCTTTACCCGCGTGCGCATCAACGGCATCGAGGCGATTTCCGCGACCGGAGCCTCGGACATCAACGGCAGCACCAACCGCTCGCGCGCCTTCGACTTCTCGGTGTTCGCCTCCGAACTGTTCAACAGCCTGGAAGTGCGCAAGACCTCGCAGGCCGACATCGAAGAAGGTTCGCTCGGCGCCACGGTCGACCTGCGCGCGGCGCGCCCGTTCGATTTCAAGGGAGAGACCATCAGCATCGGCGGCCAGCAAGCCTACAACACGCTCGCCCACCGCCCCGCCCCGCGCGCGACGGCGCTGTACTCGAACCGCTGGGATACCGGCATCGGCAAGGTGGGCTTCCTGGTCTCGGCCGCCTACTCCAAGCGCCATGCGACCGAGGAAGGCTATGAGGCGGTCGAACTGCTGTCGGCCGACTCGGACGGCGGCTTCTGCTCGCCGCTGGGCGCGACGCCGCAGAATCCCGCCAACTCGGGCGTCAAAGGCATCACACCGGCCAACTGCGGCGTCAACCTGCCGCGCACCTCCACCGGCGCCGCCTACAACGACGTGTTCGGCCGCACCGACAGCTTTGGCAATACGGTGGCCACGCCGGCGCCGGGGTCGGGCGCCTTCCATCCGCGCATCCCGCGCTACCGCCGCTCGGTGGCCGAATACGAGCGCGCCGGCCTGACCGCGGCCTTCCAGTGGCGCCCCGCCGCCGGCACCGAACTCAATCTCGACCTGCTGGGCGGCGACTTCAAGAACGACCGCTATGACAACTACATCTCGGCGATCTCGTTCGGCCGCAGCCTCGCCGCTGCCAACGGCAAGCCGCAGACCTCGATCGTCGAGACTTCGTTCAACGGCAACGGCAGTTGGGAGTATGGCCGCTTCAACGGCGTCGACGTGCGCTCGGAAGGCCTGCTCGACGTGAACAATACCGCATTCCGCCAGCACGTCTTCTCGGGCACGCACAAGCTGACCGACACCATCGAGCTCGATTTCATGAGCGGCGTATCGCGCTCGACGCTCGATTCGCCAATGCGCGCCACGGTGCAGATCGACGCCCCCAACGTCAACGGCTTTTCCTATGATTTCCGTGGCAACCGCAACGTCCCGACCATCGATTTCGGCATCGACGTCGCCAATCCGGACAACTTCGGCTGGGGCCCGGTGGACCCGGACGGCACGGTGCACGGCCAGTTCGTCGGCCGCAAGCTCGAAACCGGCAACAAGCTCAAGACCCATGCCGTGGGCGCCAGCTGGGACGTCAACGACAACCTCACCCTGCGCACCGGCTGGTCGACGCGCGAGAATTCCTGGACCAATTTCGAGGTCGGCTCGGGCGCGCCGAACGGCCTGCCCAATCCGGTGGGCTTTCGCATGGACAGCGTGACACGCATGATCAGCAACTTCGGCCGCGGCCTGGAAGGCAGCGGCTATCCCAGCCAGTGGGTGGCCGTCGACCTCGACAAGTTCCGCAAGATCTGGGACATCGAGTGCCACTGCGCCGCGGTCCCGGGCTCCGAATACAATCGGCTGAACCAGTCGAACCGCCGGGTGCGCGAGAAAATCGACGCGCTGTACCTGTCGGCGGACTTCCACTACGACGTCGGCCCCGTCACCCTGCGCGGCAATGCCGGGGTGCGCGCCGCCGAGACGAAGGCCACGGCGGCGGCGCTGGTCAATGCCGGCGGCCGCCTCGAAGAAATCAGCTTCGACAAGACCTACCGTGATTACCTGCCGGCGCTGAACCTGACCGCGCAACTGCCGCGCGACGTGTTCCTGCGCTTCTCGGCCGGCAAGACCCTGTCGCGGCCGGAATACATCGACCTGGCGCCGTCGGCGGCCGTCAATGTGCAGGCGCAGACGGTCGGCATCGGCAATCCAGAACTCGACCCGATCCGCGCCAGGACCTATGACTTGCAGGCCGAGTGGTACTACGACAAGGGCGCCATGGTGTCGCTGGGCTTCTTCCGCAAGGAGATCGACACCTATATCCAGAGCGTCGGCGAGCGGGTTCCGTACAATTCGCTGGGCCTGCCGGACGCGCTCCTGGCCGGCGCAGGGTGTTCGCTCACGGGCGGCACGCCGGCCTGTCCGACCCTGCCGGATTCGCTGGTGACGGTAAGGCGCGCGGTAAACACACCGGGCGGGCCGCTCAACGGCTTCGAGTTCAACCTGCAGGCGCCGTTCAACTTCCTGCCAGGCGTGTGGCGCAACTTCGGCCTGCTGGCCAACTACACGCGCGTGAAGTCGACCATCACCTACATCACGCGCACCGCGACCGCCACCTTGCCGCAACTGTCGATGGATGCGAACCTGGTCGGCATGTCGCCCAGGGCGGGCAACCTGACCCTGTATTACGAGGATCCAAAGTTCAGTGCGCGCATCTCGGCGGCGCATCGCTCCGAGTACCTGTTCAACGTGCTGGGCGACGTCAATGGCCACGACTTCACCTTCGTCGACGCGGCCACCAACCTTGACTTCTCGATGTCGTACAACCTGACGCCGCAACTGCGCGTCACGCTCGAAGGTTCCAACCTGACCGACGAACCGCTGCGCTACGGGCGCGACTCGCAGCGCAACGACACGCTGCTGTACGCGCACTCGGGGCGGACCTTCGCCCTAGGGATGGCGTACAAGTTCTGAGGCGCCTGGGGCGCCGGCGAGCGTGCCACGCAGGGCGCCCGCCTGCGCCCGCGCATGGACGCCGGCGCGCGGCCCCATCACGCGCACCAGCACGCTGGCGACCCCCGCCTCGGTTGCCACCACGTGGCTGCCGACGATCTGCGCGCCTTCGATGCCGGAGAACGCGACTTCGGTGCCGCTCGCAGGCACCGTAGTGCCGTTGGCGTCGCGCAGCCGCGCACGCAGGAAGACCAGGTCGCCCTCGACCACGGGCACGTTGATGTCGTCGAGCTCCAGCGCCAGCGTTGTCGGCTGCTGGGGCGTGCGCACGCGGTGCTCGGCCACCACCTGGCCGCCGGCATAGGCCAGCGCCACGAGTTCCCCGGGCGCGAAGCCGCCGGTGTCGAATTCGAGCGGTGGATGCGCCAGGCGCGGGTGGGTGCTGGAAGGCGCGCTCTTCTGGCGCCCTACCGGCTTGCCATTCAGGCGCAGCTCGACTTCCTCGACATTGCTGAACACACGAACCCTCGGATTGGAGCCGGCCTGCCAGTGACTGGCGATGAAAACCATCGGGCCGCCGCCCCAGCGGGGCGAGCTTTCGTCCTTGCTGCGTTGCGAGCGAAAGAACTCGGCCGCAAATTTGGGCACACGCTCGATATTCAAGAGGCCCGATTCCTCGAGGTCCGGCGCATAGCCGCGCGCGTAGTCGAACATCACCCAATAGCCGTCGGCGAAGGCCGGCGTGGCGGCGTTGTCGTCGTGGGCCTCGGCCACGTTGCGGGCCTGCTGCAGCAGCCGCGTTTCGCCGCTGCCCAACGCCTGGCGGCTCGAGCGGTCGACCGGCTTGAGGTCGGCCCAGGCGTCCTGGTTCAGGCCCGCGTTCATCGCATAATATTCCCAGTCGCCATACTCGGACACGATCAGCGGCTTGTCCGGCGCGGTGTGCTTGCTGCCGATCCTGTGCTGGCGCGCCTGCAGATACAGGTCATAGGTCTGCGGCACCCAGCCGGCGGACCAGGCCTGGTCGCCCGGGTATTCCCGGTGCACGGTGGCGTGCAGCGCCTGCACCAGCGGGGCCGGCATGTCGGTCTCGTTGAGCGAGCATTCCCAGGCCACGACGCTGGGGTGGTTGCGGTCGCGCCGGATCATGTCGGCGCAGGTGCGCAGCGCCTGGCGTGCGAAAGCCGGGTCGGGATTGTGGAACTGCCAGCCGGGAATGGCCGGCAAGACCATCAGGCCCAGTTCGTCGGCCGCCGCCATGAAGGCCGGCGACTGCGGGTAATGCGACAGGCGCACGAAGTCGAAGCCGTAGCGCTTGATCAGCAGCGCATCGCGCGCGTCGGCCTGCGGCGACAGCGCATAGCCGACATACGGGTATTCCTGATGGCGGTTGACGCCGCGCAGGCGCAAGGGCTCGCCATTGAGCAGCAGGCGGCCGCCCTCGAAGGCCAGGCGGCGCACGCCGATGCTGGTCGCGACCACGTCCTCGCGGCCGGCGGCGGAGACCCTCGTCTCCAGTCGGTACAGGTTCGGCGCCTGGGGCGACCATAATCTGGGCGCGCGTACCGTGAGCGGCATGGTGACGTGGCGGCGTTCACCCGCCTTCAGGCGCAGCTGCTGCTCGGCCTGCGCCACTTGGCTACCCGCCCATGCCAGCGTGTGGCGCACGGTGACCGCCTGCGCGCTCTTTGACGTGTTGCTGACCTCGGCCTTGACCTGCACCAGCGCCTCGCCCTTGCCAGCGCGTGGATACGTCACGAACACCCCGCCGCCGCCCGGCGTGGCCGAGAGTATCTCGTCCGTGACGTGCACCGCCGGCTTGATCACGAGCCGCACGTCGCGGTAGATGCCGCCATGCTGGATGTAGTCGAGCTGCTTGAGCGGCTTGGGGCCGGTGATCGGATTGTCCTCGTTATTGGCGCGCACCACGAGTTCGTTCCCTCCATTCGCACGCAGAACATCGGTGACGTCGAACGCGAACGGCAGGTAGCCGCCCAGGTGCTGTCCCAGGTGGCGGCCGTTGAGCCAGACGTCGGCCACGTTCATCACGCCCTCGAAGCGCAGGATGGCGCGCTCGCCCGGCCGCAGCGTGACGTCCAGGCGCTTCTTGTAGAACACGGTGCCCTGCCAGGGCGCTGTCGGCACGCGCGGCTCGATGCGCGCCGCATGCGGAAGGTTCACCTCGGACCAGGCGCAGTCCGGCACCTGGTCCGCGCTGGCGGCCTGGCCGCCCTCGTCGCGGTAGAACTGCCAGGATGCATTCAGGTTCAGCTCCGCCGCCTGTGCGGGCGCGGCCAGCGCCAACGCGAGCAGAACCAGGCGGGCCGCGCCGATCGGGATCATGGCGATATTCATCATTCGCGCACCAGGCTGAAGTCGTCGAGGGTGAGCCAATCGCCGTCCTTCCCTTCCGAGTAGACGCCGATCTGCACGCTGCCGGTGGCGACCTGGATGCCGGGCAGCGTCACCTCGGTCCACCCGGCCAGCGGGTCTGGCAGCGAGCGGGCGATCTCGGCGCCGCCATGGCCGGACGCGACCAGGCGCGCCACGCGCTGGCCGCCGCTGCTTTTCACCCAGGCCCTGAGGGTATATTGGCCGTTCGGCAGCGTGACGTTCTGGATCGCGCTGCCCATCGTCTGCCCCGCATGGCGCAGGCTCAATGCCCAGCGGCCAGTGCGTCCATCCTGCACGTTCATGAACGGCGCATCGCCCTTGATGCTGGTCCAGCTGCTCACCCATCCCGCAACGCTCGTCTGGCGCACCCGGTCCGCCTCGAAGCCGGGATTGAGCAGGTAGTTATTGCCCTTGCCGACGGCCCAGGTACCGCGCGCCGCATCCAGCGTGAATTCGCTGAGCGAATTGAAGCGCGGCGCCGTGCCCTCGAACGACAGTGGCGTCCAGACGTGGTAGCCATGCCCGTTGCCGGCAAAATTGCTCCAGCGGTCGCCCGCATACAACACCGTGGTGACGGCGCTGCCCTGGACCGGAATGAAGAAGCCGTTCTGCGACACGTGCGAAAAGTCCGCCTCGGTGCCCTCGATGATCCGCTCCGGGGCGTAGGGACCGGTGATGTTCGGCGACGTCATGCAGAAGCTGCGCGAGGCGTTCCAGCCATGCAGGTCGGACGAGCAGAAATAGTACAGGCCCTTGTACTTGAACATGGCATTGCCTTCGCGCCCGCCCGCCGGCGCGCTGTGGATGTTCGTGGCCGCTTCGACCTGCAGGAAATCGGACGGCCGCAGCGGCGCCACGTACAACTGGCGCCGGTCGCCGTTGCTGCTGAAGATCAGGTAAGGCTGGCCGTCGTCGTCGGTAAACACGGTCTGGTCGCCCGAGGTGGGCGTGGCGACGTTATCGATCTTCGCCTGCAGCCGCGCGAACACGAAGGGGCCGCTGGGGCTGTCGCTGGTGGCGAACAGCACGCCGCCGCCCGTGCCCTTGCTGCTGTACTGGGTGAGCAGCACGTACTTGCGGGTCGCCTTGTGGTACACCACGCCCATCCTTCCCAGCCAGGCCTTCGGATCGTACTGTTCCCCCAGACCCTGGGGCGTGAGGACGTCGCCCTCGAAGGTCCAGTTCACCAGATCGGTCGACGAGTAGGCGGTGACCGCGCTGAAGTGCGGCTGATCCAGCGCCTTTCCCGGCGCCTTGGCATAGCTCACCGCCTCGGCGTATTTGACGCCATACCAGTAGTACTTCGCGCCGACCTTGAGCATGCCGCCGCCCTGCGAGTAGATCGGTGTGCCGGCGGTGTCCTTCCAGAAGCTGCCATTGCGGATGGTGGTATCGGCGGCGATTGCGTGCTGCGTCGGGCCAGCAAGGGCGAGAACCAGCGTCAGAATCAGCGCCAGGCAGGCGAACCGGCCGCTGCGCAGGAAATACTCGATCATCGATTCTCCAGGGTGGCGCCCGACGCGTCGGGCATGCGGGAACGTCGCGTCCCGCCCGGCAGTATAAGAGCGCCCTGCCGCCTGCGACGACGCTCATCCGATCAACATGCTGAGCAATCCGCCCTTGTCCGGTCTGGCCCGGAACACATCGCCCATAATCGCGCCCTGTCCATCCCGCACGGAGTCCAACCCAGCATGCATCGTCTCCTGTCTTCGGCCATCGCCTTCGCGGCCAGCGCCCTGATCGCCGTGCAGGCGCAAGGCCTGGCCCCCGCGCCCGCCCTCGAGGGATTCACCGCGGACCCGTCGATCAGGGTATTCGGCGACACCTATTATCTTTACCCGACTTCCGACAAGCCGAACTGGATGACCACCGACTTCTCGGTCTGGTCCTCGAAGGACCTCGTCAAGTGGAAGAAAGAGCGGATAGTGCTGGACGTCGCCAACGATCTGAAGTGGGCCAGTATCAAGGCTTGGGCGCCGGACGCCATCGAGCGCAACGGCGCCTATTACTTCTACTTCAGCGCCGACCACAAGATCGGCGTGGCCACCGCCACGTCGCCTACCGGTCCCTTCGTCGACGCCCTCGGCGCGCCGCTACTGGTCCGCACCGCCCGGATGACGACGAACACGATCGATCCCTACCCCTTCATCGACGACGACGGCCAGGCCTATCTGTACTGGGGCAACGGCGATGAAGCCAACGCCTACAGGCTCAAGCCGGATATGGTCAGCGTCGAAGGCGAGGTCCATCGCATCCCGATGAAGGATTTCCGCGAAGGCGTGGTGGTCTTCAAGCGCCAGGGCAAGTACTACTTCATGTGGTCGATCGACGATGCGCGCAGCCCGGATTACCGGGTCGGCTGGGGCACGGCGGATTCGCCACTGGGCCCGGTGAAAGCGGCGACGAACAACTTCATCGTCCTGCAAAAGAACGGCGCGGCGGTCGGCACCGCCCACCACAGCGTGGTCCAGGTGCCCGGCACCGACCGCTGGTACGCGGCCTACCACCGCCACGCCATCCCGGATGGCAACGGCTACCAGCGCCAGACCGTGCTGGCGAAGATGACGTTCGACGCCGACGGCAACATCCTGCCAATGGATCCCATGCAGAGCGCCTTCCAGCCTGGGGACGTCGGCGAACCAATCGTCGATGGCAAGGGCTTGACCGCCGCCGCACCGGCAGACCGCCCCAACTACCTGCTGGCCCACTTTACCAGCGAGACAACCGACGGCGAGCAGATCTACTTCGCCACCAGCCAGGACGGCTACCTTTGGACCGACCTGAATGGCTCGAAGCCGGTCCTGCGCAGCACGATCGGCGAACAGGGCGTGCGCGATCCGGCGATCGTGCGCTCGCCACAGGGCGACAAGTTCTGGATCCTTGCCACCGACCTGCGCATCGCCAGCGGCAAGGGCTGGCAAGCCGCCATGCACAAGGGCAGCACGAAACTGGTGATCTGGGAATCGACCAACCTGGTCGACTGGTCGGGGCCGCGCCTGGTGGACGTGGCCGGTGGCATTCCGCACGCCGGCAACGCCTGGGCGCCCGAAGCGATCTACGACGAGCGCAGCGGCGACTACCTGGTCTACTGGGCCACCATCTCGCCGGCCGACGGCGTCACCAAGCCACGCATCTATTACTCACGCACGCGCGACTTCGCCAGCTTCACGCCGGCCACGCTGTATATCGACCGCCCAGGCACGCATGGGCTGATCGACACCCAGATCGTCAAGGTCGACGATCCGCGCTCACGCTACCGCTACGTGCGCGCCTCGGGCGACGGCCAGCTGACGCTGGAGGGCGCCAACGAGCTCCTGGGCCAGTGGGACATCCTGGGCGACCTGCGCCCGCTCGGCCTGACCGGCAAGGACGTCGAAGGGCCGATTCTGTTCAGGATCGCGCAGACCGGCGAATGGGCCATGTGGGTCGACCAGTATGCGCGCAAGGCCGGCTACCTGGCACTGGCCAGCGACGACCTGTCCCGGCCGGAACGCTTCCGGCGCGCCGACCCGGCCAGGATCGATTATGGCCAGAGCAAGAAACGTCACGGTTCCATCCTGAATATCGGCGCCGGTGAATACCGGCGCATCCATGCCCGGTGGCCGATCGCCGCACCGACGACAGCGAGCCCGCCATGAAGCGATACCTGCTGCCCGCCCTGCTGTTCCGCCTTGCCGCCGGCGCACACGCCGATAACCCCATCGTCACCGACATCTTCAGCGCCGACCCGGCCGTCGTAGTCGACGGCAAGCGCCTGTACCTGTACACCGGCCCCTGAACCTATCGCGGCGTGATCATGGACAAGAACAAGGTGACCCACACGATCCACCAGGCCTTCGCCGAGTTCAACGGCAAATCCCACGTCTTCTATCACAACGAGATGCTGTCGGGCGCCGACTACCGCCGCTCGGTCGCGGTCGAGGAATTCAGCTATGGGTAGGACGGTGCGATTCCCCATATCGCCCAGACCCGCAACGGCCCCGCGGCCAATCCGGCGCCGGGCTGTGACAGCCAGCGAATCAGACCCTGATGACGTCAGGTCAAGATAAAGGTCTTCTTGAGTTAGCATAAAAACGTCGCCCCCACGAAGGTGGGGGCCCAAGTTGCAAGCGTTTCGACGACGTTTGCAGCACTTGGGTCCCCGCCTGCGCGGGGGCGACGTTTTCAGGCGAACAATGGAAGAGTTGACGCCCAACCCACTGGCTTCAGGATCAAACCCCGACCATCGAAACGGCCTTGGTATTGAGGTACGATTCCAGCGCCTCCGGACCGCCTTCGGACCCGTAGCCCGAATCCTTGATGCCGCCGAACGGCATCTCGGCGCTTGGCGTGGCCGGCTGGTTGATCCACAACATGCCGACTTCGACGCGGTTCATCAGGAGCTGGGCGTTCCTGATCGAGCTGGTGAACGCATAGCCAGCCAGGCCGAACGGCAGGCGGTTGGCTTCCGCAATTGCGTCTTCGAGGCTGTCGAAACCACGGATCGCCGCCACCGGGCCGAACGGCTCGTCATTGAACACGCTTGCCTCCAGCGGCACGTCGGCCAGGATGGTCGGCGCGAAGAAGTTGCCGGCGTCGCCCACGCGCTCGCCACCGGTGGCGATCACCGCGCCCTTGGCGCGCGCGTCGTCCACCAGCTGCGACATCGCCGTCAGGCGGCGTGGATTGGCCAGCGGCCCGAGGGTGGTGCCTTCTTGCAGGCCGTCACCCATTTTGAGGCTTTCGGCGTGCTTGACCAGCGCGCGCGTAAACTCGTCCTTGACCGCGTTGTGCACCAGGAAGCGGGTCGGCGAGATGCACACCTGGCCCGCATTGCGGAACTTGGCGCCGCCGGCGGCCCTGACCGCCAGCGCGACGTCGGCGTCGGCCGCGACGATCACCGGTGCATGGCCGCCCAGTTCCATCGTCACGCGCTTCATGTGGGCACCGGCCAGCGCGGCGAGCTGCTTGCCGACCGGGGTCGAGCCGGTGAAGGTAACCTTGCGGATGACCGGGTGCGGGATCAGGTAGCCCGAAATCTCGGCCGGATCGCCGAACACCAGGCCCACCACGCCCGGTGGCACGCCGGCGTCGACGAAGCACTGGAACAGCGCGGCGGGCGACGCCGGGGTTTCTTCAGGCGCCTTGCACAGGAAGGAGCAGCCGGTGGCCAGCGCCGCGGCCAGCTTGCGCACCACCTGGTTGATCGGGAAGTTCCACGGCGTGAAGGCGGCGACCGGGCCGACCGGTTCCTTGAGCACCAGCTGCTGGGCAGCCGGATTGCGCGACGGGACGATGCGGCCGTACACGCGCATGCCTTCGGCGGCGAACCAGTCGATGATCTCGGCGCCGGCCATCGCTTCCATCTTCGCTTCGGCCAGCGGTTTGCCCTGCTCTTGCGTCAGCAGGCGGGCGATGTCGCCGGCGCGCTCGCGCAGCAGGTTGGCGGCGCGGCGCATGGTGGCGGCGCGCTCGGCGGCGGGAACGACGCGCCAGGCCTCGAAGCCTTTCTGGGCGGCGGCCAGAGCGCGGTCCAGGTCGGCGATGGCGGCATGGGCCACGGTGCCGATCGGCTGTCCGGTGGCCGGATTGACCACGGCAATGGTCTTGCCGCCAGTGGCGTCGACCCATTCGTTGGCGATCAGGAGGCGGATGTCGGGATAGCTGGAAGTGGTCATGAGCATCAAGGTCCGGATTGGTAAGGCGTTCATGATAGTCGTTTTCGCGCAGCTTGGCCGGGCGCGCCTGGAAAGTGGCGCTGCGCGGCCGGGAAGGCGCCTACCGCTCGGCCTCGGAAGCGATCACGCCCCGCGGCCCGGGAACGGGAACGGGAACGGGAACGGGGTTGGGTACGGTATCCCAGCTGGTGCTGCATGCGATCGCGCATCGCCTGCTGATGCTGCCGATCGTCTGACCGGGATACCTTACCGGCCGGCGCAGCTCAAGGCCCATGCGGCGCGAGTTGCGCAACGGCGTCGGTCAAGCGCTCCAGCGAAATCGGCATTCCCAGGTAGCGCGCGAAACCGGCCGAGCGCAGCGCCGCGAGTTCGCCGTCGCGCAACTGACCGCCCATTGCGATGGCCGGCACCTGGGCGTAGCCCGGCTGCTGGCGCAACAGGCTCAGTAGTTCCAGGCCGCTCATGTCTGGCAGGATTACATCCGACAACACCAGATCGAACGGGGTTGCGGCTTCGCGTGCGACCTGCAGAGCTTCCCTGGCGGTGCTCGCGCTGCCGACGACGGCTTGTTCGTGCACCAGCAGGTTCGACAGTGTCCGTATTGTGCGACCATTTCCATGAATCAAAAGAATATGCCTGCCGCGCAGCACCAAAGACCGGTCCGGGCCGGCTGCCGATGCCGGCGCTCCCGCGCGCATGCGGGGCAGATAGACCCGGAAACGCGCGCCCGGCACGCCCTCGGCGGATTCGACCTCCATCCATCCGCCATGGCTGGTCGCCAGATCCTTCACCAGCGTCAGGCTTAGCGCGGCGACATCCGCAGCGCCGGTTTGCTGCAGGGCGCCGCTGCGGGCCGGCTCGAACACGTCGCGCATTTGGGCCGGCGCGAAGCCGCCGCCCGCATCCTGCACTTCGACGCAGGCCAGCATGCCCTCGGTCGACAGCCGCAGCGCGACCGTGTCGCCGGGTGCGGAACGCGTTATCGCACTACGCAACAGGTTCCAGCCCAGTTGCCGGATGCGGACTGCGTCGCCGTCGACCATGACGTCGGCGGGCAACTCGACGTGCATCGTCACCTCGTGCTGCGCCGCGCTCGGCTGCATGATGTCAACAGCTTGTTGCAGCGCCTCGCGCATGTCCACGCTGCCACGCTCGATGCCCAGCCTGCCGGTGCGCAGGCGTGTGAGGTCGCTCGCGTCGTCGATCATGCGGGCCTGGGTCTGGATCGCATCCCTGATGGTGGCCGCGAAGCGCGCGAACGTATCGGCGTTGCCCGCCCCCGACAGTCGCAGCAGGGATTCGCCGGTCAGCTGGATCAGGTTCAATGGCTCTTTCAACTCATGCGACAGCACGAGCAGGAAATGATCGCGCGCACGCGCGGCCTGTTCCGCGCGCATCCGTTCGTGCTGCTCCCATTCCAGCTGGGCAGCCTGCTGCTCGAGCATGCGCTTCGAGCCGGTCAGGTCGCGCGCGATCTTGACGAAACCACGCGCCCGTTCGTCCTGCAAAGGCGTGGTAATGTCGTTGCAAAAGACTTCGGTGCCATCCTTGCGCAACAGCCAGCGCTCGCGCTCCATGCGTCCGTCGTCGAGCGCGCGCCGCAGCTCGGTTTCGGCCTGGCCGCGGTTACGCTCTTCGGGCGGCAGCAGCGTATCGATGGAGCGGCCCAGCATCTCGAACTCGGCATAACCGAAGACGCGCTCGGCGCCGCGGTTCCAGCTGGTGACCAGCCCCTGCTGGTCGAGGGTGGCGATCGCGTAGTCCTGCGTGCTGGCGGCGATGAGGCGCATGCGCTGCTCGCTGGCGAGCAGCTGCTCCTCGGCCGCCTTGCGCTGGCTGATGTTCACGAAGGTCGCCACCACGCCGTCGATCTTGTCGGCCGAGGTACGATACGGCAGCAGCCGCGCGAAATACCAGCCGCCGTCGCTGCTGCGCACTTCGCGTTCGGTCGATCGCAGGTGCTCGACCGCATCCTCGATATCGGCCAACAAGTTCGGATAGGCCAGGCGGTGCGTGATGTCGGCCAGCGGGCGTCCGATATCGCTGTCAATCAGGTTGAACAACTTGTCGGTCGGCTTGCTGTAGCGCTTGATGCGCAGCTGGCCGTCGACGAAGATCGTCGAAATCTCGGTCGCGGCCAGGAAGTTCTGCAGGTCGTCGTTCGACTTCGTCGTCTCGTCGATCTTGCCCTTCAATTCGAGGTTCACCGTCAACAATTCTTCGTTGACCGATTGCAGCTCTTCCTTGCTGGTTTCCAGTTCTTCCATCGCCGAACGCAGCTCTTCGTTGACCGCCTGGAGTTCTTCGTTCGATGCCTTGAGGTCGCCCATGGTCGCTTCATACTGGTCGATCAATCCGCGCAGCTGTTCCTTCGTGTTGTGCAACTCGTCTTCCAGGTGGCGCGCGATCGAGAGTTCAGCGGCATTCACGCGCACCGGGGGCGCGTCCGCCTTGATCTCCCTTGCCTCGAGCAAGAGCATGCTCATTCCGGTGCCGCCGTTCTGCCGCCGGTCAGGCCGCACCGTGAGACGCAGGCCGATCGTCTGGCCGTCCAGACTCACCGGAATTTCCCCCGTTTCGACGACCTGTCCGGTCTTGTTGGCCTGGAACAGCGCGGCGCGCAGCTCGAGCTGCACGTCGGGATGCACGAGATCGAGCACCTGCTGCGTCGACTCGCCGGCCGGGGGCCGCATGAATCGGACGGCGGAGCTGCTCGCGTACATGACGTCATTGTGCTCGTTGACCATGATGCTGGGCGGCGCGATATCCTGGATCAGCTCCAGATAGATCCGCTGGATCGGCCGCTCCTTGCGTTCGGCTACAGGCACTGCCGGCACGAAGGCCGCCGGAACAATCGCGCCTGGCGTGGCCATGGGCGCGATGTACTGATTGACGCGGCTCTTGACCGGCTGATAGATGCGATTGCGCTTGTCAACCGCGGTGAACAGATGCGGGACCGAGTCGGCCGACTCGGCATTTCCGAGAAACAGGAAGCCATTCGGCTGCAGCGCATAGTGCATCATCTCGAACACCTTGCGCTGGACATCCCGGTCGAGGTAGATCAGCAGATTACGGCAGGTCAGCAGGTGCACCCGCGAAAAGGGTGGATCGCGCAGCACATTGTGGATCGCGAACAGCACGGAGTCGCGCAGCTCGCGTTTGATGCAGTAGTGCTCGTCACGCCCGTCGAAAAAGCGGCGCAGGCGGGCCGGCGGCAAGTCGGTAACGATCGACTTGGGGTACATTCCCGCGCGCGCGACCGCGAGCGCACGCGCATCGATGTCCGATCCGAATACCTGCAGCGAGCGCGCTCGGCCGGCAGGCTCCAGCGCATTCTGGTCGGCCAGCAGCATCGCCACCGAATAGGCCTCCTCGCCGGTCGCACAGCCCAGCGCCCAGCTGCGGATCTGCTCGTCGGCCGGGGTGGTCTGGAAAATCCGGGGAATGACCTCGCGCTCGAGGGCCTCGAATGCCTCGCGGTCGCGGAAGAAGTTGGTGACACTGATGAGCAGGTCCTGCAGCAGCGCGAACACTTCGCCGGGATCGGTCTCGACCAGGTTACGGTAATGCCGCACGTCGGGCAGCATCGAGACCTGCAAGCGGCGTTCGATCCGGCGCAGGATCGTGGCGCGCTTGTACTGCCGGAAATCATGTCCGGTGCGCTGGTGAATGATGGTCAGGATGTCGCGCAAGGCCTGCTCATGATCGTCGTCGGCCACGCTTCTGCCACGACCAATGGCCAGGCTGAGCTCACCGGCCCTGGGCAGCACGATCATGCGCGAGTTGCGCGCGATTTCGATCAGCTTCTGAGGCATCTCGACCGCCGGCAGCACGAAGTCGACCGTCCCGGTCGCGATCGCGCTCTGTGGCATGCCCGTATGCTCGGCGTCATCCGGCACCTGGGCCATGGTCACCCCGCCCATCTCCTTGATGCGCGCGATGCCCACCGCGCCATCGGAACCCGCCCCCGACAGGATGACGCCGACGGAACGCTCCCGATGCACCTCCGCCAGGGCGCGGAAGAACTTATCGATGGCGGTGCGCACGCCCCTGGTACGCGCCGCCGGGACGATATGCAGCGCGCCGTCATTCATGACCAGGTCCTGGTTGGGCGGAATGACGTAGACATGGTCCGCCTCGATGGCGACGGTGCCGGAGACTTGACTCACCGGCATCCTGGTCCTCAGTTGCAGGATCGCCGCCATGGCGCTTTCATGGTCCGGCGCCAGGTGCAGCACAATGACGAAGGCCATGCCTGTGCTGCTTGGAAGTTCCGTCAGGAATCGTTGTAACGCAACGATGCCGCCGGCCGAGGCACCGATGCCCACCACCGGAAAGTCCAGCGTGCTGGGCACGATGCCCGGATCGGATGGAAAATGGTCCAGCACATGCTGTTCGTTGTCGCTCATGAGTCAGGGTCGTGTCGTCCGTCTTGTGGCAGCCTGTTGCGCGATGGCGCGACCGAGGCAATTTTTAACAGGATATATCGTTTTGCCGACCGCGAATAGGAACATCGGGCGCGCCTCGCATGCCGCAGGGCTGGCAATACGCGCGCAGCCCGTGCGGCTGCCTCGGCCTGGCGAACAGTACTCCGCGCGGGGAAATGACGGGCTTTGCCTGATCGACAGCCGCCATTCGTAACGTCGGACACGCCCGCGGGCGGGCCGCACGCGCGCTCAGGGACCTAACCGGCAAGCCACGGCAAATCGGCAAGCGCCAGGCCGGTGAGGACAGTTGACTCGTCGGGCAGCATGCGTCCCGACTGCGGATAAGCAGGCCACAGGCACGCACTCGAGCGCACGGGCGGCACCGTAGCGGCCAGCCAGGAACTCGGCCTGTCGCTTGATCGCCCAGCCCTGCGGACCAGGCGGCTGGGGAAACCCGAATCGCGCGAACGGCGCTGGCATAAAACGGTTGGCGTGGTAGCGGCGGCAGTAGGGTGACAAGCCTGCCAGGCGAGACCAGGTTCGAGGCCTCCGTGTTCGATAAACATGCTATTTCGCAGTCCGGCCAGGATGGCAAACTGGCAGCGTACGGAGGGCCCGCACAAAGCGCCACCGCCGCGATTCGCCGGGGCGTTCTTCCTCGGGCCACGTCCGGTGTCATCAAAACCAGTGCTTCAGCATGTACGCACTTTCCAGCGGATGCCAGCCGAAAATTAAAAAAGCCCCTGAAATCAGGGGCTTGGGGCGTCTTCAATGTCTGAATCTGACAGCTAATGCCGGGTCAGGAATCATTCCCACTCAATCGTGGCCGGCGGTTTGCCCGAAATGTCATATACGACACGATTCAAACCACGCACTTCATTGATGATGCGATTGCTCACCTTGCCCAGCAGCGAATGCGGCAAATGCGCCCACTGCGCCGTCATGAAGTCCAGCGTCTGCACCGCGCGTAGCGCAACCACGTACTCATAAGTACGCCCATCGCCCATCACGCCAACCGACTTCACCGGCAGGAACACCGCAAACGCCTGGCTGGTCGCCTCATACCAATTGACCGGCGCCTTGCCAGCATCGATACCCGGCACCATTGGCACTTCGAACGGTGTATTGCGCAGCTCTTCGATGAAGATCGCATCCGCCTCGCGCAGCAGGTCGGCATACTCTTTCTTGACTTCGCCGAGAATACGCACGCCCAGGCCCGGGCCAGGGAACGGATGACGATAGACCATGTCATGCGGCAGCCCCAGCGCCACACCCAATTTACGCACCTCGTCCTTGAACAGCTCGCGCAGCGGCTCGAGCAGCTTCAGGTTCAGGGTCTCGGGCAGCCCGCCCACATTGTGGTGGCTCTTGATGGTCTGGCCTTTCTTGCCCTTGCCGGCCGACTCGATCACGTCCGGATAAATCGTGCCCTGCGCCAGCCATTTGGCGTTGGACAGCTTGCCCGCCTCGACCTGGAACACCTCGACGAACTCGCGGCCGATGATCTTGCGCTTTTGCTCCGGATCGGTCACGCCGGCCAGGTGGCCCATGAACTGCGCCTCGGCATCGATGCGCACGACTTTCACGCCCAGGTTCTTGGAGAACATGTCCATGACCATCTTGCCTTCGTCCTTGCGCAGCAGGCCGTGGTCGACGAACACGCAGGTCAGCTGGTCGCCGATCGCGCGGTGGATCAGCGCGGCGGCGACGCTCGAATCGACGCCACCCGACAGGCCCAGGATCACCTCGTCGGTGCCGACCTGTTCGCGGATCTTGGCGACGGCTTCGCCGATGTAGTCCGGCATGTTCCAGTCCGACTTGCAGCCGCAGATCTCGTGCACGAAGCGGCCGATGATGGCTTCACCCTGGGTGGTGTGGGTCACTTCCGGGTGGAATTGCAACGCGTAGAAACGGCGCTCCTCGTCGGCCATGGCGGCGATCGGGCAGCTGTCGGTCGAACCCATCAGCTTGAAGCCTTGCGGCATGTCCAGGACCTTGTCGCCGTGGCTCATCCAGACCTTGAGCATGCCATGGCCTTCGTCGGTCACGAAGTCGTTGATGCCATTGAGCAGCGCGGTGTGGTTGCGGGCACGCACTTCGGCGTAGCCGAACTCGCGCTTCAGGCCGTTCTCGACCTTGCCGCCCAGCTGGGCCGCCATGGTCTGCATGCCGTAGCAGATGCCCAGCACCGGCACGCCGGCTTCGAACACCGCCTGCGGCGCGCGCGGCGAGTCGCCTTCGAGCGTCGAGTTGTGGCTGCCCGACAGGATGATGCCCGAGGCGCCGTATTCGCGGACGAACTCGTCGCTGACGTCATAGGGAAAGACTTCGGAGAACACGCCGGCGTCGCGCACGCGGCGCGCGATCAGCTGGGTAACCTGGGAGCCGAAATCGAGGATGAGGATTTTGGAATGCATGGGATGCGTCAATTTAGGGGGGAATTCGGTGTGGGCCGGAGATATTTTTCCGGCCCAGCGAAGGGAGCCAACACAGTGCGGGCGTTACGCGTCGGCGGCATAGCCGCCAACCCTACCCGTCGAAAGGCGCTTATTCCGAACGGTAGTTCGGCGCTTCCTTGGTGATCTGCACGTCGTGCACATGCGATTCGCGCATGCCGGCCGAGGTGATCTCGACGAACTCCGCCTTCTCGCGCAGCTCTTCGATGGTGGCGCAGCCGCAGTAGCCCATCGACTGGCGCACGCCGCCGATCAGCTGGAAGATGATCGCCAGCACGCTGCCCTTGTAGGCGACGCGCCCTTCGATGCCTTCCGGGACGAACTTGTCGGCCTTGGCCGAGGCTTCCTGAAAGTAGCGGTCGGCCGAACCGTCGGCCATCGCGCCCAGGCTGCCCATGCCGCGGTAGGATTTATAGCTGCGGCCCTGGTACAGGATCACTTCGCCTGGCGCTTCTTCGGTGCCGGCGAACATCGAACCCATCATGACCGTGTGGGCGCCGGCTGCCAGCGCTTTCGAGATGTCGCCCGAGAAGCGGATGCCGCCGTCGGCGATGCACGGCACGCCGGTGCCTTCCAGTGCCTTGGCCACGTTCGAGATCGCGGTGATCTGCGGCACGCCGACACCGGCGACGATACGGGTGGTGCAGATCGAGCCGGGGCCGATGCCGACCTTGACTGCGTCGGCGCCCGCTTCCACCAGCGCCAGCGCGGCGGCGGCGGTGGCGATGTTGCCGCCGATGACGTCCACGTGCGGGAAACGCTCCTTGATCCATTTCACGCGGTCCAGGATGCCCTGCGAGTGGCCGTGGGCGGTGTCGACCACCAGCACGTCCACGCCGGCGGCCACCAGCAGCTCGATGCGCTCTTCGTCGCGCGGGCCCACGCCGGTAGCGGCGCCGACCAGTAGCTTGCCCTGCGAATCCTTCGAGGCCAGCGGGTGCTCGTGCGACTTTTGAATGTCTTTCACGGTGATCAGGCCGCGCAGCTCGAAGTCGTCGTTGACCACCAGCACGCGCTCCAGGCGGTGCTTGTTCATCAGGCGCTTGGCTTCAGCCGTGTCCGCGTCCTCCTTCACGGTCACCAGCTTCTCGCGCGGCGTCATCTTGGCGCGCGCTTCGGCCTCCAGGTCTTCCTCGAAACGCAGGTCGCGGTTGGTGATGATACCCACCACCTGGCTGCCCTCGACCACCGGGAAACCGCTGATGCCGTGCTGCTGCGAGAGCGCCAGCACTTCACGGATCTTCATGGTCGGCGGGATCGTGATCGGGTCGCGCAGCACGCCGGCTTCGAAACGCTTCACCCGCGCGACTTCACGCGCCTGGTCGGCCGGACGCAGGTTCTTGTGGATGATGCCAATGCCGCCCTCTTGCGCCATCGCGATCGCGAGAT
>Ga0265780_10002165_pt1 | contig 26976 bp, 27 predicted proteins | sample P1T30metagenome_FD_192432 | JGI IMG/M metagenome (GOLD analysis project Ga0265780, IMG submission 192432) | Plant litter microbial communities from East Loma Ridge, Irvine, California - P1 T30 | ecosystem: Environmental > Terrestrial > Plant litter > Unclassified | place: USA: California...
AAAAGGTGGTTTTCTTTTTAAAACTCAGTTTCAAAAGCAATGTGTTCTTCTTGACCGTTGAGCCAATATTTTGAAATATAATGATCGTCATTCTGAAAACTTGAAATGGCTTTGTCAATAATCAGATTGTCATAAATCTTATAATCCTGGATTTGATGTTCGTCTAAAATTAAGTTTATTTCCACAAAAGTGGCGTCTTCAGTGACTTTAGAATTATTTTTTCCCTCCATAATATCACAATAAGATTGCACTTTTGATAGCGTTGCTTTTTCCTTTTTTAGGTCATCAATAATCTTGTCAATAAGTGTATTTGCTGTTCCATCGTTCAGATTCATTCCAGCAATTTCAAATTTTTGAGGCATTTTAAATTCACAAACTGCAACCATAGCTCTTATTTTTTAGTTATTGTCAAAATCAATTTATATCCTAATCTTGTCTTTGCTAAAGTCCGAAGTATTTGCCTGAGAATGATTATATAATTTTTACATTAACTTATATTTTAATCGGAAGATTTTCAACGCTTTGTAAAACATTTGAGCAAAAAAAACGCTCTGTAAAAGAGCGTTTGATTTTTAATTTTTTATAGAAGCGTACCACCTGAAACTTCGATTCTTTGAGCATTTACCCAACGCGCTTCTTCGGTGCAAAGAAATGCAACCACGCCACCAATATCATCTGGAAGACCGACTCTTCCCAGTGCCGTTATTGAAGCGATGTGAGCATTCAAATCATTATTATCACGAACTACGCCACCGCCAAAATCAGTTTCAATGGCACCCGGAGCAACAACATTTACTCTGATTCCTCTTGAACCTAATTCTTTTGCTTGGTATTTTGTCAAGGTTTCAACGCCACCTTTCATAGTTGCATAAGCCGAATATCCTGGAAGGCTGAAACGCGCCAAACCAGTAGAAATATTCACGATTCCACCGCCATCGGCTAACAACGGCAAGGCTTTTTGCGCCATAAAAAAAGTTCCTTTTAACTGAATATTTACCAGCGTATCAAATTGTTCTTCAGTAGTTTCTGCGAAAGGAACATGAATCCCGATTCCTGCATTGTTTACCAAAAAATCAAATTTTTCAGCTTGGAATTTATCCTTTAAAGCTGTTTTTATTTCTGAATAAAAAGCGTCAAAAGTACTAGAATCTGCTACATTTAATTGCAATGCAAAAGCTTTTTGGCCTAATTTTTCTATTTGATTTACAACTTCTTCGGCTTCTTCTTTTTTGCTGTTGTAAGTTAAGATTACGTCCAAACCTTTTTTAGCGATGCTCAAAGCCATATTTTTTCCAAGTCCGCGACTTCCTCCGGTTACTAAGGCAATTTTTGATTTATCTGACATTTTATTATTTTTTAAAAATTTATATCTATGCAAATTTACGCTTGAAAATCGCTCGAAAAATGATGAAGACTTCAGTATTTTATTTTAATTGCAATTGTGATTTTCGAAATTGTAATGGCGTGATTCCTTCCATTCCTTTAAAGAATTTTACAAAATTAGTTGGTTCATCATAACCAATTTTCTGCCCGATTTCTGCCATCGAAAGATCGGTTTCCAAAATCATTTTCTTGGCTTCATCTGCCAGTCTTTCTTCCATAATATTGCATGGAGATTTTCCTGTGGTCAACTTTATCGTATTGGTCAAATGTCTTGGATGAATGAATAACATCGAGGCGTAATCGCTTGTGCTGAATCGCTTTTCAGTTTTTAAATTAAGCAAATCAGAAACGTGATTGTCAAATAATTTTAAAAAATCAGCCGTGATTTCATCTTTTCGTGTGAGTAATTTTGTGGGTATCGACATAATTAATTTTTAAGCAGTTCGGTAAGCGGAAGGCGAAATTTCGGTGTGCTTTTTGAAGAAATTATTGAAATGCGATGGTTCTTCAAAACCAAGCGAATAACTGATTTCTGAGATATTCCAATTGGTATGTTTCAATAAGGCTTTTGCTTCGTTCGTCATTCTTTCGGCAATTAAATTTGTGGTCGTTCTTCCGGTTGTTTCTTTGATTGCACGGTTCAAATGGTTGACGTGAACGTATAATTTCTCAGCAAAATCTTTGGCCGAACGAAATGCAAAACGCTGTGACGGCGACTCAATCGGAAATTGTCTTTCCAGTAATTCTGTAAAAACTGCAGTGATTCTGGAGTTGGCGTCCGCGTGCTGAAAAATAGTTTCTGACGGCGCAATTTTCATCGCCACGTGAATGATTTCCGTCAAATAATTTCGGATCAAATCATATTTATATTGATACTCGGAATTAATTTCATCAAGCATTTTTTCAAAAATATCGCCAATTTGGCTCTCTTGTTCTTTGGTCAAAATATACGCGGGTTTTCCGCCAATCTTGAACATCGGCAAATCGTGAATATTACTTCGGAGTGATTCTGTGAAAAATGACTCCTTGAAAATGCAGAAGAAACCAGTTTTTTCTTCAGAAAGCGATTCAAAAGTATAAGGAACTTGCGGATTGAAAAAAACCAATGCGGTTCCGTCAACTTCTATACTTTTATCAGCATAATGATAAATATTTTTACCGCGAATCATCGTGATTTTATAGTAATCTCGCCTTGTGTAAACGATTGGCTTCGCTCCTTCCACAAAACAATCTTCCATTTTAAAAACGTTAAAATGACCAATATCGTTCTTCAAATTATCAGGAAGATAATTGAATTTGTGATTGTAAAAATCTTCAATTGTTTCTATTCTTGACATAATCTTTGACATTTAGTACAAACTCCAAAACCTGCTAAATTGTAGGTCTGGATCGAATCTTATTTGGAATAAATTGTAAATTTCAAATATTTATTCGGTTTGTAATTCATTTTAAAAGTAAGCTTTTTATTTTGAAAATCCAGTGGAAATTGACAATTCTTTGGCGTCTTCTAAGTCGGTTTTTACCGTATTCATTTTGGCGTAAGCTAAATCATAAGCGTCTTGGCCAAGAAAAAAGTGTACCAAAGGTTGCTCTCTTTCTGCGATGGCAATCATCGCTTTAGCGGCTTTCACAGGATCGCCAGGTTGGTTTCCGTTGATTTCTTCTTCGTGTGCTTTTTGTACATTTCTCACGCTTTCATATTCTGCAAGTTGCACTTTTGGAGTACTTAAAGACGATTGGTTCAAGAAATTAGTTCTAAAATATCCTGGAAAAACTACCGTTGCTTTTATGCCAAAATCTTTTACTTCAGTTGCCAAAGATTCTGTAAGTCCTTGAACTGCAAACTTTGTCGCACAATAAATTCCGAATCCTGGAAACGCTCCAGTAAATCCTCCGATGGAAGAAATATTAAAAATATGACCTGATTTTTGTTCGCGTAAATAGGGCAAAACTTTTCTAATCACGTTTAAAGTTCCATAAACATTGACTTCAAAATTTTCTTTAGATTCTTCGTCTGTCAATTCTTCGATTGCTCCCACAAGTCCATAACCAGCATTGTTTACCACGACATCAATGTTCCCAAAATGATTTACAGTTTGGTCAACTGCCTCACCAACATTGGCTTCATCTTTTAAATTCATCGCCAATGGCAAGAAATTTTCGTGTTCTCCAATTGCATTTTGTAGGTCAGAAATACTTCTGGATGTGGCGGCAACTTTTTTTCCTTCTTCCAATAATTGTTTTACCAAAGACAAGCCTAAACCTTTAGAAGCTCCCGTGATAAACCATACTTTTTGATTTGAATTTTTCATTTTTCTAATAAATTAATTGTTGATTTTGATAAGGCAAAGTTATGGCGAGAAGAGACTTTGGATATTGCAATGAACAAATCATAACTTGCAAAATTCAAACAATTTTAATTTATTTTATTTTTTAGCTAAAAAAAAGGCTCACATAAAATGCAAGCCTGTACTTTCTAGAATTTACTTTTTAAAATATAAATCTTGTACTCAAAAACTTAGATTTATCGTCATCTACAATTTCGTTAATTAATTGGTTGTTAGCATCATTCATCTTAAATGCCACCAGCGATCGAATCGAAAATGAACGAATTGCATCTGGAATTGAAAGTGTTCCTTCGGCGCTGTCTTTTCTTCCTGTAAACGGAAAAATATCTGGTCCGCGTTGCGACTGACTGTTGATATTTACACGGCTGACTTGGTTTACCAACGGATCAATTAATGAACCAACTTCAGAGGCGTCCATGCTAAAAATACTCACTTGTTGGCCAAATTTCGCATCAATCAAATATTGAATTACTTCTTCGACATCGTCAAAAGGCACAATCGGAATTATTGGTCCGAATTGTTCTTCGTGATATAATTTCATCTCAGAATTTACCGGATAAACGACCGCAGGAAAGAAAAATGAAGCCTTTGAAACACCTCCGTTTTCGTTCATCACCTTTGCTCCTTTTGCTTCCGCGTCAGCGATACATTCGTTTAAATAATCAATTTTATAAGGTTCTGGAAGCGGTGTCAGCGAAACGCCTTCCTCCCAAGGCAATCCAAATTTCAATTCAGAAACCGCCTTGTTGAAACCTTTTATAAATTCATCAGCCTTGCTTCGGTGAACCCAAACGATTTTCAGCGCCGTGCAACGCTGTCCGTTAAACGAAAGCGAACCCGTAATTGTTTCTTTTATGGCCAAATTTAAATCTGCATTTGCCGTAATTATCGAAGCATTTTTGGCATCCAAACCTAAAACCGCGCGAAGACGATTCACTTTTGGATGTTGTTTTTTCAATTCATTTGCAACTTTGCTTGAACCAATTAATGTTAGAACATTTATTTTCCCCGATTCCATCAAACCGGGAATTATCACATTTCCACGTCCATAAATTACATTTATTACGCCTTTTGGAAATGCTTCCTGAAACGCTTCTTGCAAAGGATAATGCAACAAAGTTCCGAATTTTGGCGGTTTGAAAAGAATCGTATTTCCCATAATCAACGCCGGAATCAAAGTCGTAAAAGTTTCATTTAGCGGATAATTAAACGGTCCCATACAAAGCACGACTCCCAATGGCGAACGACGAATTTGTGCGGCGATTCCTTCGGCAATTTCAAACTTGGAAGAATCTCTGTCTAAATTTTTCAAAGAATCAATCGTCGCATAAATATATTCGACTGTTCTGTCAAATTCTTTCACCGAATCAGCGTGCGATTTACCAATTTCCCACATAATTAATTTGACCACTTTGTCTTTCTTCGCAATCATTTTTCGGGTAAATTGCTCCACGTGTTCAATTCGTTCAGAAACGCTCATCGTTGGCCATTCGCCTCGACCATCATTATAAGCTTCCACCGCGGCATCGAGTGATTCTTGCGCTTCTTTTTCGGTGCAAACCGGATAACTTCCAATTAATTTTGGTTTTAATTCTTCGCCGTTTTTTATGTAAACCGGAGAATAAACTTCGTGAACATCGCCACTCCATTGCTTCATTTCTCCGTTACTTAAATATTGTTTTTGGTGAATTTCGTCAATCTTAAATTGTTCGGGAATTTGGTCCTCTCTTATAAATAAATTATTCAATTTTTCTTCAAAAGTGTTTTCCATAATTGTCGTTTTGAAATGATAAAATCCGTTGGTTGTCTTGTAAATATAGGCAGAAAATCTTTAAAACTTTGTATGTTTTAGGATAGTTTTAAATGCCTAAAATTTTATATTTACACAAATTTAAACCTTAAAAATATTTGCCGATGAGCGCTTTAAAAGACATTTATTCTCCACGATTTTATGACAAACTATCAGATGTTTTTGTCAAAACGATTCCGTCATTTGGTAAGAAAATTTTTGTTTCAAAGATTTTTACGGTTGATTTCAACCAAATGGAATTGAAAGAAAGAATGCGACACACAACAAAAGTTTTGCATCAGTTTATGCCCGAAGATTTTGGAAAAGCGGTGAAAATCATTGAAAAAACCATCGACGAATTGCGACGAAATAATATCGGAGAAGACAGTTTGGCTTTTATATTTTTTCCAGATTATATCGAAATTTATGGTTTAGACGATTATGAAAATTCGATGAAAGCCATTGAATTTACAACACAATTTATTACGTGTGAATTCGGAATTCGTCCTTTTATATTGAAGTATTTTGACAAGATAATGCCACAAATGTTGGCTTGGTCAAAACACGAAAATCACAAAGTAAGAAGGTTGGCGACAGAAGGATGCAGACCGCGACTTCCTTGGGCAATGGGTTTGCCTGAATTAAAGAAAAATCCAGAAACAATTCTTCCGATTTTAGAAAATTTAAAAAATGATCCGTCAGATTTTGTACGAAGAAGTGTGGCCAATAACTTGAACGATATTGCAAAAGATCATCCTCAAATAGTTCTAGAAATTGCGAAAAACTGGAAAAATTTAAGCAAAGAAACCGATGCGATTATCAAACACGGATGTCGCACTTTATTGAAACAAGGTAATCCTGAAATCCTTTCCCATTATGGATTGGATAGCAGAGAAATTGAGGTAACAAATTTTAATATTGATACTCTTGAAGTCACAGTTCCAGATGCTTTGCAGTTTTCTTTTGAAGTAAAAAACAATTATGAAATTTCGAAGATTGTTCGGCTAGAATACGCGATTTATTACAACAAAGCAAATGGATTATTGTCAAAAAAAGTTTTTAAAATCAGCGAAAAAATTTATCAGCCGAAGCAGAAGGATTTGGTCATAAAAAGGCAATCGTTTAAATTAATTACGACTAAAAAATTCTATTCTGGTTTGCACAAAGTTTCGGTAATTGTCAATGGTGATGAAAAAAAAATTGGTGAATTTCAATTGGTTACCTAATCAATTTTGCAAGTTTTGAATTAAATGTTGTAACGAAATTTTCTCTAAAATAGACCAATTTTATGGTTAAGCAAAACCAAAAAGTTTAACTATGGAAAACAATTTAAAACCGCAAGAATCTCCGGAAAATCAAAAACAAGTCGACTTAAATAAAAATAAGTCTGATGGTACCAATCAATTTTTGACTACAGATCAAGGTCTTAAAATTAATGACGATAATAATTCGCTTAAAGCTGGCGAGCGCGGTCCTTCGCTTTTAGAGGACTTTATCTTACGTGAAAAAATTACGCACTTTGACCATGAAAGAATTCCAGAGCGTATTGTGCACGCAAGAGGTTCTGCTGCGCATGGATATTTTCAGGCCAACGGAAATGCGACACCTTTTACAAAAGCTGGTTTTCTGCAAGATACCAGCGTTACAACTCCCGTTTTTGTAAGGTTTTCGACTGTTGCTGGTTCTAGAGGATCCACTGACTTAGCTCGAGATGTTCGGGGTTTTGCGGTAAAATTTTATACAGAAGAAGGAAATTTTGACTTGGTTGGAAATAACATTCCCGTTTTTTTCATTCAAGATGCTTCTAAATTTCCTGACCTTATTCATGCTGTTAAGCCAGAGCCAGATAGAGAAATTCCGCAGGCGGCGTCTGCCCACGATACATTTTGGGACTTTATTTCGTTAATGCCTGAATCAATGCACATGATTATGTGGTCGATGTCAGACCGCGCCATTCCAAGAAGTTATAGGATGATGGAAGGTTTTGGTGTGCATACTTTTAGATTTATAAATGCTGACCACAAATCGCATTTTGTAAAATTTCATTGGAAGCCCAAGTTGGGAACTCATGCTGTAGTCTGGGATGAGGCCTTAAAAATTTCTGGCAACGATCCAGATTTTCACCGAAGAGATTTGTGGGACGCAATTGATGCTGGAAGTTTTCCTGAGTGGGATTTAGGAGTTCAAATAATTCCGGAAGAAGATGAACACAAATATGACTTTGATTTATTAGATCCAACAAAAATTGTACCCGAAGATTTGGTTCCTGTCACAATAATCGGCACTATGGTTTTAAACAGAAATCCAGATAATTTCTTTGCTGAGACAGAACAAGTTGCGTTTCATCCGGGACATATTGTTCCTGGAATTGATTTTACAAATGATCCGTTATTGCAAGGGCGCCTTTTTTCTTATACCGATACACAGCTATCGAGATTGGGAAGTCCAAATTTTCATGAAATTCCGATCAATCGCCCAATTGCGCCTATGCATAACAATCAGCGCGATGGACATATGCGTCAAGAAATAAATGTGGGGCGTGTAAGTTATCACCCAAATTCTCTTGGAGGCGGTTGCCCTTATCAAGCTAAAATTGCTGAAGGTGGATTTTCAAGTTTCAATGAACGAATCGATGCGCAAAAGGTGCGCGACAGAAGCGAGAGTTTTTCTGATCATTTTAGCCAAGCCAAACTATTTTTTGGAAGCCAGACTTTTGTTGAACAAAATCATATAATTAACGCGCTTCGTTTCGAATTAGGAAAAGTTGAAGTTCCAGCAATTCGTGAAAGAATGGTTGGACTTTTAAATCAAGTTGATGAAACCTTAGCTTTAAAAGTTGCGGAAGGATTGGGAATTGAGGTTCCAAAGACCCCAGAACGACCTATGAATCATGGCGTTGGTGCAGATGCTGATCCTGAAAAACATGAGCCAAAACTTGGAAAAACGCCAAGTATACAGATTTCTGATGCGTTGAGCATGATCAAAAACAAGCATAATTCAAAAACGATTGAATCAAGAATTGTAGCTTTTTTATGTGCTGACGGCGTTGATGACGATTCTGTTACTAATATGAAGGCCGCCTTAGAAGCTGAGGGCGCGATGGCAAAGATCATTGGAACAAACGCCACGGCAATTAAAACCGCAAACGGTGTTGCCTTAAAAGTTGATCATAGCTTGCTAACAGTTTCTTCAGTTTTATTTGATTCTGTGTTCATCCCGTCTGGGAAGGCAAGTGTTGAAAAATTAAAATTAGAAGAGAAAGTTCCTGAGTTTTTAAATGATACTTACAAGCATTGCAAAGTTATCGGGGCCGAAAAGGAAGGTTCTGAATTGTTGAATGAAACTAATTTTATGGCAAAGTTGTCTGAAGATAAGTTGCAAGAATTTGGTATAATTACGGGAGAAAAAAATGCCTCTACTATTGCTCAGAATTTTATTGATGCCATGGGAGAACACAGAATTTGGATCAGAGAAAATCAATTCAAAAAATAAAAGTTATGGAAGAAAATCATGAAATGGAAAACAGGGATTCAGGAAAATCTTCTGATGAAAAATACATTCACGTAAAGGATATTCCGTCAAAAAAATTGAAAGATGACGAAGATTACAATAAGAGTGAAGGCGGTAAAATGCCTGAAAAAGAGACAGCCTTAAAAGAAAAAACAAAAAGCGATCAGTCTCAAGGCGATGAAACTATTGGAATCCCGTAAAAATTTAGAGTTTTAGTTTTTATTGTTTGGAAAGTGGAAGTGAAAGCTTCCACTTTTTTTTTACAGCCAATGTTTTCTTCGGAACCAGATAAATATCACAACTACAATAATTGCCATTGCCAATAGTGTCAGCGGATATCCATATCTTGAAGTTAACTCTGGCATAAATCGAAAATTCATTCCATAAATTCCAGCAATGAAAGTTAACGGCATGAAAAACACTGAAAAGATGGTCAGTATTTTCATAACGTCGTTCGTTTTTCTTGCAGAAAGAGATAAATAAATGTTGAGTAAGTTGTTAGTGTCTTCGTGAACCTGCTCATAAAGGGTCATTAATTTTAAGTGTAAATCACGCGCATCTTGCAGTGCAGGTTTGTATTTTTCATCGACTCTAACCGAATTTAAAACGTCATTCGTTAATAAAAGTAATTTTTTACAAAGGCCGGCTTTTCGTTTTAAATAGTAAATTCCTTCAATCATGTCGGCTGGAATGTTTTTCTTTAAAAATACTTTTGACTCATAGAAATCGACTTCGTCTGAAAGTGTAAATGCGGGCGCGTCATACGAGTGCAAGGTTTCCCAAATTATCCGAACAGCCATACCAGCAGTGCTTTTGACTTTTTTCAAATTTATACAGTGGTCCTTGATTTGCTCGATAATTGGTTGAGCCGATCGATGAATTGTGATTATAAAATTTTCGTTGTAAAAAACAGCAATTTTACTGCTCAATTCTTGAACTGTTTGCTCGTGCTCTTGCGAATGTTGTAAAATCCTTACAATAAAAAAATGAGTATTATTGTGCTCCTCATATTTGGGCAGATGATCTGGGTCCAAGCTATCCATTAAAGTATAAGGATTCAAATTATACATTTTACTGACCTCTTGCAATTCTTCTGGAGTGGGATTTGTAATATCTGTCCAAACAATTTCAGTGTCAGTAAGTTTGCAAGTCGCTATGGCCATAATATTAAGTAGAATTTCGGTTTATAAATTTACGACAAATACATTACAATGATTTCCTACGTAAAATTATAATTTAACTTTAAAACAATTACAATTATGTGATTACTCGTCAGGAACGTTCACTTTTGCCAAATCTGAAATTGCAGGTCCGTTTATCACCGTCCCATCAGTTGTAAAGCGAGAACCATGAAGCGGACAGTCGAATGATTTTTCGTCATTGTTCCATTGCAGAACGCCTCCCAGATGTGGACAAACCGCCGAACAGCTGTGCAGGGTTCCATCTTCATCCCGATATAACGCTATTTTTTTCAAGCCTTTTGAAATGATCGCGCCTTCTCCCGGCTTCAATTCTGAAGGCTTATCAATGTCAGCGCTTACCCAATCCTTGGCCATTTTATAAGCCATATTCCCAACTTCTGCCACAAAATCTCCTGCAACTTTAAATGTCATTCGTGAAGGGTCATAAATATCTTTCCAAGGATTTTCTTTTCCATTAATTAGATCCGAGATTAAAATTCCTCCGATGGTGCAGTGCGTCATTCCATTTCCAGAATCTCCTGTGATAATATAAATATTGTCATCGCCAGGATTTTTTCCGAGGAAAGCTAAACAGTCAACTGGCTCCATTACCTGCCCTGACCATTTATAAACTATTTCTGTAAAATATGGAAAATGCTTTTTTGTCCAACTTAATAAAGAGGCATATCGATGTTCTTCGGGTAAATTTTCTTCGTCTGCTTGCCCTGTTTTATGATCTTCTCCACCAGAAATCAAGAGGTCATTTTCATCATCAAAAGGTTCTAATCGCACATAATGATATGGTTTTGCCACCCATTTTGAATCTTGGTTTCCTGTGTCCCACCACATTGCATAAGGTAATCTTCCTTTTGGAACTTTGACAGCAATCACATAAGTTCGATACGCCCATTGTTTAGTGTGCATCGTTAAAACATCATTTACTGGTGTATTTGTAGCCACGACAATGTGATTTGCCTTAACCTTAAAACCGTTAACTGAAGCTCCATTATTGCTGATATTTGACGCTCGTGACTCGGTGTAGATTTCGCCACCATATTTTAAAATTGCATCCGCCAATCCTTTCAGATATTTCATAATATGAAATTGGCCTTGATTGGGGAATAAAATACTTTTCTCTCTGTATTCTCCAATGAAATCGGGGATGTCATAGAGCATTTCTGTTGGCAGTCCTAATCGTTGTGTGGCTTCAAATTCTTCGTCTAAATTCTCTTCCTTGTCGGTGGGATCTAAAAAAAGATGGCCCTGCACGCGCTTAAAACTACACTCAATATTTTCTTCGTCGATAATTTTCTCAATAAAATCTATTGCTTCTTTGTGGCTTTCTGCTACGAGTTTTGCCTTATCTAGACCAAAATATCTCTCGATATCATAATATCTGTCGTCTAGCGCGTATGTGATGTGCGCAGTTGTTCGCCCGCTTTCACCACTTCCTAAAAAACCATCTTCGACTAACATAACTTTTTTTCCAGACTTTGCTAGACAATAAGCAGTTGTCAGTCCGGCTATTCCGCCACCTATAATCAAAATGTCTGTCGTTCTTTTAGAATTTAATTTTTCAAAAGATAGCGATTCGACACTTGCTGTCCAAAATGACTGGTGAATGCCACTGGTTTTATCATCATTGATTTTTTCTGAATTATTCATAAATTTTTAATTTATTGATTATAATCAAATATTTTATATACAGCAATTACAGTTAAAGCAAAAAATATGTGTGCTATAAAAAGTTGCAAATAATATTGCTTAAACTTAATCTTTGGCTTGTCATTGGGAATTCTGAATAAGAAATACCAGCTAAATATTCCGACAAATCCACTAATTATTCCAAAGATAAAACCACAAAACCAAGTTGGATCAACGTCAAAATTATTCCAAACAAATTCATAACAGAGCACGAATGCCAAACCGATAATGTAATGAATTGCCCACCCAAAAATGCTTTTTCTTGCGGGAGAAAGTTCAATATTGGCCTTGGCAATGACAATGTTTAGCAACACGGGTTCCTTCCATAGTTTATTAAATACTTCTGAAGCAAAATAACTAAAGGCTGTCATCACAGACGTTCCGGCAATTGTTGCGAGAATAATTACTAAAAATTCCATACATCTTGTTTTTCATAAAGTTGACAATTTTAGGACGAAAATCTCTTACACAATTTAGCAGAAAATTTATACCTATTTTTAATGTCAATAATAATGTAACCATTGCTTTAAATTGTATAAGTGAAAATTATCATTCCCGCTGTAACTTCGAAGTATAAGAATTGGAAAATCTTTGATACAACTGATAATAATTTCATTATACTAAATTCCAATATCAAGAATTCTTGAGTTTGTATTGTTTTTTGAGGTTTATTATTTGTTTGAAATCCCCATTGTGAAAATGATGGGGATTTTTAATTCAATTTTTATAGTTAATTAAAATTTAGTACGTCATGAAAAAAACTGTTGTTTTAGGGATAGCTGCGGGAGCAGTTGCCTTAGTAGCCGGAGCGTTAATCATTAAAAAATTACATTTAATAGACAAGATATTAGGCAAAGCCGATGGTCTGACAGGAAAACTTTCTGACTATTGCGACCTAATTCCAAAGGGGGAACAAAAAAATGTCAGTCAAAAGTTTAAGTAAATCTCTTAATAATCCACATATATTTCAACAAAAAAGCAGTTCCGTTATAAACAGAACTGCTTTTTTTATTGGAATCTAATCAACTAATAATCGCCGTTCACAGATTCTTTTGAAGCGTTGATACGCTCTCTTTCCCTTTTTGAAGCTTCGTGCGTAGATTCAGTTCTTCCGTCTTCTTCCATGCTCGATTCCATTTGTTTGCTCATGTTTGCAGCAATTGCGCTGTCAGTCATAACTGTATTCATCGCCGCCTGCGTTTTGTTCATAAATCCTGGTAACACGGTGGTATCTCCACTCATCAAACCATCGTAACCAGCTTTTGCAACTTCTTCCGGAGAATACAAATCCCTTTCTTTGTAAGTTACCGTGTTTTCTGCTTTTGCCTTATGGAAAAAATCGGTATCAGTGGCATCGGGCTGCAATGCTGTGATCGATACGCCAGTTTCTTTTAGTTCTTCGGCCAAAGCTTCTGTAAATGAAAGTACAAATGCTTTTGTTGCCGCATAAACTGATAAATATGGAGAAGGCGCTTTTGATACAGACGAAGCCAATTGCAAAATTTTTCCCTCGCCACGATCAATCATATCTTTCACATAAAATTTGGTCAAGCTCATCAATGAAATGATGTTTAGTTGCACCAAATTAATTTCACGTTGCAAATCGGTTTTAGCAAATCTTCCCCACTCTCCTTGTCCAGCATCATTCACTAAAACATTGATTGTGATGCCAAGTTCTTGTGTTTTATCATATACTTTCTGCGCTCCATTTGGCTCAAATAAATCTGCGACAATAAGGTGTGTGTGAATCGTTGGTGATTCTGCAAGCATCTCCTTGGCAGTTTGTTTCAGCGTGTCTTCGTTTCTGCCCACGAGCACTAAATTATAGCCGTCTTTTGCAAAGAGTTTTGATAATTCATACCCAATGCCACTTGTTGCGCCCGTAATTAGCGCATGTTTTTCATTTTTACTTTCCATAATGATTTATTTTATTAGTTAATTTCGTTCTTCTTGTATAAATGTAGAGAAAGATTTATCTAGGCTTTTTACACAATTTGCATTGAGATTTATAAACCGTTATCTGGTTAGCCGGTTTTAACTATTTTTTAAATATACTAACCGCAAGGTTTTTTTAATTTTAGTATATCTGATAATCAATAACTTAAAAATTAAAATTATGAAGGCAATTATTTTATTAGCAACCTTAAAACAAGACGAACTTTCAAATACAGAAGTTTTGGCTAATTTCTTTTCGGAAAAATTAAAAAAGAACAACATTAACTCAGAAATTATTCGATTAGTAAACTACAACATCCCACCCGGAACTTATCACAACATGGGTGAAGATGACGATTGGCCAATGATTTTAGAAAAATTAAAGGCTTCAGAAATCATTATTTTTGCAACACCAATTTGGTGGGGAAATCATTCTTCAGAAATGCAAAAAGTTATAGAACGTCTTGACGAAGTTCACGACGAAATTCGCTCAGGGAAAGAGTCAATTTTTTTAGGGAAAGCTGGAGGAATAATTATAACTGGAGATTCTGATGGAACCCAACATATTATTGGAAATTTTGCAAACTTTTTCAACGCTATCGGGCTGGCGTTACCACCGATGACTTCGTTAACTGTGATCGCTGATGAGCATGCAAAAGATCATAAAAACACTAAAGAGGAATTGATGGCAATCTATGAAAAAGACTATGCAGAAACCGCAGAAACAATGGCAAAAAATTTATCAGATTTCCTTTCCAAATAAACATAATTTAGCCACGAACTAACCGAATTTATTTCAATCATTTCGTGGCTATATTTTTATTTCAAAAAATTTATTTCTTAGCTATTTTCTACAAAATCTTTAAAACGATTCACATCTTGCTCAATCATATTTGCAAAAATTGGATTCAAAACTTCCCTACCATCTCGCCAGTTTCAGCCATTGGAGCGCGGTAGGAAATCATTACTTCCATCTTTGTTCCAAAGTTTCCATTATCATGAAATTCCACTTTTCCTATATTGTGAATTAATGCTTCACCAAAAGAACGCCAATGAATTTCTCTATTTTCAACATCTTTTGTGATTGCTGATTTCCATTTTAATTGCACAATATCTCCCGGAATCTTTGCCGTCCATTCTGAAATTTCTTCGTCAATCAAAGTAACATTTTCCAAGTGTTTCATAATCGATGGAAGCTTTTCCAAATTTCTCCAATTCTGATATACAAAATAAACTGGCTTGTTCACCGTCACAAAAAATCGAATATTGATGTTCGACACTTTCGGCGGGTCTAAAGTTTTTCCAGCTAATTTATATCCCGCACAATGTCCGGTTGCGCCACGATAAATCATGTAAGCCGATAACAAAGCTCTCGGATAATTTCTATTTTTCTTAGACAGAGAATTATACAACATTAACGAGCCCGAAAGTAGTGAAACTACGCGCTCAGTTGTGGAAACATTTACTTCTAAATTAGTTCCTAAAGTCTGCAAATGCTTGTGTGGCGTGGTGTGTAATTGATTTTCCATAGATTCAGTTTTTTGGTTGATTACTATAAATTTAATACCAAAAGTTAACACTTTTTAGACTATTAACCAACCTTTAACGTCAGAAATCGAAATCCTAAATAATTCAAAAAAAATTGCAGAAATGATTTTTATTAGAAAAACATTTATACATTTGTCCCAACAATATTTCAGATGAACACAATTTTAAACAATACTTGGTGGTGGAAAAACTTACGTCAGACTTCGTGAGCGAATCCTTCTATCTGTATTTTTAATCAAAATATAATAAGGCTTGTCAATCACGACAAGCCTTTTTTTATTGCCAAAACCCAACTTATGAAAACATTTCAATTACATACAAATTTTAAGCAAATTCTGGCCGATACGATTACGCCGGTGAGCATTTATTTGAAAATTAGAGATAAATTTCCAAACAGCCTTTTGCTCGAAAGTTCTGATTATCACGCCAGCGACAACAGTTTTTCATACATCTGCTGTAATCCAATTGCTTCGGTTAGAGTAGCTTCTGAAGTTATCTCAAAGATTTTTCCAGATGGAACTTCTGAAGAAATCAAAATTAATTCAGAGACAAATCTTCCACAGGAAATTCAAAAATTTGCAAGCCAATTCAAGCAGGAAGCATCGGATTTTAAATTCATAAACAACGGATTATTTGGTTACATCGGTTATGATGCGGTTCGTTATTTTGAGAAAATTGAAATCAATTCAAAAGAAGGAAATCTTGAAATCCCAGATATTTTTTATGCCGTATATCAAAACATAATTGCCATCAATCACTTTAAAAATGAAGCCTATATTTTTTGCCACAGCATTGATGAAACGAATAATATTGCCGAAATTGAAAAAATGCTTGTCGCAAAAAACTTCGCCTCTTATTCATTTTCAAAACAAGGAAATCCAGAATCAAATTTGACCGACGAAGAGTTTAAGGAAAATGTCGCTCTGGCCAAAAAACATTGCCATCGTGGCGATGTATTTCAGTTGGTTTTGTCAAGACGTTTTACGCAAGATTTTAAGGGCGACGAATTCAATGTTTATAGAGCTTTACGAAGCGTCAATCCGTCGCCATATCTTTTCTTTTTTGACTACGGAAATTTCAAAATATTTGGTTCTTCGCCCGAAGCACAGTTAGTCGTAAAAGATAATAAAGCTGAAATTCATCCCATCGCCGGAACATTCAAACGCACCGGAAACGACGAACAAGATGCCATTTTAGCAAAGAAATTATCAGAAGATAAAAAGGAAAATAGCGAACACGTAATGCTCGTGGATTTGGCGAGAAATGACTTGAGCCGAAACTGTTCAAACGTCCAAGTCGAAAATTATAAAGAAGTGCAATATTTCTCTCACATAATTCATTTGGTTTCAAAAGTGACCGGAAATTTAAAGAAAAATACGAACACTATGAAACTGGTAGCCAACACGTTTCCGGCTGGTACTTTAAGTGGAGCTCCAAAACACAAAGCGATGCAGTTGATAGAAAAAATTGAAAAAACAAACCGCGGATTTTATGGCGGAGCGATTGGTTTTATGGATTTTCAAGGTAATTTTAACCACGCAATTATGATTCGAACTTTCTTCAGCAAAAACCACCAACTTCATTATCAAGCTGGCGCAGGAATCGTCGAAAGTTCCAATGAAGAAAGTGAAATGCAAGAAGTGTATAACAAATTAGGAGCGTTGACAAAAGCGCTTGATTTGGCTCAAAATATCTAAAAAAATACAGAAATGAAAATAGCAGTTATCGATAATTACGACAGTTTTACGTACAATCTTGTTCATTATTTGGAAGATTTGGGCGCAGAAGTCATTGTTTTAAGAAACGACGAATTCGATTTGGAAGAATTAGAATCGTTCCAAAAGATTTTGCTTTCTCCCGGGCCTGGAATTCCTGACGAAGCTGGGCTTTTGAAAGAGGTTATAAAACATTTTGCTAAAACCAAAAGTATCTTGGGAATTTGCCTCGGGCAACAAGCCATCGGAGAAGTTTTTGGCGGAAGCCTAACTAACTTAGAAAAAGTCTATCATGGAGTTGCAACTAAAGTAAAAATTGAAGTTGAAGACGAAAGTTTATTTAAAGATATTCCGAAGGAATTTGAAGTTGGAAGATACCATTCTTGGGTAGTTTCAAACGAAGATTTTCCTGAAGATTTAGAAATAACTTCCAAAGATGAAAATGGCGAAATTATGTCGTTGCGCCATAGAAAATACAATTTAAAAGGTGTTCAATTTCATCCAGAAAGCGTGCTTACACCTCACGGAAAAACGATTTTAAAGAATTGGTTAGAAAGTTAGAATCTAAACTAGCTTGATAATATTCTCGCTAAGTCACAAAGACGCAAAGAAATATTGAGTATCAAAACTTTGCGACTCCGCGACTTAGCGAGAAAACTTTAAATTTAAACAAAATGAAAAACATTCTAAACCGCCTTATAAATCAAGAAACGCTTACCAAAGAAGAAGCAAAATCAGTCTTGGTCAATATTTCCTCCGGACAATACAATCCGAGTCAGATTTCGTCATTTTTGACCGTTTTTATGATGCGAAATATCACAATCGACGAACTTTCTGGATTCCGTGAAGCGTTGTTAGAATTATGCGTTCCAATTGATTTTTCAGAATTCAACACCATCGATTTATGCGGAACCGGTGGCGACGGAAAAGACACTTTTAATATTTCAACTTTAGCTTCGTTCATCGTCGCTGGCGCTGGAATCAAAGTCGCAAAACATGGAAATTATGGCGTATCGTCTATTTCTGGTTCGAGCAACGTGATGGAAAATCTTGGCGTAAAATTCAGCAATGATGAAGACTTTTTAAAACGCTGTATTTCTGAAGCTAACATTGCGATACTTCACGCACCGCTTTTCCATCCGGCGATGAAAAATGTGGGTCCTATTCGAAAGGAATTAGGCGTAAAAACATTCTTCAATATGCTCGGACCAATGGTAAATCCGTCATTTCCAAAGAACCAAATTGTAGGCGTTTTTAGTTTGGAATTGGCTCGAATGTATGCTTATTTATATCAAAATACAGATGTAAATTATACGATTTTGCATTCGCTTGACGGTTATGACGAAATCTCATTAACTGGCGAAGCCAAGATGATTTCCAAGAATTCAGAAGCCATTTTAAATCCGAAAAGCTTTAATCTTTCCACATTAAATCCAGAGGAAATCAAAGGCGGAACTACAACCGACGCATCCGCAAAAATGTTCTTAGGTATTATTTCCGGAAACGGAACCGAAGCTCAGAATCAAGTGGTTTTGGCCAATGCCGGTTTGGCGATTGCGACGGTTGAAAACTGTACGATTCAAGAAGGTTATCAAAAAGCTGAAGAAAGTTTAAAAAGCTTGAAAGCCTTAGAGAAATTAAAGAAACTCCAACAATTAAGCCGATAATTATGACCATTTTAGACAAAATAATCGCAGACAAAAAACGCGAAGTAGCGCTGAAAAAATCCATCATTTCGGTAAAGCAATTAGAAGTTTCAGATTTGTTCGGAAAAAGAACAATTTCACTGTCAGAAAGCATCAAAAATTCTTCCGGAATTATTGCGGAACACAAGCGTCGTTCGCCTTCAAAACAAACAATCAACAGCAGTTTTTCTGTGGAAGAAGTGGTAAAAGGATATGAAAAATTTGGCGCTTCCGGAATTTCTGTCTTGACGGATGCCAAATATTTTGGTGGTTCTTTGGAAGATTTGCAATTGGCAAGAGCTTCTGTAAATACGCCACTTTTGCGCAAGGAATTTATCATTGACAAATACCAAATTTTAGAAGCAAAGTCAAACGGAGCTGATGCCATTTTGCTTATCGCAAGTGTTTTGACTCGCAGTGAAATCAAGCAATTGTCTGAGTTTGCACAAGCACTTTCATTGGAAGTTTTGCTCGAAATTCACAACCAAGAAGAACTCGAAAAAGCGCTAATGCAAAGCTTAGACTTAATCGGAGTGAACAATCGAAACTTGAAAAACTTTGAAATCAGCTTGAAAAATAGCTTTGATTTGGCCGAAATGATTCCGAATGAATTTTTAAAAATTTCAGAAAGTGGCATCAATTCGCCTCAAGATGTTTTGGCTTTAAAAGAATACGGTTTCAACGGATTTTTGATTGGCGAAACATTTATGAAAACCGATAATCCAGGAAAATATTTGGGACAATTTATCGAAGATTTAGACCTAAAAAATTCTTGATTATGCCAATAAAACTGAAAACCTGCGGGATGAAATTTTCCGAAAATATTTTAGAAATCAGCCAATTAAAACCTGACTTTTTAGGATTCATTTTCTATGCTAAATCGCCAAGAAATTTTGTGGGCGAAATTCCAGATTTGCCGAAAGAAATTAAAAAAGTGGGAGTTTTTGTAAATGCTTCTTCTGAAGAAATTCTGCAAAAAGCCGAACAACACAATTTAGATTTCATTCAATTACATGGAAAAGAATCGGCTGAATTTTGCAATGAAATCCAAACAAAAATCCCCGTAATTAAAGCTTTTTCAATTGATGAAGATTTTGATTTTGGAACTTTAAATGAATATCAAAATTCTTGTGATTATTTCTTATTTGATACAAAAGGAAAAAATCATGGTGGCAACGGAATCACTTTTGATTGGTCGCTTTTGGATAACTATAAATTAGACAAAAAGTATTTTTTAAGTGGCGGCATCAGTTTAGAAAATGCTCCAAAACTTTTAGAATTTTTAAAAACAAAATCCGCAGAAAACTGTTTTGCAATCGACATCAACAGCCAATTTGAAATCGAACCCGGATTAAAGAATACAGCAAAAATAACCGAATTTAAATTGAAATTATGAGCTCAAAATACAACGCAGACGAAAAAGGCTTTTATGGCGAATTCGGCGGTGCTTTCATCCCAGAAATGCTCTATCCAAATGTGGAGGAATTGCGGTTAAAATATTTAAAAATCACTGAAGAAGATCCTTTTAAAGAGGAATTTCAATCGCTTTTGAAAGAATATGTCGGGCGACCTACTCCACTCTATTTTGCCAAAAGACTTTCTGAAAAATTTGGAACAAAAATCTACTTGAAACGGGAAGATTTGTGTCACACAGGCGCGCATAAAATCAACAACACAATCGGGCAAATTTTATTGGCAAAACGACTTGGAAAACAACGAATTATTGCAGAAACCGGAGCTGGACAACACGGCGTTGCGACGGCCACGGTTTGCGCATTGATGGGCTTAAAATGCATCGTTTACATGGGCGAAATCGACATTGAACGACAAGCTCCAAATGTGGCGCGAATGAAAATGCTTGGTGCTGAAGTTCGTCCGGCGACTTCGGGTTCAAAAACACTTAAAGATGCTACAAATGAAGCTATTAGAGATTGGATAAATAATCCTGAAGACACTTTTTATATCATCGGTTCGGTTGTGGGTCCGCATCCTTATCCGGATATGGTGGCGCGTTTTCAGAGCGTGATTTCTGAGGAAATTAAAATCCAACTTTTGGAACTAGAAAATCTTGAAAATCCTGATTATGTCATCGCCTGCGTTGGTGGCGGAAGCAATGCTGCAGGCGCTTTTTATCATTTTTTAGACAATGAAAATGTCAAATTAGTTGCTGTGGAAGCGGCCGGAAAAGGCGTTGATTCTGGCGAAAGTGCGGCGACTTCTTTGCTTGGAAAAATCGGAATTATCCACGGAAGCAAAACACTTTTGATGCAAACTAACGACGGACAAATTACCGAACCTTACTCAATTTCTGCCGGTTTGGATTATCCGGGAATTGGTCCGATGCACGCCAATTTATTTAAAACGAAACGCGCTGAATTTTTGGCTGTAACTGATGATGAAGCGATGCAAGCCGGAATGGATTTGGCAAAATTGGAAGGAATTATTCCAGCGATTGAAAGTGCGCACGCTTTTGCGGTATTAAACCACAAAAAATTCAAGCCGGAAGATATCGTTGTCATCAATCTTTCTGGTCGTGGCGACAAAGATTTAAACACTTACATTAATTATTTCAAGCTTTAAAAATGAAACGAATCCAAGATAAATTACGAGAAAATAAAAAATTAGTTTCCATCTATTTTACGGCTGGATTTCCAAATTTAAACGACACCAAAACCATCATTGAAAACCTTGAAAAATCAGGAGTTGATATGATTGAAATTGGGCTTCCGTTTAGTGACCCTTTGGCTGATGGACCGACGATTCAGGCAAGTTCGACAAAAGCTTTGCAAAACGGAATGACCTCTGAATTGCTTTTTAGCCAGTTGAAAAACATCCGCGAAAGCGTAAAAATTCCGTTGTTGATTATGGGTTATTTTAATCCGATTCTGCAATTTGGAGTTGAAAATTTCTGCAAAAAATGTCAAGAAACTGGAATCGACGGCTTGATAATTCCAGATTTGCCTTTGGAAATTTACCTTTCTGAATACAGATCGATTTTTGAAAAATATGATTTGGCCAACATATTTTTAATTACGCCACAAACTTCTGAAAAGCGAATTCTTGAAATTGATAAAAACTCAAACGCCTTTATTTATATGGTCAGCAGCGCGAGCGTGACCGGAAGCACGAACGGCTTTGGAGAAAAAGAGATGGCTTATTTTGAAAGAATTTCGAACATGAATTTGAAAAATCCGCAAATAATTGGCTTTGGAATCAACAACAAAACTACATTTAATCAAGCTTCAAAATTTCAAAATGGAGCAATTATCGGAAGTCATTTTGTAAACTTTCTAAATAAATTTGGAATTTCAAAAATTAAAGAATATTTGCTCAGCTTTAAAAAATAAAAAAAACAACTTAAACATTTTTTATTTTAACTACTTATTAATAAACTACTTACAAAACAAAAAATAATGTAAGGTAATTAAAAAATTGTGTAATCAAATCGGCATTTGTAATCGTGAACTTTGAGAAAGAAACATTTTAAAAAAATCTCAATATGAAAAATTCAAACGCTACAAGTTCTAAAGACAGCAAATCTACTGCAACAAAATCGAGTACTGCTTCCAAATCAAAAACTGGAGCGGCAAAAACAAAATCTAGCACAACTTCAGCTAAAACGGCGAGCAAATCAAGTGCCCCATCTGCATCGAAAATAAAGGCAAAAGCGAGTGCTGCTGAGGGTCTGAAAGACTTGTTTATTGACTCCTTAAAAGATATCTACTGGGCAGAAAAAGCGCTTACAAAAGCACTACCAAAAATGGCTAAAAACGCGACGTCTGAAAACTTAAAGGCGGCACTTGAAGAGCATCTGACAGTGACTCAAGAGCAAGTTTCGAGACTGGAACAAGTTTTTGAAATCATCGGTAAAAAAGCAGCTGCAAAAAAATGTGACGCTATGGAAGGCTTGATTAAAGAAGGCGAAAGCATCATGCAAGAAACGCAACCAGGTGCCGTTCGTGATGCCGGAATTATCGCCGCTTCGCAAAAAATTGAGCATTATGAAATTGCTACATACGGGACGCTTTGTGCTTTTGCAAAAACGCTTGGCGAGGATGAAGCGGTTCAGCTTTTAGAAATGACCTTGGCCGAAGAAAAAGAAGCTGATGTTACATTGACAGAAGCAGCTTACAACACCATCAATTTTGATGCGGCTGACGATATTGATCAAGAATAATTAAAAAATAATAATTTTTAAATCAAATAGCTATGATAAATGACAGAAAGAATGAGGAAGATTTTGCCGAAAACGATAAACGCGGTATTGACAATCCAGAGCTGAACCGGGACATGAATAATGATAAAGACAGAGATTTTGATGAAGATACCGATGGCGAAGATGAAAACGATGATTTTCACACTAACGGACTCGACGAGGAGCACTCCTTAACCGATGATGAAGATGCGGATGACGATCCAAACGAGACGAAACCCTACCAGAAACGCACCGGCGGAGACAGTGAAGAAAGATAAATTATAAAGGTGGGGCTAGCTCCACCTTTTTTTTGGCCAAAACCAACTAAATTAATAAATATGAAAGCACTAGTATTTCACAAACCAAAACATGTCAGCGTAGACACCGTTGACGATCCCACAATTGAAGAAAACAGGGATGTCATTTTAAAAGTAACATCAACGGCCATCTGTGGCTCTGACTTGCACATTTACAATGGATTTTTTCCGCAACCAAAGCCTTTAGTTCTCGGCCATGAATTCATGGGAATTGTTGAAGAGGTTGGCAGCGGCGTCAGAAATCTAAAAAAAGGTGACCGCGTCGTGGTGCCCTTCCCTATCTCCTGTGGTACTTGCCATTTTTGTAACATGAATCTGCCAACGCATTGTGAAAGTTCTAATCCTGAACACTACGGTCCCGAAGGTGGACTTTTAGAAGGAAAAGGTGGCGCACTTTTTGGATATACTGACTTATATGGCGGTTATAGTGGCGGTCAAGCCGAATTGGTTCGCGTTCCGTACGCCGATTTTGGACCAAGAGTTGTGCCCGAAAATCTGACGGATGAACAGGCACTTTTTTTGACTGATATTTTCCCAACAGGATGGGCGGCCATCGATTGGGCCGAGTTAAAAGGTGGAGAAACCGTAGTGGTTTTTGGCGCGGGCCCTGTGGGAATCATGGCAATGAAATCGGCGTGGTTACAAGGCGCGGGAAGAGTTATCGCAGTAGATACTAGACAATACAGACTGGATAAAGCAAAAGCAACAGCAAATGTTGAGATTATTAATGCTCGAGAATCTGACGCTGTCGAACTAATCAGAGATATGACAGGCGGTTACGGAGCCGACGTTTGCGTGGACGCCGTGGGCATGGAAGCCGACCAAAGTCTTTTCAGCAAAGCCAAAAATTTAATTCAAGGCGAAGTTGGGACAATGAAGGTTTTAGCCCATTGTTTTGATGCCGTTCGTCGTGGTGGAACAGTGACTGTTGTTGGCGTTTATGGTTCACCGTATGATAATTTTCCGTTGTACCAATGGTTTGATAAAGGCGTGAAATTGCGTGGCGGACAAGCTCCTGTTCACAATTACATCGACCATTTGATTGATTTGGTGGCCACCGGAAAAGTTGTTTTAGAAGACGTAATTACACACAAAGTTGCCTTGTCTGAAGCTTCAAAAATGTACGACATCTTCAATAAAAAAGAGGACAACTGCGTGAAAGTCGTGTTAAAGCCATAATACTTTCATTAGAAAAATGGTAAATTTAAGATACACTTTTTAAGCAAATATCTATGAAAGCAATTTGGCGAGGAGGCATCAGCTTTGGTTTGGTCAACATTCCCATCCGACTTTACAGTGGCGCAACGACGCACAATATAGAATTAGACATGATTCGAAAAAAAGACCAATGTAAAATTCAATATGTGCGCGTGTGCAAAAAAGACGGAAAAGAAGTGCCTTGGGACGAAATTGCGAAAGGTTATAAAAAAGAAGACGGCGATTACGTGGTTCTTGACAAAGCCGATTTTGCCAAAGCGATGCCTGAAAAAACGCAGACCATTGACATTTTTGAATTTGTTTTGGAAGATGAAATTCCGTCGCAATATCTTGAAAAACCTTATATAGTAGAGCCCGCGAAGGAAGCCAAGAAAACCTATGCTTTGCTTCGCGAGGCTTTAAAAAAATCTGGAAAAGTGGGTTTGGCAAAATTTGTCCTCAGAAACACGGAACATCTTGGAATATTAAAAGTTGAAGAAGATGCGATTTTATTAATCCAAATTCGTTTTGATCAAGATTTACGTGACCCAAAAGAAGCAAAGATTCCAAACGACGTGAAGATTTCTAAAAAAGAGTTGGATATGGCAATGACAATCATTGACCAACTGACAGAAAAATTTGAGCCTGAAAAATACAAGGATACTTATAAGGAAGATTTGGAGAAAATGATTCTAAAAAAGGCCAAAGCCAAAGGAAAACCTGCAAAAAAAGAAGAATCCGACGAAAAACCAAAAGCAAAAAAAGGTGCTTCGGACGATTTATTGGAACAATTGAAAGCAAGTTTAGAAGCTATAAAAAACTAAGTTATGGCACTTGAAAAATACAACCAAAAACGAGATTTTTCCAAAACCAAAGAACCCAAAGGAATCAAAAAAACGTCGAAAGGCGAACTGACTTTTGTGGTCCAAAAACATGATGCTTCACGCTTGCATTATGATTTTCGCTTAGAAATTGACGGCGTTTTGGTGAGTTGGGCGGTTCCAAAAGGCCCATCTGCAAATCCGTCTGACAAACGTTTGGCGGTTCAAACCGAAGACCATCCGATGGGCTATTTTGATTTTGAGGGCACAATTCCCAAAGGCGAATACGGTGGCGGGACAGTGATGGTTTGGGATTATGGCACATTTCGTCCAGAAAATGCCGAAGGCGCAGTTTCTCAAGACAATAAATTGATGAAAAAACAGCTCGCAGACGGTTCCATAAAAATTATTTTAAAAGGAAAGAAACTTCAGGGCGCTTGGCATTTGGTCGAAATGAAAGGCAAAGAAAATATGTGGCTTTTGATGAAATCAAAGGATGAATTTGCGGGTACAAAAATAAATTTTGATGAAAATTCAGCGGTTTCTGGTTTAGATTTCAAAGGAATTGAAGAAAACGGAAACGTTTATAGTTCCGATAAAGGAAAGAAATTATCCAAAACAGAAGCCAAAGAAGTCATCGAAAAACAAGAAAAAAAAGAAGCTAAAGAAGAAAAACCAAAGCCGAAATTAAAAAAAAATGACGCGGAATTTTCAGCGGAAGATTTGGCAGAAGCGGAAAAAATTAAAAATTTTCCAGAGGATTGGCGTCCGCAATTGGCAACTTTAGCCGAAGAACCATTTGACAATGACGATTGGATTTTTGAAAATAAATTTGACGGTTACCGCGCTTTGGCACAAATAAAAAACAACAAAGTGAACTTGATTTCCCGCAACGGAATTTCGTTCAATTCAAAATATAAGGAAATCGTAACTACGTTGGAAAAAGTCAACGACGATATGATTCTCGATGGCGAAGTTGTGGTGGAAGATTCCAAAGGAAAAAGTCATTTTCAATGGTTGCAACATTTTGACGAAGACCCAAAAAACGGGACTTTAAAGTTTTATGTTTTTGATATTCTCTATTTCAAAGGCTACGATTTAAGAAATTTGGAATTAATCCAAAGGAAAAAAATCTTAAAAGCGATTCTTCCAAAATTGAAAAATATCATTTTTTCTTCACATACAATCGGGCAAGGTCGGGAAACTTTTAAGGCGATTGAAAAATTGGGTGGCGAAGGAATTATTGCGAAAAAAGCTTCGTCAAAATATTACCAAGACAGACGTTCAAAAGACTGGCTGAAAATTAAAACCAGCAAACAACAGGAAATGGTCATCGGCGGGTTTACCGAACCCAGCGGAAGCAGAACCGGACTTGGAGCCTTACTTTTAGGTTTTTACGAAGGCGACGAATTCATTTATTCTGGCAAAGTTGGGACTGGATTTTCAGACGAGATTTTGAAAGAACTTCGTGCCAAATTGAATAAAATAGAACGTAAAACTTCTCCTTTCAAAACACCTCCGAAATTACAAGGAACGCATTGGGTTTCGCCTCAATTTGTTGCGCAAATCAAGTTTTCAGAATGGACCGATTCGGGAAGCTTGCGCCATCCAGTTTACTTGGGTTTAAGAACTGACAAAGATGCAAAAG
>Ga0265780_10002166_pt1 | contig 26963 bp, 19 predicted proteins | sample P1T30metagenome_FD_192432 | JGI IMG/M metagenome (GOLD analysis project Ga0265780, IMG submission 192432) | Plant litter microbial communities from East Loma Ridge, Irvine, California - P1 T30 | ecosystem: Environmental > Terrestrial > Plant litter > Unclassified | place: USA: California...
GGCGGCCGAGGCCATCAAAGTATTGCACCTGCTGCATCACCTCACAGTTGGTTTTACTCGTCAAATCTGGACTGCCCTTCAGGCTATCGCGGGGAGTAAAAGTAACTATGTAGTTCCGGTCCTGGCTAAGTGAGGGAGATAAAGGCGCGCAGTTCTGTGCCTGAGTGTTCCCCAACCTGCTCAGTACTAACACCGCTATAATTGTATACTGTTTTATTGATCGTGTCATTTTTTCCTTTTATTACCAGGTTCTATAAAATTTTCCCACCAGCACCTGTCACCAAACTGATCGTACGAGTAGTACAGGTTGTGCTGCCCCCGGGAGGCCCCAGCGGCGCAGCCACTGCCCCCGGTTGAGCGACGGTTGCTGTTGTCGCAGGCTGAGCAGACCCTAACTGCGTTGATCCTGCCGCCTGAGCGGCCAGGGCCTGTGCGATCAGGCCTTCAACAGCTGGCGGACACTGCGAGGTAATAAAACTCCCCAAGTATACTGCCGTTGCTCCCGCGGCAGCAGTCACCGTATAATTGGTTGTGGTAGTGGTACCGTTCGGGTTCGAGGTACTGCTCACCGTTTTTACCTCTTTGTAGCTCACCGTAAGGGCCTGCGGCAGGGCAATGGGTATGGTCATAGCCGCATTCGAATAAAAGTAAGCCGAGAATTCGCCTGTAGTGGTATAAGTATCCGGATCATCCGTATAGGAAACTACCCGTTTAGCATACACATTGACACATTGTCCTTCTGCTTCAGCCTTCGCCGGTCCGTTGGTGTTCAGGTCATTCAATGCTTTAGCATTGGCATCCTCCAGACTGATCGCAGAAGTATATTTCCCCGCTTCTACCGTATAAGTCACATAAGTTCCCGATCCGGAAGTACAGTTTTTCCGGAAACTCTGACTGATCGCTGCATTGCGGTAGGTACAGGAGCCGTTGGCGTTCGCATAGGTCTGCCCGTTGGCAACAATATCCTGCTGCGCTTTAACATCTGCATGCTGCTGGTCTATATCCGAAGTATACCGCCCCGCAGGAACCGTGTAAGTCACCTGAGAGCCGGTACCACCCGGACAGCTTTTTGTAAAGACCTGGCTGCGGGCTGTATTACTGTAAATGCAGGAGCCGTTCAAATTGGCGAAATTTTGCCCATTGGCATAGATCTCCTGTAATGCCTTGCCATCTGCGTCAGCCTGGCTGATGGTTGAAGTATACCGCCCGGCAGGTACTGTATAGGTTTCCGCAGAGCCGTTACCCCCCGGACACTCTTTGTTAAAGACCTGGCTGCTGAAGATGTTACTGTAGCTACAGCTGCCATTGGCATTGGCATAGTTCTGTCCGTTGGCGATGATGTCATTCAATGCTTTAGCATCTGCATCTGCCTGGCTAGTGGTTGAGTTGTAGGCTCCTGCTGTTACAATATAGGTAACTTGTGAGCCGGTGCCGCCGGGGCCGCAATTGGTGGTGAAAATCTGGCTCCTGGCCGTACTTGTATAATTACATGCGCCATTCGTATTGGCATAGTTCTGTCCATTGGCCGTGATATCATTCAGAGCCTTAGCATCTGCATCAGCCTGGCTGACCGTTGAAGTATAGGCTGCTGCCGCCACAGTATAGGTCACCTGCGAGCCAGTACCACCCTGGCCACAGACGGTAGTAAACACCTGGCTTCGGGCTGTATTGCCGTAAGTACAACTGCCATTGTAGTTAGCATAAGCCTGTCCGTTAGCGGTGATATCATTCAGGGCTTTGGCGTCGGCGTCGGCCTGGCTGACCGTTGAAGTATAAGCAGCTGTCGCCACAGTATATGTCACCTGCGAGCCAGTACCACCCGCGCCGCAGGTGGTGGTAAATACCTGGCTTCGGGCTGTATTTTTATAGGTACAGCTGCCCTGAGCATTGGCATAGGTTTGTCCGTTAACAGTGATATCATTCAGAGCTTTAGCATCGGCATCGGCCTGGCTGACCGTTGAAGTATAAGCAGCTGCCGCTACAGTATAGGTCACCTGCGAGCCGGTACCCCCCGTGCCGCAGGCGGCAGTAAACACCTGGCTTCGGGCTGTATTCTGATATACCGGTGTTATTGCACCGCAATTTTGCAGCTGTCCTGCATAGTTATAACAGAACATCTTAACAAGGTTGCCATTCTGATCGCGGATAGTCTTTAAACGCTGGAAACTATCGTATTCGTAACTAATTGTAGAGCCCTTCACATCGGTCATGCTGCTGACCCCGGATAGCGGGTTATAAGTATACGTTGTCACTTGCGCCGTATCTAAAGCAGCATTGCTGCGCAGAGGAGCCAGGAAATTAACTACAGCAGCAGAACTCAGCGTAAGCGCATCCCTGAAACTTTTTATAGCCTGTTCACCGCCCAATACAGTCTGGACAGTGCTATAATTTGCATTTTCAATTTTAGCAACAGGATACTGCCCTCCGTATCCCCATACATAAGACACCTCCTTTGCATTCTCAAATAATGCATTGAGAAGATTCCCCTTTTCATCGAACTTTTTATATTTTATCCGGGGTTCGTCTGCCCCGTCAACTCCAGTATTGGTAACCATTTCTTGCGGCAGCACCAAGTTGCTTTGAGCATCGATGAAATAATTTGTCTTGGTTTTCAATATTTGTCCGGCCTTAGTATGTTGTTCTTCCAACACCTTATCAATTTGCCAATCCGCAATCAAACGCTGACGTGCAGTTTCGTTCGCTCCCGTTAATGTCAAAAGGGTATGCGGGTAAAACATATTTACTGTCATGATATCACCATCACTCCCAACAGTTTGTGTCTCCGAAATCAGGCGATTACTAAGACTGTAGGTATATCTTGTTTTGGAAATAACGGGATTAGTTCCATTTTCATCATAGTTTGTCTCATAAACCGAGTCTAAGCGGTTCCACCGTGTTAAAATGCGATATTCGTTAAGATCCCAGCCTTTTAAATCGTAAATAGTAGGGTTACCAACATAACAAAATGAAGGGCTCGATTCGGAGGCTCTTACAGAATAAAAAACACTCTCCCCTACCTGGTAAGGATCTATGTAATTTTTATAATAGTTTTTTACCTCCTTTACAAGGATTTGATTAGCATTCATTTTCCTGAAGTATCTCGTCTCCGATTCTGTACCCCTTCCAATACCCGTGTTAGAAAGCGGCGTTCCAGGAATTGGCCAGCCAAGGCGAACGGCAGCAGCACCGTCATTCCCCAAATTGAAATTATGTTCAATACTTCCGTTTTCCATATTTGCTCCTAGCCCCTCAGTTACCCGTGAGTAATAAATATGACTTCCGGAGTAGGCAGACATATCGTAAGCGAATGAAGAACTGTAGGTATCGTATTCGCAAAATCCAGAACATACGTTCATGCCAGCCCAGCAGTCCAGCGTTCTCACATATGCCGACTGGTAAGAGATCAGATCGTTGGCAAGCTCCCCGCCGCTATAATAATACCGGACCGTTTCGGGCGACGAGAACAAATTATCACTAATGATCTTGGCAACACGAACTCCGGAGACTTCCTTTTCTCCAACTACATCTTTAACGATATACTCCAAGCTCACATCTCCCCTAGTATCGCCCCTTACATTCAGGTCTATTTTATATGTGCCCGGATCAAAGGTGAAAGTGAAATAATTAACTTCTCCTTTGTTGGCCCGCATAATGGTAGTGGTACCCGTAGCATACCTATTACAGGTTCCGCTATTTTTCGTAACACAAATGGATACACCATAATCATCAGCTTCATAAGTATTGTTAAGTGCTGAATTTGCTACTTTAATTTGTACGGACTGTGTGCACTCCACTACAAATGTTTCGGTCTGGTAGGTATTGATCTCTTTCCACTGTGATTCCCCTGCTGCTTCAATCAGCCGCTTTGTCGTACCACAGGTTGCACTAGCTTTATAAACAGAATTCGGCTCATACACCACACTATCCGATCCACCCGTAGGATAGACTATCTTTGTCAACAGCCCTTTCCCTGCCATTACTCCGTTAGGACTTCTATTCGCATAAGAATACGGGAAATATGAAGCGTTCGACTCCGGGATTGGGATAAGAATAGAATTGTTCCTGCCATTGAAAAAGCCGTAATCGTCCTTAGCATAAGATAAACGGGGCGGCAAAGCGTTTATGTCATTATAACTCAGGCTATATTTTCCCTTATCATTCAGACCTTGCAGATCACTGCACTCCCTGACCCCTTTCAGAAACAATCTTTTAGTATTCCCCGAAGAATGTGAATTGCTGAAGGCAGTTGCATTCGAATAAACATATTCAAGTATAAAATTCTTAACCACAAGACCTTCATTATAAGGATCTTTTACAGATATGGCCGAGAGATATACATCGCCAGGCACATCCTCGCGCGGCAGGTAGCTGAAGTTAACTTTCCCATACGTGCTGCTGCTTATACTGCTAAGATAAACGCCGTAATTGCGAATCCTGATTATACTCTCATTTAATGTATTTGGAACGGATTTACAATTAGCACAAGCCAAAGGAGTTTCCGGATTTCGTACAGCGCGCAATTTTGTTAAACTATGTAAAACCGCTGAAGTATAATCGAACGTTACTTTTCCGTAGGTTAGCCTGATGTTTTCTCCCGAAGGATGTTCAATATAAGTAAGGAACCAGGCATTAGGCACTGGGGTACGATCAAACATGCCTTTTAACTGGTTATTGATAGAAACCGACGACTCTTTTTCTTCAAAATAATACTTTACCCCATCAGGGGTAGTCACTACAAAGCCCTCGTTTGGCGAACCGGTAATCCTAAGGTTATTTTCTTCCAGCTTAATAATAGCCTGGTCTCTCATGTAAAATTTGCCGCTGTACCCCATAAAAGAGACTGAATAAATATCCGGTTGCGTTTCCATTCCACCATTGGCTGCATTGTTCATAAAAGTTAACCAGGCAGGATCATTCATCGGAACATTTGGAGCAGACTGCCAGGATGAGGTTTCGTCCGTATTCCCGTATACAGTTCGTGAAATGACACCTCCAGCTGAAAGCATCCATCCCATACCTGCACGCGAAGCGATCTGATCTACCTTTATACCATTCGAATTATAACTTAGACTAACCGGCAGCGATAGGTTCCCTGCTGTTACAGTATATACTGGTATATTGAAATTTGCTGCACCGTCTGAGAAACCGACGCTTGCAGTTCCATACTTTCCTAGCTCAGAAGCCGTAGGAGAAGGTGGTAAAACCGGGCTGATCTGGTCTTTTATTTCCTGTGAAAACCCATAAGGACTTGCAATGAAAGAGAGAAGCAGAATAACCAGTGTTTTAAATAAACGATCCGGGACATTATAATTGCCGGATAAAGGAACCAGGTTTTTAAACATATATATTTATTCGGGTATTTTTAAATCACTAAGTCTAAGGTTTTTAAAAGCTGCGCGCCGGGTCGGTCATACATCGTAAACTATCGACTCTCGCACAGTGCGGCCAATACGTCATATAACCTATCTAGCCAACGTTAAATCTTGTAAGATTAAATAATAAGAATTTTGTCTTCTCTTAGAAGAGAGATTTTGGTTCAGATCTTGATCTTATCGATTATGAAAAACTTCTAACTTTTTAATTATGCAAAGATAATAAATTAATGAACGTTCCGTTATTGCAGTTTAAATTCACCTCTGATACAACAAACAGAAGTACTGCTTTTATGATAGCTATTGAAACTTCGGTGATAACTGTTATGGGGTAAACCGTTAAACAGTATGCCTGGGCAACGGCCAGCCTGGCCACATTGAAGAAAGAATATATTCTACTTTGAAAAACGTCCAGAAGGCCACCAAAAGCATGCCCGACCATACTAATTTCCGGACTATACTGCTCAGTTCCGGCATTAAAATCGCCGCCTCTCCTTTCCAGGAAAACGGACAATTGCTCACGAACGGAAACGAGCTGAGCCAGGCAATAGCTCATGTATTCAGGAATAGGCTCTACGCCATTGTGAGTAAACACACTGATAGCCAAATTACTCTTAAAAAGTAAGGTTTCTTTTTCAACCTGGTATTCAAGTTCGGCCGCAACATTTAACGGAAGTTCTTCCTTAAGATACCCCGGGTGGAGATTGTCTTTTATGTAACCGGCGATGTCTGCAAAATGTATAACCAAAGCGCGCTTGGGATATTTAGATACCTAAAATCAGCATTACCTCCAGGTTTCACAAATATTTTCGGTGAAGGCCCTGTTTAGGCACACAAAAGCCACGTAGCCAGAGGTGAAATTTTAAACGATCTAGGGCATTGTTCAATATAAGAAGCAACCTGGTAAAAAGAGCCACCAGTAGATTAGTATTCCCTTTCGTTAAGAGCCAAGAGTCAGTTTTAAAATAGGACGTAGTAACAGCCTATCACCAAAGGAATCTATAGACTTATTCTAATTTACTTATATCGCCTTTCTTTTTGAACCGCTTCCTTAAGATTATTAAAACTATAAGCAAAGGTGTCCAAATTAAAAAGTCCTTACCTATTGACACCATCGTTTTTCTGGGAATTTCATGTCCTGCTCCTAAAATCCCTATGCTTATTAGTACATCGAAAGCCAAAACACAAACAATTAATAATATGGTAAAAAACACTCTCATTGCTCATTCTGCTTGGCTAATCTTGCCTCCAAATCCTTGCTTTAGTAATAAATACCTCACTTTAAGAAACTGGATACCGGACATTCTTGGTAATATTGGCCCAGCTCATCCTGCATCTCATTCCATTGTAAAGATACCTATTCTGGTTGGCTTCCTGTCTCTTTATATGTAAGCCGAAAGCATAATATCCAGTCTCATTTTGTATAGAGAACTGTTAATCGACGATGGCATCATCATCTCAAAATTTATAATTTCATTGCACTTTGTATATTTTGGAACTTAAGCCATTTCGACTTATTGAAAGGATTATTGAGATACACCCATCTGTTCTCACTCATTTAACAGCGTCAAACGATCTACACCAGGCAAACCAGTTATTCACTATATTTTAGAATAAATAGTGGCCCACAGCCAGTTTTTTACTATAGCCCACCCGCATCACTTTCTGCTTTTAATTAACATTGCCTTAACACCGCTGTCCATCCCTAATGGAATAGCAGGTCAAACTTAAATCAGTCGCAATGAACAATTGGAAAGACATCATGAAATTCACCATCGTGCGGGAATCTTTACCCTCCCGCCAGTTAGAGAACAAGATCATCACCGAGATCAATTTAGGGCGCTTGTATGCCGGGGCTAAGCTTCCCTGTAGCAGGGAGCTGGCAAACTTTTATTCCTTAAACCGTAATACGGTAAGAAAAACTTACGACAGGCTCAATGCTGCCGGCTGGTTATACTCCGTTCCCCGGAAAGGAACGTTTGTTTGTAAAACAAATCCCTTCCTGATAAATCCTGTCCCACAAATTAAAGCGTCTAATAATTTCAGTGAAACCGGAATCTTTCTTAGCGAGGAGACGAAGCCCGAAAACATCAGTCAACCTATTTTGGGTCCAGATCTTGAAGCATCGGCTTACCCTACAGACGATATCCTTTTCAGTAGGTTTGTGAAGGCTTATAAAAATTGCTATTATGCCGGAAAATGGAAAAAGAAAAGCTCAGGTTTTAATAATATAAAGGAAACCCTGAGCCTGTACATCAAACAGCACCGCCAGTTATTCCACTTTAAAGAAGAACTTCATATTGTTACCGGTACTGAGCTGCCGCTTTCAAGGCTTGCCAAAATCCTATTTCATAACAACGATTGTGTGATCAGAAAACATCTTGATTATTATTTCGCCTTTAACAAGCCAGCTTGCGGCATCTTTGTTATTTTCAATCGTTGATTTAGTTTTTGTGGATCTGATTTGCCGCCGCCATCTGCATCTTCACCGCCATCATCATTATTCCCGAATCGTCACCCCCAATTAGTTGGGATCCAATATTCGCTGATTGATCCACTGAAGGCTCTCCAGATATATTGGATGCATGTTGAGAACCTAAACCAATTGCTCCGCCAAGCCCGCTATTCAATCATTTGCTGAGTTTGCCTCTGGCTTCATTTTAGGTGCAGCTATATCAGACGGTTTTGTTTCTGGAGAATTACTCGTAAGCTGCTTGGTTCCCTCAGGCACATTACCATTGCTAGTAAGATCTGCCATAGCGCGTGGGCCTTGGTTTTCACCATCAATAACATCAATATTATCTCCTTTTGCTGCCTGGTCGAACCTAGTGGTATTTTTTTGAAGCTGAGTTATAAATTCAGAGGAACTGAAAGCTTTTCTTTGTGAAGTACCAAGAAAGTTAGTTTTTTTACTCACAGCCTCATTAAAAGTTTGAATATTAGCACAATCGGTGTAAAAGAATATAAAACCAATATCGGGGTAGCTATCTAATATCGTCGGATCTATCGTAGTACCTCCACCGCCTGGACCTCCCATGTTTACCTCAATCGCTGCTATATCAATGGTTGCTTGTCTAATATTCAACACGCTTTTAACTTTTCCATTTATTTCATTCAAAGGAGTATTAGCGGGTACTCCATAAACGTGCTGAAGAGTAGCGTCAGGGTACGCTTTTTTTAATCCGATTTGTACAGGTAATGGTTTACTGTCTTCTTCTTTATTCGACACAATCAAAATTTTCATAGGTTTTCTAATTAATAAGATTTATAGTTAGATGATCATTAAGTGTACTTGGTTTGTTATAAAAAACGTCAATTCCTGATAAAGGTTTTCATTTTATTGATCATAGTGCTTTGGCTGTCCGGCTTTTTCTAGTAATTCCGATTTTCAAGGACATTGATACCTATGCTTTCAACCAGGTGTAGCTATCTATTTCGAACCATTCGTGGTTCAAACTATCTATCTTTTTTAACCAGGTCAGCTGCCTGCATCACATTTTGCAATTATATCCAGATTGGTTAAGTTTACAACATTATTGAACATAAACCCTAACACATTTAGATCTATCTCCAGAACCTTGCAATTATTTTTAAAAGACTGAACCGAATAACTTTAATTTCTGCAATGGCAAATTTATAACTACAACCGCAATTAGCCACTACTTAGAAGAGCTAATCAAGAACACCGAAAAGAATTTAGTATTGATTAGCCCCTGCAATTTAACGAAAGGCTTAAAGAACATCTTCACTGCCTCTGGCAAAAGCACGTTGATATAAGCATCATTTTTAGAGAGAACAAATCCGAGCAAGCTTGGCTCGCGCAGCATCCTGAAATCAAACTTTTCCTCAGTAAAAATTTACATGCGAAATGTTACTTAAATGAAAGCACAGCCATTGTAACCCTTCCTAAAAATCGGACTGTGTAAAAGGCGTAAACTCGACTTTGCATGATAGTCGATCTTGGTTGCTTTCAACAATATTTATTCTCTGATCCTGTTGTCAAGATGCCTATCTACTATTATATCGATCCATTCATTTTCTGGATAAGAGCTTAGATCTACATCTGGCTGAATACCGGTATTATCTATTGGACTGGTATCTGTCCAATATGATTTCGTAGTTGGACGCATAAAAGAGTAGTCTGGACAAGAAAGGTTCTCCGGCTTAAGCAATTCGCTATAATCCAGTGTCCCTGCAGTATGTCTGCCGTACAGCTTTACCTTTGCGCTGTGTTTTGCAAGTATTAAAAAGTACTCTGAACTACTAGCAGAGTTTTCATTTACTATTATGCTAATAGTTTCAGGATATTGCTGACTTTCTTTAAGCGCTATTTTAAGCGAGTCTCTCTGCACAAATTTGCCAATGTTTGCCTTTAATTTAGGAATCATAGCCTTCCGATATGGGCTAGGCGATGTCTCATAATTTTTAATCAATTTTGGGGTGGAAAGTAAAAAATCACCAGGGATAGAAAATGGTTTTTCATAGGCAAGTCTCATTAATGACAAAAATGAACTGTTCCCTCCCACATTATTCCTGAGGTCGATAATTAAGTGTTGTATTTTGCCCACTGCCATTTGAGGAATTATTTGTTTCACTATTATGGAGTCAAATTTTGTAACGTCCATGGTAAACGATGGTATTCCTAAATAATGAATGTTGTCTCCTATTGATTTGAATATAAATTTCGAATTGTCCTGGTATGATGATGCCTTAATAGTCAGGTCAGCTTGTTGATCACCTATTTTCTGCCAAATTCCACCAGGCTCAATTAATAGGTTTCTCAGCCTTCGTCCCCTCAGTAAGTCAGTAGTTAGAGAACTATCGTATTTTCTAACCCTAAACTCGTGTTCACTTCCAATGAGTTCAAAATGAACATTTCCAATTGCGCCCGTGGGATTTAAAATGTATGCTTTATATGTAAACAAATCTTTATTCTTTGACTCCCTTACAACCCTAACCAGCAGCGAATCATTATTTCTTCGCCAGACACCAGTAAGTTTATCGGATGCATTCTTAAATGCTTTCTTAGTAAACAGCGCCTGTTTAGGGGCTGTATTTCGATCGCTAAAAATAATATGGTTGTCTTTAAAGAAACGGATATAACTTTCTATAATATAAAAGCAATTCTCCCGATCTGTACTAGTTGCCGCTAGTTTAATAGTTTTAGCCTTAAAGTTCTTATATTCATTTTTGTTGGCTACGTTGACTTTTGCTTGGTAACCAGGATAATTCCTTTCAACATCGGAGATGATTTCCTCTAAGGATAATGAGCAGTTGCAATTATTCCCGTTCCGGGCATCAGCATAGTTGAAAGACGTAATTAGTAGAATTAAGATTATAATATTGCTTACCATCAGGATTCTTTATATTCAAGACGTAATTCCCGCTCTCAAAGTTGCAGATGACTCCACTTAGTATTATTGAAAAACGGCCGTTTTTTAATAGGAATTGCCATATTAAAACGGCAATATACCGTTGAAGAATTACTGCAATTTATTATTAAAGTTCAAAGATATGTTGTCCCCGGCTGTCTCAATAATCGACCGTTTTTTTAGAAATAAAAAAGGGAATGGCCATAACCTTCGTAAACTGCTTCTATAAATCAGTGAAGCACGGTTGCCTCGTAATAGCGAGGTTAGGTTAGAAGACTCATAATCCTTTGTTATCAGGTTCAAGCCAGGGATGGGCGCACTGAGGAAAAAAGCCCTTTCCCAGTGGGGAGGGCTTTTGTGTGAGGAACGCGGTTTTTCTTACGCGGACTTCGTTTGGGGAATTACAGTTTTGTCTACTTCAATTGGCCAATATTAAACACGCCCTGTTAACTTTAAGCAGGGCGTATTTGTATTTTAAGCTATCTCAATTTTTTCTTTAAATATCGTTCATCAATGAATAATACGCAAAGCCCTGCTAATACGTAAGTTATTGATTGCTTGATATCTCCATCTTCGCCTATTGAGATATTATACTCATTACGAGCCAGAAACGAACATGCTATATAGAGGACTATAGTAAAGTACAGAATTTTAAGATAAAGCAAATTTGCTACATTCTTAAAGATTAAAGAGTAAATAATAACAATGGGAAGAGTTACATAAATTTGTACAGCAAGTTGCTGAAAGATATATATTAAAATTACAGATTTATATGCCACCGCATGTTGATAATTTATCACACAATCACCAATAAAAGAAAAACCAGCTAATAGAAAGCATAGTATCAACCAGGAAATGACGATTCGTTTTACGATATTCATATACAATAATTTATTCACAGCCATTGTCCTCTTTTAATTTGTCAGGGTAATTTTACCGTCAAAATAATCTTTTAAAGCGGCATAATTTGGCCTCTCTTTAATCATAGCACCATTGCTAGCCTGACATGAGTGTCCATTTACCAAGTCCTTAACTCTTGTCCGGTAACTCTCCCAAAGATTGTCGGCCTTCGAATGTTTATAAGAATAGCCTTTAGCATATCAATATGAATCAAGCGCTTTTCTTTTACAAAGCGGACACCAAGAGTAGTACAGTTGCTCACAAATTATCTCAAAGAAAAGGCATCATTCCGCTTTTTCAAAAAGTCTAATAATACATCATAGGGTTTTTATTGAATGGTTAGTGAAATATCAATGCTCTCTTCCATCAAGGTTGAAAATTATCTAAAATCCTCCCTAAATATCAGCCTCGTAAACTTCATGTCCATTCTTCAACCTATACCGTTTCAACCGGGGAGATTTCCTTTTGCTGGTAAAAAATCGCAATACCTTTCGTAAAGCGACGGGTTTACAAATGATGGCATACTCGGAATAAATATCTCTAAAAATATTAATAGCCATTTTAGGCTCAGTAAAGTACCCACTAAACAGAAATCCTTCCAGAATCTTCTTAATTCTATCATTGTCCGAAACATACTTAACAGAGATCTTTGATACCAATTTCTTATCATAGTTATAAAATGCTACCTCTTTTCCATCTGCATTATAACTCATAATAAAAAGCTTGCGGACTCCCCGTTCTATTATACAATTCGCCTGAGCCGTTACTTTATCTTCTGTCAAAGGAACAGAAGGAAGAAAAGTATCAATTGATTCATTAAAAAAAATTGCTCGGATGAAATCAAACAGTTCTAAATCGTATCTGGCAATACTTTCTTTAGGCAAGTAGTATTCTCCATTTTTATCCATTTTGGCTGTTTTAGCCGTGATACGACGTGTAGGATCTTCAATTGCCTTCAATAGATTGATATCTGAATCTGTCAAAAATGCAATATCATCCAAAGAAAAGCCATATTTATTGCGACAAGCCCATACACGATGGATTATTTCTAAATCAATAGCAAAAACTTCGAAATTCAGTATGATTAAGATCGCCATAATAAAGGGAGAACTCTAGCTCAGCAATAATATCTTATAATGAACATTTTTCCAAATGAATGACTTGGAATTTCACTGATAGAACTACTCGAATTATTTACTTCCTAACTTTCTTGTAGTGATATGTTAAAGGTACTCCCATTTTTATTCTATCGAGAATTCCATCTTTTGCAAGTATTGAGAGTCGGGTCCTTATAGAATCGATGATAAAAGTTCTGTTAAATAGTTTTTCGCATTCGTCGTGAATGGCTTTAACAGACACATACTCAGCATCAAAAAAACCGCTGGCAAGCAAAGTCGATATTGCCTCATCAGGGCCCTCTATCTTAACACTGTCAGCTATAATTTTATTAACTTTCTGCTTGGCGATAAGCGGTTCCGAAACGAAATAATCATGTAACGATACTTTGTCCCCCTCACCTGGATCAGTCTCTTTATCGTTATTCATTTTTTTTCTTTCAGCTTCGCTATTGTAATATTTGGTTAATATGTTTAACTGGCCAAAACTAAGTTTGTCTAAGGCTCCCGGATTCTCAATCTTCCCTAATGCCCCAATACTTATCTCTGTATTTACGTCTATATTAGGTTGACTTAAATTTAATTCCTCACGGATCTTTTTATTCTTATTAATTGCATAGAGGTCTGTGTCAGTTATACTTTTTATACTCTTTTTTGGAGAAGCCTTCTTTTTTTCAGCAGCCATCCACTAAAGAAATCAGAAAGAATACTATATATCTGAGGAAGATTTTGTCTTTTATTTCAATTTTTTCTATATTTGATTTTACAAAAAGCTATCTTTCATTAATTTAATAGATATTTAAACAAAAACGAAGTGCAAAAAACCAAATAATCCAAACCTGGTTGTAAAATACCGGCAAGTATTTGAAAAAAGGGCCTCAACAACAAATTCCTACATTTTGTATCCAAAAGAGGCGATAGATGTCAAATGCTCGTGGCCAAAATATGCTATATTAGCATCGCTATAGCCACGAGCGACTATCGTTTTCCGTTTTGGAGGGTGTAGGAACCTTGTTGTTCGGATGATAGGAGCTCGGCTATAGTGTTTTCTTTCCTCCCCTTATCGAGGCTCTCATTATATTGATAATGATGAGCAAAAAAATAAAAGACGCAATACTCACTTGCAAAAGCAAACGATCCTTAGACTCAGATTTCAATTTGACTGATGAATTAAATAGCATCATAAAAACTTACATCTGTGCTTTTCGATTTCTGTCCCGCAAATTTTTTCTTCAGAATTTGATTTCCAGCCCTGAATAATGTAATCTTCATTTCTATCGATTTCAGGTCGAATTTTGCTGTTAAGATTTCTCTAATTTTTTCACTATCTAAATCAGACATATGAAGCCCCAAACAGGCTCTACAGGAACCTTATTGCCAAAAAAAAGCGAACCAAACACAATACAACAAATTGATAAAGAGCGTAGTATATTATTAAATAGATGGAGGATTGATTCGCGCAAGCTTATCATTTCCTTACTTTTCCTGGCGGCGTTCTTAGCCAGCCTCCTCAATACCCTCGCCCTTACCGGTCAGGAAAAAATTACTCCGGCAGCTGGTATGCTTAAGCAGTTTAAAGCTCTAAGTATCGGCGACACGGTACCAGACATAATATTGCACAATATCCACAACTATCCGAAGTCCTCTTTAAAACTTAGTGAACTACGTGGTAAGCTACTCATCCTCGACTTCTGGGCAACCTGGTGTGCCCCCTGTGTAGCCATGATCCCTAAAATGGACTCCTTGCAGGAAGCCTTCGGCGGTAAGATCCAGTTCCTCTCTGTAACCTACCAGAGTAATAAAGAGGTACTGCCCTTCCTGGAGAAGCTTAATAGCAGGGGAGCGGCTAAAAGCAACCTGCCACTGGTTATGGGCGATACGGTGTTACAGTATTATTTTCCCCACCGTATGCTGCCACATTATGTATGGATAGGCGCCGATGGAGTAGTAAAAGCCATAACGGGGATGGAAGAAATTTCGGCGGCCTCAATTAGCAGGATGCTGGCACTGCAAAATGCTACGCTGCCTGTAAAAAAGGATGCTCCGATAGATTACGATCCCGGCAAGCTGCTGCTGGCTAACAGCAATAAGAACATTATGCAGCAGCTACGTTACCAGTCGGTTTTAACCGGGTACGTAGAAGGCTTGCCCTCCAGTACTGAAATAACTCCGCTCGATAGCCTTAAAGGGCGCAGAATAGTGCTTCGAAACCTGCCGCTGCCCTGGTTTTATGAAATGGCCTATAAAGATAAGGGCAATTTTGGCGCTAACAGGATGCTGATCCAGGTGCGCGACTTGTCTAAATTTAAGACAGCTCTCGGCGGTAATGCCGCCATCGAATGGCTGAAACAGGGCAACGGATTTTGTTATGAGCTGGTGGTGCCGCCTGCACTTGATCAAAAAGCATTCAGCTTCATAAGGCAGGATATGCAGCGCCTGTTTCCGCAATACCAGAGCGAAGTGGTGAGCAGGAAAACGCGGGTACTGTCCCTTCGCCGTACATCGTTTGTCGATAAGCTTAAAACAGCCGGAGGCAGGCAGGCAATACAGGTAGATGCCAATAAATGCCGTCTTAGCAATGCTTACCTGAGGAGCTTCACCAACCAACTGGCACTGGTATACCTTCAAAACAAACCTCCTTTAGTGGACGATACCGGTTACCGGGGCAAGGTCGATCTCGACATTCAGGCCCCCCTGAACGATGTGGCAGCGCTGAACGCTGAGCTGAAAAAGTACGACCTGGAAATAGTAGAACGCGAAACCGGGCTGGAAATGCTGCTGATAAGCGACAGCAGTATCAACTGAAATTTTGATCAAACCCTTACACAATGAAACAGAGATTTTTTGCATGTTTTTTTACTTATCTTCTTTTGATACATACTCTACCCGCACGTTCGCAGCAACTACTGCATGGCAGGGTCGTAGCTATGGAGGATGGGAAGCCTCTTGCCGGCGCCGCAGTGCGAGCCGGCAACGCCGGGACCAGCGCAGATAAAGAGGGAAACTTTAAGCTGAAGGTTACAGGCCCCAATGTGCGGTTAACAGTAAGTTTCCTGGGCTTTCGTTCCCTGGATACCCTGCTCGCCTTACCGCAGGCAGAACCCCTGATTTTACGGTTAAAGGCAGAACCGGGGGCGCTGCAGGAAGTGGTAGTGAACACCGGTTACCAGCAGCTGCCTAAAGAGCGGGCGACCGGCTCGTTTGTTATAGTTGACAATGAGCTCTTAAACCGCAGGGTGGGCAGTAACCTGATAAACCGGCTTGAAGACGTGGCGCCGGGCCTGCTGGTGCGGCCGGAATCGAATAATGCCTTAACGATACGGGGCCGCAGCACGATAGAAGCAAACGCCAGTCCGCTGATCGTTCTCGACAACCTCCCTTACGAGGGCAGCCTGGAATCGGTTAACCCCAACGACATTGAAAGTATTACGGTACTTAAAGACGCAGCGGCTTCTTCAATATGGGGAGCCCGGGCGGGCAATGGCGTTATTGTGCTGACCAGTAAAAGAGGCCGGCTGAAACAGAAATCCCACGTTAGCCTGAACAGCAATTTCAGCATCGCCGAAAAACCCGACGCCTTTTACAAGCCGCAAATGTCGTCGGCCGATTTCATTGAAATCGAAAAAACGCTGTTCGCCCGCAACTTTTACCGCAGCAACGAAACGTCGGCAGCTAAAATACCCCTGAGCCCCGTGGTAGAACTTCTTATTGCAGCACGCGACGGTAAGATCACCGCGCAGGAAGCCAACAGCCAGATTGAAGCGCTGAAAAACAATGATGTGCGGAACGACTTTTCAAAATACCTGTACCGGGGCAGTTCGCTGCAGCAATATGCACTTAATATAAGCGGCGGAGGAGAGAGCCAGACTTACTATATATCGGGCGGTTTCGATAAGAACCTCTCCAGCCTTCGGGGAAATGATAACCAGCGCATAAGCCTGAACGCGTCGAACACCTATCATTTATTAAACGACAAATTGAAGCTGAATGCGGGTATCTATTTTATTAAAAGTAAAGTCCAGACCAATAGCCCCGGTACTAATCTGAGCCTTGGCTCTGCCGGCAGTCTTTATCCTTATGCCCGGCTGGCCGATCAGAACGGCGCTCCGCTTAGCCTTGCTAAAGATGTGCGGCTTTTGTATACCAATACAGCCAGAGGGACCTACCCGAGCCTGCTCGACTGGGCGTACCGGCCGCTCGAGGAGCTGGAACTTGCTGATAATCGCCGGAATAATACCGATACCCGTTTAAATACCTCCCTAAAGTACCGGGTCTTTAAGGGCATGGATGCCGAACTTACTTACGTTTACGGTAATTACGCAGCCGGCTCGCGGAACCTGCAACAAAAAGAATCGTATTATGTACGTAACCAGGTAAACAGGATAAGCCAGCCCAATGCAGATTATTCCCTTACCAGGCCTATGCCCGCCGCCGACATCCTCGACACCAGGAATTCGGTAATACAGAGCAACCGGCTCAGGGGGCAGCTTAGCTACGGTAATTCCTTTGGAGATAAACACAGTCTGAATGCCATAGCCGGCTGGGAAATTAACAAAGAAGCCCTGAAAGGAGATATACGCCGCTTATATGGCTATGACGATGAGCACGCCACCGGCAGCCCGGTAGACTATGTGGGTACGTATGCCTCTTTTGTTAACCCGTCTACACGTTATACCATCCCCTTTATGGACGATACAGAAGAAACCAGCGAACGGTTCGTTTCGGTATTTGCCAACGCGGCGTATTCCTTTAAGCATCGTTACACGCTCTCTGCCAGTGCCCGCAAAGATGAGTCGAATATTTTCGGGGTAAAAACAAACCAAAAAGGTGTTCCGCTATGGTCGGCCGGGCTTAGCTGGATAGCCAGCGAAGAAGCGTTTTACCGCGCTTCCCTCCTTCCCTATCTTCGGTTCCGTTTCACCTATGGGCTGAGCGGTAATGTCGATAAAAGTATGTCGGCCTATACTACCGCTTTATATTATTCGAGTGCGCAGACCACCTTCCTGCCTTATGCCATTATAGCAAACGGGCCTAACCCCGACTTACGCTGGGAGAAAATAAAAACCGGCAACCTTGCTGTTGATTTTGAAACGAAAAACCAACGGATAAGCGGTACGGCCGAGTATTACCTGAAAATCGGTAAAGACCTTTTGGGAAGCACGGTAGTGGCTCCGCAAACCGGTATGGGGTCTGTGAGGGGAAATTTTGCCGCCTCGCGGGTTACCGGTTTTGATATCAGCTTAAGCAGCAGGAATACGATCGGCGCGTTTAAATGGAACAGCACCTTACTTATGTCGCAGGTGAAGGAAAAAGTAACCGATTATGATGTATCTGCTACCGCAGCGCTGTACGCTTCGGGCTCGCTGGCTACCCCGCTCGAGGGAAGGCCTTTGTTTGGACTCTACAGCTTCAGATGGTATGGCCTTGACGGCCAAACGGGCGATCCGCTGGGTTATGTAAACGGCGAGCTGAGTAAGAACTATAGCCAGATCGTTAACACCACCAAACCAGAAGACCTGGTTTTTCACGGTTCGCTTACCCCTACCTGGTTCGGCTCACTGAGAAACAGCTTTTCGTACAGAAATTTTTCGGTTTCGGCACTGATTAGTTACCGCCTGGGATATTGGTTTAGACGAAACACTGTTTTTTACGGTGCAAACAATGGCTTATCGAGCGGAAGCCCCGATTATGCCTTAAGGTGGCAGAAGCCGGGAGACGAAGCGTTTACCCAGGTGCCTTCCATTCCAGCAACCAGTAATACCAACCGCGATTATTTATACCGCTATTCTGAGCTGACTGCCGAAAAAGGCGATCATATACGCCTGCAGGATATCAATATAAGCTACGACCTGCTCAGAAGCAATATCCCCAGGCTGCCCGTTTCGCGGCTGCAGGTTTATGTATACCTCAACAATCTTGGTCTGCTCTGGAAAGCCAACGATGCCGGGCTAGACCCTGAATACCTGAACATGAAACCGCAGCGCAGTTTCGCATTGGGCTTAAAAGCCGATCTCTAAGGTTTAACACATTGATAAAATCGACATAATGAACAGTCATAAAAACCTAATCGTACTATTGCTGGCGGCAATCGCGCTGCTAGCGGCCTGTAATAAGGGGGAATTTTTAGAAAAGATTCCGGATAAATCGCTATTGATACCCACCAAGCTGAACGACCTGCAGGCTCTTCTGGATAATAACGAGTATATGAATCAAACTCCGTACTTGTCGCTGATCGGTGCTGATGATCATTACAGCACCAACCCCGGGCTGAGCGGCCCGGTGAGAAACAGCTACATCTGGCAAGCGGATATTAACGAAGGTGAAGCAAACGGAGCCTGGATACGGTCGTACCAGCAGGTATTTTATGCCAATGTGGTGCTGGAGGCTTTACAGGGGATAGACCAGACAGCCGAAAACCAGGCCTATTGGAATAGCCTGAAAGGCGGGGCACTGTTTTTCAGGGCGCATGCCTTCTACAATCTTGCCCAGGAATTTGCCGTTGCCTATGATATAAATACAGCTGGAAGCAAACCGGGAATTCCCATACGGCTCAGTGCCGACATTGGAAAGGCTGAAGGAAGAGGAACTGTTCAGGCTACTTACGACCAGGTAATTAAAGACCTGCAAGAAGCCATACCTTTGTTGCCGCTTACAGTTACCTATAAATCCAGGCCTAACCGTGTAGCGGCGCTTGGCCTGCTTGCCCGCGTATACCAGACTATGGAAAGGTACGAAGAAGCCGGCCAGTATGCCGGCCAGGCACTTGCCCTATATGATGTACTGATCGACTATAATACGTTGAACCCGGCCAGCGCAGTACCCTTCCCCCGAAGCCTTCCGTTCGGCCTGGAAGAGGTGATCTTTTATTCCAGCCCGATTGTAGATGCTTACCTTATAAACAATACCACAACCAGCGCCGATACGTTGCTCTACCGCTTATACGATAACAACGACCTGCGTAAGGCGATCTTCTTTATTCCCAGAACTCCGGGCTTCTTTGGAGTTAAGGGCAATTATACAGGGAGTACTTACTGGTTCACCGGCATTGCCACCGACGAACTTTACCTGATAAGGGCAGAGTGTGCTGCCAGGAAAGGAAATACAGGGGCTGCCAATCAAGACCTGAATACCTTACTCAGAAAACGGTGGAAGGCGGGAACCTTCACGGAAATCGCCGCCAGCAATGCTGAAGATGCATTAAGAATGGTTTTAACCGAACGAAGGAAGGAGCTTTTATTCAGGAACCTCAGGTGGACAGACCTCAGAAGGCTGAATAAAGACCAGCGTTTTGCCGTTACACTGAAAAGAGTCTACCTCGGTAAAGAATACCAGCTTCCTCCGAATGATCCGAAATATGTTTTCCCGATTCCTGAAGATGAGATAGCAGCAAGCGGCATTGAACAAAATGAAAGATAGTGGGATATGGAAAGGAGGCGAAAAGGATTGGGGCAGGCCTCTAGATTAATCAAACAGCAGCGCAGAAATTGAATAAGCCCTGCGAAGATCGTAGGGCTTATTTAAGAACTATGGATTTTGAACAAGGTTACCGGCAATCACTGATCCGGCAATGGGGGTAGATGCAGGATCGTTTGGATCTACCGAATCATCAAACATTGCCCTGCACCGGTTGGTGACGCCGCTGCAGGTATACTGGCCAGACTCTGATCCGTAATTGATCTCACTGAGAGGCTTCCATTCGCCTTCATGGAATGCATATTCTGTCTGAGATCTTACTGAGGTGAAACTTTGAGTACTTACAGCTAAGGCTAAACCGGCAACTAATGCCATTAAAGGTGATTTTAAAAATGAAGTTTTCATGTTATTAAATTTTAAGTTTTCTGAATTATTAATTGATTGCCAGGATCTGTTAAGGGGTACCCGGCTCTCCCCTTTTGCCCGGCTGCTGCGCTATGCAGTCAGGGCCGTTTGTTTACAGCTCAATTCCTTGCCCCGCACCTCCTTTCCTGATAAGTTAAACCATGAGAATAGAACAGAAGACGTTGACGCAGCAGCGCGTATGTGATGATAAGCAGGTAAAAACAGTTAAGCAACAGGTGCTGCTCCCAGCTGAGCGTTTCGATGATGCCACCACAGCTGCAGGGTATGCGGCCGAAGCGATTAGTAATAACGAACAAAATATAAAGGGTGAACGATGCCATGAGAAAAAAGGATAGTATAAGGCCGGCGAAACGGCTGCGCGCAAAGGCCGTAAGCCCGGCTGCCAGCAGCTCGGCAAGAGGTACCAGCCATACCAGCACATCGGCCGCCTGGTTGCCGAACACCTGGTTACGCATGGCACGGTGGCTGCTTTCGAAATCGAGCAGTTTAACCAGTCCCGTGTACCCCCACAGCAGGATAATGGCCCAGAGGCAAAGGATATGCAAGGCCTGGCTTTGCAGCAGGCGGTATAATAGAAATTTGAATGTCATTGATGCTGTTTTCAAGCGGGTTAAGCGTTTATCGATGCTGGTCATACCGGCAAAGTAAGGGCGCTCAGCATAGCAAAAACAGTGGTAAATGGTGGTAATAATTAAAAGCTAATGAATTTTCATTTTACTTCGGAGGTATTGATGCGCACACCGGCTCTTCCTTTTAACCGGTATTCGGAAGAAGAACTCAGGGAATTATGCTGCTCGGAAATGTTCCGTTCGGCTATCTTACTCTCCAGCCCTTCGTTCTACCTGGAGCTTAAAAAGAAACACTTCGATTATACCCGGCTTAATAATCGTGAGAGGCATAGTCTCAGGAAGTATTTTAACCGGATGTGTTACCGCCCTACGCCTTTCGGCCTGTTCGCGGGTTTCGCCCGGGTACCCTGGTACAAAGACGCCGCCGCGATACTATTGGGAGAACAGCGCGCACTACTCAAAGCCGACCAGGGGCTGTACCTGGCCCTTGCTGCAAAATTGCAGGAAAAACTCGGCGAGCACGGTGCATATGTACTGAACTCTACGCTCTACCATACCGGCGGAGAATTCCGCTTTTTCGGCACTCAGCACTTGCCGGGTGTTTATGCCCTGCAATTTACCATGGAGAGTTTTGAAGCCTCCGCCTTTATAAAACAGCTGCTGAAGTTCTGCGCCAGCGAAAGGTCTAAGCCCGAGATCATGACCTTTATCGCTGCGACGGAACACACCAAAGAGGAGGCAGAACAGCTATTTGACGAACTGGTAACACAGCAGGTGCTGGTATCGGCCTATTCGGCAAGGATAACAGGCCCGGACCTTATTACAGAGCTGCTGGCCGGCTGCGAAAGATTCGGGTTACAGGATGACGAGGTAATAGCTATAGCTGCCATAAATGCGCTGCTGAATGGAAGTAGCCTTGCCGTTGAATCTGCACATGCAAAAATTACTGATTTGCTTTCGCTCGCCGGCATTAAACATACAGCAGGCAAAAATCATTTCTATGCCTCGATGGAGAAAGAAGTGACAGCGGGAGGCCTGCCCGAAGCCATGCAGCAGCAATTGCTGGATGGGCTGGATTGTTTGGCCGTTTTAAACCAGCGGAAGCGCAGTTTGCCGGCCATGGAAAAATTCAAAAAGGATTTTTTACGCAGATTCGAGGCAAGGGCAGTACCGCTGCTACTGGCATTGGACGATGAGCAGGGTCTTACTTACGGCGACTCCCACCAGGATGACAACCGGGATGAACTGCTCGAAACAATAGCCTTTGCAGAGAACGGCAAGGCGAACATGGAAAAAATGGAATGGACACCAAGTCACCGGCTGCTGCTGAGCCTTTGGAACCAGGACGGCACTGGCGGCAGAAAAGAAGGCATCCTGGTTACCGGCGAGATGCTCGGCACGCTTCGCAAACAAGACCCGGAGCCTTTGCCAGCCAGTATTTCCATTCTGTTTCGCCAAACAGAGGGCGGCTTGCTGATAGAACAGGCCGGAGGTGCTTCTGCCCTGAGCCTGAGCGGCCGCTTTAGCCTGTTCTCGCCCGGTATCAGAGATTCATGCAGGGGGCTGGCAGCTACAGAAGCAAGGTACAATCCCGATGTGATCTTCGCTGAAGTGGTGCATCTTTGTGATGAACATGCCGATAATATTAACCGGCGTGATGTATTAAGGGACTACGAGATCCCGGTGTTATGCCGCAGCGGGGTACCGCCAGCAAGGCAGATCCCACTGTCTGACCTGTTCCTGAAGGTATACGGCGGCGAGCTGATTCTATTTTCCCGGCAGCACGGCAAAAGGGTAATACCTCGTTTAAGTTCTGCCTTTAACTACCCCAGGAACGACCTGCCGGTGTTTCGGTTTTTATGCGACCTGCAATACGATGGTTTAAAGAGCAGCTTCGGCCTGGATTTACCAGCTTATTTCCCTGGCTTAAATTTTTACCCGAGGGTGAAATATAAAAACACCATATTGTTTCCGGCAACCTGGTTTCTGAACGAAAAAGACACATTGCCCTTGCTGGCAGTCGCTCCTGATGCAAAACTGAAAGCGTTCAGCGCTTTTGCAAAGAAGTTTGCATTACCCTGCCTTTTTACCATAAACCGCAGCGATATGCAGCTGCTATTTGATACTACGAAACAAGAGGATGTTCTTTTTTTCCTGGATTGTATTCGCAGTTTCCCTTCGCTGATCATTAAAGAATTTAGCATGCCGGGGGCGCTGGTCAGGGATGCCCGGGAGAATATCTATGTTAACCAATTTGTTGCCTCGCTGTACCGCAATCAGGAAACGTTTAAGGGCATAAGAATTACCTCCGGGAAAGCGGCCCTGCCGGCGCGCTCTTTTATACCCGGATCAGACTGGCTCTACCTGAAGTTATACTGCCACCCGGCCAGGAGCAACGAACTGGCAGTTTCCTGCCTGGCCCCTGCACTGTCTAAAATAAAACAGGGAAGCTGGTTTTTTATCCGTTATAACGATCCGGAGCACCATATCAGGATCCGGGTAAAAGCGCCCGGGCAGGAGTCGTCTGCCTTCTTTCGCCTTTTAAACAATAAACTGAAGCAACGACGCGAACAGGTACTTAAAGTACAGACCGATACTTATGAACGGGAGCTGGAACGTTACGGCTTTGAGCTGATAGAAGATGCCGAAAAGCTGTTCTTTCACTGCAGCAGCTTAACGCTGGCCTACATAAGGATTTCTGAGAAGGGGATACTTAAACATGCATATTATTCGTTAGGAATATATGTCGTGCAGCGCATATTACAGATATTGCTGCCTGATGATGAGTTACGGTTAGCGTTTATCCGGATTTCGGCCGAGGCCTTTCTCGCAGAGCAGGGTGGCTCGAAATCATTAAGGATACAGCTGGATCAGCAATACAGAAAGCTGAGAACGGAGACACAGGATCTGCTGAGGAATAGGAATTACTTACAGGAACTTCGACTTACCCGTAAATATGCCAGGCTAGAACAGGCGTACCGCGATTTTAAGCTGAAAGCAGAGCTTTCTTACCCGCAGGAGTGGGAAGCCATTTTGCGGTCGCTGCTGCATATGTTGCTGAACAGGCTGTTTGCCAGAGAACCGCGAAAGCATGAAATGGTGGTTTGGTATTTTTTATATAAGTATAATTTATCGGAAATAAAACGACAGAAAACAACGCCGGTAATTTTTTGATATTGATGATCTGCAAAGCTGCAGTTATGTGTCCGGCTGCCGCGCCAGTATACCTGCGCGGCAGCTTTTTTGGATTTTGAGCTGGCCCCTATAATTTTCTCTTCGATATTGTTTTTTCTTCGACTGAGCGGAGGAAGGATTCACGATAATTCGGCCCTATATCGAGCCTTACGCCGTTTTCAAGATAGACTTGCCCCTGCCGTACTCCTTTTATCTTTTCTGTATTGACAATGTGCGATTTGTGTATACGAATGAACCGGCTTGCCGGAAGTTCTTCTTCTATAGTTTTTAACCGCGAATTGGTAAGATGAAACTTATCTGTTCCTGTAAAAAATTTAACGTAATCGTCAAAGGCCTGCACATATAAAATGTCGTTAAACTTTACTTTCAAGTACTCACCCTTTGCGTCTCCTTTCAGATAGAGGTGATCGGATTCACTGCCTGTGCTCATTGGTGTGCCAGACCGGATCTTATTCAGCGCTTTCTGAAACCTTTCGCTGGTAAAGGGTTTCAGAAGATAATCCCTGGCATTTTCTTCGAAGGCATCTATGGCATATTCAGGGTAAGCGGTTGTAAAGATAACTGATGTACAGGAACCCGCCATGCGGGCCAGATCCAGGCCGTTAAGCTGAGGCATCTGTATATCAAGAAATGTAATATCGGGCCGTTCTTTGATGATGAGAGGAAGCGCGTCGAGCGGATTGGTGAAGGCACCAGCAAGACAAAGGTCGGGAGTTTCTTCTATCAGGCGACTTAGTACATTAATCGCCCTGGCATTATCGTCTACGATATAACAGCTGTACATAGAAAAGGCTTAGAGATTTATTATTAAATGAACTTCAAAAAATTTTTGGTGATCTATTAAAGATAAGGAATAATTTCCTTTGTAGAAATTGTCGAGGCGGATGCGGTTACCACTTATACCCAATCCGTATCCCGGCGTATCGAATGCTTTTTTAGCGTTTTGGCTAATGAATTCCAGCCGTCCGTTCTCTTCCCTGATCTGAAGACTGGCTTCGTAGTTTTCGTCTGCCAGGTTTCCGTGTTTAAATATATTTTCGGTAAGGCTCAGCAATGCCAGTGGGATGATCCGGCATTCTGAAACCATTTCTGGAAATTCGGCACGCAGGTAAAGTTTATTCTCAGAGCACAAGGCTTGCAGTTCTAAATAGTGACGGATATGCTCAATTTCATCGGCCAGTTTTACCTTGCCGTCTCTACCGGGTTCGGCCAGCGAAAAATGCACGATTTCGCTAAGCAGGCCGACTCCTTTTTCTGCTTCCTTTGAAAGACCATGAACCGTATCCTGCAGAAACACCAGGGTATTAAAGAGCAGATGAGGATTTAACCGGGCACGCAGCCAGGCGTTCTGCGAAGCGGCGAGTTTTTGTTCAAGCTCTTTGCGATTCAGACTTTCCAGAAGTTTCTCCTTTTCTAGCTCAGCGATATCCCTGTTCTTCCGAATGATGCGTTTTGCCAGCCAGTAACCGGTGCTGTAGATCATGAAATTCATACCTCTGTAAATCAGCACAGAAGCCCCGCTGGCGGTAAGAGTGAATTGCAGCTCCTGTTCGGGATTGCGAAGAAAATTACCGAGCACAGCCATAAAGAATAAATACAAACCTGTTTCTGCTGTAATTAACAGGGGCAGCAAAAATAGCTTTTTGCCGGAAGCGAAGGAAAAAGGCAGTACAAACAAGCTGTTCAGGTAGAAGAGGCCGATATTGATAGCGTAACTAAAAAAATAAGACCAAAAGGTACGTGTGGTGCCTGTGATAGCAGTGAGCGCAAGGACCTCGAAACTGATGAATACAGACCAAACGAGGGCATGGACTAAAACGTTTTTCTTCTTCACTGACTTATTGTGATTGGTTTAAAGTTGGATATATTATCTCTGAAAATTAACACCGTAATAAACAAGAGTTTTCACCCGTATAAAAAGCCTTTTCACCGAAAAAATTACCGGCCCTTACCACTGATTTTTATCTTTAGTAAAAATGCTAAAAAACATGAAAAGAAGCAAAAAACCAACGTTCAAAACCAGGCGATTGAAAGTATTTAACGGCAATGTAAAAACAGATCACCCTACAGATCAGACACTGGACCCTACGGTAACTACTGTTACAACTGTTACCACAGGCGTTTGTTAAGGAGAGTTATAAAAATGTAAAAGCCATTGGAAATTTCAGTGGCTTTTACATTTTTGAAGTAGATGATACTACCCCGATCTTGTATCGTTTCAATGGTGGCTTTCAGGTATTCGATCTCCCCGTCTTTCTGCTTTTCTAAACGGAAAAGAGGCAATCAACTCTTCCTTGGATAGTTCTTTCAGTGCCGTTTCCATGCATTCAAGATACGCAAAAGTGGCAGGACCCGCAAGTACGAAAACTTCAACGGAGGTGGCCGAGTGCCCCAGTTCGTTCACTAGTCCGCACAAGGCGTTGAAAGAATTACGCATATCGCAGCTCCCCTCGTACAGGTAATACCGCTGGGATGATCCTAAAGATAACACCGCTAAAGCTTAATTAAGCGCTAGAGTATCGAAGATCATAGCCATAAAGCTTATTTCTTATCGCGTTGAGATCGGCGATGTAATTTGGCAAGATTTCGTTTATATTTTTT
>Ga0265780_10002168_pt1 | contig 26955 bp, 38 predicted proteins | sample P1T30metagenome_FD_192432 | JGI IMG/M metagenome (GOLD analysis project Ga0265780, IMG submission 192432) | Plant litter microbial communities from East Loma Ridge, Irvine, California - P1 T30 | ecosystem: Environmental > Terrestrial > Plant litter > Unclassified | place: USA: California...
GGTCCATTAGGTCCATCAGGGTCGGTATGATCTTCATCAATGAGGACGTGTTGGGAAGTATCCCATCGTCCGTAACATAGATCGAGACCACCCATGAATGCTATTGTCTCGTCTATAACACACATCTTTTCGTGCTATTTGTAAGCGACAGAAACAGCGCTAGGATGATAAGGGGGAGGGGGAGAAAGTGGGAAAGAGGACTCACATGAGACCAATAGAAAGTACCAGTCTGGAAATGAGATGGAGATCTCTGAACCATGATATTAGGGTGTAATCCCACAAGAGTCCTCTTGGCATATGTACTATCGACAGGCGTAGTTTTATCGGATACCTCGTTACTTGACATTAGCACTGCTCGATGACGTTGAGTATAACAAAGGCTTACTAGATGATGATAAAGATCTTTACACCATCCTCTGCTTTTCGCTTGAGGAGGTTATCAAGTCTGTAACGTTCATCTCCTGGTCTCCTCAAGTAGAGTTCGGGTGAAATCCTGTTGATCAGCTTATCGCCCTTCATCGCTCATCTCCCTCCGCTGGTATTGGCGAGAAGTCTATTCCTGACATAAAGGCATAAAGGGTGAAAAGACGTACCACCAATCATGGATATAGATCCTGTCTTTAGCCATATTGATAGCTCTACTCAAATTCCAGAAGTAATCTCGCTATTCATCAGTTTCCTTATTCCTCAATCACCAACTCCAGCAAGTAGCTGAACTCACCCCGTCAACCAACCACTGAGCAGCCACATTGACTCGCAAGGGGGCGAACGAGTCAAATCGATTCATCCCCGTCCATGCTGATTGAGCTGCGATCCGCTCCATCGAAACAATGAACTGATGCATTTGTCGCTAATGGTCAGCTCCCGTCCACCCCAGAGTTTATGTCGAAGACGTACAGCGTTCTTTGTGACCAACTTCAATTTCCTCTGAGAATTACTGATGAAGAAAGTATGTTGACTAGCCCTAATCTCTTCTTCATCCTGCATTTGATCCGCTCCTTGTCCTTTACCCTCTCCATTCTGAATCATCATTTCCTGAGTAAATGGATTCTCGGTATCGATCTCGCCTTCATGTTCCGGTTGAATAGCTTTGGATGGATCACCCTCTTTGTGTTTCAAAGATTTACCGGTGAGTAGATGGAATCCGGTCCTGTAGACTCGTTTAGGACGTTCGATTGCGAAATCTTGGTCTAGCATGAACACTTCGTAGAATTCGGTCTGGGCATTAGCCTTTGCTGCAATATCAAAAGGTAATCGGGTAAGACAGTGAGAACATGGATGGCGGAGCCATTCCACCGGAGGTGTATGTAAAGCGACAGAAGGCGATAGACAGGAAGAAACGGATCTTGAGTAGAGGGAGAGAAGTTATCACTCACAGCTTCAGGTCCATCTGTAGCTACAAAGTACGACTCCCTAATGGTAAACCACTTAGGAGTTCTATCTCCAAACCACGACATTGGCGACATGCCCGGTTGATTTGATCTCCTAGACGTATTCGATCCTGGTAAACGAACGAACCCGGCTTTCCCCTGGAATCCACCTCGAGGAGCGAGTGAGAGGGTGAGTGATGAGATTTCAAAGAATTTACACAACCTATTCGATTCAGGTCGGAAAATCTACCATGTCAGCCTGGAATCCAGATAGAAGAAAAGAGGTGGAAAGGGAGAGGGAAACTCACAACAGCCCTGAGTAATTCGACCAAGTAATTCTGCAAAGCATCCCTACTAGCTTGCGCGTAATCGGCTTTACTCATTCCCTTATCCTTTCCTTGGTTTCCCCTCAATGATTTTAGATAGGGGATTGACATTTTGGGGAATTCGGGTATATCGACCTTTCGAGATCCTCTCAAGCCGCCAACAGAGGTACCGAAATTTGCTGCTTTATAGTGGGCGTGAAGAGATAGGAAGTCTCGGAGTTCTCTGTAGATCACCTAGGTGTAAGCGCTTTCTTACAACTCTCCCCCGCACCATCCTGATCACTTCCTCATCTCGTTTTCCAGCCTGCCCCCATATTTGACACCTCCCACCCCCGCCGGGACAGGTCCAGGTCCGCCTGATACGATATCGAGATGACTCACCCATTTAACAGCTCCATCCCCGTACTCGCACTCGACCTTGAACATCTCTCTACCAGTTGCATCTTCCTGTTTCAATCCCACACTATCACCCACTCTGAACCTCATGTTTCCAAGCAAGACAGGAACAGCTTTACGACCATCTTCATCCCTATCCAACCAAGTCTTGAGCATCATCACTGGTAATTGACCAGCCAATAATTCTGTCGTTATAGGTACGGAAGCGATTGCGGTTGAAGAAAGGGCGGAAACAGTGTTGTGACCAGGAGCAGTTTCGGATCGACCTTTACCTTGTCCTGGTAAGACTCGATTTCGGAGCATAGCCCATCCTTGTTGAGCGTGTTCTTTGATCTCCCCATCAGTTTCATTATCGTGCGACTCTTGTCGAGTTGGTTTAGGTACAGAGTCGGTGGGTGAAGACTCCTTCTCCTTCTCCTTTTCCTTTTCCTTTTCTTTATGCGAAAGAACAGAATTTCGATGAGCAGGTGGAGTCGTACTGTCCCTATCCCTAAAAGAGGAGAAACGAGTATTGGTTTTAGGTCTTGAGGAAGAATCAACAGCCGTGGCCCAATGTCCATTGACCTTATTGTTGTCGTGTTTAGACGGTGTTTGAGGTGACTGTTCATCGCTTGAACCTGAATCATGGTGTGATGGAATACGAACAGCTCCCTGAGACCGAGAAGGGGTAGGAGTGAGGCCGGCTCGATGTTCTTCCTCTCCATCTGCTGTCACCTTCAGTATGGGTCCATTTTGGATTCCACGACCCGAGTCGTCTTCTTCCCGGTGGTACTGTTCGTTAGCTCTGATCACAACCAGAGGAGAAGTGGGTACTCACATTGATCAAGGGAGTACGGGAATTCAGGATGATAGCATTCTGAGACCCTGGTGGTGCTTCATCCTTGACAGGCTGGAGACCTTCTGGATAATGTCCAGCTTCATCCGTGAACCTCTTGGCGATCTTCTTATCGGTTCTCGGAATGACATGCTCTTCTGGATCGATTCCTTCTGGCGTTTCATCCCTCTCTTTGCCTTTCCCTTCACCGCTCTTCCCTTCAGCCTTGGAAACATTGTCCGTTTCCCTCCCCTTATCTTCACTACTTCCAAAGTATCTATCCGGGATACCCTCTTTGGTTTGATCCTGGAAATACTCTGGCGGAGCAGGTGTCGCAGTTCCATCACCCGCTGATCCTCTCGGTGCGGGTACAGATGGTACCGTTTCTTCTTCCGGCGAATCGTGTATAGATCCCCCGTTCACTTTTATCTCTGGCTCGTGCTTCCCAGGTCCCCTACCCAAAGGTCCCTCTTGATCCCTATTCCTCTCTCTGGGTGACCTCTCATCGGTCTCTCCATCTGCGTCGGACGGTATCGAGCTGGATGAAGTTTGTCGACTAGAAGATGGTCTATCGCCCTTTCCCTTTCCTTTGGACCCTCCATTCTGCTCTTGCCATTCTTCGGTATTCTTCTTGAGCCCAGTCGCAGGTAGACCTTTACTTGGCGCTTTATTCACTTCATGTTGACTCCCGTTCTGATGTTTGTGTTCGAGAGCGTTCTTGACGAGATTAGCGAAACCGCTATTACGTTCCGCCATCTTGTATGTGGTGATTGATGGGTATGATTATAGAAGCATATGCGGACGATAATAGGTAGATGAGATGATATAGATAAAGGGGGATAGGGGGATACGATGCACTGAAACTTGACTGTGTCTGCGCAGACGGGATACAGTCGGACAAGCCTTTTACGCTTATTTTAAGGTACACGCGTCATCATACAACGATCATCTACAGGGGTAACAAGAGAACAAGATTCAGGTTGGGTGTCTAAATTCCTGTTATACCCTATTGCCCTGATTTGGCATGTACCTGATTTATCTTTGTAGATTGATTCGAGTACTCATACGATAGAGTACAATTGTGTACAGTATTCGTACAGCTTGTGCTTGTCGGAAGGACTGAAAACAAAGCCCGACCATGATGATAGCAGTATCCCGCTCTTGATACCTGCAATTGTAATGCGTCTGGCCCGTTGGACTGCACCGCCACGATCGTGTCTCATCTTGTTGCTGGACACAACACGAACGACTCGACTCCCAGAATATAAGGAGACCTCCAAAGCTAGTCACTCATGATTGATTACCATCTTCTACATCCCAAAACGAAGAATCCTTCATCGTCGACTAAGCGACATGGGTCATCTTATCTCATCAACAAAGTCATCGACGACTGGACATCCCGGAGAAGGCGGGAGCACAGCTCCCCAGACAATTTCCAAGAAACCCATTCACGAGCAAGGTGTGACAGGGGCCAATATGGCCGACACGTCTAGAAACCCGGCGGACCATTTTATCGACTTGGACACGGCCTCTATGGAAAGCGCACCGGATGTTCGCTCATACTTCTGGTTGATCGGTCACCTTGTTCGAAAAGAGCCGGAAGTTCCTCTTGACCTAAAGACACGAATTGTTTTTGATGCGGAGCTGGTGCGAGAAGGCAGAGAGTGGCTCCGGGACTTCAGGGATGCAGGGCGTGGGTGAGTCATTCAACCACGAAGCTGCTCAAAACGGTATTGATCAAGCAGATGGTTTCTTTCAACTGAAAGGGACGTTATGTCTTACAATGAACCGGGCTCTGAGTGGTATCGCATTCCAACGGCCGGCATCTGTCACGACTTCGATTCTGGAAGGGCTCAAGTCCGGCCAGACGAATGTGCTTTCTTCGACTCTGTGCCCACGACTGCTTACGAAGGACCAGAAATATATATGCAAGCTGTCAGTCGTGCAGGATTTTGTTTTCGAGAAGGACCGACTGACGGACAGACGAACCTTCGCGTACCCATGATGTGGGCGGAAAGCTCTAAAGAAGGTGTACTTCCGGGAACCCGTGGATGGGACCAAACCATTTTGGCTGCGTACTGCGACAACGTTCATCCTGCATTGGCCTTGCGGTCATTGGATTACGAACGGGACGGAATCATTTACGTTCTGGTCAAGCTCAACTCCGCCCCACATAAGGTGAACGGCTTACCGGAATCTGATCATGACGAGCTTGCGGTCGACTATGAGAGAGCTGAACAGGTTTTACGACGGGACTGGAGCGAGCTAGAGAGACCTTATAGGCGATCACAAGACGATTACCTCGGTCCCGGCTATCTCGAGATGCAGGGCCTCACCGCAGATGAATTCCTAGGTAGACAGGAGTAAGATCGAGACGATGCACGCGATGATCCGAAGAGACATGTGGACTGTCTCTCGCTCACATGTCTCCAATCCAACTCGCTTGGTTTGATGGCGATCGGTATAGCTATTGAGGATACCTATATTGAGCCAGTCAACACTGCTTTTCCCCTCAACATCGGTAATGACTTCGGAATTGAATACGAAGCTTCCTTTTACGTGTGAGCTATCGACAAATAACAACGGGATGAGCAAGTCTGGAGATCAAAGGTATAAAAGCACGACTTCTAACTCTTCTGACTTAATATGTGAGGTACCTTTGGATAAGGGATAAGTCAATCTGCTATGCTTCGAATAGTAATCGCTTTCATCTGGTAATGCGAGATAACTCGACCTGGTATTCACTATGATTACGATCCACTACCAGTACTCACCGAACAAACCTTGAATGCCACGACTCACGATGACTCGAACAGCTATACCACTCTTATTGCTCCTATGTGGTACAGCCGGATACACCTTTCATGCTTTCATATTCCGCTACATAATCACTCAACCTCCTTCACAGACTGGACATCAACGTCCAAGACCGCCAAAGCAAGATACACAATGGTCATGGCCTCCTCCTGGTGAATCGCCATTTAATCAGCTCAACCGCGAGAAGAGAGAAGCGGATCGACTAGTATTCGGTGATGATGGTCTCGTGCGGAATTGGGAGGATAGCAAGGAGGAGACAGCGGGTTATGCAAGACGATCAAGTAGGGTCAGGTATGGGCATCCGATATACCGCTTGATTGAAGAAGGCCAAGTCAAATGGGCTTCCCTATTGAAACGGTAGGTGATGGGTTTCGGTTATGAATCGTGTAAAGCTGATCGAAGGCAATCCAGAACCTTGTCACAAGCGGTGTCGGAATACAAGAGGAGATACGGACGACCCCCACCTGAAGGATATGAGCGATGGTGGAAGTTCGCTCGAAAGAACAATATCACGATTGTCGATGATGTGAGTGTATATATCTCGTCAATCAAGGTGAGAGCTGATGCACAGTGCGACCAGATACATAAAGATCTCGAGCCATATTTCGCTCTCTCACCGAAGCTGTTTCGAGAGAGGCGAGATCAGCTTTCTTCGGAACCTCACTCTTAGTATGTCCTGTGCCACCCATTTCAGCTTTACCGATCTTCTTGGGCCACCAGACTGAGCTGAACAATAGCGAGATTGTTTTAGATCCTAAGGGCCAATCCCGGATTCAAGGCAGCAGAGGCTTCGCCAGTCGCCCTCAACTGCTTTTCCAGCTACTACAACCTATCGCTCAGTTCCTGCCTAACAAGATATCTTTCTATGGGTCCGACCATGATCTCGGCTCGACGTTGCTGGGTGACGATCAACGACAAGCTGCATTTGAAGCTATAAGAAATAAGATGTATCTTACTGATGAGGATCTGAGTAGACACGAACAAGGTATCGGGAGGGGCAAGGTGAAAGGGACGGTGGCTGCTTGTCCCGAGGGGAGTTTGGCTTGGAACCAGACTTTGAGCCAGCAGGAAGGGGCATTCATCCCGGTTTCCGAATCTGGTATGTCAATCATTGACTTCCGCATCTCACTTGAATCGATCTCTTCGCGCAAAGAAGGAGAAGCTGATATCAGAAGCGACGTTCATTCATTCTTTTTCAGCGACATACGACTTCTGCTCCAACCCCTCCCACCTCCAAACCCACGGATCATTCTCATTCAATTTCGCTCGTCAGTCCAAACTACGCCCCTTATTCCAATGGTCCAAACAACTCCGATCACCCGATATACTCACCACCCCACTTGAGGCATATACTAACGTATCTTCCCATCAAGCTTCTAACGCATATACCTCATGGTCAAACAAGACGACCAACAAGCTTTTCTGGAGAGGTAGTTCGACCGGGGATGCATATACCAAGAACAAGAACACGAATGGGACTTGGAGAGATAGTCATCGCCCTAGACTTGCTTTATTGGCACAGGCCAAAGAGGGGTTGGGGAGACTTTGGATGAAAAGAGGTAAAGAATGGAGACTGGAAGAATGGACTAGAAAGAGGTTGAATGAGGAATATCTCGATATTGGTCTGACAGGATTTCCACATCAGGTATATCATTTCCCTACTTGAGGTAAGAAAATCTGCTAATATCAGTGCAATCGCGAAGATGGGACTTGTGAGGAGATGGAATCAGAGTTGGAGTGGCTGGATAGGGTCTCGCCTGAGAATGCAGCGAAGTACAAATGTAAGTCCCGATGTCCTGTAGCCGCACTACCTACCATGAAAGCTGATACTTAGACGCATTAGACGTGGATGGGAACGGGTGGTCATCTCGCTTTCACCGACTTCTGATGTCAGGGAGTATGGTTCTCAAATCGACAATATATCCCGAATGGAACTCTGTATGTCCCCCCCCTCTCGCACCGTACCAGTAAGTGGTGCTAATAAGCAGGACTGGATGATCCCCTGGGTCCACTACGTCGTATGCCCTCCTCCACACCATCTAGTGGATATTATACTGACATACTGTATAGCCGGTACAAGTCGACTATTCTGATCTATACAATATAATGTCCTTCTTCTCCGGTTCACCCAGTCACGATGGTCTTAAGGCAGGTAGGGCGTTTGACAACGATGAGCTTGCTCAAGCTATTGCAGAGGCTGGGCGGAGGTTTGGGGAGGAACATTGGAGATGGGAGGACATGCAGGGATATATGTTTAGATTATTACTCGAGTGAGTCATGACCACTCCTTTGGTCTTCTCTTTGGTATAGCTGTCGGGTGCTATGAAATGGCCGATAACACTAAGCCGGTGAGCTGACTTCAGGTATTCGCGATTACTGCAGGATGATAGGGATGCGGCATCTTATCATAGACATAGAGTATAATTTGCATGATACCTGCAATGTATGTTCAAAGTTGTACTATATGCCATCAACACTTAGGAAGGATTTCGCCTTATCGGCTACTGGACTGCGTCGTTGGGCAAAAACAGTTGCATCTGCGGCAATTCGTCTTTGACCACACCCATTCAGCTGATCGAAATAATCTCCACCTCATTTGATCAACTGGTTGAGAGTCTGAGATAGTTGGATCTGCAATCGCGAGACCTGGGCTGCGACCCTGATACTGTGATTTTCGTTTGCTGGGATAACCTTGTCGAAACCCCTTCAGATTTACAGAGATCAATTTGACAGTTCATGGCCTTGTCCGCTCACTCATGATATATCGTGTCTTCCTCAGGTCTACCTGAATGCGCACGTTCTTGCATCTGAGATGAGTTTCGCCTAGTGTAAGGTAGATTAGATGGGAATACCAATGATAAGAGAGAGCGAGGTGAAGCGGCTCGAGGAGGAGAGGTAAGATCAAGAAGCATGATCTGGCATTAGTCGTTCCATTTAACAGTAGTAGACATGATAAGTAGATCATAAGAGGTAGGCTGGTGTACGTGGTGCATTTGATATGTGGAACGTATTGTAGATGATGTATTAAAAGGGATTGTTAGATCCCCTTATATGGCCAAGCTGATGATCGAGATGACATATATCTATTTCTTTATCCATCCAGCCACACATCGGCTCAAACTTCGCTGTTCCCGTTCGACAGCCCTTTATGTGGACGGAGTTAGCGGCATGGTCGAATTTGCAAGCGAAGATCGATTTGGATGTCATTGAGCCGACAGAAAGAGGATTGGCCGAGTTCATGAGAGATGGATTGACATTGTATCCGGACTACGCTTTATCTTCGCAAGCGCATTCTGAGCGACCAACACCTCTGCGAGGATGGCCGGAGATTTCAGTTGGCGGTCTTGATTGGTTTCACGTCCATAATATCATCTTCGTCGTCTGACGACTCGCTTGAGCTGGAATCCGAAGTATCGTCACTATCCTTTTCTTCATCCTCATCCTCATCCTCTCCATCTTCTTCCTCATCATCCTCCTCCTGCCCATCTAACGCGGTCGAGTCGCTATCAACAACCGGTCCAAATCCTTTTCCCTCCATTCCACCCTCCGCTGCGCCTGGAGCATCATATACCCCTAATCCTAGATCCATTGCAACAGCCCTTTCGCCCTTCTTTACATTCTCGACGTTGACCGAGTTAGGATCTAAAGATGCTTGCTGCATGAGCGCGGTGGTTGATGCTTGAAAATCGGGTAAAAAGGCTCGAACGCGAGCGAGGACTGCATGTCAGCTCTTCTTTGTCACACAGGTGGTGTAGCTCCAGATTGCTCATTGACATTTGATGAGATGGGAAATGACTTACCATCACTCTCTGGAATGGCATGTGGTCTTGTACGAGTCGGATCTAGGGGATTGGGCATATCGTTGTTGGGTGTATCTGAATTCGTGATATTCGAAAACAATTTACCTAAACGTCAGTCAGTCCTTCATGGATATCAACCTATAAACGTACCCAGCCTCTCTCGCCTCGCTTCTTCATCCTCAAAGTCCAGCTTCTGCCTTTCCTCCTGAACAATCTCTGATCGATTGTACTGCATATTCAAAGATAGTTGATATAAGAAACAATTGTGAAAGTCATCACCAGCCAGTGCAGCGTGTAAGTTTGATTCCGGGCGAACCCCACTATGATCCCGCAGCTCAGCACTCTACAGTATTGTATCACATGTCGACTACAAACGTCTTGGTAATGGTTTTATGCTAAATACGCTCGTATCATATTATACACAATATCCAAGAACATCTTGCCCTTCTCGTCTGCATCGACTCTCAACGTTATGAAAATCGCCCCATTGACTTTAATCGCCTTCATCAACTCGGCGCACCCGTAGTCTTGGGTGATGAAGAGAACAATCAGTCGCTTTCCGTTTGAGCGAGTCTTCAACGCCTCAATCAATCTACCCGTTTGTACCCTAATCGCCAGGTCACCCTGGAGATGATTCTCGGCGGTTCGAGGAAGAGTGTTGTCGCCATATTCTGTCGGAAGAGAGCTAGCCAGTACGTCATTTTCTACGATGGGCCTCGGCTTTTTTCGATCCATGATCTCATTCCATTTTCTCAACCTAGTCTTACCATCATGCCCTTCCGCCAATTCCTTCACCACCTCTGGCACTCGGGACATCTCGATATCACCCTCAAATCTATCGACAAAGTCAAGTAGATCACGCACCCGCCCGTCCAGGACACAGCCATCGATCAACACTCGGATTGCGGTATCTGGGGCTGGCTTTATAGTGGCCGAGATTTCGACAGCGGGAGAGAAAGTCGGATTGATTTTGATATCGCCGGTGTCGACGTTTAACTCCGTCCACGAGCCGGTGATAGGACCATTCGAAGCGAACGGCTTAGGTTGAGTCGCTTTACTCGGTTTACCGTTCTTCATGAAACCTTTGATCTGGCTCAACGAATCCATCGTATCGAAAAAGTCCTTCATGCAGTTGGCACCGGAGAAGACTTTGCCGTATCCCTTCAAGATATGATTTCCTGGATTGTTGCGTATTTCGTTATATCGACCCGACAGGCGCTGTCCTTTCAAGAAGGTGTGTATCACACATGAAGGATACGATCGTTGGAGTAGGGCGGCAGTATCATGGAGGCTTTGGAGTCGCAGGTAGTTGCGTGGCTTGTCGCCGGAAGGACATGTCCTGAAATCGGTGACCGCATTCCGGCGTCGGGCTCGTAAATCGGTAAACGTGCTGGATATTTGAACAGCCTCTAAAGCATTCTGTATGTCAGCTTTGATTAATCCTAGGCTAGAAGCGCTCACTTGATCAAGTACAGGGTAAAAATGGGCAAAGGCATTCCATCGCATATTCGGGAACGACTTGACAACACCTTTTCCCTCCGCGCCCGCGCACCAATACTTCAAGTTCGGCTTTGCTGTAAAAGGAGATTTTGTGACTCGCTCCTCCTCTTTCCTCTTCTCTTTCCAGTCGTCTACCACCTGCAACTCCAAAGGTGATGAGATAAAAACGATTGGCTTGGACATGGGCAGAGCCATTCCCATCAACCTCGCGAACTCAATTGGCTTGGCAAATTCCGGAAAGATTTTGTCGGAGGCATCTATCATCCCCGCGTCCAGGAGAAAGAATATGGGCTCATTTCCTGGTCGTATACAAGCGGGAGGCGGACCCAAAGTGAGCCCAACGGTGTGGGTGCTGAAGCTTTGTGCCGGAAGTGATGTCATGTTGCGAGCTGTCAGCGATGGTAGGGAGATGTGCACGAGTGGAGCGGTGGTATCAAACAATCGATCTGTAGGCAGAAGGTCGGGTGGCCGTCTCGACAGTCAAGTGAAAATGAATAGCTTGAGATGAGGTAATTGAGCACAGGGGCGTGAGCATGAAGAGAATGCCTGGTTACAAAGGACTACAACGCTTTTGTGTAGCCTCTTGTGTGATGTGGATGTGTGTGTGAGTGCGCGATTTCTTATGGGAGATCCACGAGAGCCTCAAGAATTTGCATGAGGGCAGTTTCATCCCTTGGATTGTAAAGCCCCGTAAACGTTGTATATATGTCGTATAGCGGAAACGGGGGTGGCCGTATGCCCGTCGACTCGAAAGAATGTCTCGACGTAGGGTCAATCCCGAAGAGCTAAAGCCAAGATGCTATTATCACCTCAAATCAGTCCTCCAGAGTCCTTTCGGGTGATTAAACCAGTCTGTTCCCCGCTTCCTGCGCAAGACCATCGTCATGGCCTGACGATCTCCGTACACCGGATCCGAAGGGACGTGATATGCCGAAGACACCTTGTCCCACTGCTCGGCAATTGCACCGCACCGCAGCGAAGCAAACGAGTAAACACACAAACAACCCAAAGCATACAAAGGTCCTTTGTTATTCGATTTGCCCCTAGCTTTATCCAATCACACGCGACTTCTTCGACGCTAACGCGACATTTGACTATACATATCTCTGAAGCCCTCTCCGTATCGTCAGTCCAATCTCCTCCGAAATGAAGAAGGCAATAAAGAAGATCGCATCTCGTGTGCGTCTTCCATCCACTAGAAGGAGTAGGGAAGAGAGTCCAAGGAACATCACCCCGCCTAGGTAGGTCCAAACGGATATGAACAGCTTCTTAAGCTTATGGCTAGGACCACAGAAACCGATAAGGCCTTCACGACGCCTCCCCATACGACCGCCCAAGAAAGTGATAACCCTACTCCAGGGGACCTGGTTATTGCGACCCCAGGTACACCACGAGTGGAATACCCAGCCACCGAGTCGGACTCAGATTTGCCGCAGAAGAGACCAGAGCAGAGGTTCCCGCATCCCGCCATCGATCGAGATCCAACTACGACCGACCCAGTTTCGATCCTGAACCCCGAGATGGTAAAATTGGGAATCACCGGCGCCGACCTCACGCTTCCCCTTTTCGATGGCACATCTACAGACCCTTCAGATTATCTGATCAATTTTGATGATGATTCGATGGAGAAGCATCCCGATGTCCGAATGTACTTTTGGAGCGTTGGTCAAGCTATTGAAGACAACTATACGAGCATGGTAGACGACCAGTTGATGGATTATCAGGAACGACTGAGACGAGATGACGCACTGGTCAAGAAAGGGAGAGAATACTTGAGGCAATCGAAGATCAAGGGGGAGGGGTGGGTTTATCATGCTACCAGATTTCGTCATTTAATTGACCTCTAGGTATTACATCTCTCCGAAACGCGATTTGCTCGCAGGTAATCATCCGGGTCGCCCTTGGTTCAGGCTTCCAACGATCGAGATCGCCGACAAGCTTAGACGAGGAGAACTAGAGCCTATGGACGATGAAGGCTATTATGCAAGTGACGGCGATCACCACGTTAGCATAGGTATCATGGTCAAGGTAAGCTCATGAGCGGCGTCGTTCGGGTGTGTCGCTGATCTAGTGTAGACCAACGTTCGGGTGCCCGTTCTTTGGGGTGATATTCTCAAGACCGGCGAGGTTCCCGGCACTGCGGAATGGTTCGGTTCGTTGGACGCCCAATACCTCTTTGATCATAATCCATGTTCGAATTGGAACGGCCAGACCAGGACTGAGCAGATCGTCGGGATCTTGTATCTAATCACGTATGCTGGCGAGCCCGGGACTGACGTTTGTGATAGCTCTATTTACAAAGAGCTCCTTTTGTCGATATGGCCCGACTTGTTTGACAAGAAGGAGGAGGAAGTGGTAGAAAAAGCTACTCCCGCCGAAATTGAGAGGCTGAAGAAGCGTATGGGGAACGTGGAGGACTTTTTGTACGGGAAGAAGGAGTATCGTAAGAAGAAGTTCTTGGGTTTCAAAATCCGATAGCGAGTCAGTCGGTAGGTACTGTATGTTGAAATTGGAGTGCTGCGAAGTCGCTAGCACTATACTATCATGAATCAAGTCATCAAAACAAACACATTGCACGACTCGCGGAACTGCCTGATACAGCACGCAACGAACGCTCAACCCCGCAGTATACTGCACAGCTAGACAAGTATGAGAGATATCACTCATCAAACGCCGATACTGTGCGCACACAACGCGTCCAAAGCGTTTCTCCTTTCCTATTGTAACTAGAATATCAAACTATCGTTTCACCTACTCATACATAAACATGATGCATAATGCATTCTACGCCTCAGCTAGTCAGGCATATGCAGTGATAGATAAGCCAGCACGTCATCCAAAGACATCTGTAGCAAATCTGTCTGCCTGAACCGACTTGAACCAATCCTTGCTCTCCTCTTCACTCTTCCCGGATATTTCGCCATAAATCTTCTCACATGTCGAGGTGATACCGAGAGCCATCGGTTTGCTGCCGCAAATGAAGACCTTTGCCCCTTGCCGAAAGAGCCCAGAAGTCTCCTCTCTATCAAGATAAATCCGATCTCTACGCGTTAGCGAGATCAACTAGTGTACTCACTGAACATGTTTGGCCCCCTTAGATTCTTCTGGAGTCCGAGAGAAAGCATATCGGACAGACACAACTCCTTCGGCTTCCCATGCTGCCATTTCGTCGTCATATAGCGCGTCTTCGGCCTGGGAGTGACATCCAAAGAAGAGGATCGCTGGCCCGACTTCTCGTCCAGATTTCCTGTCATCAACAATGTCAATTTAGCATCAACCAGTATGCTCACTTCTGAATGGCTCGCTCTTGACAGAATGCCCGGAATGGAGCGATACCAGAGCCCGCTCCGGCCATAATGATGGGGACCTTTGGATCACTCGGTGGATGGAAGGATTGCTGGGATGGTCGAATACCCGCTCGAATCCTCATGCCCGGTTCCAGATGAGCGAGGAAATTGGTCGCCGTTCCCAGGTACATGCCCTTCTGCGAAAAGTGTTGCGCCTTTACCACTGCAATCGTCAGGGAGACCTGTAGTGGGTCATCCAAAGGTGAAGATGAGATGGAGTACTGGTGTCAGCGCGAGTCTAACGTCGGGGCATACCTGTCGCATTCGAAGAGGTGGTAGGGCCAGTATGAAGTCGCCCAGAGGCATCTCCACCATAGGATATTCCTCCAAGATATCTAACAAGCTCCGTCGACTTTTAGCGACTTCCGGCTCATACACTTCAGGACGAGACAGCTTCTCAAGTCTCGACATATCCTCGTTTCTCCGAGCGAATTGCATTAATGATGCAACCTGCTTGATCGAAGCGGGCTGTCCAAGCTCGACGAAGCCCGAGAACAGGTCGAATGCGCTAATCGGCGTATCAGTCGGAAAAAGAAAAGACTGTCCGGAGCCCTTCAATGAAACGCGGTCGTCTCCATGCAGCTCGAACCTCTTCAGTACGCGCCGGACAGATTCAACCGGTGTGATTGGTAGTAAAGAGAGATAGTCACCTGCTCTGTAAGATGACCCTTCCTCGAGACGCATCACGATATGTCGCTTGATCTGCTGACCGCCATGAGTGATGACGTCGTTCGAAGTGATCTTCGCTGAGGGGATCTCGCCATGCTTGAGCATCTTATGACGAGCTTGAGTATCGACAATCGCCGTGAGACTGGCCTTTGTTGCTTTTGCCATTTCGGGAGCCGCGATGATATCCAAGAAGGACTCTTCCCAGTCATCAAACGTATCAAATAGGTCGGCCGCGGATGCGTTACCCTCACCACGAGCAAGGAGCCGTTCGGCACCACTCTCTTGAAGACGATTGTCTATGGTGGTGGGTACGGCGTGATAGGTCGCAGCCCAATCTGGATGCCCGCAGCCGAAAACCGCATATCGGACTCCCCTGGTGGATTCTGGCATCGAGGTCTTTAACCATTCGTAGAAGAAATTGGCGTCATCGGTAGGCTGCGGTCAATCCCGCTCAGATATCAAAAGCTACTATACTCACTTGACCTTCGTAACTGGCGGTGATGACGGCCAGTGGTCTATCAGTTGGGAGAGATCCGGCGGTAAGATCATTGAGACGTCCTGTCGTGACTGCAAATCCTCTGCGAGCTGCCGTATCGGCCAGCTTCTGGGCAAGGGCTTTGCAAGTTCCAGCGTTACTTCCTAGTCTCGTCAGCCGACAGGAGATCTTGCTGACATTTTAGCCTCACCGTAATAGACCGCAAGAGGAGGTCCGTCCGAATTTGCCTGAGACACATCCGCATGCCTCGCTTCTGGCGCTTTGGACGAGTCTCCTAGCGATGGCGATGGTAGCTTCACGTCTTTCCTGGGCGAAACATGCATGTAAAGATGGCCTGGCTTGATGGTCAGAGAGGTTTTGATCTCCAATTGGTAATTGGCGTCATAAGGCCGGAAATCGAAGTTTTGGAATAGCTGCCTGAATCAGGGAGACTCGTCAATCGTCAACGGCTTGACTTACCGTAGCCACTACTAAGAGTGATTCCTGCCAGGCAAATGGTCTTCCAATACATCCTCGCATACCATTTCCAAATGGCTTCCAAGAATTAGGCGGCAACGCTTCAAATTTACCGTCCAGCATTCTCTCGGGTCTAAACAATCAGCAGCATTTCCGCACAAGGCAGGCGTCCTTACCTGAATTCTTCTGCATCTTCTCCCCATACGGCTGAATCACGATGTAACGAGTCCAGGATGACATTGATCGAGGTGCCTTGTGGGATTCGATATTGACCGCCGATGATCTCATCTTTGTCGATAGGAGAGACCGTAAAGGCGGGAGCAGTTGATTTGAGGCGGAGTGTTTCTTTCAAAGCGGCGTCGATATATTTCAATTTTTGAAGATGCTCGAACTTTACGGGTCCGGAGCCACATACGCCGTCGACTTCCTTTCTGATAGCAGCAGTCGCTCGGGGGTCTCTGAGGAGATAGTAGAACAGGAACGAAAGCATCCCGGATGTGGTCTAAATCGAGAGTCAGCACTACGGGTGGGACACGCCGAGGGTACTCACCTCGTGACCAGCGATGAGGAACGTAACCAGTTGGTACCTAATGTTCTCGGGAGATAGCCCAGTGCCTGTCTTCGGGTCCCGCCCTCTCAACATGGTGTCCAGCAAGTCTCCCTTGTCTTCCCCGCTCTCTTGTCGCTCTTTGACTAGCTGATAGAAGTCAGCACTATTGTCTCCTTGTAGCGCCGCGTACCTCATCCGCAATCGAGTGCTGTAGTGCCACATCCTCATTAAACTCCTTGTCGGTCGAGCGATATAGCCAAGATGTACCGGGGAGTCGGCGTGTCTTCAGCCCGGCCGCTTTGAGCGACCGAGACATTGCTTGTACAAATGGGGGAGCGGACTCGGAGTAGAACGAGTTGAATCGATGGGAAAAGGTGCAGAGAGCGATGGTATCGAGAGTGAGCCGAGTAAAGTCATCCACGACATCGATACGCTGATCGCCGAAGCGGTGCCACTACGTAATAAGCTCGACCACTCTCGACTGGTGATGAGGGACTGCCGACCTTTGCTACCAGCTGAGATGCGATATCTATCATACCAGGAAGCATGTTTCTGATGCTGAGCGGCCCAAATGCGGGCATCAAGATCCGATGTGCCAGCTCCCAGTTCTTTTCATCACCATGGGCAGTGAAGAGACCTAGAGTATTAGTGACAATGCTCAAGAGTCGAGACTCGAGAGGTCACTCACCATCTCCGGCCACACTTCTTACTGCTTCTAGTGCACCCTTGACAACCTTTTTAAACCGAGTCTGATCGCATATCTCGTTGACCAGCTCTTGACTACCGACGATGACAATCTCTCGCCCGATCAAGCTGAGCTTGACGATCTCGCCATACCGCTGTATCAGGCCGACCATGGACTGGATGGCATACTCGGGGTCAATGTCGCCCAGGTTCCCCACGATCAGTCTAGTCGGAGGCTGAGGAATCGATTTAAACTGCTTTTCAGTCATGGCGAAACTAGTCAGTTTGAGATGGGGATCCAGCCGACCCGACCGTCACCCATTATATACTTCATATCGTGTTGGTTGGTTTAAAAACCGGGGATGCGAAACAAGCCCGAAGAATGGCACTTCCCTTGATTAAGAGCTGATATTGGATCCTGCATGGGTAAAGGAGGAGGGCCGGTTATACCGCTTATGCCGATATGTCCCTTGATTCTTCAGAACTCGGGCTGTCGACGCGTCCAACGGAAACACGTTAGTAGCTGAATTACTTGATCCGCGGTGTTGACCTCAGCGGCCGAGAAACTTACGTCGCTCGAATGATTTGAAGCGATAATCACTGCGGCATGATAGCGATGTCACTCGGGGAGCACGGTTCAAAACGCCCAGTGTAAGTGTGATGACGTCAAGGTTATTGAGTCCTGAGTTCATTCTAAGCAGCCACAGGCTCGGACCATAGTCATACATGCACCACAGCATTTCAAGCACTATCATCGATGTATGTTTCACCCCTCTTCTCGGCGTTCGCCCTTCGCCTCGCCTGCTTGAATAAAGCGCTGGCCTTCTTCCTGGGATTGCTTGCCTCGAATACATCATCTAACTCTTCCAGACTAAGTTGCTTGGTCTCGACGATGAAGTACCAGATAGTGAAAATTCCTACCACGTCCCAGGCCATGAAGATCAGGTACGCTGGAGAGTCAGCTCAGCACCTTAGCCGGGAGACTAATGAGTAGACTCACTCTTCCAGTTGAGTGCCTTCAATGCTGGTGGAAGACCGAATGTATTGATCATTGACACTGCCGACGTTACCCATCCCTGCAACGCGAGGCCTTTTGCCCGGTTTTCGTAAGCCAGAACTTCAGCTGGATAGAGGGCTTGAAGTGGAGTCCAGCCGAAAGAGAAGAATACCATGAAAAGGACTATCATCAATATCAATACCAGGATACGATGGAAGGCTTGACTTACAGATGAACGAGATCCCAGCATTGGCCCGAGTGGGACTTTGAGGCCCAGCAGGGCTAAGAAGACCCGCGACAATCGCCATACCAGCCGTACAAGAGAAACTGGCAAAGAGCAAGAGAGGTCGACGTCCGAAATGGTCGACTACGGCTGTTCCAGTAAGAGCACCTATGAACGAGGTGACCGAGTTGACCAGATTAAGAACCCGCTGACGGTTGCTGTCAACGATACCAGCTTGTTCGAGGAGTACAGGGAGAAAGTAGGTGATGAGACCATTTCCGGACAATTGACCCCAGATCGATGTAATGGCACAGAGCCAGAATCGATATCGGCTCGCACCAGTTCTGATGTTCAGCCCCATAGAGGTTATAAGCTAAGCGACTGACCTAAACAGCTCTCTAAAGTCCCACCATCGCTTATCGGCTCCGTCAAGTGAGATCCTCTCTTCGATCTCCTGAATCTCGAGCTGAATCATGGGCGAGTTGATATCACCAGTCTTGGAATGGTATTTTGCCAAAATCTTCACAGCTTCTTCCCTGCGTCCTCGAGAGTAAAGCCATCGGGGAGACTCGGGAAGAAATAAGATGAATGCGACGTTGATAATCGCTGGGGCGATCTGAACTAGGATAGGAGCTCTCCAGGATGAAGTGCTGTATAGTCGTTTGCCGAAAGGGATCGAAATACCAGTGGCGAGAATCTGACCAACTATCGCGTCAGCCGACGCCAAAAGGGCGATAGATGGAGAGTACTCACCATAGTAGAACGAGTTGAGAAGACCCATCCACCTTCCACGAGTCGTCGGAGGTGTGATCTCGGTCAAGTACGACTTGCTCGAATTGTTGGCGATACCTCCTCCAAATCCGGTCAGGAACCTCCCTCCCAACAGCATTCCGAAGCTATTCGCGAGACCACTGATCAATGCCCCAACGATCAACACGGTGTTGCCGATAAACATTCCATATCGTCGCCCGAATAAATCAGGGATGATAGAAGCACCAAAGAAGCTGCAGACGCTACCGACTGTGTAGATACCCTGAAATTTAGTACTCTCCACGATATCAGACGTACAAAGAGGAGACTGGTCTTGCTTCCGAGTGATATGTCAAAGTAGTCTTTGAATTGCGACATTGAGTTGACTGAACTCATGACCGTGCCATCGAAGCCTGAGCGTCAGTATCAAGTGACGATCCAGATGATCGAACGCACCATTGTCACCGGAACACACACACGCAACTAGAGCAAGCATGACAAACTTCATGTATCGCCAGCTGTAGATGTCGGGTCCGGGATCGGCAGCATGTGCCATCTTTAGCGCAGCGGCTCGGTCCTCATTCGAGATATGGGTACCAAAGCCATTGGCAAGCACTTGGTCAAGCGTGCCTGCTCCAGTTTTTCCCTCTTTCTGGTGCGAGATAACATGCTCAAGGTGTTCTTGAGAGCCATGTAGCGTCTTGTCGTCGTTCTTTGGCAATGACATCTTGAGCGGGATGTATGAAGAAGTCGTTAGACGTGTATCGGCAGACGTATATATGTTTCTCGACATCAAATAGAGCACTGCCCGCCGACAACCGGACTGCTGATTTTCAGCATCTCCGCAAGGACGTACCGCCCGACGACCTCAAGTACCCACTACCAGCCTCCGCCAGTAACCGTCTCAGCGGCAGCAGGTGATGTGGGGGAGTCGATCAAAATAGCTTCATAACTGACCGGATTGCCGACGGAAAGTGGGGGAGACATTGAGCAGAACAGGGCGATGTCGGTGGCGGAGCGAGGAAGGCGCCATGGAGCCCGCCGATTGATGATCCCAAAATAGATCTATCACGCGATTTAACAAATGTCATCTGCCGACTGACTGCTTCTCGGCTAGTTCTTAGAGCTTGGGGCAAGCTTTGACTCCGTCGCGGGTGGATGTGTCGTGTGAGATGAAGGCGAGGACCCTTGCTTGTCGATAAGCGTCTGGAGCCGTGGTCATGGTGGGGTCGTGGTCGATTGTCATCTAAGAATGGGCCGTCTACTACCTCGATCCCATGTGTTGCGGGACTCGATATCCTTCAGAACATGTTCGGTCTCTCGTGTAATTGTCGAGTCGAGTCCCGAGACTGCTGGGCCGAAAACAATGAGCATGCTCGGGCTTGCCTTGTGAGGCGTTCGTACCATAAAAGCAACTGGCGAGGCAACGAGACAAGCGTCAGCACCGAATCGATCGCTATCTGCTGGAATCGCTCTCTATCTGCTTTGGCCCAGTGGTCTGTCGGTCTGAATAGGCCACGTGTGTCCTCCTTTGTACAAAATAACAAATACGAGGTCAGATAGACGTCTAAACGAATGATCCAGTCCCTGTGGCTAGCTTGGTATGTGACCGGCGAAAACTCTCATAAACCTCGGAGGATCCGGCTAAACACTTCCGGTGCGATATATTACCCACAAAACGTCTCAACCTGTTAACTGTTCATCGCTTACTATATCATCAACATGTCGGTTCCTACACCAGAGTTCACTGGCAAAGATGCTCTAGACGGTCTCCTCAAGATTACTGTGAAAGATCGCAAGGTTCCCGCCGCCTTCTTTGGGGTCACAGATAAGAACGGGGAATTGTACTTTGACTGCGGCGGTGATAGAGTGTTTGGCAATGCTGAAGAGGGCCAGGTCACGCCTGATACCGGTATGTTACAATCCTTGCTCGATGATGACTAGATGCTGATCCTCTAGTCCTACAGCTATTCTCCATGACCAAGTTTATGACCGCTGTAAGTTGTTTCAATCGTAAATGTTGGGGTTCCGCTAAATGTAGATTGCATGTTGGCAGCTGGTCGATCAGGGCAAGATCGCCATGGATGATCCAGAGATCATCGCTCAGCATCTACCCGAGCTCGGTAAACTACCAATCTTGAAGGGATATACCGATGATGGAAAGGAGATCCTGGAGGAAACCAAGACCCGGATTACTCTCAAGATGCTTCTCACACACTCGTCAGGCAAGTCCACCTATCCACTATCTGACTTGACTCATCAAATCAGGACTCGCCTACCCGTTTAACAACGAGGACGTAACGAGATGGACGACCGAGCACGAGCTTCCGTCCTTGTTCTCCGCAAACGCAGGGATCGAAGCCTTCACGTTCCCTCTCATATTTGAGCCTGGAACAAGGTTCAATTATGGTGTAGGGATCGACTGGGCTGGCTTCTTGGTAGCTCGAGTCTCGGGTCTTGACCTGGAAGAATACTTCCAGAACAACATTTTCAAACCATGCGGAGTCACCAGCACGTCATTTTTCCCGCCGGATGATTACGAGAAATCGATGGTCGCCATGTGTACTCGAGATCCACCCCATACGGGCGATATCAAATTGATGGATGGTCCAGCGATGGGTCGACCGTTCAAGCGTGAGGAGATCGGGCCCCATTTTATGGGCGGAGGTGGTCTGTTCGGAACAGCTCGAGACTATCTACGGGTTCTCACTCGTGTTCTCGCATCCTCCGATCCCGAAGCGAAATCGCCTCTCATTTCGTCAAAATCATTCAGGTCACTATTTGTGGATAGCCTTCAACCTTCACCAGAAATCAAGGCAGATCTAGCCAAAATGGCAGAAGGTCAGCATATTCATGACCCAGCAACTTTGACCAGCGGTACTGGAGATCATATCGGCCATTCTCCCGGTCTGTTCCTCAACTTTATCGAGACCAAGTTCGGTAGAAAAGCAATGAGCGGATTCTGGGATGGAGCTGCCAAGACCATGTTCTGGATAGACCCCGAGACCGGGATAGCAGTACGTTCAGCGCCCATGCCTCGGGTATAACTGACAAGTAGGCTGTGTGCTGTACCAATCTGTTGGCACACAACCCTGATCCTTGGAATCAGGTATACAACACATTTGAAAGAACTCTGTACGACAACTTGAAATGATAAGCGGCGGCGTAGGCGAAAGGCCTTCGGATATGACCAAGATGCATTTATTGGCATAGCAATGCCTGAGCGTTGGCTGAAATCCCAAGGCAGATTATGCATCAGGCAACAACACGACCCCATGGGCGCTAGCGATTCTTCCGAATAGAGAGGTGCCAAGCCGCGGAGCAAAAGCGTGCTTGATGATCATCTTGGGCACATCGCTCGCAATCGTGTGGGGGTCCAGCAGCATTGTTTGCAATGCACACCTGCTGCACCGTCGTCCTCAGACGACCCGCCGTCGCACGATATCTTTTCGCACGAAAAGTCGGCGTCTTCGGCGACTTGGACTCAACGCCAAGACTTGCCCCGGATTAGTATTGCGACATTCCATCTGTCATTTCATTTTGTTGACCTATGTTCTTTGATACTTGGCGGAGGAGTATAAGACACTAAAGAGCATGACCAGGGTCCCAACTCATCCAATACATTATTAGTTGTCTGTCATCAGCCTTGGATACTGGCAAGATGGGAGCTCTACAAACCGACAAACAGGCTTTCAAGGAGCTTACACCTTATTTGATGTACTGCATCCTAATCATGTCTTCCGGTATGATGATCTATGGGATGCAAGTCGCTCTGTTCATCCAGATAGTGAGTCATGCTGACCAACAGGGATGCCGCTTCTTTTGCCCAATTCCAAATTCTGCCTGCTTGGCTTCGGGTATTTGGTGTCGAGGATGGACAAGGGGGATTCACATTACCAACACAACGACGAGCTATCATGACCTCTACCGTGGGTGACTCCTTCAGAGTCTGAATCTATCTAATAATGCAGCAATTCGCCGGAAAGATGACCGGAACCATCATCGTCGAGCCGCTGGTTCAAAGGTTCGGCTTCAAGATTACGATCTACGTTTTATGTGCAATCCAATTCGTTGGGTGTATACGTACGTTATATCCTCAGGTCCAAAGCTGATGCGTAGTTGAGATGGCGACAAGTAATTGGGAGGTGTTCACCACAGGTCGTGTCCTACAATATGTAACGGTCGGAATCCTCGAGAATGCCGGTAAGTTTAAGGCAAATCTGGCAAAGTCATACGCTGACCCGGAAAGGTCCTACTTATGCCGCTGAACTATCCCCCGCGGCTTTGAGAGCAGCTTTAGTCACGTTCATTATGGTCTTTCAAGCTCTCGGGGGTGTTATTATGTCAAGTGTATTCGTCGGTGTCGCGTCTTCAAGTAACCCGAATATCTGGTATGTACCCCTTGGGCTCATGTTCTTCCCTGCAATCGTCTGCTGCATCGGTACTCCTTTCGCTGTTGGTAAGCCATTGTCTGGATGCTCCGAATGGCCTGACTGTCAGAATCGCCCCGTCTGTTGGTGTCATGGGGAAAGAGGAATGAAGCGCGAGCTGCAATTCGAAGATTACGCAGAAAGCTACCAGATTCCGACATGAGGAATGAGCTTGAGCTTGAATCGATGGAAGCCGCTGTTGAAGAGGCTCGATTGATATCGTCTCGATCTGGATGGCTAGAGTGAGTCGTGTGGGTACATCGACCGAACTTCGCTGACATATAGTCTTTTCCGAGGAACCAATCTTCGAAGAACAGGGATAGCTTGTGCGATCTTCTTTTGTAAGTGACTTTGCTACGTCCCGCCCTGAGCTGATCAATCCAGTCCAGCAGTGGACCGGTATGCAATTTGTCGTACGTCTTGTTATCGCGATCGTCCCGCATCCGAGGCAAACAGAAGCTGACTTCTCAGGTCAGCTTTGGCCCGTATCTGTACCAGCAGAACGGTATCGGCAACATGGCTTTCACCTACAACCTCATCGCTCGAGTATTGAATCTTGTCTTTTCACTTCCTGTCGCATGGCTATACGACAAATTCGGTCGTCGACCTCTTTTGTTCATCGGGACCTTCTTCGCAATGATCTGGCTGATCATGCTGGGAGCATTGGGTGGTCAAACCGAGTTGACCGAGAATGCCTTGAAAGCTGTTGTCGCCAGCGTCATACTCCTTCAGGTCGGATGTTACTTGGGTTTGTCACAGGGTTGCTGGATTGTCGGTCCGGAGATTGGGTCCGCTCTTCTCAGGCGGAAGAGTAAGCATATTCACTTCACCACAGCGGCTTCCGGCTGAATCTCAGCCATGGCAGCAGCAATCACCGTCGATACTCTTTCTGGATTCGCGGTATCCTATGCCAGTCCATACATGCTAGATTCGATGGGCAATAATGTCGGATTCGTCTTCTTGGGTTTCGCAGTAGCTGCCCTTGTTTGGGTCGCATTCTGTATGCCGGAGACAAAGGGTGTAAGTTCAGCGTCACTGAGGCGAGGGCAAGACTCATGAGCTGATATGGACTAGCGAACACTTGATGAGCTTGATGAGCTGTTCGAAGCAAGATTGTGGGCATGGCAGTTCTCCAAATACGAGACTACTGGTGCCGCCAGCCGATTCGCCCATATCAATGAAGAGACTTTCCAGAGCAAAGGTGCATCGTCCATCGCGGAAGATCAGACAGTAAGTCTCCATGATAGATCCTCACTGATCCTTCAGGATCAATTTGCTAGGACCGCGACGTTAGAGGACCCAGATCAGAAGGTGTAGATAATGCCAGAGATTAAGAATATTGAATGTAGAAGTTAAGCCGCATATGACCGATGGCAATTGTAGAGCCACGTGCCACTGCCAGGGTTACCATTTCGCTGTTGCCCCAATAGCCGGTACTCGTTCAATACACTCCTCATACCTCATAGATCCTATACTACATATACACATACTTGGGCACTTGCTCGTATCTGCAGCACGATTTGATCAAGACAAGAGAACAGCTCTGAATACGACTCGCGAGCTCACTAGCTTGACTCTTGATTGATCAGGGGTTTTGGAGCCGCACGACATTCCAGACGCCGCGTGACAGCTCTCCGAAAGGTTCAACGTCAGCAATTCGGCGACGGACGCCTTCTAAGAGTTCATGACAACATGTCGTCTTCTTTGATCTCGGCCAAAGCTCCCGATATCTCTATACCGCAAGTCCGCCGGATTGTGGTCGAGACTAGGGGTGCTCAGATCGTTCAGGAAGAGTCACCAGCCGTGAGTACTGCAGTGGTATTATGAAGTAAAGTTCGGGGCTGATGCATATAGACTCGGGACTCGAGAGGGATATACTTGCCTCACTATATTGAGCCGGTATCGCACATTGCGGTGGACGTAGGTCTCTCGTTTTACTGGCCTCACAGTATGTCACGCGACTCGGCTGACCAATCCAGATTGGAGGATCTCTTGCAAAGGTTGTCTACTTTACAAGGTCATCAGAGCCAATCTCCACAACACCACCGCACTCTAACCCGTCTTCTCCGTTCTTACCGCCCTCTGAATCGATCGTCGTCCCTTCTTCGCCTAATGCGTCCTCGTCCAAAGTCCCTCTCGACTCGCCATGTGCACAGTCCAATCAAAATCCTTTTGATGGCCCGCAACCTGAACAACGGAAGCCTGTGGTCAATGGCGCTTTGACACCACGGGTGCTGATGCAGGATGCGTCAGCGCGGAAGGGAAAGGGGAAAGAAAGGGGATCCATCTCGTCCCATCCGCTCCTCCGCCGGTCTTCGATTCCACCTCCTCTACCGGGAGGGCTGTTAAATTTTGAACGATTCGAGACATCCAACATTGATGGACTCATCGAATTTATACAAGAGCTCATATCCTCTTCCGCCAAAGCGAATCGAGTTAGCGAGGAGAGGATGAAGTCAAACGTGAAAGTGATGGCGACCGGAGGAGGAGCGCACATGTATTATGATCGTCTGAAGCGCGATTTGGGAGTCGAAGTATTGAGGGAGGAGGAGATGGAATGCTTGATTCTAGGATTGGGCTTCATCGCCCACGTGCCAGAAGAGGTCTTCTGGTTCTCCGAAGAGCTAGTTTACAAGGTATCGCATCCTCACGAACCACGTACGATACCCGCGTCAGAACTCCCTCGACCTAGTCCATCACCACCCTCGTATCAAGTCACTTTTGCTCCGACGCCTCATAACACAGGAGAGACCGTCCCGGTATTCCCATGTTTGGTTGTCAATATCGGAAGCGGAGTTAGTATCGTCAAGGTGGATGAGAATGGGGAATTTGAGCGAGTCAGCGGAACGAGTCTAGGAGGTGGGACTCTATGGGGACTGTTGAGTATGTTGACGGACGCGAGGACCTTTGACGGCAAGTGACAGGCCCATACCATCAGTCCATTGCTGACTTCTCAGAAATGCTCGCGCTTTCCGAAGCTGGGGACAATGCCGGGGTGGATATGCTGGTCGGAGATATTTATGGCACCGACGCCAACAAGATAGGGTTGAAATCGTCTACGATCGCTTCCACTTTCGGCAAGGTCTTTAGGAAATCGACAACTCGAAGCGAAAGAGCAGAGATGTTCAAGCAAGCCGATATTGCTCGAAGTCTGCTATACGCCATCAGTAACAACATCGGTCATGTCGCGTAAGTTGTTTGGCTTTGCTGGCAGACAATCAGCTAAAGCTCAGATACATGAACGCCGCCAAGTTCGGTCTAGATAGAGTGTACTTTGGAGGCTGCTTCATCCGAGGTGAGTTACCGCTCAGCGGTATCGACACCACGTGA
>Ga0265780_10002169_pt1 | contig 26945 bp, 29 predicted proteins | sample P1T30metagenome_FD_192432 | JGI IMG/M metagenome (GOLD analysis project Ga0265780, IMG submission 192432) | Plant litter microbial communities from East Loma Ridge, Irvine, California - P1 T30 | ecosystem: Environmental > Terrestrial > Plant litter > Unclassified | place: USA: California...
GCATTGATTGACATGGTGAAGAAACACCAAATCGATGCCATCCACCCAGGTTACGGCTTTCTCTCCGAGTCTGAGGCGTTTGCGAAGCGCATGTGGGACGAAACGGGTGCAGCGGTTGTTGGTCCTGGGTGGGAGGTTTTAGCGGAGACGGGGGATAAGTTGAAGGCGAGACAGCTTGCTGAGCGTTGTAAGAGATGACTGAAAGTGCGATGTTCCTGAGGAAAAGACCTGACTGTGGTGTAGGCAACGTTCCAGTATCTCCAGCTCTGTTACAGCCTACAAACAGTGTAGAAGATGTCCGTCGCTTTGCGTCAGCAGTGGGATATCCGATCATGGTCAAAGCAGTAGACGGGGGCGGTGGGCGAGGCATCCGATTGATCAGTAGCGAGGATCAGCTGGCTTCGCTCATGAAACGCGCCGTAGAAGAAAGCCCGTCGAAGCAAGTATTTGCGGAGAAGGCGGCTGTCAATGGATTCCGACATATTGAAATTCAGATTATCGGAGACGGCACCGGCAACGTTACGCATTTGTGGGAGCGTGAATGCTCGTTGCAGAGAAGGTATCAAAAAGTGGTTGAACTGGCTCCAAGTATGGTGTCGAACCGCGGGTTGATTGCAAAGGTCACTGAAGATGCGCTGAGGATAGCTAGAGAGGTGTGAGGCCGTAATACCCTTTAAAGTTCAGTAGACTGACGTTTTCTCAGATCCGATACTTCTCATTAGGCACCTTCGAATTCCTAGTCAATCCTTCGTCAGAAGAATACTACTTTCTGGAGGTGAACCCGCGTTTACAGGTCGAGCACACGATCACCGAGTCTATCTCAATGACAGACATTGTCAAGGCCCAGCTACTTCTCGCCCAAGGAGCCACATTGAATGAATGCGGACTACCTAAAGCTGAACAGGATCCACGAATACCACCAACGGCGCACTCAATACAGCTGCGTGTCACGGCTGAAAATGTGCAAAGCGACTGGTCACTGTCTATCGGAAAGATCACATCATTCCAGTTCCCAACAGGCAACGGTGTGCGGATAGATACACATCTCATCAACGGTCATCCATCTGTAGTCTCGGCGGATTTCGACAGCCTCCTTGCGAAAATAATCATCACAGCATCCTCCTGGCCGGACGCAGTGAGAAAGTCGAAACGAGCGCTTAATGATACACAAATCTCCGGAGTCAAGACAAACCTCGACATCTTGCGTGCAATAGTCGCGCATCCAGATTTCTTAGCAGGTGCATGCGACACCCAATGGCTCGAAAGCAAACAACGCGAGCTCCTCGATCAGGGTCTCGAACTTTTGTCAGCTCGCAGGAACATCCTCAACACCGACACCGCAAGCACATCTTCCAGCGCGCTGCTCAACACAGCGAATACCCTATTCCGCTCAGGCGATGCTTGGTCCCTTAGCCTTTCATCAAATAAAACGGAGTCTGCGTCACATCATCTCGAACTGACGCGCGTGCTCCGGAATGAGTTTCCTACCTCCCTGTCTGCCGAGATACTCTTCAGCACTCCCTCGTCTTCAACACCCTACACCCTCACGATGAGCTCCACATCTGCTAGTGCAGCCGCAGCCACCTCGCACCACAGGCGCGGCAATCCATCTGACCCTTCACACGTCAGCGTCCCATTTCCAGGTAAATTGGTAGAGGTCTTGGTCGACGAGGGCGACGTAATCAAAGAGGGAGACGTGTTGTGTGTGGTACAGCAGATGAAGATGGAACTGGAAGTACGAAGTCCGAGGAGTGGGAAGGTGGGCTGGGTTATGGAAGTTGAGGATGGGGAGGAAGTGGCGGAGGGAATGCTGGTTGCTATCATTGAGAGGGACGGTGAGGCGAGGCTGTAGACGAGGCAGAACAGAGCAGGTAGCCCGAGTTTGAGTCGGCATCTCCCATGTTTGCAAATATAATCACTCGGCTTCGGCGGTGAGGTGTGAGACTATGTAGAACAGGCTGGAATATGAAATGGGATGACGTGGCTTGTTCTGTAAATGATGATGGTTATATTGTTAGTAGTCTAATGTCTGTTTGATCGCATCGTATACACCTGCAGCGGTTAGTGCTCGTGCAAATCATGTCAAAGGGCAAACGTACGTGTCACATCCGGAATGATGAAGTGCTCAAACATCAACCCAGTGTGGGTTGCCCATCCTGCCACTCTCTTCACGGGCGCTTCCAGCCGCAGAAACGCCTTGTCCTGTATAGTGGCCGCAACCTCAGCACCGACACCTGCGTTCATCATGCTCTCGTGCACCACAATGGCCCTGCCAGTCTTCTTCACACTGTTCAAGACAGTCTCTCGGTCCCAGGGGTATATTGTGCGCAGGTCGATGAGCTCAACGCTGCATCCAAAGTCCTTTTCGGCTGCTGCTATCGCTGCTGAGCATGTGTACAGCGGAGTTCCGTACGAGATTATGGTGACGTGTTTGCCCGTCTTGATCACCTCGGCCTTGTCCAAGGGCAGGTGGAAGGCATCGACCGGGACTTGCTCAACGGCAGCGCGGTAGAGGATCTTGGGCTCCATGAAGATGACGGGGTCGTTGCAGCGGATGGCTGACAGGAGTAGACCTTTGGCTTGGATGGGCGAGCGAGGTATGACGACACGGAGGCCTGGGGTGTGGGTGAAGAGAGCCTCGGGAGACTGTGTGTGGTATCTAAGCAGGTCAGTCTTGATGGTCGGGTTCAGTGCATCATGTCTCACAATGCACCATGGCCAACACTGCCCGAGGGCATGCGAATGACGAGACCACCGCAGTTTGCTCCCGTCGAGCCTGAGCGGTACCTGTACTTGGCAACCTCGTTGTGTATTTGGTCGAATGCCGGGAAGACATAGTCGGCAAACTGTATCTCGGCAACAGGCTTCATGCCCTCGGCGGCGGCTCCCACGGCGAATCCCACCAGGCCTTGCTCGCTCAGCGGCGTGTTGAAGACGCGCTCTGTGCCAAAGTCGGCTGCAAGGTTCATGGTACACCGAAAGACACCGCCAAACTGAATGTCCTCGCCAAACACCAGCACCCGCTCGTCGGTCTGCAGCGCATGCCGCAGAGCTTCGTTGACTGCTGTGTAGAGGTTTATGCGCTTGGTCTGCCCTTTGCGAATCTCGGCAGGCAGCTCGGGGTTGGCCAGGGTGGATTTGGACGTGTGGTTGAGGATTGGCGTCGTGTCGTATTCGACTGTGCCATTGAGACGTGCACCGGCTGCGGCAGCCGAGTATTGTTTGCGCTGGTGTTGGCAGTGCGCGTGGAGCGGTGCTTGCGGGCGCAGGAGGTAGCGCGACAGGGCGCGGATGGAGGGTGTTTTGGAAGCCATAATCACTCAATCACCAACATGCAGAAGAGACACAAACACACAAACTTGAAGCTCAAGACGCGAAACACAAAGTGGCAGGTGTGCAATGCCATAGCCGGCCATGGCGGCTACCGGCGGCTCTACTGTTAGGTGTTTAGCAGACAAAGTCCAGACGGGGCCTGCACGTGAGTCTTCAGGTCATGTGATTAGTCTGACGCATATATCAGTGTTTAGCAGACAAAGTCCAGACAGGGCCTGCACGTGAGTCTTCAGGTCATGTGATTAGTCTGACGCGTCATGACACGGGTATCCAGGTCGTCTGCAAGGCTGGCTAGCTCCACAGTTCGTCGCAGATGGCTTCGAACCACGGCGGGGTCTAGCCGCAAAAAGAAGAAGAAAAGTCGTGAGTTCCCGCCGCACGTGCAGCCGCTAGCCAGCCAAACCGCCGCTTCCGCATCCGCATCTCTACTCTCCTCGTCAATTACGTCGTCAACACCCGTCACTGGGATATTCTTCATCTCCCCGCACTCGGGTGCTTACTACAGCTATGGCCTCTGCCATCAGCGCCGCTCGCTCGCGCCCAGGCGCCGCCAATGGCTTCTCGTCGCCCGGCACTGCACGCGTCAAGATGCTGCTGGTCTTCGTCTTCCACGCCTTTGCGCCCATGGTCAAGGCGCTGCCCCTGCCCTTTGCCGGCCTCACCCACGCGCTCGCTGAAGAGGCGCACCCCAACAACGACGCCAGTCTCGTCCTGTACCTGGGCATCGCCATTGCGCTTGTCCTGGCCGGCGGTGTCTTTGCAGGCTTGACCATTGCGTAAGTCAGGCCGTGTGCGGTGCGCCGTTGGCTGTCTGGGTGCATGCAGGCTAACACACCACAGCCTCATGGGCCAGGACGAAATCTATCTCCAGGTCCTCGCCCAGTCTGGCGAGCCGCACGAGCGCAACAACGCCGCCCGCGTTCTGCGACTGCTGAAGCGCGGCAAGCACTGGGTCCTGGTGACGCTCCTCCTCAGCAACGTCATCACCAACGAGACGCTGCCCATTGTCCTCGACCGCTCGCTGGGTGGAGGCTGGCCGGCCGTTGTTAGCTCCACCGTCCTCATTGTCATCTTCGGTGAAGTCGTGCCCCAGTCTATATGCGTCCGCTACGGACTGCCCATTGGCGCCTGGATGTCGCCCGTCGTCCTCGTGCTCATGTACATGATGGGCATCGCCGCCTGGCCCACCGCGAAGCTTCTCGACTACCTCCTCGGCGAGGACCACGGCACCGTATACAAGAAGACGGGCCTCAAAACCCTCGTCACCCTGCATCAATCGCTCGGTCACGCCGAAGAACGCCTCAACGAGGACGAGGTCACCATCATTACCGCTGTGCTGGATCTAAAGGCCAAGGCTGTGGGCAACATCATGACGCCCATGAAGGACGTCTTCACCATGTCGTCCGACACCGTCTTGGACGAGAAGATGATGGATAATATCCTCTCTGCTGGGTACTCGCGCATTCCTATTCACAATCCCGGCAACAAGAACGACTTTGTTGGCATGCTGCTTGTCAAGATGCTCATCACCTACGACCCCGAGGACGCCTTGCGCGTGCGCGACTTTGCCCTCGCCACGCTCCCCGAAACCCGCCCCGAGACGAGCTGCCTGGATATCCTCAACTTCTTCCAGGAAGGCAAGTCGCATATGGTACTCGTGTCCGACTTCCCAGCCGAGGCCCGCGGCGCTGTCGGTGTTGTCACGCTGGAGGACGTCATTGAGGAACTCATTGGAGAGTGAGTAGCTGTCTGACAAACCCAGCCGCATTGCTAACATGACCAGGGAAATCATCGACGAGTCAGACGTCTTCATTGACGTTCACAAAGCTATCCGCCGCATGGCCCCGGCCCCTCGCGCCCGCGTGCCCAGGGGCAAGGTCATCACCGACGTCGCCCGCAAGCCGTCCGAACAACCGCTCATCCATGTCGAAGAGGACGTACAGCCCAATGGTCATGCGCCACGCAAGCTGTCCCTACCCGAGGCTTCTGATAACCCTCCATTGACTTCGTTCCTAGTGCGCCGCCGTAGCAGTGGAAACAAAGCGTCAGAACCTCTTCGTAGCGACGACCCCGAAGTCTACCGCCACCTCAAGCACCTCGGGCCGTCCAATGCCGCCAGCAGGCCCAAGTCAACGCGTATCAACACCGTCAAAATCAAGCCCTCCACTGCTGCTACCATCCCTCAGACTATCCCCGAACACGAACGTCCGGCCATTCCCGATCGATCGTCACTGGGGTCGTCTTCCGGCGTGGTCCTGCCGGAACCAAAACGTCTACAAGGCGGTGTAGGCGAGGGACTACTTGCTTCAGCCGGGCGCGAGGCCAGCGATGGTGTTCATAGCGTGGCAGTGGGATACGGTACCATGGCACCAGGTGGCGATCGCATGTCCTGGAAATCGGGTCGCTCTGGCATAAGAGACGCAGAGGAAGAGCCGCCCTCGCCAAAATCAAGCGCTAATGGAGGCGACTACTTGGTTGTCGATAATACAAAGCAACATGATGAGGGTGACGACGACAACCACAACCATGACTCGAGATCTCGCGCGAGATCAGTCAGCACAATTGCTTCCCTACGTTCTGCACGTTCGCGGTCAAAGAGTCCTCCCAAGAAACGCCACACCGCTCGCAGTGGCAGCATTTCCGAAAATGTTGTCGATGTGAACGGCGTTAAGAAGATTGTCTTGGAGACAACAAGTTCGAGTGATTCCGACGACAAGCTTCTCCTGCTTAGCCCTACTGACGGTGCGCAAGACGATTCGAAGGGTCACTCCGACGCAGACTCTGCGAACCCTGGTAGCCAAGCTGGAGGAAGCAAAAAGAAGAGGAAAAAGCGAGGTAAGAAGAAGAAGGGCAATGCTGGAGACGGCAGCGAATCCCAGCCCTTGCTTGGGGACCGATGATACACCGGGAAGTAATGAGTCGTAATGTCGTGTTGATGGTGTTCTTTTAGCCTCGTTCCAACAACCTAATGCTTCTGACGGCTACCTGTCTAATCGGTCTGGAGTTTCGCGCATCCGCCCACGTATACTTCACTCCGTCGTTGGCTCTTTGTTTGCGAAACGAAAGGACGAGCCTACGGACACTGGCGATTAAGCCGGTTTCTTTCTTACACATGTACACTACGTTTAAAAGCATTGTTTGCGACGGCTACGAAAAGCCACCTTGGAGATTGGTTGTGGAACGACAGTCGCGTGTCAGATTATTGGTAGCTCCAAAGGACTTACATCCACATACTGAATTTCTGGTGCATGTTCTCTTCCGTCGTACTAATGTGTGGGATGAAATGTAGACCAGGGCCCGTTCCAAATCGTGGAAAGGTAATCTTTTGACAATGGCATTCCACTCGTGTTCTTGTACTACTCAAGAAATCGTGTTGCGAAAACATACTGCATGTTGTTTCTGGGTGTAACAATGTCTGCATCAGAAAGGTAGGCAGTTATACCGGTATAGCTCCGGTTGAAGGCAACTATCACGATCATGAGGATCGCCTGGGGTCATTGTTCCGTACAGCACTAATCGCCTGCAACACGATCAAGACTTATGCGTGCGTATGTGATTAAAGTGGAGCAACATATACATTGAATTGTACGACGAAGCGTGATTGTCTGGTGTCTTTAACGACTTCTTGTTCTCAAAAGGTGAGGGTGCAGCTGAATGTCTCGTAGCCCGAAGTCTCACACGCCAACTGTCTCATTGCGTCACGTATCGCGAATCACCATCCGTCCGCCATGTGGCTTCAACCAACCGTGCAGCTGAATATAATTTCCCGAGTTCCCCAGGTTTCCATAACAAGCATTAGCAATAATGGCTATACCGATTTACGACTCCTTGGTATATTACGCCACACCACCAAATAGCTACATCGGCTCCGCAATCTTTCTTGCATACATTGTCGCCGCATTGTACGCCACTTTTCACATCACACTTTCTCTTTACACACGATATGCTTCAATCTACCATTCCGGGAAAGCCTCCAAGGATGCAAACCTTGAAGCATACAAATCAGCGCGTGCCAGACACATCAAGATCTATGCCTTCCTGGCGTCTATAAGTTTCGCCACACTGTCATATCACATGCTATTTTATCTCATCACACACTACCTTAACTGGACTGGCGACAGGCATCAGAGCCTATCAGCCGTAACTAGCTCAAAAGTAAAAGACTGGATGCTGCAATCGACACTGTTCCAGGACTTTGCGGGTGAATTGGTGCAGAGCAAGGGAAACGCGGCGGTGACCCAATTGGCGATCCTCGGGACCTGGTATTGGAACATATGGATGGCTGCAAAAGGTGCGTTTGTCGTGAGGATGTAATTGGGGAGAAGACTGACTCCAAATAGCCAGGACAAGACGTTTCGACGCATCGACAATGCGCAACTTCATCCTGCTCAGCCAGATTCTCCCTATCAGCTTCACGGTATGCCTGTTTCTAATAGAACTACACCTGTCCAGCCCGGATATCCAAACAGCCCCATCGAAGAAGATCCCGGCCAATTCCAAATCCACAACATTAATCACTGGCGCACCAATCGCATCCCTCCAACTCCCCAACATCATTCTCAACTCCTGTTTGTTGGCGCAACCATCTCTCCGCGGACATGCAATCTTCAACACGTTCCTTTTTGTAGAGCGCTTCATCTTATTGCTTCCTCACACGGGCTTGATCAGCTTGAAGGACAGCGGCGTGGATAAAAGCATGATGATAAGCGCAGGGTTTCTTATGGCGAGTCAGTGGATGGGACGGAAAGACGCAAAGCTAGGAGCCGAGCTACAGTCTTTGCTGAATGGTGGCTTTGCCGTGAAGGCACTGGGGTGGGACGCGTTGCTCGGTGCTATCGTGGGATTGTGTCTGAGCTGGGGAGGCGGTGTTTAATCATTACTTTTCCTTTCCGTCATGTTGAAAATCCATACCTTCCTAGATGCGACCTCGATTCAGTAGGTGATTATAGCAGCGTCAAATAACATTGAAAATTACATATCTCTGTGGTGTACTGCAAATGCGGATTTGTGTTAATAAGGTCAATCACGTCCACTGGCATCCCCTTTGCAGGCTTGCCGTACTCCTTTTCGCGTTGAGCATTAAGATATCTCAACACCAAGCTATGCAATAAAGAAAATGTCGCTGTAGCCATCATTATCCCCACACAGATGAGATGCCCTTTCTAGCTTTCGAACGCGATTTTCATCTAGCGAGTATCTGCGAAAGCACTACTTAGTAAAGCATTGTTGCGATAGGCTCAAAAACAAGGATGCATGGGACAAGTTGATTAAATAATAATTGAATTGATTGCGTATAGAGGAAAATCCCAGACTGCCCGCCATTCCGTCTTCTAGGGAGCCAGGCCAGCTAAATAAACTCTGCATTAAAGAAGAATAAGCTTAATTTTCTTTGCTTAAATGATCCAATAACTTACATAACTAATTTGTAGCTTTTCCATGATACAAAGGAAGTTTGTTGGTCTTATCCCAACTTCACTGACCTCCATCGTTTCGAATCTAGCTTGGAGATTGCGAACGATTGCATCGTCGTGTTCTTGGTTTACCACATAGACTATCCGTACATTTTAGAAGCTCCAATGTGAATGACAGCACTGTACATATGCAAGAGTGGCACAATGTCGATCATCAATGAATCATCAAGCTTGGATCACACGATGCATGAAGTAACACCGAGAGAGATAGGGTAGACAGCCATTGAAAGGGTCCGAAGTGAGTCCAAGAATTCTATATCAGTCTGACATTTGGCGGATCTCTACGTTGGAGTTGATTTATCCTGTATTGTAGAGGCTGGTCCCAGCATCGGCGGTATAGTCATCCGAAAAGCAGTTTAGTAGAGAAACGCCTCACATATTCATGTTCTCTGCAATACCAACGTTGCACTTATCGTTTTCACTAGGATTCGAACACGGGAAAGCTACTAAAAAGCGTCCGGAATGAGGCTTGGTCGATGATGGACTTGTTTGCTGAATCGGGGCAAGTCTTGCATAGAGGAGTACAGACTATTGCTAGTGATCATAATGCTCGTAGCTGCGATGTTTCAGATGCTCTTGACACTCTGAAGTACTACAGTGTAGGCTTCCTATCAGGATCGACTTCTTGATCAGCAGACGCAGCGACAAAAGTCGTGGGACTAACCTGTGCCGTGAACTACGTTCCTCTTGTAGACCCTGCACTGTAGCAGAAATTCTACTATATAGGTGAAGTGCCAGCCGCTGCTATCATCTGCATCTCATCGCCACCGAATCTTCCGAACGCGGTGCACGGAGGTCTCATGTCAATACGGGCAGAAAATCTCGGCGTCACCGATACTACTATTGTGGATGGTCGCACTCACAGCCTTGACGAACAGCGAGCACTAGTTACCATCTTATGGGAGACATCAATTGAGTTATCGCAATGTCAAAGGAGTTCGCTGAGGTTGTTATTGGACCACAATTGAGTTTGCAGAGCACAGCTTCTGGCCTGGTACCCTTGGCAAGATGAAAGGGCCGAACAAGCGATAGGGATGCGGTGCTAAAATATTAGTCAGGCTTCTGATAAGCTATCGCAGCGTTAAGTCTGGATCCGCTCCCAGGCTGAATAATCGATTAAAACATTGCAATAAGTTCGTCGCCAATCTCTGCTTCAATGGACGACGAAACTAAAGGGACGCCGAAGCAGACTGCGCCTCCTTCGAACATGGTACTCGAAGAGCCTACATCAGACAAGAGCAGGCGAAGGGATGGCTCAATGCACCATGACGAAGAGAAAGCTATTCCGATAGAAGGCATTGAGAATTCTGCATCAAAAGAAGGCAATGTCGAGCGTTCTGGAAGGAGTCAGCGCAGGCGCTCGCAAGATAGCCGAAGCCTGAAAATAACAAGGTCGCACCAATCCCGAGGCGGAGGAGACGGCTATACTTGTTTCGACCCCGATCCAGAAAGCGCTCGACCGACCAAGCCCGGTGTCGTGACGGGCCAACCCTGTACTGTGACCTGGGATGGAGACGCCGACCCAGAGAACCCACGTTCAATGTCCAGTCTAAGGCGGTGGTGTATCGTATTGATATGCAGTGCTAGCTCACTCTGTGTGTACGTTCTCGCATGTGGAAATCATTGAGCAGCATGGAAGGAATCTAACGATTGCGCGGTGATAGAACCTGTACCTCGTCGTTGTATACTTCGACCTACTCCCAGCTTGAACCGGAGTTTGGCTCCTCCCGCCTTGTATGTACTCTGGGCTTGTCACTTTTTGTGGCTGGCCTAGGTACCGGCCCCATGGTGTTGAGTCCACTGTCCGAGGTATGCGCATGGTTACGGAGAGCAAGTTGCTGTCAATCTACTGACCGGCACAGTTCTATGGGCGAAGACCCATCTACCTATGCTCGTTTGCATTCTTCTTGATCTGGATGTTTCCGTGCGCGTTTGCGAATAACATGCAAACTATGCTGATTGCCAGGTTCTTGGATGGGCTCGCGGGGTCGGCCTTCCTAAGTGTTGCTGGAGGCACTGTCGGTGACATGTTCGCGAAGCATGTTGGTTGTATGCGTTCCGGCTGACGTATGGTTACTGATTGGAAGCAGGAACTTTCTGCACCTATGATGGTTTACACAGCATCTCCATTTGTGGGCCCTGAAGTCGGGCCGCTCATTGGCGGCTATATCGTTGAGAATACCACATGGAGATGGTAAGTTGCGCATCAGACCCACCGATCGTACAAGTCTGCATTTGTGGTGCGCCATGGCAGCAGCTCTCGTCAGTCTTTGCTAAGCAATCTCGCGGTGCTTGCTGTTGGGACAACTTTGAACGGTACTGGTAAACGCGCTAACGTCAGGAATAGGTGCTTTTATCTGCGTATGTACTGTTCCGCGAACCGAGAGTGAAACGATGGTGAGATGCTGATTTTGTGCTATGCTCGTCAGTCATCATATGGTCAGGAGTACAGCTGTGCCTCATTACACTCTTTGTGCCTGAGACCTACCATCCAGTCCTCCTTCGCAGGAAAGCGATCCGACTGCGAAAAGAAACCGGAAACACAGAGTGGATAGCGCCAATTGAGAAGATGGACCGATCCATTGCCCGAACGGTACTTTGGTCATGCATACGACCTTTTGAGCTTTTGTTCTTCGAGCCAATGGTTGGTAGGCCAACTTGACTGAGTCCTGCTAGTACTGACAGCCGGGCTGTAGTGTTTGAACCTCTGCGTGTTATCCGCCATCTTGCTGGGTATATTGTATCTTTTCTTCGGTGCGTTTCCACTCGTATTCCAGAATAATCACGGGTTCAGTCTTTCCCAGACAGGCCTTGCTTTCCTAGGGCTTCTCGTAGGCATGCTTGCCGGGGTAAGTAGCGATCCAATCTGGAGAAGAGTCTATGGAAAGCTTGTGCGGCGGCGGGAGGAGCAAGGAGGCGAGTTTGGCGCCTCTGAGCCAGAGGATCGCCTGCCGTCAACGATCCTCGGCGCTTGGGTTATTCCCATCGCCCTGTTTGGTAAGCCGATGCACGCATGTGGTGTGGAACAATCATTTAATCACGTTTCAGGCTTTGGGTGGACCACGTATTCGGGCGTACGTGTTAACTCGATCTAGAGCTCGATCGTGTGTGGCTGACATGCTGGTTTTGCAGGTCCACTGGATAGGTACACAGCAGCGTGTCTTTGGGCCGAAATCATGGCTGATGATTGCACGACAGTTCCAATAATCTTCTCAGCTATATTCGGCATGGGGTTAGTGATCCATTTAGAGTCAATGTACTTGTCATTGATGAAGGGATACTGACCGCCTTCTCGCGTAGCGTCATCTGGGTTTGTAAGTTGTTTCCCATCCCTTGGAACGAAGGCAGCTGACGTGACCATTAAGATTCCGGGGTCTTCACCTTCCTGGTTGAGGCTGTGAGTTGGACCGACATCGGACCAGGGCACAAATACTGACCTCGCCGACCACTAGTACCCTCTGTATGCTGCATCTGCCCTAGCCGCTAATAGTTTCGCTCGCTCTTACTTTGCAGCAGCCTTTCCGTTGGGTATGAGCACTTGCTGCATGCGCTGTGCAAACGTTGCACTAATGGGTGGATAGTAAGCAATCATCCCGTGCCAGACGAGCTTCATGCCATGTCAAAATGTTCCTCGTCGTCAGCGAGTGTCAAGCAGTGGTTCATGACGTGTCGCAAATGGTGGTGTCGACACGGCGTCTTGACAACACGTGCTAATAAAATGGACATTGCAGTTCGGGGTGCAACTGTATAACAGTAAGCTCTGAGACTGCGTAACTCGATTGAAATGGCGGTCACTAATATGGTAAAGATCTCGGTTACCAATGGGCAAGCACACTGCTTGGGTTTATAGCTCTGGTCATGGCACCGTGAGTGGTTTCCAGGGTGGTGGTAACGAAGCGCTAAGTCGAGACTTTGAAGATTCCCAATCATTTTCTTTTTGCAGGGCAAGAGGCTCAGGGGCAGGAGTCGGTATGCATCAGGGTAAAGGGCGCGGGATGGGAGGGGGTGGTGAGGGAAACGATGTGGCGGATCTGAATGGAAGATGGCTAAGAATAGCAGTCACACGGCATTTGCATGCCATGATGATATTTATTGAATCAAGGATTTGTGAGACGACATGAAGCACGCTGGCCGGGCCCTTGTGCGACGCGACTAAACGTGCGCCACGAGGGCTGCTCGAGGGACGGATGGCACCGTTGGCGAGGGCGCGCGTGTGAACGTGGGCGGTAAGCCAGAGACACGGACTGCGTCACAGGTGAGCAACATGGGCGTGCTCGCAAAGGGTAGCGAGAGGTGACAAAGGGCAGATGGTGAGATGGCAGCGATGATAGTCGGTAGTACAAGGCGTTGAGAGGCTGATGACGGGCCAGTCAAGTCCGGACGCCAAGGCTGGCAATGAGTTGCTGCATGCATAGCTCGTAGGCGAGCTGTGAGGCACACTCAATATCGAGGCCACGGGGGTTTGGTGGCGGTGGGTCGTCCCCTTAGCCGTGGCGTGCTTGGGTGGAGGCGAGCTGTCGATTCTGGTGCGGTGCAGTCGTCAAGAGTCAGGACTCTCCCTGGAGTTCGGTGACGTCTGAATGGTGGAGACGGGTGGGTGGCTCGCTAGGGGCGCCAAGCGAGCTAGCCCCGGCCGCAGGGACCGAGGCAGGAGCGTGCCTGCCTGTGCTGTGGCCGCACCTTCCGCTTGTTCAGCAAATCTCGACGACGGATTTGCGGGGAATCAGTCGCATTTGCGCGCACCTCCAACAACACACGGCGACGCCTCGAATCGACCGCCGACGCCCTCCAGCGTCAATCGCGCCCTCCCACCCACTCGCAGCCCGCGGACGTCCCAGACCGCAGCCCGCAGCCCGCAGCCCGCAAGCCGCAAACCGCAAGCCGCAAGCCGCAAGCCGCGTGCTAGCACACCTCGAGCAACTGCTCCTCCAGCGTCTCCACCGCATCTCTGCCTGCACAGTGCACACAGCCCTCCCCAGCAGCGTCCCACAGCGTCACCTTCCTCTGCTCCGTCGCGCCTTCCCTTGCTGCGCACGCCGCCCCACCCCACCATCGACTGCCCCAGCGAGCGCTGTAGTGTGCTGCGTGCTGCGTGCTGCGTGCTGCGTCCACCGTACGCGTCCCACGGCCTCGTTCCCACCGTAATGGGCCTCGTGTCTTGGTAGCATCCGCCCATGTACCATGATTCTGTGTGCAACTGTAATGCCCATTCGACTGCATCGACCCCGGCCTTGTACCACGACAGTTTTATTCGATACCCGCCCGCCGGATTGAGCGCCGCCCTCCTACTGGCTCCACCTCTAGTCTCCGTCCGAGAGCTGTCAAAGTGTACGGCAGCAACCGTCGAGCAGCCAGCGCACGCGTGATTGACTCCAAAACACGCCGCTGGATCTCCTCGAGCTGTGCGCGCTGAACCGTTGGGCTGGGTACTGGAGGCTGCACCCACGCTAGGCCTGCGTCTCCAGCGCCCACAAACCCACCCCGTCCACCGCACCCAGCACAGCAGCATCTGTGCGCCCTGCCACGAGTAGAGGCATATCATGGCCTCCCCAGACGCCGAGGATGCATCTCCCTCGCCCGAATACAGGAGTGACCTGGACGACGACATGGCTGCCGAACAGAAGACCGACCAAGGCTCGCCCTCCCAGAAGAGCACCAACGCCCAGAAGCCCGCCTCCAATCCAAAGGATCCCTTGAGGCCGCGTAGGAAGAAGGCCCGCCGAGCATGCTTTGCCTGCCAGCGCGCCCATCTGACTTGTGGTGAGTACAATTCCATCTGCTGTCATGTCATGTGATTTCTCCCTACAGTCCTTTCTGACAGTAATAGGCGATGAAAGGCCATGTACTCGTTGCATCAAGCGCGGCCTCCAGGACCATTGTATGGATGGTGTGCGCAAGAAGGCAAAGTACCTTCACGATGCGCCCGATGGCGCTCTGATGCCCGGAGTAGGCGGACACTATCCGTACATGAACGGCAATCGTCCAACACCGCTCCCCAGCCAGGACACGCAGAATGTCTCCATGCCGCCACAAGGCAACATGTACACGCAAGCCCCCTCCGGAACCTTTTACCAACCGCCTTCGGCACAAATACCCTTACCACAGGCTCAACACGGCCGGTCCTTTAGCGACCAGCAATCCCCTCTCTCGCCACCTTTCAGCCAAGCGCATCACGGACCCAATGTGAATCCGCCGAGCTCAATTTCGCAAGGTCAACCCAGCCAGATGCAGCAGTTTGGACCACTCTTCGATCCGAGCGATCCCGCTCTCTTCAACTTCGACATCTCAAGCCTCAACTTTGGAAACCACTATGGCGCCCTAGAGTTTGGCATGCTGGGCCACATGTCCTCGGCGGTCGACGCTCCCAACGACAACTCCATGATGAGCGCAATGAATCAGACCGCCAATATTTACGGGCCCCAGATGGCCGGTGCGTACGGCCCAAACAACCCCAATGCTGGATTGCCCTTTGCACAGAATGGCTTACCTGCGGCCGAATGGCCCGAGTCGCAATCCCGCCAGAATAGCATGCATATCCATACACCTACTACTTCAGCAACAGCACTTGACCATGGCGGGCACCGCCATGACAGCCTTAACGGCCCGCATGCTTTTGCCATCGGACAAGGCCCTTCAAGTCATTCGACGGCCAGTCCAGCCTCCACCGACGCATCTGCGTTTGAAAACGATAATCCGCTATCGACGGCGACCTTCTTTGCCAACACTGACCGCGGTCAGCCCCAACGTTCGCCTACTGCCAACAGGCATCAGGGTAATAGACAGCCAAGTACAGCACTCCAGCCAATTCACTCCAATGGCGTTCGCAAACGTCATCGTGACACGAAAAGCATTTACCAGGGCATCAAAAAACCCTTTGACTATGTTAAGGGTTATCATAGGCTGTTCCAAATATGCCACAAGAAATTCTCAAAAAGCCTTCTTGCGCAAGCACAGCAGTATTTGAACTTGTATCGTCCAGTATTGCTTTCAGTGCGCGAAGAGATGGACACAGACGATTTGATCCACCAAGAGATGGGCCTGCAACGCAATCTGATGACCCTGCAAGATCACTTCACCGAAGTCGGCACACCATTCTTGATCTGTAGGCGATCAGGAGAAATTGTCAGCTGCAACAAAGAGTTCACCATACTCACAGGCTGGCGGCAGGATGTCCTGCTGGGAAGGGAGCCGAATCTCAATGTCAATTTGGGCAATAGCCGGGAAGCAGATGAAAGCGACATGTCCACGCAAACCAACACCACACCCAACCTCACGGGCCAGGAGGCCGAGACCGGGACGCCAGCTGTCAACGCCATCCAACTCATGGACGCCAAGTCGGCACTCGAATATCTGCAAAACTTTTCCGAGCTCTGCTGGCAGGATCCTCATGGCCATGCAAAGCAGCGCGCCAACATGCTACGCTATCAGACCAAGGCGGATTTCGATCGCATCCAGGAAATGAAGGCCAACGCTGATCACAAGTCGGACGCGTTTGTGAAAATGGAAGGTGGGGCCGTGCATCAAGGTGAATCAGCCATGCAGCGGCTCGGCGCGAAGAATGGCATGGTGGACTGCATGATTTGGTGGCATATCAAGCGCGACATTTTCGAGATGCCCGTTTTGGTTTGCATGTCGGTAAGTTTATGAACCGCAGTCTTAGCGTGCGCGCATCTCCACTTGTATACGTACTAATGCATGTGATTTAGGTTATGCCGGTGCTAGACAAGGGTTTGCAATGATTTGTTGGCCGCGTATCGGCTCTTTCCTTTTACACGTCACTTCTGGATCTGCTGTTAGAAATTTATCTCGCCTGGTTTGGACAAGCTTGGCTTGATAGAGTGGGAAAACGCACATGCGAACCTGGCAGATGCAAAGTGGATTTGTCCAGCACATGCACGCCATCGATGGTCGGCCCACCGTTACCCTTGAACGGCCCGGCCGATGGAGTCGATTGCTCTCCTGCAAGTCATATATAAGGATGTACATGCGGGCATATACGCCCTGCCAATGATAATGGTTAATGTTGTCAGTAACATGTTTGAGCAGGTCAGGTGTCCGGTCTGGCGCATAGCGGCATTGTGGAAAATAAACGTAGCTTGACGGGAGCATTTTGCCACAGAAGTGTCAACGTTTGCTCAATCAATTCAGGGTACTATCATACATCCATCGCTATGCATGTTTTGGAGCTGCCTTTACCAACCTCATGAGGTTCGACGCATGTTGCGCCCCTTCACTCCATCATGCTCTTTCCAACAACGTCCACCTGCCCTACCTGCCCTTCATTCTTATCACCCCATTGACCTCCGCTCAACCACTGATCCTGCTTCCACTTCTGATATCCATCTCTCTCCAAACTCTTCTGTGCGACCTTGATATCGGTCCGTATATCCTCAACCAAAGCATCTACACTCACGTAGTCATACTCTGGCCGTATGAAGCCCAGTATTATCAGGCTCAGTGTTGCGCCATAGAAATCCTTGGGGAAATTGGCCAGAATGTGAATCTCAATGCTGCGTTGGGTATTCTTGTAGTACGGGTTGTAGCCAATGGACAGCACGGTGGGGTATACAGTTGTACTGGAAGTAGTAGGCTGAGAAGTGTACTCGAGATCGGCGACAGCGTGATTCGAAGAGCGCTCGGGCATGGAAGTATCGGATGTCGCGCTCGGTACGGTTGTAGTGGTCGTCTGCCGCGAAATGGAACTGTGGTCGAGAGTGCACCAGCCGTAGTAGATGCCCGAGTCAAGATGGTCGTGACCGCCGATTGAGAGACCCGAGAGCGGAATGTTGGCAGTTGGGATGCCTAGCTCTTTGCTGCCGCGGCCAAAGCCTTTGATGACGGGTCCGCGAAGCCTGAGTGGGAAGGGTGGTTGTGGGGTATCTGGGCCGGCGATTGGATCGCGGGGTCCATCTGGGCGGACCATGCTGTTTGCAATTGATGCTGCGTCCGTTTCGCGTGGCTGGTGTTGGGGAAGCTGTGGGCGACGCAAGCAAGCAGCAATACTTTGTACACTCGAGTCGTGGACAGGACAAGCTTCGAGCACTTTCTGGTCGCGATAAAGGGTCCAATCGCCGTGGTGGGGCGCAAAGTGACAGGCGTCATCCACTGCTTACTAAGACTTGTGCTCGACATGACTCTTTTGTTCCATAATGTCTACCTACCATTGTTTTTCACGTACTGACATACAAGAGCGGCGTGCCCAAATACCCGGCCATGGCGCGTTGGGATACATGAGTCTGATTCCTTTGGCCTCTTCAGGTTGAAATTCACACAAGCCTTCCATCGCAGCTGTTTGGGCCAGTCAAGCAAGTGCGCCGTATGCGCTTGCCTGGATCATGCTCCTGCTTCACAAAAATGTGCACAATGAATACGATAATCTTGTCGGTGCAGTGAAGGTGTAGTCGTCAGTACGACTCGATAGGTGGCTGAGACGACCGAGACCAACTCTCACTAGACCAGATGCAGACATGATGAATGACGTAGATGGTGGGTCTTGGCTCCACTATCTCAGGAACGGCGCGAACTTCGAAAATCTGGGGATCAGCTCCACATGCTATCGGTGGCGCTCTTGCTCCTGGACGCCTCCTATCTCCTTTCTTTTTGGTCTTGAGTCTTCTGCGCATAGTGCTAGCTATTGCGCCTTTCCTTCATCCCATAATTGTGCAGTCAGCATGGTCGCGTGGACAGAACCATCGAACACGTCCGCGTTCCCCCTAATTCTTAGATAGTCTCAAGATGCCCGTAAACACGCTATCAGTCAGCGCTGCTGTCACGCCTACGGTGATTCAGACTTACCTCTCCCACTACCTGAACCGCAGACCACTGGCCCAGAAACCGACTGCTCACATTTCATACCATGAGGGCCTCGAGCTTATCCGCCGCTTCCTCAACTACGCGTCTTTCCACACTGTCGACGAGCTGCAGGCCTTCACGTCGCAATGGGTCCCGGTACCGCATTGGGTGCATGTGAAGGTGGTTGAAATCGCCGGTGCACGATTGGCGCGATCTGCCGAGCTCATCAGCGCGCAGTTGGGACCAAGAGGCATCGCGGCTGTCGGCGGGCAGAACTGGTGGCAGTGGAGACGACACGGCACCGTCCTGAGCGCCGAATGGATTGAGATGCGCAAGGATCACGATGCACGCAAGCAGCTCAACATCACAAAGGGCGACCGCATCATGCTATATGTGCATGGGGGCGCCTATTTTTTTGGCAGCGTCGACGAGCACCGCTATCAGATGCAACGCCATGCGCGCAAGCTCAAGGCCCGCGTGATAGCGCCCAGATACAGGCTGGCACCGCAGTTTCCCTTTCCCTGCGGTCTGCACGACTGTGAGTGATGGGCACTTGGCTACATACGACCACGGATGCTGACGACACGTGAAGGTCTGGCGGTATACCTGCACCTTCTCGAGGAAAAGCATGACCCGAACACCATCATCCTCGCCGGCGACTCGGCGGGAGGCGGAATGGTGCTGAGCATGCTGGTGACGCTGCGAGATCAAGGGATACCTCTCCCCGCTGGCGCTGTGCTCATCAGTCCGTGGGTCGATCTCACCCACAGTTTCCCCAGTCTCGGTGGCGATGGCAAGATGGATTACATTCCTGCCCATGGCTTCGTCCACAAGCCAAGCATGAGTTGGCGTAAGCACCTCTCTATGTCATGTGCTCCTGTGCTAATCAACTACAGCGCCCCCCAACGCCGACGACTTGCTCCAGTACGATCGCGCCCGCACCGCCCAGCACTCGGGAAAGAAATCGCCTCGCGTTTCAACCTCGAAAGACAGCAAGGAAGATTGGGGGACACAAAAAGAGGCTAAGAAGGACCGCGTGAAGGGCTACTCGATCCGCTCCTCGGACCAACCTGATCTGAAAGACATCTTGCAAGGTGCCGGCGAAGAGGCCGATATGTGGATCTCGCCAGACGGGAAGTACAGCGTTGGGCCGAAGAGCATGCTTTCTGTGCAGCTCGACAGTGATATGCGCATTGAAATCAAGGACCAGATCCAGATGTATGCAGCTAACCATCTCCTGACGCACCCGCTGGTGTCGCCAGCTCTTCAGCCAACCTTAGGTGGACTGCCGCCTCTCCTAATTCAGACCGGCGGTGGAGAACTGCTTCGGGACGAGCAAATTTACATCGCCCACAAAGCTGCCCAGCCATTGGCTTATCTACCACCCCCGTCCAACAATCAAACTGCTGAAGAGATCCAAGCGCAGGCTGCAAGGTACAAGCCCACCAGCGTCAACTTACAGGTCTGGGATGACCTTTGCCATGTGGGTCCGACGCTCAGCTTCACGCGTCCAGCGAAGCACATGTACCGCAGCATCGCACAATTTGGAGCTTGGGCTCTTGCTCGAGCTCAAAAGAAATCTATTGATATTGTCGACGATGATGACATCTCCTTCATCAGCAGCGGGTCCACTGATTCATCCGAATCAGACAAGCCTACGGCGTCGGACTCATCGTTGGAAGACCCCAAAAAGGCAAAGGCAGCGGACGCGCCAACAGCCGGCGGACCCCCAGGCCAACAACAGAAACCAGCCGCGACGGTTGGTAGAGCAGGCGATCCTCTACCTCCTTTCGAAAATCACATGATACGCCAGCGTATCGATCGACACGGCCGCATATACCCGCTTATGGCCAAAGAGGAGCTGGTAGCTCTGCAAATGCCCGTAGCCGATGTGGGCGTACCGAAGAAAGGACCTGTAAGCAAGTGGATGAAGGCTCAGCAACAGTGGAATAGCAAGTTCGCGAAACAGAAGATCAAGATCCAGAAGCAAAGGATGAAAGATATGGAGAAAGGCTTCGAAGGGTTTGAGGGAGAGATTCCCCCACCGACCGCATTGGCTGGTCGAAGAGTCAAGGGCATGAAGGCTGAGAAACCAAAGAAGAGGAGTTGGGGTATGTCTATGTGGGCTGGCTGGGGAAGTAAGCATGACTCAGCAACGGTAAGTTTCATCTCAAGCCATGAGTTCGCAATTGTTGACATATGGACCAGATCGATCGTGAAAAGGACGCAGATCACTCTGGCATTCCGTCTGAACCATCAACAACTACCCAGAAGCCTGATCAACCACGTACAGATGGAGCTGTGGACGCCAAATCCGCTACCAGTCCCAAGCGCAGCCGTGGAACGACCCTTGCAGCACTCCGACCTTCGCGCGCACGTTCACACTCCCGCCACTCTGCCGTCACCGACAAGGGTCAAGCCAATACGTCTCTCGAAAATATTTCCAGCATCGCACCTCCTGCTCCTCTGGCAGAAGCTACGCAAATTGCACCAGAGCGTAGAGCCTCGCCACTACCCTCGCCCACCGGCGAATCAAATAGCCCCGAAATTTCCGCGCCAGCCATCGTAGTATCGGATCACCCAGAGTCACCAGCAACTCTTATTCCAGCCACGGATGGATCAAGCACCAGACCAATAAAGGGAGGGATCGCATACCCATTCAGTCTCAGCGTGGCTGGACAGGATGCGAATGCCAGCATGCTTACATTGGACAGCGTAGGCATAGCCACGCCCCCAGCTGTCGATGTGCCACATTCGGAGAAAGAGCTTAGTACAATTGATCCTGTGGTTGAGCGGTCCAACGAGAGCGAAGACCGACCTACAGCTGAGCGCTTCTACACTGCCGCTCCAGGTGCTGGTTTGTTTAGTAGTGTTGTTGAACCGGAAGAGATTGAGGGCGCCCAGAAGGTAGACAGGCCTCCCGTTGAGAGATTTCAGACAGCACAAGAGGACCTTAATTTGCTTGCTATGGGGAATGGAAAGGCTTGAGCAGTATACAGAGAATATCATAGGTGGACCAGGGGAGGTAAATCAGAGGCGTGTGCCTGTACTTTTAATCTTCTCGTAAACACCAATGTAATCAGCGCGAATACAGAAGCCAGTCACTGTATAATGGTTGCTGTTTTTGTCTATTCATCAGAGGTCCATATAGCCTATTATACACCATATGCCCAATCAATCTCGAAAGCTACGCGGATGAGGTTTAGTGAGCGCGGGAATGGCCGTTTCGTCATCGACCAGCCCCGTTTCAAACTGCCTCGCCAACACAACCCTTATTCACCATCATTCTGCTACAACTCTTGAACAATGGCCGCAGTATTTCGTCCCTCCGCCCGCGCGCTCATCACAGGCGGTGCATCCGGCATTGGTTATGCCGTTGCCGAGCTCTGCTTGAAGCACTCGATGCACGTCACCATCGCAGACTTCAACCAAGAGACGCTAGACATAGCCGCGAAGAATCTCAAAGGCGAGGTCAAATGCTTGAAAACTGATGTTGGTGATCGAGGGGCGTGGAAGAAATTGAAAGAGCAGGTTGGCGACGTAGATCTTTTAATGTTGAATGCAGGTGTTGGAGGGCAGGGGACGTGGGGGGATGAGGAGTATTTTGACAAGGTATCCGCTTATCAACCTTTCGGATTTCATAGGTATCTGACTTGTATAGATTCTCCACACGAATCTCAATGGGGTTATCAACAGCCTGAACAGTTATGCCCCATCCTTCCAGTCCCGCACTTCTGGCGATCCATCCGCCATTATTATTACAGGAACTAAACAGGGTATCACAAACCCGCCGGGCAATGTAGCGTATAACGCCAGCAAAGCGGCAGTAAAAGCTCTTGCCGAGCATCTAAGTTTTGACATGAAGGATACCACAACAAGCGTTCACCTCCTCGCTCCTGGATGGACTTTCACGGGCCTGGTGAGTCCGCTATATCTGCTCTCCGAAATACTCTCTAACCTTCAATACAGTCAGGTAATATTCCCGGCGCATATAAGCAAAAGCCAGACGGTGCTTGGTCTGCGGCACAGGTTGCAGACTACATGTATAAGAAGATGTCGGACAGCAAGTTCTATATTATTTGCCCAGACAACGATGTAAGCGAAGCAACAGATAAGAGAAGGATGTTATGGAGCGTAGGGGATATCGTAAACGAGAGACCTCCGCTGTCGAGGTGGAGAGAGAAGTATACGAAGAAGGCAGAAAAGAAGATTAAGAAGCAAGACTTATAGATAAGAGCTATAGCTTATAGAATAGATATATATACTACTCTGCTTATATAGCCTATAAAATACTAAGTATAATTATTTATTCTTTTAATCTTTATTTAAGGCTATATAGTACGCTTAGTATAGTAAATAAGTATAAATAGAGTAGTTAAATAGATTAAAAATTAAGTTTTATAAGATTATTTAATAACTTATATAATATTAGAGATATAGTAGTAGAATATATTATATAATAGAATACGCTTATAGGCTAATTTTTAAAGTATACTTAATTAGATTTTAAAGTTAAGTTAACTTATCTAAGTTATTAAATAACTTTATAAAACCTAGTCTAAATTAGAAATTTCTATTATTATTTTATAGTTCTTTATTAGCTCTATAACTTTATAATATAGAACTTCTTTATAACTACTATCTTATATAAGTTATTAGAAAAGAAAGAAAGTAGAGATTATTTACTTCTCTATTCTTAGTAACATATTTTATTAGTATATAGGTTATATTAGTATATAGATTAGTTTTGCTAAGAATACTCTTCTTCTTTATTAATTTAAAATATCTTAATAATAATATATAGAATTAAGTAACTAAGAAAGTAGAATTTAGCTTACTTTTTTTACTTATAATATATATTAATTTTAAAGCCTCTAATACGCTACTATAGTATTTAATATACTTTATTTAATATTAACTTACTAATATAAAGAAATTATATATCTTTTAGAAACTTATAATTTATATTATAAGCTTACTATAACTAAAGAGTAGATAATTATCTAATATATACTTAATCTTAATTTATAAAAATTTGCGCTCTAGCTATATAAAGTAGTAGATATAGCTAATAAGCTACTAAATATAAAAATATAAGATAGACTATAAGTATAGAGAGCTGAGGTAAATAAGAAGTACTTATATTTAACTAAAGATAGAATAGTAGATAAAGAGTCTACTAAAAGAAGAGAGTAGCTAGCTATATATACTGCTAGAAAGCAGGCTAGGCTAAGCAAGTATACTAAGCCTAAAGTAGACTAGCTAAGAAGAAAAAGAAAGAAAAGTAATATAGTAAGATAGAGTTAGAGAGTAGCTAGTAAGTTAGAGAAGTAGTAAGATACTTTACTTACTTATAAACCTCTTTACTCTTATATCTTATAAAAAAGTAGTAAGCCTATTAATAAGTACTAAGCTAAGTGCTTTATAATATATTTATTTAAGCTTAAGATAGCTTTTAATTAAGCTAAGAATAAGCAGAAAATACTCTAAGAAAATCTAAAGATTATTAGTATATAGTTTAAGCTTATAGAAAAGACTATAGCTAAGTAAAATATTTACTAAAATAATATATATAACTTTAATAAAACTAGCTTTTAAATAAGTATAATTAGCTCTATAAAGATTATTATAAGTATAGAAAGATATACTTAACTTAAGCTTATTTAGCTAAGTAATTATAAGTAAGTTATAGTAATTTAGAGTTTCTATACTATTAAGTATATAACTTTGCTTTTTATTATCTATAAAGAATATATCTATATCTTAGTATAGTATAGAAAAGCTTTAATATTATATAATTAAAAGCTTTTAGTCTTTAAGAATAGCTAAATAAATAATATACTTAGTCTAAAGTAGTTAAAGTATTTTAATATATATATAAAGGTATATTAAGTAAGAAAATATAAGCTACTTATTTTAGATAGCTATAAAAGCTACTTTAACTAGAATTTTAAGAACTACTATATTAAGAATAAGATACTAAATCTCTATATACTAGCTTATTTATTATAGATTCTTTAAGTATTTAATATAGTCTATTTTTTATTAATAAAGTATAAGTACTTTTAATATATCTAGAACTTAGTATAAAAATATATCTTCTATATTAATAAAAAAGGCTTTTTTTTACTTTTTAAGATAAATTTTTAAGTATATTTATAGAATAAAGCTATTAAAAGACTTTTAAGGCTTTAAAACTTATTTCTATTAATATATTAATTCTAGGTATAAATATAAAGTAGAGGTATTATCTTAAAATAAGCTAGACTAAAAGAGAATAGCAATTGCTCTCTACTATTAGTATAAAAAAGCATTAAAAATAAAAAAGAATAAATAATTAGATATTAGTTAGTAGTTCTAAGCAAGGCTTATATAGATACTATAAACTAATACTAAAAACTTCTTAAAAATTACCTTAAGCATAATAACTAAACTACTCTATCTTAACCTAAGCTTAGTAGGCTTATATTTTATTTAGTACTATTAACTATAGAATACTATATATAGGCGCGCGCGCTTATAGTAAAGACAGATTGCGTAAAATTCTTATTAGCTATATTTATAGCTGCAGTCTTCTATCTCTTTTTAATATTATATATTATATTATATTACTATTATTATAACTATTATTAAATATCTTACTATCTAATAAAACTATTAAGATATACTTATAACTAGAGACTTATTTCTCTTACTAAAACCTTAATCTTAGCAGATTACGTTATATTAGCATTAAATTCTATAATTAGAGGCAATTACGCTGTATCTCTTACTTATTATAGCTTCTTTAAGTATATTAGCTTACTAGCTATATTATAAGGCAGCTAATAGGTAGATTACTATACTGCTATATTATTAATATTATAGAATTAGTTCTGCAAGTTATCTATTAGGTTCTTTAATACTGCTTACTTCTTTGCGTAATATAATATTAGTTATATTATACTGCGTAGTAGCAAAGCTATTATATATCTTACTACTGCAGACGTAATTAAGATATATTAGATAAAATATGCGCTACTAAGTTACTATATCTCTTATAACAATGCTTATATAGATAAGCACGCGCTAGAAGTATAAATAGTAATACTTATAGACTAGCTAGCTAAATAGTAGATAAAGCTAAAGCTATATATATATAAGAAAGCTTTTATAGAGAAGCTATAGAAGCTAGTAAGTATTAAGTAAATAGCAATAATCCTAAGAGCAACGCATTTAATATAGTTACTTTGTAAAATATCTATAGCAGCAGGTATTAAGCTAAACAGCGCATCTGCATATTAATAGGTAGCTTAAATAGAGTAAAAAGAGTAGTTGCTATATTATATTAGTAAGATTAACTAGAGTATAAAATAATATTACAAAATTTAGTTTATAAAGATAGTAGCTAAAGCTAACTCTATTAATATATAAGTAATATTAGATTATTTTAAAGTGCGCTTATATACTCTACTAAAATCTTTTTTTTAGTAACTTTATAGTAGTTAAAGACTTTAAGTAATACTTATAAGTTTAGATTTTAGTTAAAGCTAATATATAATATCTTACTTTAGTTACTTATTATAGCTTAATCTAGCTTTTTCTAGCTTATAAAAAGTAGTAAGCTAATACTATATAAAAATACTCTTTAATATACTTAGATATATAAGCTTAAAGAGTAATTAGTAAAGATAACTAAGTAAAAATTATAAAAGTATAAGTAGATTTAGTAAAGTAGTACTATAGAGTATAGTAAAATAGTAATATAAATAGCTATAAAGATATCTATAGCTATTAAGTAGTTAAAAAAGAGTTATAGTAAAAGTAATTAAAAAAGAGCTTAACTAGCTAAATAATACTATAAAAACTATAATATAGATAATAGATTAGCGAACTAGATAGGTTAGCAAACTACTTTTGCTAAGCCTCTACTAAAACTAATCTATCTATATAATACCTTAATAATAGCACTAGATAGACTTTTCTAATAAATATTAGATATAGCTTATACTTTAGGCTTTAAAATAAGATATAATATTTATAAAGAATTTAATATAAATATATTTCTAATTATTATATTATAATTAGAATATATTATATATTATAATTCTAGAAGTTAAATAAGCTTATTAATAGCTTTAATATTAGCTTAGTTATTTCTGTTTTCTTCTTTATTACCTCTATACGCGGATTTTATTATTCTCTCTCTTTAGCCTAAATTAATTTTCTAGCTAGTATTAATTAGGCTTATCTATCTATAGTGCAGGGTAATTGTAAACTAGTCTAGTTAGTTTACTTTAGCATATACTAGCAGTTACTAGTCTAAGGAATTTATAATCTTTAAAGCTTATCTAGCTTATAAATAGTTAT
>Ga0265780_10002170_pt1 | contig 26944 bp, 17 predicted proteins | sample P1T30metagenome_FD_192432 | JGI IMG/M metagenome (GOLD analysis project Ga0265780, IMG submission 192432) | Plant litter microbial communities from East Loma Ridge, Irvine, California - P1 T30 | ecosystem: Environmental > Terrestrial > Plant litter > Unclassified | place: USA: California...
ATAAAGGTGCTAAGTCACGCTCGGGCTACTCGCGTAAGTCGGGCTTCGAAGGTGGCCAGATGCCCCTCCAGCGCCGCGTGCCGAAGTTCGGCTTCACGAACATCAACCGCGTTGAGTATAAAGGCATCAACCTGGACGTGCTCCAGGGCCTGCTCGAAAGCGGCACTGTTACTTCGATGGACCAGGCGTACTTTGTACAGGCTGGCCTCGTATCGAAGAACGCTAAAATCAAAATCCTGGGTCGTGGTGAACTCACCACTGCACTGGAAGTACACGCTCACGCTTTCTCGAAATCGGCTGTTGAGGCTATCGAAAAGGCCGGTGGTAAAGTAGTTACGCTGTAGCTTATATTGTTATTGATTGGCAATGAATAAGTTTATCGAAACGATAAAGAATATTTTCGCTATTGAGGATTTGCGTACGCGAATCCTCAATACGCTATTTTTCATTGCTATTTACCGGCTAGGCTGCTACGTGGTCCTACCCGGTGTAGACCCTACGCAGCTCAAGCAAGGCACTGGTGGCGTGTTCGGTATTCTGGACACGCTGCTCGGTGGGGCATTTAGCCACGCATCTATTTTCGCGCTGGGTATTATGCCGTACATCTCGGCTTCTATCGTGTTGCAACTGCTCACGATTGCCGTACCGTACTTCCAGAAGCTGCAAAAAGAAGGCGAGTCGGGCCGCAAGAAAATCAACCAGTACACCCGCGTACTCACCATTCCAATCGTGATGGCGCAGTCTGTGGGCTTCTTGGCAACGATTAACGCGGAGGCCATTATGACCCCTGGCACGTTCTTCACTATTTCCACCATGCTCATCATCACGGCTGGGACGCTGTTTTGCATGTGGCTAGGTGAGAAAATCACTGATAAGGGCATTGGCAACGGTATCTCCATGATTATCATGATTGGTATTGTGTCGCGCCTCCCTGGTGCTCTTATCGGCGAAGCCGCTGCAAAGGGCGTTAATAAGTCGCTGATTTTCTTGCTGGAATTAGTTGTTCTGTTCCTAGTAGTAATGGCTGTCATCGTGCTGACGCAAGCTGTTCGCCGTATTCCTGTGCAGTATGCTAAGCAAGTAGGTGGTGCTACGCAACTCGACGCTCAGCGTCAATTCATTCCGCTGAAGGTTAATGCTGCTGGTGTTATGCCTATCATCTTCGCTCAGTCGTTGATGTTCGTGCCTAGCATTGCTGCTTCGGCCTGGGACAAGAACAGTGACTTAGCAGCCACTATCGCTGCTTATTTTTCGCCTGAGCATTGGGTATACAACACAGTGTTTGCGCTGTTGATTGTCATCTTCACTTACTTCTACACTGCTATCAGCGTCAACCCCAACCAGATTGCAGATGACCTGAAACGGAGTGGTGGATTTGTACCCGGTGTAAAGCCAGGCCGCGACACCTCGGAGTTCATTGATGAAATCTTGACGCGTGTAACGCTGCCCGGTGCTGTGGCGCTGGCTTTAATTGCCATCTTCCCGACCCTGGCTTTGCTACTGGGTGTTACCCGTCCGCTATCCTTGTTCTACGGAGGGACTTCGCTTATCATCATGGTAGGCGTAGTGCTAGATACGCTCAACCAAGTGGAAAGCTACTTGTTGATGCGCCACTACGATGGCATGATGAAGTCGGGCAAATTGCGCGGTCGGCCTTCGCAGCCGATAGCCATTGCCTCGTAAAGTAGTAGCATGGCAACTGGAGTTATTCTGCTAAAGACAGAAGAAGAAATAGAGTTAATGCGCGCCGCCGGGCAACTGTTGGCGCGTGCACACGGCGAGGTAGCTACGCTGGTGCGCGAAGGAGCCACGACGCGGCAGCTAGACCAGCGCGCTGAGGAATTCATCCGCGACCACGGGGCTACCCCTTCGTTCAAAGGATTATACGGTTTTCCGCACAGCCTCTGCCTGAGTCCAAATTCGGTGGTGGTACACGGGTTTGCTACCGATGAGCCGCTGAAAAGCGGTGATATTCTAACAGTAGACGCTGGGGTTTTCCTCAACGGGTACCACGCAGATAGTGCTTACACCTATCCAATCGGGGAGGTGGCGCCGGAAGTGCAGAAGTTGCTAGAGGAAACGAAAGCATCGCTGTACAAAGGCATCGAGCAGGCGGTAGCCGGTAACCGCGTTGGTGATATCAGCTACGCTATTCAAAACTACGTGTCGCCTAAAGGTTACGGCGTAGTGCGGGAGTTGGTCGGCCACGGGGTAGGGGCCTCGCTTCATGAGAAACCCGAGGTGCCGAACTACGGCAAACGGGGCTCGGGGCCGCTGCTACAAGTCGGCATGACCCTCGCCATCGAGCCGATGATTACCCTAGGCAAGAAGGACGTGGTGCAGGAAAAGGATGGCTGGACCATCCGAACCCGCGATAAAAAGCCGGCTGCGCACTTTGAGCACACCGTTGTTGTTAGAAAAGACAAGGCAGAAATTCTGACCTCCTTTGACTACATAGAAAAAGCATTGCAATAGCCCTTATGGCAAAACAAGCCTCCATCGAGCAGGACGGTACCATCCTCGAAGCCCTTTCTAACGCCATGTTTCGCGTGGAATTGGAAAATGGCCACCAGCTGATTGCCCACATCTCGGGCAAAATGCGGATGCACTATATTAAGATTCTGCCCGGCGACAAGGTAAAGCTCGAAATGTCGCCCTACGACTTGTCGAAGGGTCGCATTAAGTATCGTTACAAGTAATTTTTTTCGTTCTTTTCAAGGTCATGAAAGTAAAAACCTCGGTGAAGAAACGTAGCGTTGATTGCAAAATCATCCGCCGCAACGGCAAGCTCTACGTTATCAACAAGAAGAACCCCCGCTTCAAGCAGCGTCAGGGCTAAATCAATTTTCAGAAGCCCGGAGCCTTGGGTACTGGCTAGTTTGAACTTTTGTTCGGCTAACCGCCTTCCAAGCCGCTGCCGGGCTTTCTGTCCGCAAACATCTAACCAACCAATATGGCTCGTATCGCAGGGGTTGACATCCCGGACAACAAGCGCGGCGAAATCGCCCTGACTTACATTTTCGGCATTGGCCGGAGCAATTCGGTTAAAATCCTCACCAAAGCTGGCATCGATGTCAACAAGAAAGTGAAGGATTGGACTGAGGCTGAAGCCGGTGAAATCCGTGCTATCATCGCCGCTGAACATAAGACCGAAGGCGTTCTGCGCTCGGAGATTCAGCTCAACATCAAGCGTCTGATGGACATTGGCTGCTACCGTGGCCTCCGTCACCGTAAAGGTCTACCAGTTCGTGGTCAGCGCACCAAGAACAACTCGCGTACCCGTAAGGGCAAGCGTAAGACCGTGGCCGGCAAGAAGAAAGCAACGAAATAACCCGTAGCGGCAATCGGCTCCGCCCTATGCTCTTCGTGAGCACGAGGCGGAGCCAACACCTGCCGCGTTTATAGCGATAACCAAATGGCACAAAAAAGAAAAGACAAAGCCAAGAAGCGGCTTGTCGTGGTGGAGCAGGTGGGCCAAGTCCACATTCGCGCCTCCTTCAACAACATCATTATCTCGGTAACCAACTCGAACGGCCAAGTAATTTCTTGGGCTTCGGCGGGTAAAATGGGTTTCCGTGGCTCGAAGAAAAACACGCCTTACGCTGCTCAAATGGCAGCCACGGATTGCGGTAAAGTTGCGCATGACTTAGGTATGCGCAAAGCCGAAATCTTCGTGAAAGGCCCGGGTGCTGGCCGCGAGTCGGCTATCCGTGCCCTAGGCAACATTGGTATCGAAGTGACGACCATCCGCGACGTGACGCCGCTGCCGCATAACGGCTGCCGCCCACCCAAGCGTCGCCGCGTTTGATTTCTCACTCCTGATATTTTTCTAAAATGGCACGTTATACTGGCCCTACCGCCAAAATCGCCCGTCGCTTTTCGGAGCCGATTTTTGGCCCGAGCAAAGCGCTCAACAAAAAGAACTACCCCCCCGGCCAGCACGGCCGTGGCCGTCGCAAAAAGCAGTCGGAATATTCCGTACAGCTGATGGAGAAGCAGAAAGTAAAGTACATGTATGGTGTACTGGAAAAATACTTCGAAAACCTTTTCCACAAAGCGGCTGTGCTCCCCGGCATCACGGGTGAGAACCTGCTTGGCCTGCTGGAGTCGCGCCTCGACAACGTAGTTTACCGCCTCGGTATCGCTACGACGCGTCGTGCTGCTCGTCAGTTGGTTTCGCACCGTCACGTAACGGTAAATGGTGAAGTGGTAAACATTCCTTCGTACAAACTACGCCCCGGTGACCTCGTTGGTGTGCGTGAGAAGTCGAAGTCGCTCGAAGCAATCACGACCTCGCTGACCGTACGTAACTCGCGTCAGTTCTCGTGGCTAGAGTGGGATGGCAAAGACATGGTTGGCAAGTTTATCAACATGCCTTCGCGTGAGCTCATCCCCGAGAAAATCACAGAGCAGCTCATCGTTGAACTGTATTCGAAGTAATATTGGCACACTGGTGCGGCCCGGGCTTGGCTCGGGCCGCATTTGTGCTAAGCCAGTGCTACTATGCTGCTGCTTATGAGCGCGCTAGGGCACGAAAATAACCCGTTTGTGGTTTTGGTTGGCTACCCAAATTTGAGGCAAGCTTCGGCTTGCTTTTCCAGTATAAACTAATTAACTGCCCCACATATGTCAATCTTAGCTTTTCAGATGCCGGAGAAAGTGGTAATGGAGAAATCCGACGACTTTACCGGGACGTTTGAATTCAAGCCTCTGGAGAAGGGCTACGGCGTCACGATTGGAAACGCGCTACGTCGCATTCTGTTGTCGTCGCTGGAGGGCTTCGCCATTACGTCGGTGCGCACGACTTCGGTGTTGCACGAGTTTTCGACTATTGAGGGGGTGATTGAGGACATGTCCGAAATCATCCTAAACCTCAAGCAGGTGCGCTTCAAGAAAATCAGCGACGCCATTGAGGACAAGATTACGGTGCGTATCAGCGGGCAAGACAGCTTCACGGCTGGTGACATCGGCAAGTTTGCCGTGGGTTTCCAGATTTTGAACCCAAAGCTCGTTATCTGTAACCTCGACCCAGCTAAAGAGTTGGAATTTGAGTTGACGGTAGCGCGTGGCCGCGGCTACGTACCTGCCGATGAAAACAAGCCTGCTGACCAGGTTTTCGGTCAAATCGCTATCGATGCTATCTACACGCCTATCAAGAACGTGAAGTATAGCATTGAGAACACGCGCGTAGAACAGAAGACTGACTACGAGCGTCTGTTGATTGAAATCTCGACCGACGGTTCGATTCACCCGGAGGAAGCACTGAAAGGTGCGGCCAATATCCTCATTCAGCACTTCATGCTGTTCTCGGATAGCACGATGCAACTGAGCGGTAACCGCCCGGTAGCAGCTGAGCCTATCGACGAGGAAACTCTTGCTATGCGCAAGGTGCTGAAAACCTCGCTTGGCGAGATGGACCTTTCGGTACGTGCTTACAATTGCCTGAAGGCGGCTGACATCAAGACTCTAGGCGAGCTGGTACAGCTCGACATGGCCGACATGATGAAGTTCCGCAACTTCGGTAAGAAGAGCCTCACCGAGTTGGAGAACCTGGTAGAAGAGAAGGGCCTGCACTTCGGTATGGACCTGAGCAAGTACCGCCTGGACGAAGACTAAAATTAGATTGCCTTGCTGGCTGCTGAATCCTTGTTATGAGGAATTAGTAGCCAGCAGTTTTTTTATATTTACATTTTATTCATCCGCTACGCCCTAGGGTTTAGGGTTCTAATGAGGTTCTAGCGACCCGCCGTGGTCCTTCTCCGCAAGCGTAGCATTTAACCAATCTGTCCAATGAGACACGGTAAAAAAATCAACCACCTGGGCCGTACCACCGCCCATCGCCACGCCATGCTTTCGAACATGGCTACGTCGCTCATCCTCCACAAGCGCGTGACCACGACGGTTGCCAAAGCTAAAGCTTTGCGTCAGTACGTAGAGCCGCTGTTGACCAAGGCCAAAGACGACACGACGCACTCGCGCCGTACCGTGTTTGCTACCCTGCAAAACAAGGAGAGCATGAAGGAGCTGTTTGGTACGGTAGCTGAGAAAATTGGCAACCGCCCCGGTGGATACACCCGCATTCTGAAGCTGAGCGCTACCCGTGCTGGCGACAATGCTGATATGTGCATCATCGAGCTGGTTGACTTCAATGAGACCATGCTCGAGTCGAAGAACGCTGCTGAGGCTAAAACCACTACTACTCGTCGTTCGCGTCGTCGTGGTGGCAAAGCTGAAACTGCGGGCAACGAAGCTGGTACTTCGGCTGCTGTAGTAGCTGAAGAGGCTCCGGCTGTTTCGGCTACCGAGGCTGAGGCCACTGCGCTAGACGCCCCGGCTGATGAGAAGCAGACGCCTGAGGCTTAATCACTAGCCAATCAAACAAAAAAGGGGATGCACCATTTGGTGCATCCCCTTTTTGCTTTTAACCCCAAGGTTGTTAGTAAGGATAGGCTTGCTGCTACTCAAATTACTTCCTGTGCTATTGCTGAATGCTACTGCTCAGCTTTTGGCTCTAAGGTTCTCTTGCTGTCTGCAAACGCGCTATATTTTAGTATTATTAGCTAGTATATTTGGACTGCTAGGCTGCTTTTTTCATCGCCGTCTGCTTGTCTTGCTTGTATAATGGCGGCGCTACTTCCTGAATTTGAATACGATATTTTCATTAGCTACCGGCACAACGACAACCTCTTCGATGGCTGGGTAACTGAATTTGTGGAGCGCTTGCAGGATGAGCTGGCCGCTACGGTGAAGGAGCGGCTGACCATCTACTTCGATAAGGACGTGCGCGATGGGCTGGGTGACAGTCAGTTAGTGGGGCCAAGCCTGGAGCACCGGTTGCGTTCGTTTATTTTAATTCCGCTTATTTCGCAGACGTATTGCCAAACTGAGCGCTTCTCGTGGCAGCACGAGTTTATGCCGTTTTTGCGCGAAGCGCAACATAGTCGCTTGGGGCTTGATTTGCGCCTGCCCAGCGGCAACGTGGGCAGCCGTATTCTGCCGGTTCGCATCCATAACCTGGATTTGGTAGATGAGCAGTTGCTGGAAAAGACGATGGGCCGGCAATTGCGGACCATCGACTTCGTGTACCAGGAACTGGGTGTGAATCGTCCGCTCCGACCCGAGGACGAAGAGCGCTCCCATGCTCCTAATGGGCTGCTATATCGCAACCAGATAAATAAAGTCGCCAATGCTATTAAGGAGTTGGTGGCTGCGGTGCGGCCAGCCGCTGGGTTTGGTGCGGTTAGCGGGTATGCGGCATCACCGCCGCCAGTGATAGCGCCCGCGCAATACTCGCCTTTGGTGCCCGTTGTACCAGCAGCATCTGCGCCTGCGCCAGCAGCCACGGGGCCAACGGTGTTTTTGGCCTGGACTTCTAAAGAGCTAATAGCGCGCCGCGAAGAGCTAGCGCTGGTGTGCGCCAAAGCCGGCTTGCACGTGGTACCCGCCACCGACTGCCCACTGGACGAAGTCGAGTTTAGGGCGCGCACGCAGGAGGCGCTAGCATCAGCAACGTGCGCGGTGCACTTGCTCGGTAATGAATTTGGGCGGCGATTTGAAGACGATGAGGAGTGCTCGTTCCCAATGCACGCGTACCAGGAGGCGTACAAAATTGCGGCAGATAAAGCTGATTTCCGGCAGTTTATCTGGTATTGCCCCGATGAGACCCTGGCCGTGCGGCCCGCTCAAAAAGCGTTTGTGAATGCTATTCGCAATGAGCTTACCGAGCGGTCCACCTTCACGGGCGCGCTCAACGCTATGCAACTAGTTGAGGACCTGCGTAAAACGATGGTGCAAGCGGCCCCTAAGCCGGTTGTAGTGGAGAAGGAAACAGAAATCTTCTTTGTCTATAACCAAATGGACAGCGAAGAAGCCAACGCCATCACCGACCAGCTGAGCATGCAAATACCACTGGAGATGCTCACCATTGAGCCCGATAGCGAGGACGAGTACAAGGAAATCACGGTGCGCAACATCCCGAAAAGCCGGCTGGCGGTGGTGTATTTCAAGCATAGCGCCGACTGGGCCTTGCCCTTTGTGAAGCATGTGTGGCGGCTGGTGGGCGGAGCGGGCTCCACCACGCCCATCCTGTTTGTGGGCGAAGACGACCCAGTGCACAATCGCATGCGCGGCTTTAAGGCCCCGCGGGTTATTTCCTGCATTCAGCCACACCACGGGGTGAGCGAAGAAGTGCTGCGGGTATTTCAACAAATAAGCCGGCAGTAGCTAAATGGATGCTTACGACTACGCCGAGCCTTCGCTTTTTGGGCCGGAGGAGCCGATTTGCCCTTACACGGGCCTGCGGACATTTACCGAAGAAGAAGCCATTTATTTCCGCGGCCGTGAAGAGCACGTGGCCAAATGCCTGACTTTGCTGAGTGCCGAGCGCTTCGTGATGGTGACCGGCGCTTCTGGTGATGGCAAGTCGTCGCTGGTATTTGCGGGCCTGCTGCCCGAGGTGCGGGCGGGCTTCTTGCGAGGAAAGTATAGCAACTGGGCGGTGGCCACCTTCCGGCCCGAGCGCACGCCGCTGCGCAACATGGCGCGCGCGCTGGCCCCGGTGCTGCGCTTGGAAAACAGCGCCACCGCCATCGAAACCGAGCTGGAGCAAGGCTTTTCGGCTTTGGTACAGCTCTACCAGGCTTCGGCATTGTGCCCGCCCGACGAGATGCCGGCGGGCCTCACCGTGGCCGAGCAGCGCCAGCACAAGCGCCAGGCGGCCAACCTGCTGGTGGTAGTCGACCAGTTTGAGGAGTTCTTCACCAACGCCGAAAACTACGCTGGCAGCGTCCCCAGTACAGCCGCCCAAACGGTGGTAAACCTGCTGCTGGAAACTACCCGACTGGCCCAGGCCCAAAACCTGCCTATTTACATCGTGTGCACCATGCGCTCCGACTTTATGGGGCAGTGCGCCGAGTTTCGGGGGTTGATTGAGCAGATTGGTATCAGCCAGTATTTTGTGCCCCGGCTACTGCGCCACGAGTTTGTGGAGGTGATAAAAGAGCCCGCGCTGCTGAGCGGCAACCGCATCAGCGACCGGCTAGTGCAGCGGCTGCTCTATGATATTCACTTTGGCCAGGACCAGCTCCCGGTGTTGCAGCACGCGCTGCGCCGCATCTGGCTGGCGGCCGACCAAGGGCGTGAGGAAATGGACCTCGTGCACTACGCCATGGTGGGCGGGCTGGCCGATGAGCTACCCGCCGCCGACCAGGCGCGCTTCGCACAGTGGCGGGCGGGCTTGTCGGCCACGCAGCAGCAGTTTCTGTTGGGGCAGCCGTCGCTGCGCAACGTGCTCGATGCCCACGCCAATCAGCTTTATTACGAGGCTACCAGCCTCTACAATGCCGCCTTTCAGCCGCCGCTGCTGCCGGGCGTGGCCGAGAGCGTGATTGAGCGCACCTTTCGGTTGCTAACCCGCGTCGATGGGCAGCGCGTAGTGCGTAACCGCCTGAGCGGGGCCGAAATCACGGCTATTTTGGGTGAGGAGGCGCTGCCCTGGCCGGTGGTGTGCCTCATTTTGCGGCCTTTCCGGCAGGCGGGTACCACGTTTTTGTCGCCTTTTTTGCTCGAAGATGCCAACGACCGCGAAGTGCTGCCGCCCGATGCGGTGCTCGACATCACGCACGAGAGCCTGATTCGCAACTGGAAGCACCTGAGTGAGTGGGCTAGCAGCGAAGCCGAAGACGTGCGCATTGCGCAGGACCTGATGCAGCAAGCCGAACGTTGGGAAGCCAACGCCGAAAGTAATGGCTTTTTGCTGCCCATCGGCTCGTACAGTTACTTTGCGCAGTGGAACTTGCGTAAGCAGGTGAATGCCAGCTGGCTGGCGCACTACGTGGCCGCCGATGGCGCGCCTGAGGCTCCGCGCCAGGCGCAGGTCGCTACTCAGTACGGCGTGCTGCGGCGGTTCTTGGAAACCAGCCGCCGCCGCTTATACATGCCGCTGCTGGTGGCGCGCTACGGGCTGGGGCGGCTGGCGGCGGCGGTGCTGCTGCCCGTATTGCTGGTAGGGCTGGGCTGGTGGGTGTGGGCCCAGCGCCAGCAACAGGCCGATTACGTGGCGTATTCCCTCATTGAGGAGCGGCTGCCGTATCTGGCCTCCTCTTCTGTTTCGGTGGAGGACAAGGCCCACCTGCTCATCAACGCCGACCGGCTGAAGGGTTTTGTATACAAGCCGTGGTTTGGCGGTGTCGAAACAGCAGCCTACACCTTTGAACGTCAACTCGACGCCTTGCACAACGATACCTTGGCCTTGAGCATAGAGTTGGGTATTTATCAGCAGGTCAATAACGAGCAGTACGATAATGCCGAGCGCCAGCACCCCTGGACGCGGCGCGTGCTGCTCGACCTTGACCATCGGCTCACGCAGGCCGGCAGTCTGGCCGCGCCGCCCAAAGGCCAGCCTACTCTGAGCGACCGCCAGCGCCAACTGGCCGTGTACACGGCCCGCGTGAGTATGGCGCTGGCCCACTATTTGGCCTACGCCCAACTGCGGCCCGGCCCGCTCGATAGCACCGCCCAGGGCTTGGCCCGCCACCAGCAGGCGCTGCTGCGGCGCTTGCGCGGCTATGCCGAGCACGAAGTGGCCACTACGGCCGGCCCGCCACCCGGCCCAGTAGAGTTTGGCTACTGCCTACGGGTACTATTAGGGCAGGGTAATTTTAACCAAGATGAGCTGGCTTTTCTGGATGGGCTGAATCCGCTGGTGCCTGGCTCGGCGGCCCAGCGGCAGTTTAGGCGCTTTTTTCCGCCCGACCGGGTGTTTTACGCGCACGGCGGCAGCCTCCAGCACAGCGGCGGCTACCTCACGAGCGCCATCATCTTCGCGGCGCGGCGGCAGCCCGCGCAGCTCATTCAGTGCCTTGAGACCCTGAACGAGCAAACTGCCAGCCTCGACGATGCCAACGGCGGCCTGGCCGTGCTGCCCTATCTGGTGAAGTATGAGTTGCTCACGCCGGACAACCTGACGACGCTGCTGCAAAAAGGTAGCGAGGTTGGCGGCTTTCCGTTTGGGGAGCTGTACGCGGCCACCGTGTACAGCCTGCTTAGCACCAGCCCCACCGACGATGTGTATGGGGTAGGAATTGATTTTCAGCCGGCCGCCCAGGAAAATGCCTGCCGCACGGGCTCTATCAACCCCAACCTGCTCGACGTAGACCGGGTGAGCTTCGCGCTGCCCACCGCCGTGCGCGACAAAACCTGGGCGGTGCTGCTGGAAACGCCCCGGCGCGTGGGCAGCGAAAAGCCCTTGTTTGCCAGCGGCGATGGCCCCGACCGCTCGGCCCGCAACATTCCGTTTTTGCAAGCCTTTTTGGCTAAGATGCACGGCACCTACCAGGCCGAGCTGCTGCGCGATACGGCGGCGGCCGCTGAGTCGTTCGCCAGCTTCAGCCAGGCGCTGGCCGAGTTGAAAGCTCACGGCGGCCGCAACGCCGCGCTCAACCTGATGCAGTGGAACTTGGGCACGGCGCAAGAGGTCGAAATTACCCAGGCTAACAGCGTAAACCAAGACCCTATAAGTTTCTTGCAACAGCCTACGCGGCCTAAGACCAACTTTTTGCAAGAATATTATACGTGTTCGTTCGATGCGTTTTTCCGCTATCAGCTACAAAGCGAGGCCACTAAGTCCGTGCCAAATCAAAAACTGGTGCAACTACTCGATAGTGTATCATTTGTGGAAGTTGCTCTTCCCGACCATAATGCTGATACGCGCACATCGTCGTTACGCACATCGTCGTTAGAACGTATTCACCGTTACCAGCCTAATCTAAGCTGGGTAAAAGCCATTGCAGAGGTGCCACTTAATGCGGCCGCGGCCAGGAATCGTCGCAATGCCCTTCTGTATAAGGTGTCAGCCGCGCTACAAGACTCGGTGCAATTACGGCAGTTGCAACTCACTTCTGCTGAGTTGCAACTGGCACATCAGCTGACCTGGCAGCCCAGCTTCTTACAGGTGCCGCTGCAACTGGTTTTTTCTGACCTAGCTACGGCACAAGCCCAAGCCGGGCGCTGGTCGCAAGCCTGGGCACTTGCCCGCATATTGCCCGCGCCACTGCCTACTATCACAGCTATTCGCGTGGGCGAACAGGCGATGCTGCTCAAAGACCGGAGCCAGCAGGCTATACTTGATAGTTTCCTCACTGCCTATCAGCGAGGAACCGGCCAGCACCCACTCAAAGCGGCAAATAGCATTATTCCACTGCTATACTGGCAGCCAAATGAGGGAACCAGCCAAGCAGAGGATTTTCGCGATTTTGCTACGTATCTCATGCAGGAAGGTCGTCCCGAAACCCAGCGCACCGGCCCGGTGGGGATGTGCCGGGGCCGCAGCCTGGCCGACCATAGCTACCAAGCCCGGCGTGATGTGCCCACCTACCAGGCCGAGCGCCTGCGCCAAAGCTGTTTCACGGCGATTCTAGCCAGCCTGGCCCACCTCAATAGCCCTGGCAGCGGCTGGCGCGAATACGACGATAAGGTGCTGCTAACGCCCGCTAACTACGACGGGGCGGCTGATTAGCGCTTGCTATACAGAGTAGACCTGTTCCTAAATTATAAAAAAGACAAAAACGGGTCATGCTCATCTGGCGGCCACGCAGTGAAGCGATAGAGATGCTTCACTGCGTGGCCGCCAGATGAGCATGACCCGTTTTTACAAGACTCTTAATTTGGGAATAAGTCTAGTGGCTAGCATACGTTGCAAAAAGCCGCGTGGGACTGCCAATTTTGTATAGGAAGTTGACTTCAGCAATAATGTGCCACGTAGCGGTGCCAGAGCTTTCATAATGCTATGCAACCATTTGCAGCAGAGGGTGAGCATATAAAAACGCCCGGCGCTTCGGGCGCCGGGCGTTGCGGTGAAAAGGGATGACGGGTAGCTATTCCAGTACTACGCGGCGGGTGGTGGTGGTGTCGCCCGCTTGCAGGCGCAGGATGTACACGCCGCTACTCAGGCCGGGCACTCGCAGGCTGAGGGTAGCACCCGTAGCGGGCAGGGCGGCCTCCTGGCGCAGCACTACTTGCCCTAGGGTAGTAAGCAGCGTAGCCTGTACCTGCGTGGCCCCCGGCACGCCGGGCACCTGCACCCCTACTTGCCCATGCGTAGGGTTGGGGTATACGGTGGCACTTTGCAGGGCTGTGCTGGAGGTAGCAGCCAGCGCCACCACCGGCCCAAAGTAGAGATAAAAGCGCACCGGCCGCACCCGCGCCAGGAGTTCAGCTGCCGAAAGGGTAAAGGTGTAGGGCGTGGCTAGCGGCAGCGGTAGCCAGCGGTTGGTGGTAGCACTCGAATCGCGCAGGTAGCCGCTGGCGCTGTTGAGTAGCGTAGGTAGGGCCACGGCGGTGGTGCTAAAGGCGTAGTCGCCGGGCGCGGTGGCGGTCAGCGTGAGCGGCACCCGCCTAGTGCTAGTAGCGCTGAATGTTGGTAGGGCCTGCACGGCCAGCGTGTCGGAGCCACTGCTGCGCATGCCCAGCGTTTGTTGGGCTGGACTGAAAAGGTTGCCCGCATCAGCGTCTAGCAGGCGGTCAAAGCCAGCAGTAGCAGTCGGTTCCGTATAAATCGTAACGCTGTTCAGCTGGGCGGGTACTGGTGTGTGGGTGGCGTTGGTACGGCCACAAGGCTTGCAGCCGCCACCATTGCGCGCCAGTTCCAGCACTAGCTCCGGGATGGTCCCAGTTAGGGCCGTTCGGTTGAAGACGGGTTGCGTGGCGTTGTCGAATACGGTTACGCGCTGCGAGTTGCGGAAGCGCAGCCGGCCGGTGCCGCCCGGCGTGGTGCCGCTCACGCGCACAAAAAAGGCCTGGCCGGCCGCAATGAGCGGCGAGCCCGTGCCCGCGCCGTTGACGTAGCTGCGGAAGTAGCCCGTGCCCGGCCCGGTGCTTTCGTAGACGTAGATGGCGGCATCGAGGCCCGGCCGGTCGGCGGGTAGCACCAGGCTCCAGTCGAGGGGCGAGGGGTAGGGATTGCTCACCAGGTTCCAGCCACTATAGGAGGCGGGCAAGCTGCGTACCAGGCGCAGGCTGAGGGTATCGGTGGTGAGGGTGCCCACAAAACCAACCGTAGTAGCGGCGGGTACGGCCGACCGGTAGCCCCGGCCCGCCGCCAGAAAATCGCTGCCCGCCAAAGGAGCGGGGGCAAAACCGTAGTTGATAATAGCCATAGTATCACGGCGCCCCCCGCCAATATTGCGGGTCTGGTCGTAGGCAAAAACCGGGGTTGGAAAAACCGCTGCCCGGGTGCCGCGTACTGGCGCGCCGTAGTAGCGAAAGCCCGCCGTGGGATTGACGGTAGGGTCGATATAACGCTGGGCGGTAGCCGTGCCTACCACCACGCCCGTGCCCTGGTTATGTACTAGGGCCGTGCCAGCCGGCCCCGAAAGCAAAGTAAGCGCTTGGTTATTAAGGTAAAAATTGCCAGCACCGGCCATGGTAAGTACCTGCGCAATGCGTATTGGCTGAGTTAGCTTCAAGCTGTCGGTGTTGGTGCTGCTGAGGTTGCGCACCTGGCCCGGCAAGCCGGGGCCCGTAGTCTGCCTGCCCCCCACGTAGCCGTAGCTGGCATCGGGCGAAAAGTAGCGGGTGGCAAGCTGAATAGCCCCAGTGGCCCCGGTAGTGCTGATGCCCTGCGGGTGCCCGGTAGTGAGGGTACCCCCGGCCGCCAGCGTAAACAGGCTGGCCGTGCCCGTACTCAGCACCCGAAACCCTGCCGTATGTAGCGTAGCCCCCGCCTGCACATCGAGCCGGCCACTAATGGTAAGGTCCTGGGTAAGGGTAACGTTGCCCGGTGCCGCGATGGTCAGATTGGTATAAGCAGGCAGCGGCAAATTGGCAGTAGTGGTGAAGACCACGGCACTGCCGCTCAGCACTGTGAAGAGAGGTGAGCTACTGCTAGGGCCCTGGCTGGTGGTGGCGAGGAGCGCTCCCGTGATTGCGCCCGCAGGCACTACTACCGAAAGCTGGGTGCCTGATAGCACCGTTACATTGGCCGCGCTCACCAGCACGCCATTCGGGAAGGTGACAGTGGTGGCCCCCGCTACAAAGCCAGTTCCTACTAGCAGCACCGAAGTGCCCACCTGCCCCGCCGCAGGCACCAAGCTGGTGATGGTGGGGGGCGGTACCACAAAGCCAACACTGCTGGTAGCCGGCCCGCACGGCGTAGCCCCGGCTACCGGCCCGCTCGTAGCCCCAACGGGCACAATAGCTGTGAGCTGGCTGGGGGAGTTGACGACAAACGTAGCCCCCTGCCCCCCAATACTCAGGCTGCTGATTGCGTCGAGGTGGGTACCACTGACCACAATGCTTGTGCCCGGCGACCCACTACCGGGGCTGACGTTGCTAATAACGGGTGTGGGCATCGTAGACACCGTTATGGTTGCCGAAGCGGCTGTGACGCTGCCGATGGTGGCCGTAACCACGTACTGCTGGGGCGTGGCCGGGCTGCTCACTTGGTACGTGTTACCCGGGGTGCCCACCGGCACGAGGGCGTTGCCCTGCACCTGTTTCCACGTGTAGGTAGGCTGGGGCGTAGCGGGGCCGCCTACCACTTGGGCTGTCAGCAGTTGGGTGCCGCCGGCACACAGCCTAAATGGACCAGCCGGGGTTACGCGTACGCTAAAGGCGGGCGCGGTGCTGCCCACCACCACGGGGCTGGAGGTGGCGTGCAGGCCTCCTGCGGTGGCCGTGACGGTGTAGCTGCCAGGGGCCGCTACTATCAGGGTAGCTCCCGTCGAGCCATTACTCCAGGTATAGGTAGCGTTGGGCACGGCGGTGGCCGTCGTGTTCAGGCTGCCAGTGGGGGTGAGCCGGGTGAGGTGGGGGGTGGGCACAACAACTGGCGGGGTGGCAGGACTGGTGTAGCTAGTAAAGCCACCGGCTGCCAGCACCCGGCCATCGGGCTGCACCGCCAGGTTCCCCACATTACCATTCAGCCGGGTGTTGCTGGCCAAAAATGCCTGGTCCAGTACCCCATTCTGGTCGAGCCGGGCAATGTGCGCGGCGGTTTGCCCGTAGTACAAGCCAAAATCGCCTCCTACCAGCACCTGGCCATCCGCTTGTAGCGCCAGGGCATACACGGTGCCATCAAACCCCAGCGGAGTGCCACTGGAGGTGGGAGCAAAACTCAGGTCGAGGCTGCCGTTGGGATTGAGGCGGGCAATGCTGCCCCGAAAAGTAGTGCCATACGCATTGAAGTAGCCCCCTGCCACTATTTTGCCATCGGGCTGAAGCACGAGGTCATTTACCCTAGGATTGGACGGCCCAGTAAACCGGCTGCCCGCCTGAAAGCTTTGGTCGGCGGTGCCATCGCTATTGAGCCGCAGCAAGGCACCCCCGAAATTGCCCCCCACTAGCACCTTGCTGTCGGGCTGTACTAGCAGCACATTTACAAAATTGTTTATCGCCGCCGGGGCAGTAAAACTCGGGTCGTAGGTCCCCGTGGCGTTAAGCCGCACAAGGTTGTCCGGAAAGTCGCCGCCCACCAGCACCTGGCCATTGGGCAGCACCGCCAGGGCAGTAACCGTAGAAAGCCCGTTGGGGGGGGCAACCGTTGTAAAGCGGGGGTCAAGCGCCCCCACCGAATCAAGCCGCACAATATCGTTGGTGAGGAAGCCCCCCACCAACACCTTACCATCGGACTGAAGGGCTAGGGCAAATACTACATCATCAACGGCGGTAGGGTTGAAAGTGGGGTCGGGGCTACCATCGGCGTTGAGTCGGGCCAAGTACTTGTTGTTGGGCAAGCTGCCACCTATCAACACCTTGCCATCGGGCAGCAGCAGCATGGCATTAATAATAGAGGTAGCCGCCACGCTGCCGCCCAAGCTAAATGCCGAGTAGGTAGCCGTCGCCACGAGGGGTAGCCCGGCAGCGGGTAGGCTTATTGGACTGTTGCTGTTGGGCAGCACCACCACCTCAAAAGGCGACGTACTCTGCGCCAGGGCCGGGCCGGTAGCGCGCAGTAACACCAGCCACAGCAGCCAGATAGCGCAAGTGGTAGAAGTAGTTCTTGTCATCGTAATTTAAGGAAGAAAATCCAGAAAAGGGGGATTAAAAAAGAGTGCTGAACACGGAGCCAGGGGTGCTGCCGCTGTCAGGCAGCTCCGGCCCCATATTTTGCAGCTTGCTCGCGGGGGCCACGCCCTAATTCAGCTCGCGCAGCAGAGGGTGGGTGTAGCAGTTTTGGAAATTGGCCTGGTAGTGGCCGCAAGTGCGCCGCAGCTTGTGGTGGCAGCCGGCGCTCCAGCTGGTAATGCGCGGGGTGGCACCGGCCACATGGGTGCGGTGGAGGTTGATGCCGAAGTGGCCTTCCTCTACCACCTTGGGTTCTGCGGCGTAGTAGTCGCGGTCGTTGTCGCGGTAGGGGCGCACCTTGCCGCCGGTTTGCACCAGGGTAAGGTGGGCGGGCTTGTTTTGGTGAAAGCCGAGCTGGTAGGCATCGCGGTACTGGCCGGGTACGAGTACGGCGCAGCCCAGCTTGCTGAGCGGCTGGTGCCGGTAAAATTTGCCGGGCGTAGTAGTGACCGTCCAGGTGCGCATGCGGTCGGTACCCACCGTGGCGGCGAGCTGTGCCACGGCAAACGTGGTATTGGGGCTGGCCGCCTCATCGGCCACTCCTGCAAATACAGCTACAGCCGACACGCCCGCTCCTAGGTCAATAGTAGTTTGTTGCATAGCGGGGGCCGCGCCGAGTGGGGCAGCCAGTTGACGGAGAGTGGTGAAGGGTAATTGGTGAGCTACTAAAGATGAGTTGGGAGCCACGCCACGCGGAGCTAGTGCCCGGTTCACCTTTTACAACCCTCCCCTCAGGCCACGTAGGCGGCCTGGGTGCGGTTCATCCAGCTGGTCAGAAATTTCTGCATGCTGCTATCCGTTTTCAGGCGCAGCTCGTCGCGAAAGAACAGGTGCCACGGCGCGAGCGCCGCTGCTTCGGCTGGCGTGTATTTGCCGGCTCGGTACCGGTAAAAGGCCTGTCGCATGGCTACAAAGCGCTGGTAAAAAGCCTCGCGGCTCACGGCATTAAGCGCCGCGATGGTGCGCGGGCCAATTTTGCCATCTACCACCAACGCCGTTCCAAACTCGCTGCTGAGCAGGTATTGCAGCATTTTGGCGGGGCGTGCGGGGCCGGCGTTCACGCCATGGTCGGCGAGCTGCTCGGCCAGGCACTGGCAGGCCATATCATCGAGGCAAAGCGGGTTCCAGTAGGCCGATTTGTAAAATTTGTTGATGGAAGCGGCCAGCGGCGCATCCACCAAAAGTGCCTTATTCAGGCTGGACCAGCTGGCGCGTGGTACGGGGCTTTTCAGGCCCAGGCGGGCCTTGGCCGCGTCGATGGCGGGCCAGCCGCCCCACTGCGGGTTGGCCCCGCGGGCAATGCCGCGGTAGGTTTCGCCGCCGGGGTCCTGGGCGTCGTGGCAGTAGCCGCCCTCATTGGCAAGCAAAATCGGGAAGTAGCGGGTAAAGTCAGCCATAGCAGTAAAAAGAAAGAGGTGAGGTGATGCTGGGTAATCGGGCGCCGCAAGAGCAACCGTAGTTCTAACTGAGCCCCGCTGGCCAGGGGCAAAAAGCTCGCTAAAACCGAGGCTCAAGTGGCGCAGTCAGACTGGCGCAGCCGGCCGCGCTACACTGCCATTTGCTGGCCACGCTAGTAGTTGGGTACCGTGTAGCAGTGGCCGCACAGTTCATTTTGCTAATCAGTTAATTATCGCCGACTATTAACCTAGGTTTTTAGGTAGCAAATTTAATAGTATAATACTATTTATATCCTTTTTTGCTAATTATTTATTTAATATAATTTACCGGTATAGTCTAAACTCGTCCGTTAGGGCTAGAGCCGGAAGTGCGGAGCAACGGCAGTATGGCATAGTAGCCGGCGCGTGCAACCTGCGGGCCGGCGCGTTTGTCTCTTTGCCACAAAGGGAAATCGCTCGACCTTTGTAGCATTGTCCAGCTAAGTTTTACGTATGGAAGCAGTTGCGTATATCGACATCAACGCCCCGCTGGTCGAGCGGTGCCGCCTCAACGACCGCCAGGCCCAGGCCGAGCTGTACCGGCGCTACTCGAAGGCCATGTTCAACGCCGCTCTGCGCATCACCGGCGACTATGCCGAGGCCGAGGACGTGCTGCAAGAGTCGTTTTTGAGCGCTTTTCGGGAGCTGAGCGGGTACAAGGGCGACTCGTCGTTTGGGGCCTGGCTCAAGCGCATTGTTGTCAATAAAAGTATCAACTGCCTGCGGCAGCGGCGCTTGCAGCTGGTGCCGCTCGAAGATTTTCACCACGATGCGCCGGCCGAGGCGGCTACGCCCCACGCCGCCGACGATGCCGACGAAATGCAGTACCGGGCTGACGTGCTGCGCCGCTGCATTCAGGAACTGCCCGATGGCTACCGGGTGGTACTGTCGCTATACCTGCTCGAAGGCTACGACCACCTCGAAATAGCCAGCATTTTGGGCATTACTGAGTCTACTTCTAAGTCGCAGTATAGCCGGGCCCGCACCCGCCTGCGTGAGCTGGCGATGCAGCGCGGCCTGAGCTAAGCTCAAAAATTAAACCTACTGACTAATACCCGTTTTTCGGCCTCTCTACACTTTCCCACTTCTCACCTGTTGGCTTTCCCCACGCGGCACCGTATTAGCTAAGGGGATTGCGGTTTGCGCGCCGACAGATTTTTAGCGCATTATCCACCATGGAATATACTAAGCAAAATCGGCTGGAAACCTTCGTCGAGCGGCACCGCGCCGACTTCGACCTGCACGAGCCGCGGCCCGACCTTTGGGCTGCGCTAGAGCAGCAGCTGCACGGCGAGGCTCCGGCCTCGGCCGAGCCGGTAATGAGCATCGTGGCCGCTGATGAACCCCTTGAAATGGGCCGCCAAGTGCCTTTTAGCCTGCCTACTGAAGCCGCCGTGCCAGCCAAGCGCCGCGCTTGGACCGAGCACTATAGCATTGCGGCCGCGCTAGTGGTATTGCTGCTGGCCGCCGGGCTGGGCGAAGTATGGAAATCGGGCCGCGTGGCGGCCGAGCGCGGCGTGGCAAGCCAAGCTGCGCCCAACAAGAACGCTGATGCAGCGTTGTACCTGGCTCCATCGGGCGAGTTGACGCCGAGCCCCGTGGGGCAAAATCTGAACGCCCGCCTCGATACCGCCGTGCGCGGCATGGAAACCTATTACGTGAGCCAACTCACCGACCGCAAGGCCGAGCTGAGCCAGTTGGCGCCGGAGGCTGCCGCCGAATGGAGCCGCGAATTAGTAGACCTGGATTCGAGCTACCAGCGGCTCAAGCGTGAGCTGCCCAGCCACCCGCAGCCCGAAGTGGTACTCACGGCGATGAATAAAAACCTGCAAATCCGGCTCGACATTCTGGACCGGCAACTAGAGTTGCGTGACCCCGCCCAAACGGCGCGGGTGGGCGAAAACCGTAGCGAATACGCCTTGGCCGATAGCCGGCAGTTTTCCGAAGCTTCGCTGCGCCATGACCGGTAGCCGCCGATTGTTGGCCGCCGTGCTGTTGGGCTGGTTGGCGGCTGGGCCGCTCGCAGCCTACCCGGCCGCCAGCAAAAAGCCGGGCAGCCACGGCCAAGTGCCGCAGCAGGAAGGGCCCGCGCAAACCAGTCAGCAGAACCCCAGTGATGGCACCGACGGCGACCAGACCGTGCCGCCCGTGGAGCAGCGCCGCCACCTGAGCCGCCGCTTTGCCGTGGGTAAGCTCAATCGCTCGTTTGCGCTGGACACGCGCTACGGCCGGGTGCAAATTAATGCCTGGAATAAAAATGAGATTAAGGTAGAAACCGAGTTGGTGGTGCGGGCCGAAACGCCCGAAGCCGCCGCCCAGTTGCTGGGGGCACTCGGCGTACAGTATCTTGATTACGATGCCAATACGGGCGGCATTAGCGTAAGCTCGCAGTTTGGGGCGGCGCTGCGGGGCAAGTGCGGGGGCGGCCGGCGCTACGAGGTCAACTACGTCATCTGGTTGCCGCGCACCACGCCGCTGCGGGTGGCCGCCGCCTTCGCCGACGTGACGGTGGTGGGGGAGTGGCAGGGCAACACCCAGCTTTCGGTGGACTACGGCACGCTACGTACCGCCCGGCTGGCCGGGGCCCGCAACGTCATTCACATCGCCAACGGCGACGCCACCATTCCGGCCGTGAAACAGGCCATTTTGGATGCCAGCTACGCCAAGCTGCGCCTCAACGAGGGCGAGCGTGTGGAGCTGCGCAGCAACTACTCCGATGTGGATATGGGCACTGTGCAAGACCTGACGGTGCACAGCAAATATGGCGATGTGGCCCTGGGCCGGGTGCGCAATCTGCGCGGCTCGTCGGGTTATTCACGTTTTAGTGTGGATAAGTTGAGCGAAGGGCTGGATATGGCCGTGCGCTACTGCCCCGATTTTGAAATCCGCGACATGGGGGCCAATTTCCGGCAGATAACCCTAGATGGTGGTTTCAGCACCATCCGGCTGGGCTTTGCGGAAGAAACGCCGAGCTTTCAGTTTGATGTGAGCACCGAGCAGGGGCAACTGCTGGTCGATAAAAACCTGGTGCGCGTGCTGTCATCGGGCGAGAGCCCGCAGGGCGTGGCCGACGTGCTGGGCGTGTACGGCGGCCGGGTGCCGGCGCGGGGCGCGGGCAGCGTCAATATCAAGGTGCGCTACGGCACAGTGAGGTTCAGCAAATAAAAAATTGCAAGCCAGGAAGAATCGGTGAAAACCGGGTGAATGGCTGCTTATACTTGCGCGCTTATTGGCTCGGTTGCCCATTGCGGCTAGCATAAGCACCTTGCTAGTATGCACCTGCGACACTACGGAGCCGCCCTGGCCCTGCTCACCTTGCCCGGCTTGAGCCAGGCCCAAACCACCACGCCGCCCACGCTGGCCGATGCCAAAAAGGCCATAAAAGAAGGCATCGAGCTGCACGACGCCGAGAAGTATGACGAGGCGGCCGCTCGCTACCGGCTCGTAACGCCCGGCGACAGCTCCTACGCCCTAGCTCAGACCGAGCTGGCGCTGAGCCTGCTTTCGGCCAAGAAATACGACGAAAGCCTGGCCGCCGCCCAGCGCTCGCTGGCCGCCGATGCGTTTCAGTTGAGCTTATACAGTACCATGGGCTCGGCCTACGAGGGCCTGAAACAGGGCGACAAGGCGGCCAAGGTGTACGCCGACGGCCTTAAGCTGTTTCCGTATAACGACAACCTGCTGCTCAATAAAGCGGCTACGGAGCTGAATCTAGACCAGACCGCCGCCGCGCTTGCCACTTTGCAGCGGGCGCTTGAGCTGCGGCCGGGCCGGCCCTCGGCGCACCGGCTGCTGGGGCTGGCGGCGGCGCGCCAAGGCCAAACCACCCACGCCATGCTGAGCTGGCTGCTGTACCTGGCCATTGAGCCCAACGGCCCCTACAGCAACGCCATTTTGGTGAACCTGGAGCGCATGGCGCAAAACGTGCCGGTGCTGGAGCCCAAGGATATGCTCACGCCGGTGTCGCCCAATTCGGCATTTGAGGAGCTGGACCAGTTGATAACCAGTAAGGTGGCGCTCGATGCGGGCTACGTGTCGAAGGTCAAGTTCAAGGCGTCGATTGTCAAGCAATTGCAGTTGATAGTAGAGAAATACCCCGAGGCGGCCGACCCGGCTACCGACTTATGGGCGCGGGTGTACGGGCCGATTATTAAGACGCTGCGGCAGGGTGACAACCTAACTACCTTCACCTACCTCATCCTGAGTTCGGCCGAAGACAAAACGGCCCAGCAGTGGGTGAAAGGCAACAAAAGTCGCCTCGATAAGCTCGTGGCGGCCGTGGATGGGCCGCTGCTGGCCCTGCGCGACCAGCAGCCGTTGCCCACCGGCACCGGCCGCGTGGCGGCTTGGTACGACGACGGCGTGCTCGAAGCGCTCGGCCCCGGCGAGAAAGACGCCCAAGGCAAAATGCAGCCTACGGGCGACTGGCTGCTCATCGGCACAAATGGCAGCGTGGTGCAGCGCGGGGCCTTCGTGGCGGGCAAGCGCACCGGCAAGTGGCTGGTGCTGCGCCCCGATGGCACCACCGAAGCCGAAGAACAGTATGTTGATGGCAAGCGCGATGGCATCACGCGGCACTTTTACCCCGGCGGGCAGCTCAAAAGCGAAAGCCCCTACCGGCTGGGCAAGCTCGAAGGCCTGAACAAGCAATTTGGGGAAAGCGGCGAGGTTGTCGAAACGCAGCAGCTAGTTAACAATGACTACGAGGGCGATGCCATTGAGTATCACCCCAGTGGGGCGGTTAATTCGCGCATTGCCATGAAGGCCGATAAGCGTAACGGCCGCCTGGAAACCGTGTACCCCGATGGTACGCTAGAGGTGAACGGGACCTACGCCGACGGCAAGCCGCAGGGCGAGCTGCTGGTGTATTACCCCGATAAGACGCTCGAAAAGAAAGCCACCTACGACCAGGGCGAGCTAAATGGAACCTACACCACCTATTTTGCCAGTGGCAAAGTGCGCGAAACCGGCCAGCACACCAAGGGCAAGCGAACTGGCACCTGGAAGGAGTTTTACGCCAACGGCCAGCCCAGTCAGGAAGAAGCCTACGACGCCAATGGCGACCTGCACGGCACCATCCGCGATTTCGACGAGCTGGGCCGCCTTCAGGCCGCCATTACCTACGAGCGCGGCCTCATCACGCGCATGACCAGCTACGACGCGGCGGGCAAGGTGCTGGCCGACACGCCGACCAAAAAGGGCCGCGTGGCCGTGAAATCCTACGACCCCGACGGGCACCTGAAAGACACCGGCGAGGTCGAAAACGGCTACCTGGCCGGCGAGTGGAAAATGTATTATCCCGATGGCACGCTGCGCGAAGTGAAGCACTACGGCGCCAAAGCCCGGCAAGTGGGCGTGAGCGAAACGTACTTCAATAATGGCCAGCTGCGCCAACGCCGCCAGTACAATGCAGACGGCGAGGGCGAAGGCTACTTCGAGCAGTACTACGCCGATGGGATGCTGAGCCAGACCGGCTTTTTGCACGCGGGCCAAAATCAGGGCGTGTGGAAGGCGTATTACCCCACCGGCAAGCTCAGCCAGGAGCGCGAGTTTTTTAAGGATGAGCTCAGTGGGCCGATGCGCTCGTACACGCCCGGCGGCAAGCTCACCGAGGAGCGCCTTTACGCCTTCGGCAAGCTGCGCGAGCTAACGGCCTACGACTCGACGGGCAAGGTAATCGACCACTACGCGCAGCTGCCGACCCTCAAGGAACTGGTGCTGCACTACCCCGGCCGCCCGGCTCAGGTCATGAATCGCATCAGCGTGCGTAATGGCCTTTACGAAGGCCCCAATACCTGGCTATTTGCCAACGGCAAGCCCGAGTCGGAAACCCCGATGCACAGCGGCAAGCGCTACGGCCACCACGTAGCGCGCTACCCCGGCGGCCAGGTACGCACCGACGGCCAGTACCTGAATGGTAGCCGCTACGGGCAGTTCAGCAACTACTACGCCAATGGGCAGCTGAGTAGCCAGGGCAGCTACCGCGCCGACGAGCCGGTGGGCGAGTGGAAATACTACTTCCCCAACGGCCAGCTCGAAAAGGTGGTGGCTTACGACGAGGAGGGTGAAGTGCAAGGCCAATACTTGCTTTACAACCCGGCCGGCGAGCTGCTGCTCAAGCGCCAGTACGTGGGCGGCACGCTGGTGGGCTACCTCGCCCCTGGCGCGCCCGCCGATGCTAAGTCCCAGCCATTGGCAGCGAGCGGGGCGGTGCAGGTCGCGTTTGCTAACGGCAAGCCCGCCGCCACGCAGAGCTATCGCCAGGGCTACCCCGATGCGACCTGGGTGTACTACTACAGCTCGGGCCAGGTATTTCGGCGCACCACTTACCAAAAAGGCCTGCTCAGCGGCCCGGTGCTGAGCTACTGGCCCAGCGGAAAGCTCATGGAGGAGGAAAACTACCTGCACGACGAGCTGCACGGCCGCTGCCGCTACTACCGCCCCGATGGTACCCTGGAGCGCGAGGAAAACTACCGCGCCGGCGAGCGCTCAGGTCCGAGCATCACCTACGATACCCAAGGCAAGCCCGCCCGCACTACTTATTACTGGAACAACTCGGAGTATAACCCGCAGTAGGGTGCGGGGCTGGCCCTCGCCCGGCGTTGTTCTGCCACATGCTCAACAACGCCGGGCGGGGGCCAGCCCCGCACCCTACTGCTTTTTGGCGTATATTTTCAGTTCTAAATTCCTTATCGCTATGAGATTATTAACTAAACTTACCATACTCCTATTATTGCTATCCGGCCGAGCCCACGCCCAGGCCCCGCTGCCGCCGCTGGCCGATTTGCAGCGCCAATATCCCGGCCAGCAGGCCGCCTACGTAGACCTGCGCGCCGACCTCACGGTGGAAATCCGCCACGACTCGGTGCAGGTGCTGGCCCACCACTTGCACGACATGGTGCACCTCGGCGACCACTCGGCCGGCTACGCCTACGACCAAGTCTATAGCTCGCACTTCAACAAGCTGCTGAAGCTGGAGGCCCGCACGCTGGTGCCCTCCACGCCCGGCCTGAGTGACAAGTACAAGCCACTGCGCATCACGGCCTTCAAGGATAAGTTTGATATGCAGGACGGCGTGTTTTTTGACGACACGCGGGCTACGTCGTTCAGCTTTCCGGCCGTGGTGCCGGGTGTGCGCACCGTTACCGACTACACCGTTCGCCACCCCGACGGGCGGTTTTTGCTGCCGTTTTACTTTGGCTCCTACGTGCCGGTGCGGCACGCCGAGGTGACCATTACGGCCCCCAAAGGCGTGCAATTGAACTACAAGCTGTTTAATGCCGAGAAGCTGCCCATCACCTTCACCAAGAAGGAGCAGGGCGGCAACGTAGTGTACCGCTGGGTGGCCGACAACCTGCCCGCCGCCACCCGCGACGAGGACGCGCCTAAGCCGGCTTATTACCTGCCGCACCTGGTGTTTTACATCGAGCAAGCCACCGTGGCGGGCAAGCAGCAGCAGTTGTTGGGCGGTGTGCCGCAGCTGTATACCATGTACGCCGACTTCGTGCGGCGCATTCAGCCCCACGACAGCCCCGGCCTGAAACACCGCGTCGATTCGCTGGTGGCCGGGGCCGCTACGCCCGAGGAAAAGGCTCGCCGCATCTACTATTGGGTGCAGGACAATGTGCGCTACATCGCCTTCGAGCAGGGCTTGCGCGGCTTTGTGCCCCACGCCGCCGGGCTGGTGTACGAGCGCCGCTACGGCGACTGCAAGGACATGGCCAACCTCACCACCGAGATGCTGAAACTGGCCGGCCTCAAGTCGTACCTGACCTGGGTGGGCACCCGCGACCTGCCCTACAAGTACGGCGAGCTGGCCACGCCTGGGGTTGACAACCACATGATTTCGACCTGCGAGCTGACGCCCGGCCAGTACGTGTTTCTGGATGCCACCAGCAACCACACGCCTTTTGGGATGCCGTCGGCCTTCATTCAGGGCAAGGAAGGGCTGTTGGCCTTGGATGGGCAGCAGAGTAAGGTGGTGCCCATTCCGGTGGTGGCACCCGCCCGCAACGGGGCCAACGACCGCTCGGTGGTGACCGTGGATGGCACTGGCCTGCACGGCGTGGGTGAGCTCGATTTTACGGGCTACGCCAAAGTCAACCAGAGCTACGCCCTCGGTGGCCTCGACCGGGTGCAGGAACCTAAGTACGTGAAAGCCTTGCTGGAACGCGGCAGCAATAAGTTCTTCGTGGATAAGTACGCGGTGCAAAATCTGGCAGCACGCGACCAGCCCCTGCGCCTCACCTACGACTACCGCCTGCAAGACTACGTGCAGAAGCTCGACGACGAAATGTACGTGAACCTGAACCTGGAAAAGCCTCTGGCCCACGACCGCCTCGATTCGCTCACGCGCCACCTGCCCCGCGCCAACGAGTTTGCCCACACCGACCACACCCGTACAGAACTGGTGGTGCCCGCCGGCTACGAGGTGAGCTACCTGCCGC